>Ga0335081_10018406_pt1 | contig 11292 bp, 9 predicted proteins | sample Lox_Sample_35_FD_206713 | JGI IMG/M metagenome (GOLD analysis project Ga0335081, IMG submission 206713) | Soil microbial communities from Loxahatchee National Wildlife Refuge, Florida, United States - Lox_Sample_3.5 | ecosystem: Environmental > Terrestrial > Soil > Wetlands | place: USA: Florida... | reverse complement strand
CGCCCAGCCGCCCCGGGTGCGGGTGACTGAGCCCACGCAGGAGGTGGCGGGTGCGCCGCTCGCGGCCCGCGGCCGCCCTTTCTGGGCTGGCGTGGTGCGGCGCGTGCCGCCGCGGCGGCGGCTGCCGCTAGCGGTCTATGCGGCCTGCCAGGTGATCTTCCTGTTCTGGTGGGCGGCCTTCTATCCCGGGCTGGTGAGCTACGACTCAGTTACCTATCTGCTGCATGTGACGACCGGACCGTGGGTGAACAACCACTCGGTGCTGTACGACTCGCTGGTGTGGCTGAGCCTGCACGCGACCGGCGGCCTGGCCCTGCTCACGCTGGCGCAGACGGTGGCGATGTCGGCGGCGCTGGCCTACACGGTCGTGGCGTTCCGGCGGCTGGGGGTGCCGGGGCGGTGGACGGCGGTGGCGGCGGTCGTGGTGGCGGCGCTGCCGCCGATCGGGACGTTCATCGTGTTCGTCTGGAAGGACGTGGCGTTCTCGATCTGCGCCTATCTGGTGGTGCCGACGCTCGCGCACCTGCTTTCGCTGCGCGGCCGCGCCGGCTGGCGCACCGACCGGCGGGTGAACCGCCTGATCGTCGCCCTTGGGCTGGAACTGCTGGGCGTGTGCCTGTTCCGGCAGGACGGGTTCCTCGCGGTGACGCTCGCGGCGGTCGCGCTGGTGGTCCTGCTGCCCGGGATGCGGGCCAGGCTGGCCGCCGCCGCGGCCGCGGCGGTCTGCATAACGTTTGTGCTGAACTTTTCCGTGTATCCGGCTGTGGGCGTCCAGCGGGCGGATACATCGCTCGCGCTCGGCCCGGCCTACGCGGACATCGCGGTCGCCTACGGGCAGCGGCCACGGAGCTTCACCACCGCCGATCGGGCGCTGATGGCGCGGGTCGCGCCGCTGGCCGCGTGGAAAGCGACAGCGAACTGCTACGACTCGGACTGGACGACGAGCCAGATCCCTGACTTCGACACGAACGCGACCAGGGTGAGCGGCCAGCTTTTCTCGCTCTGGCTGCGGGTACTCGGGCGTTCACCGGATCTGGTGCTCGGCGCCCGCATCTGCCGCGGCTCCATCGCCTGGAGCGTCTTCCAGGGCCCGAGCCGGCTCGAGGCGCAAACCAAGATAGCGGGGCTCCCGTTGCCGAAGGGAAACTGGCAGCGTATCGAGCACAATCCTTACCGGCACGCGGTGCTCTCCCGCCCGCTTGCCGTGACGGCGAACAAGGCGGGGACCTTCCTGTGGGGCGTCAGCAGGACGCGCCAGTTCGACTGGCTGCTGTGGCGGGCTCCGTTCTGGTGCTATCTGTGCTACCTGATGGTCTTCGCCTTCGCCCGCGCGCGGCGGAACTGGGCGCTGCTGTCGCTCGCCTCGATCGTGGCCGGCCAGCAGCTGGCGGTTCTGGCCGACAACCCCTCGCAGCTGTTCCGGTACATGGTCAGCCCGATTGTCATCGGGATCATGCTGGTGCCCCTGTTCTTCGCGCGGCGGCGGACGTTGCCCGCGGGGGCGACACCGCAGGCCCTGACACCGGGCGGGTGACGCCCGTTCCCCGGTGGCGCCCGGCGGCTCCGCAGCCCAGGTGCCCGAACTCGAACCCGGCGTTCGCGCGTGCCTACCTGGCAGGCTGGGCGACGGCGACGAACTCGTTGTAGGGGAAGATTTTGCCGGTAGTTCGCGGAAATGGGAACGAGTACTTGCGCGTGATGATGAACCCGATGGCCGTCGCCAGATCCGCAAGGCCGTCAAAATCGACGAACCGCACATGGGTTTCGTCCGTCCGGTACCCGGCTTCCTGCGGTGTGATGAAGACGACCCGCCCTTCGGCCTTGAGGTATGCCAGGTAGGTCCGCAGGAGGCCGACCGCGGCGTCGCGGTCCATGTGCTCGACGACATGGGCGAGCAGCATCGTGTCATAGCTCGCCGGGCCGCAGTCCGCGGACTGGAGGAACTCCTCCGGCGTGTGGGCGGTCAATCCCTTCGAGCGGGCGACCGCGATCGAGTCGATGTTGTGGTCGACACCGACCCCGGCCGTACCGACCCCAGCCGTGCCGAGATGGTGGAGGTTGCGCCCGATTCCGCAGCCGACGTCGAGCGTGCGGCCCAGGCGGAGCCTGCGGATGTTCCACCGGTACGGGGCCTGCACATCGATGATCTGCTTCCACCGGGCGGATCGGAGCCGGACGAGCCGGTCGGTATAGCCCGCTTTCGCCGTGGGGCCTGCGGTGTCACGTGCTTGCTCAGAACCCATCGCGCTGATCTACTCCAGGTAAGCTGGCGGAAGCGCGAAGTAATCCTGCTGCCCGGCTTGCTGCGGATTCGTCCCGCCTTGAGGCCGATCCGAGGCGGCCACTTTGGGCGTATGTTACCGTCGTCGGCCAACTGTGGCCATAGGTGTGCAAGCCAATCGGTACTCTAGGCATTTGTGGTACGAGCGCCTGCTCAGTCGAGCCAGTTGAATGTGCGGTGCGCCCGCGCATTATCCCGGGTAACACAGGAAGACGATGCCCGTACACGATCCAGCTGAGACAGCCGAGCCCACCCGGCCCCAGCCCAGCGAGCCCCAGCCCAGCGAGCCCCAGCCCACTGAGCCGCGCGCGGAGCAGGCGCCAGGGCGGGCCGGCAGGCTGCGGCCTGCCGGTCACCGCGGGCGGCTCGACGCGGTGGCTCAGAGGATCACGCGCTGGCGGGTGCCGCTCGCGACCTACGTGGCCTGCCAGCTGATCTTCTTGTGCTGGTGGGCCGCCTTCTATCCGGGGCTCGGGAATCGCGACACGATCACGTACGTGCTGCACGTGACGACTGGGCCGTGGGTGAACAACCACTCGGTGCTCTACGACTCCATGGTCTGGCTGAGCCTGCACACGACCGGCGATCTGGGCGCGCTGACGTTGCTGCAGACGGTCGCGATGTCGGCAGCGCTTGCCTACACCGTGGTCGCCTTCCGTCGCCTCGGCGTCCCGGGCCGGTGGACCGCCGTGGCTGCGGTCGTAGCGGCGGTGCTGCCGCCGCTGGGGTCCTTCATGGTCTTCATCTGGAAGGACGTGCCGTTCGCGATCTGCGCTTACCTGGTGGTGCCTACCGTTGCGCACCTGATCTCGCTGCGTCGCGGTCCGGGCTGGCGCACCGACCGCAGGGTGAACTGGCTGGTCGCCGCCCTGGGGATGGAACTGCTTGGGGTCTGCCTATTCAGGAACAACGGTTTTTTGACCGTCGGAGTTGCCGCGGTTTTGCTGGTGGTGCTGTTGCCCGGGATCCGGGCCCGGCTGGCCGCCACCGCGGCAGCGGTGATCTTCGCAACTTTTGTGCTGAATTATGCGGTGTACCCTGCCGTGGGAATTCAGCGGGCGCCCTCGTCATTGATTCTCGGCCCTGCCTATGCGGACATCGCCGTCGCCTACGCCGACCGGCCGTCCAGCTTCACCGCGGCCGACAAGGCGTTGATGCGGCAGGTGACTCCGCTCGCCGCATGGAAGCAGACCGCGGACTGCTACGACTCGGACACAACGACGTCCGCCCCGGGCTTCATCCACCGCGCCAGCGTATTGAGCCATCAGCTCTCCTCGCTGTGGCTGCGGGTGCTCGGGCACTCGCCGGATCTGATCCTGGACGCTCGCGTTTGCCGCGGCTCCATCGCCTGGCTCGTCTTCCCAGGCTCGCCATCCGCGAGGGTGAACCACTACTCGTCTTACATTCCCGCTAACCTGTTCGGCGCGGCGAATCTCCCGAACGTGCGTAACAACCCTTACCGGGCGGATCTCGCCACCCGGCCGCTGTCGAGCCCGCTGAACGCCGCGGCGAAATTCCTCCGCCGCGCGAGCGAGGTGCCTCAGCTTGAGTGGCTGCTGTGGCGCGGCGCAACCTGGTGCTACGTTGCCTACCTGGTTGTCTGGGCGGTGGCCAGGCGACGCAGGAACTGGGCACTGCTCGCCTTGGCGGCCATCGTGGTGGGGCAGCAGTTGAGCGTGCTGGTCGATATTCCGACCCAGGCGTTCCGTTATATGGCGTCCCCGCTGTACATCGGCATCATGCTGCTGCCGCTGTTCCTCGCGCGCGGGCGTGCCGCGCCAGCGCCGCCGCGGGCCTTGAAAAACTCCTAGCCCGCGGTGGCCTTCGCTGGGCGTGGCAACGTGGCTGGCGGCGCCGCCGTGCAGCGCCTGGTTCAAGTTCGTCCCGGGGCCCGCCCGCATCCTGCGCTCACGGCAACCCTTAATGACTGCGTCGGTGCCGTCGCCGGCGGTTGTGAGGCTTGTCGTTTTTTCCGTCAGCTGCCTGGCGCGTCGCGGCGGGGCGGCCCGTTGCCCCCTTGCCTGTGCCGCCTGGCGTACCTGGTTCCGCCGCGGAGCCGTTCAGGATGGGTCGGCCGGATCGCGTACGGTGCCTGACCCTCGTGCGCTTCGCGCCAGTCTCCCGCGGCCGTGCGGCGCGGGTGCGCCCGGTCTCCCCGATGTCCTCGACCGCCTCAGCTTCAAGCCCGGCGCGCCCGCGCTTGGCCTTTGGCAGCGTGCCCGTGGCGGACCGCGGGATGCGCAGCTCGGCGTAGAGCTGCTCCGAGGTGGAGTAGGTCTCGGCGGGTTCCGGCTGTCCGAGCCCGAGTGCGGCGTCGATCAGCTTCCAGCGCTGCAGGTCGCGCCAGTCGGCGAAGGTGACAGCGACGCCGCATCGGCCGGCCCGGCCGGTACGGCCGATACGGTGCAGATAGGCCTTCTCGTCTTCGGGGCACTCGTAGTTGACCACATGCGTGACATCGTCGACGTCGAGCCCCCGGGCGGCGACATCGGTAGCGACGAGCACATCGACTTTGCCGCTGCGGAATGCCCGCAGCGCGCGCTCCCGCTGCCCCTGGCCAAGGTCCCCATGCACCGCCGCAACCGCGAAGCCGCGATCGGTCAGCGCACCTGCCACCTGGTCCACCGCACGCTTGGTCTGGCAGAACACCATGGTCAGACCGCGATCTTCGGCCTGGAGAACGCGCCCTAGCACCTCGATCTTGTCGAGGTGGTGGATGCGGAACACGTGCTGCTCAGTGCTCGGCACCAGTTGCGGTGCATCATGCTGCTCGGCCCGCACGTTCACCGGCTGGCGCAGGTACCGGCGGGCGAGACCGACGACCTCGCCCGGCATGGTCGCCGAGAACAGCATCGTCTGCCTTGCCGCGGGGATGAGCTGGAGAATGCGCTCGATGTCGGGCAGGAAGCCCAGGTCAAGCATTTTGTCGGCCTCGTCGAGCACGAGGGCCTCCACCCGGGAGAGCACCAGGTGCCGCTGCTTGGCAAGATCCAGAAGCCGGCCAGGAGTGCCGACGACCACATCGACTCCAGCCTGGAGCGCCTCGATCTGCGGCTCGTACGCGCGGCCGCCGTAAACGGTGAGCACGCTGGCGCCGTGTGACGTGCCGCCACCGCCGAGTGCCATCCCCGCGCCCGCGGCCTTTATGTCACCGGCGACCTGGATGGCGAGTTCGCGTGTCGGCACGATGACGAGCGCGCGGGGCTCGCGGGCTATGCGCACTTCGTCCGGGTCAAGCCGGTGCAGCAGCGGGATGCCGAAGGCGAGCGTCTTGCCGGTTCCGGTTCTGGCCTGGCCGATGATGTCGCGGCCGTCCAGCGCGATCGGCAGGGTGAGGGACTGGATGGGGAACGCGTAGGTAATTCCTCGCGCGTCAAGCGCATCACAAATTGGGTCCATAACGCCGAGTTCGCGGAATGAGGGAGGCTGTAGCTCCGCGATACTCCGGTCGTCCGGCATGCTTTCATCTGTCAGGGTGTTGCTTGTCAGGGCTTCCGCCTCCATCATGAGGCCGACTCTGCGGCCCCGTGGTACTGTCGGCTGTCGCTGCCGCCCCCTTCCGTCTTCCGCGCCATCACGGGCGGCACAGACGGCATGTCCGGCAATAGCCGACTGAACGTCTCTTGACCAATGCTATCGGTCACTGCACGGTGTAACACCGTCCAGTGGGCCTAAATTCCGATCAAGAGCCGTTCACAGTGTAACCGAGCCGCGGCGGGAAGGTGGGCCGTTGAGTTTGCGCCCGGCGACCCGCGGCCCGGCGGCGGATGTCGCCACTTCACTCGATCCGTCGGCCGGTCACATTGTCGCGGCGAACCCAACCCTTCGCGGCTCGGCGCCGGTGAACTCGATATAAGCGATCTTTTCCGCCGGCACCAGAACCCTGCCACCCTTCTCAGCGGCCAGGGTGAATATCGCGCGGTCTGCGCTGAGTGCGGTGGCCAGGTCGCGCTCGATCTCCCCGGCGGGTGTGTCGGTCTCCACGACGAGCTCGCGCGCGACTGACTGAATGCCGATCTTGACTTCCACATGGCTCCTTTCAGCGGATCTTGCCGCGCGCTCCATCGCCAGGATAGACCTGCCAGCCCCGCTCACCGTTACGCCCGCGGAGGGCTACGCACCGGCGAAACGGCCGGTCGCCTCAGCCGTTCGCCTCAGCCGGTCGCCTCAGCTGGTCGCCTCAGCCGGTCCGCGGCCATCCGCTGATCCCCCGCCAGGCGAGCCGGGCCAAATGCTGCTCAGCTACGTCCTTGGTGATGGACTGGTTTGTCCTCAGCCAGTACCTGGCGCTCACCTGGGCCATGCCGACAAGACCCATGCCAATGAGGTGCGCCTCGGCGTCGGAGATCCCGGCGTCGACGCGGACAACCTGACTGATCATCTCAGCGCAGTCCCGCAGGGTGCGTTCGAGCCGCGCCCGTACGGCGGGTTCGTTGCTCAGGTCCGACTCGAACACGAGCCGGAACGCCTCGCCCTCACCACCGACGAAGTCGAAGAATGCGCCGACTGTCGCGGCTACCCGCTGCTTGTTGTCGGTCGTGGACGCGAGCCCCTCCCGCATCGTGGCGACAAGCTCGTCCGCACTTTCGTCCAGCAGCGCGAGATAGAGCTCCAGCTTGCCCGGGAAGTGCTGGTACAAGACTGGCTTGCTGACGCCGGCCCGTTCGGCGATCTCTTCCATCGCGGCAGCGTGATACCCCTGCGAGACGAAAACCTCCTGTGCCGCTCTGAGCAACTGGCGACGCCGGGCAGGCCGTGGCAGCCGCGTGCCGCGCGGGCGAGCATCTGGGGTTGCGGTCAACACACACTCCGATAGGTAGCGCCATCTCTTGGAGCACAGCGGTCCTTTGTCGTTCCGGGCCAATCCTACTGCCCGGTAGCAGTGCCGGTCACCGGTAGGCGCCATGGCCAACGGGCCGAATCGCCGGTGCCACCCAGACGCAGCGATCAGCGGTAGTCGTCCTCGTCGAGGTCGACTGTGCGCACTTGCTCGGCAGTATCGGCCTCGTCGGCGTCTAGTGACATCTCCCGCGGCCAGTCCTCGCGCTCCGCGTCCTCGCCCGGGCGGACGCTGTGATCCTGCTCGATGGCATCGTTGACCGGCGCCTCCATGCCCCTCTCGGTCATCAGCGAGCCTCCTTGTCCGACTGGGGAGCCCGCAGGGTGCCGGTTCCTTGCCGGTTAGCCTACGGCGAAAACGCGCGCTCCGGCCCGTTGGCGCGCGACGGCGCATCGCCGTGGCAATCACCGCCGGTATTCCCGCCGGGCGGGAATACCGGCGGCGCGCCGAGACTTTCGCCCGGATGACGGCCGGGGATCAGGCGGCTGCGGCGGCTGCGGCGGGGCGCCGCCCGTAAGATTCCCGCTGTCGAGCCGGTGCCCGGTCCGCCGTCACCTCCCACCGTCGGCATGGGCACCACCATCAAACATATTGTCGATAACGGAATTATGGACAAGGATGGACTGATGGGAGGTAGTGCCAGGCGGGTAGGGGACGACCATGCGCAGCATCTGGAAGGGCACGATATCGTTCGGCCTCGTCACCATCCCGGTGCGGCTCTACGCGGCCACCGAGCAGCGTGACATCACGTTCCGCCAGGTCCACCGGGCAGACGGCGGCCAGATCAAGTTCAAGCGGGTCTGCTCGGCCGATGGCGAGGAAGTGCCTTACGCGGATGTGGCGAAGGGCTATCCGCTGCCGAGCGGCGAGATGGTGGTGCTGACGGATGACGATCTCGCCGGCCTCCCGCTGGCTAGCGGACATGCAATCGAGGTGCTCCAGTTCACGCCCGCCGACCAGATTGACCCCATTCTGTTCGCGAAGGCCTATTACCTCGAACCGGAGGCTGTCGGAGTCCGCCCGTACGTGCTGCTGCGCACGGCGCTTGAACAGTCGGGGCGGGTTGCTGTCGTAAAGGTCGCCTTGCGTCAGCGTGAGTCGCTCGCGACGCTCCGGGTCACGGATGGTGTCTTCGTGCTTGAGACCATGCTCTGGCCGGACGAGGTACGTACCCCTGACTTCCCGTTCCTTGGTGAGGACATCGGGGTCCGCGCGCAGGAACTGAAGATGGCAAGGTCCCTGATCGACACGATGACTGGCGATTTCGACCCATCCGAGTTCCACGACGAGTACCGGGAAGCACTCGAGCAGCTGATTGAGGCGAAGATCAGCGGGCAACAGGCGGTCCGGCCGCCCGAAGCCCCCGGCGAAGCGGTACCCGCGGAAGATCTTATTGCTGCGCTGAGGGCGAGTGTCGAGGCGGCGAAGGCACGTGATGGCGGGGACGCCGGCTCGGGCACCGGCGCGGCGCGCCGCCGGGCCAAGCGCAAGAAGGGCGACGTCGCGGCCGCCGGTGGCGGCCGGCCGTAGCGTCCGCCCCCGGCCGGCGGCGTGGGACGGCGGCGGATCCGGGAATGCGGTAGCCGGACGGCCGGGTTTAGTACTGCGGGACCGCTGTTGCCGCCGCACCGGTATTGCTGGACTGGTATCGCCGGTTCCGCACACCGGGCTGCTGCACTGGTATTGGTGCACTGGTATTGCTGCACTGGTAGTGCTGCACTGGGTAGCGGGGCTGGTCCCACGTGCAGGCGCGCAGCCGAGTCAGCCCCGTAGAGCGGAAAGAGAGCAACGTGTCGCTGCCACCCCTGGTCGAGCCCGCAGCCGGACTCACTGTCGGCGAGGTCCGGCGCTACTCCCGGCACCTGATCATTCCCGACGTCGGGATGTCTGGCCAGAAACGGCTGAAGAACGCCAAGGTGCTGTGCGTTGGTGCGGGCGGTCTCGGGTCCCCGGCCCTCATGTACCTGGCCGCCGCGGGCGTCGGCACCCTCGGGGTCGTGGACTACGACGTCGTCGATGAATCCAACCTGCAGCGCCAGATCATTCACGGCCAGGCCGACATCGGCCGGCCGAAGGCGGAATCGGCGCGGGACACGATCAGTCAGGTCAACCCGCTCACGGAGGTGGTCCTGCACCAGGAGCGGCTTGACTCGGACAATGCGATGCGGATCTTCGAGCCGTACGACATCGTCATCGACGGCACGGACAATTTCGCCACCAGGTACCTGGTGAACGACGCATGCGTGCTGCTCGGCAAGCCGTACGTCTGGGGATCGATCTACCGCTTCGATGGCCAGGCGAGCGTGTTCTGGGCCGAGTACGGGCCCTGCTACCGGTGCCTGTACCCAGAGCCGCCGCCGCCCGGCATGGTCCCCTCGTGCGCCGAGGGCGGCGTGCTCGGCGTGCTCTGTGCATCCGTCGGGTCGATCCAGGTCAACGAGGCGATCAAGGTAATCACCGGGATTGGTGACCCTCTGGTCGGACGACTGATGATCTACGACGCGCTCGAGATGACCTACCGGTCGGTGAAGGTCAAGAAGGACCCTGAGTGCGCCGTGTGCGGCAAGAACCCGTCGATCACCGAACTGATCGACTACGAGGCGTTCTGCGGCACCGTCTCCGATGAGGCCCAGCAGGCCGTGGCTGGCGCGACGATCACCGCAGGTGAACTGAAGAACATGCTGGACAGGGACGAGGCCGTCTTCCTGGTGGACGTGCGTGAGCCGAACGAGTACGAAATCGTCTCGATTCCTGGCGCCGTGCTCATCCCCAAGGGTGAGTTCATCTCCGGCGCCGCACTTCAGTCGCTGCCCCAGGACAAACGGATAGTGCTGCACTGCAAGACAGGCGTACGTTCCGCGGAGTGCCTTGCGGTGGTGAAGAGCGCCGGCTTCGCCGACGCCGTGCACGTCGGCGGCGGCGTGATCGCATGGGTCAACCAGGTGGACCCGTTGCTCCCCGTCTACTGAGCGCGCCGCGGCTGACTCTGGAGCAGGGCCGCGGGCCGCGGAATTCGATGGGTGACGTTGGTGTCTACGCCGGACGTCCGGTTCAGGCCGTAACATGCCACTGTGGCAGAGCGGCCGGAGAAGGAGGAGGGCACGGGATCGCCCGCCTCCGGGTGCGACCCACCGTCTGGGCGTCACGCGGCATCTCCGCCCGGCCTACCGCCCCGAGTGCGGCTCGGGGCGGTCACGGCGATCATCGTGGGCCTCATCGGCTTGGCCGCGTCGGCTGTCGGCCTGGGGATCCGCATCATGCCGCGCCACTTCACCGCGTCGCAGCAGCAGACGATTATCTCGTGGGAGGTCGTCGGGCGGTGGCGCGCCTGGCCGGCCGGGGAGATCTTCCCCGCCAGCATCACCTACCACCTGCCCGCGGCGATTCTGGCCGATGGCACCGGCCTGGCCCTGACGGCCCGCCGGGTGGGGATCGCGCCCGCGGCTTCGTGCGCCGCCGTTACGGATGGTGCCGCGGCGCGGGCTCTCGCCCGCCATGGCTGCGGCACCGTCCTGCGAGCGACCTACGCGGACGCGACCGGGGCGTTCATCATCACGGTCGGGGTGGCGGTATTGCCGAGTGCCCGTGCGGCCACGGCGGCAGCGATCGCCCTGTCCGGTTCCGGTAGCCTGCGGCCCGGTATCCGCGCGGCCATGTTCCCCGGCACTTTGGCCGAATGGTCCGGTGACCGGGCCCGCCAGATCTCGTTGAGCATCTCGGTGGGCCCCTACCTTGTCATGTACGCGGCCGGGTACGCGGATGGGCGCCCGCGGGTCGCCCGCACCGACGGGAATCAGTATGGCCGGACCGAGCTGCTGAGCGCGGCAAAGGGCATCGCCGGTTACGTCGCGGGCAAAATCGGTGCGAACCCGCCGCCGCTGCGCTGCCCTGGAGCACCCGGATGCTGAGCCAGTGCGGCAAGGGAGTGAAGAGGCTCGCGCGAGCCGTTAGGGACCTGTTTGTTCCGGCGCTGCTTGCTACGGCGCTGCCCGCGGTGACCCTTGGCATCGGAGCGCGGCCCGCGGTCGCCGATGGCGTCCGGGACGCGCAGCAGTGGGTGCTCGATGATCTTAAGGCGCCGCAGGCCTGGGCCATCAGCCAGGGGCGGGGAGTCACGGTCGCGGTGCTCGACAGCGGGGTGGATCCAGCGGTCTCCGACCTCGCCGGATCA
>Ga0335081_10018405_pt1 | contig 11292 bp, 10 predicted proteins | sample Lox_Sample_35_FD_206713 | JGI IMG/M metagenome (GOLD analysis project Ga0335081, IMG submission 206713) | Soil microbial communities from Loxahatchee National Wildlife Refuge, Florida, United States - Lox_Sample_3.5 | ecosystem: Environmental > Terrestrial > Soil > Wetlands | place: USA... | reverse complement strand
TGGGCCCTGACTTTGTCCTGTCGCCTTCGTCATCCACACCCGCCGCCGTCACCCCCGGCGCGAGTGCCACGGTGACGTTGACGCAGACCGCTTTGAACGGCTTCCGAGGAACCACCAGTTTCGCCTGTTCGGGCTTGCCCTCAGAAGCGACTTGCACTTTCAGTCCGGCATCGGTCCCGGGAAATGGGACTACCAAGGTCACCATCACTACTACGGCCCCGAAAACCGGCACGCTGTTGCCGCTCGATCGCGAGAAGAGCTTGCCCTTGTGGGCGACCACGAGCGGACTCGCGTTCGGCATCGTCTTCATGGTGGGAGTCCCCAAGCGGCGCCGCTGGTGCGCTCTGTTGAGTCTCATTGCCATTGCTCTCGTCTTGAGTTTGGCGGCGTGCGGTGGAAGCTCGAGCAGTGGTGGTGGCGGCGGCACCACCGATCCCGGCACTCCGGCTGGAACCAGCACAGTAACGGTAACGGGCACCAGCGGCTCGCTGACTCACGCGGTTACGATCACCTTGACAGTGAACTAGGAATTGCTGCTAACCGCCCCTTTGTCAGCAGGTTAGATTCACGCGCCCAGGCGCGGCGGCGGCGTTCTGTGCTTTTCGTGGTCGCAGGGTAACCTTGCGACCATGTCCTTCCGTTTCTTGATGATCCCCTCTGATCTGCCGAAAATGATGTTACCTCCACAAACGAGGACGCATCCGACTCACTAGGTAGGCCTCTTCCCTTTTGGCTAGACGCCTCTCCGTAAACTCCAGCGGATCGTGTAAAGGCCCATGAAAGTTCGTACTCTCGTGATCGGTTACTGCCTGGCGCTGGCGCTGATTCTGTTCGCCAAGCGGCATCCCGACCAGGCGCAGCCCGGCGGTTTTCGCGGTGTTGTCGATCTCACGCATAGCCTGCAGGCGGATCCCCCGGCTCGGAACGATTCTGCTTTGAAACTGGCCGCGGTCGCGCAGCCGTTCAGCACGCAGATTGACTCACCCTCACGGTTTACGGGTGGCGGGTGGACCGTAGGCCAGATTCCGCCGGAGAGACTCATAGCGCCACTCGTAATCATTGACATCAGGAAGCAGGCGAGCGGCAACCCCGACTACCAGCTTTCTGTCGAGGACATAGCCCGTTGGGAGCAGGCAAACGGACAGATCCCGTTCGGCTCGGTGGTGATGGCGCTTACCGGTTGGGAGTCGCGTTGGTATTCGGCAGCCAGCTACCGCAATGCCGATGCCCACGGCACCATGCATTTTCCCGGATTCTCGCTCGATGCGGCCCGCTTCCTGGTCGAGGCGCGCAACGCTCTCGGCTTGGGAATTGATACGCCGGCCATCGATCAAGGCGCTTCGCGCACTCGGGAAGTGCAGCAATTCACCCTGGCGCACGGCCTGTATCACCTCGAGAACGTAGCCCAGCTGGAACAGGTTCCTCCCGCCGGCGCCGTAGCGGTCGTCGCGCCCATGAAGCTTGAAGCCAGCGCCTCCGGCCCGGTGCGAATCATGGCGCTTCTGCGGTAAATGACCTGCTGGAAACCGTACTGTCCCCAGATGTCAGGTTCTCTTCCTGACTCTCCATTTTTGCAGCTTTCCCTTCTGCGCCCTCATCTGATGCTCTGATTCCCGTTCTCCACGGAGGTTTCATGAGCGACCCCCGCTACCCGATCGGCAAGTTTAAGTTCGAGGGCCCCCTCACCGACGCGCAAAGGGCGCAATGCCTCGACGACATCGAGCAGACGCCGGCTAAGCTGCGCGCAGCCATCCAGGGACTCTCCCAGCAGCAACTCGATACTCCCTATCGCGACGAAGGCTGGACCGTGCGCCAGGTCGTCCACCACGTTCCCGACAGCCACTTGAATTCCTACATTCGCTTCAAGCTCGCGCTCACCGAAGACGAGCCCACGATCAAGCCCTACCTGGAAGATCGATGGGCCCAGCTCGAGGAAGCGCGCACCGCTTCGATTGACGTCTCCCTGGATCTGCTGGAATCACTGCACCGGCGCTGGATGCTCATGCTGCGCGCGCTCAAGCCGGAAGACTGGAAGAAAAGTTTTCGCCATCCGCAGCTTGGCCCCGTAAGTCTGGAGAAGAACCTCGCGCTCTACGCGTGGCACGGCCGCCATCATGTGGCGCACATCACGTCATTGCGGGAAAAGATGGGTTGGTAACGCCGGAAAACGCAGGCCCGAATTCCGGCTAGCCGGAGAGGTGCAGTCTCCACAGCAGGTAGCTGAACGATTCGCGCAGCACGGCGAAGGCGCGCTGCCACCACGAGTGAGGTCGCGAACCGGGCCTCGGCGCAACGTAAACTTCAACGCCTTCATGCTCGAGCAGCTTCTTGATCCGGAACACGTGGTATTCGTCGCTCACCGCGACGCAGGTGTGCATGCGGTTGGTCCGCATGATGACCGCCACGCGCTCGGAGGATTGCGCCGTGTCGGAACCTTGTGTCTCGGCAATCAGGCTGCCCTCCGGAACGCCACGGTGCATCAGGTAGTCGTGACCCACGCCTCCTTCACTGAAATCGGGATCATATCCGGAGCCTCCGGTCGTAATCACGACCGGCGCAATCTTGCGCTCGAATAGATCGAAGGCGTGATCCAGGCGGGCGCGAAACACCGGCGAAGGGCGGCCGGCGTACTCCGCCGCCCCGAACACTACGATCGCGTCCACGGGACGAACCTCTTCCCGCGATGCTTCGCCCACAATCCTGAAGGAAATAACCAGAAGGAAAAGGAGGGTGGCCACCACAAGCAGCCCCAGCAGCCACACTACCGCACGGGCCCGCGGATGCCGGTTAGCTGACGGTGCGTTCATCCCTGCGCGAAGAACTCAGAGATCTCCTGGGCTGCTATCGCCCCTTCCCGCTGAATGCTCCAGCGATCCTCTTCATTGCTCAGGTCGACGATCGTGGACGCGACCTCGCGCGGTGAGGTGCCGCCATCCACAATGATCGAAATACGGTCCTGCAGCTGGTCCCGCACTTGTTCCGCGGTCGTACACTCCTGGGCGCCGCTCAGGTTCGCGGAAGTCGCGGTAATCGGAATGGCCGCGGCCTGGATGACGGCTAGCGGAATCGCTGCCGAAGGCACTCGGAGTGCTACGTTGCCGGTGTTGGCGGTCACTTTCAGCGGCAGACGGGACGCGGCCTTCACAATCATGGTCAGCGGGCCGGGCCAGAAACGGCGCGCCAGCTTGTAAAATTCGTCGGGCAGCGGACGGGCCAATTCCTCAGCCTGGTCCACGCTTTCAATCAGCAGCGACAGCGGCTTGTGTCGCGACCGGGACTTGATTTCGTACACGCGCTCGACCGCACGCAAGTTAAAGGGGTCGGCCGCAAGTCCGTAAAACGTGTCGGTGGGCATGCCCAACACCTGACCCGACCGGATCTGTTCGGCCGCATACTTCACCAGGGAAGCTTCCGGCGTCTGATAATTTATTTTGACAATCTCCGCGCGCACTAAGTTTCCTTCCGGCTGATCTTTAGGAGAACGGCGAACCCTAACATACCATGTCGAAGCGCCGCAAGCCGAGAGCAGCCCGCGTAGTATGCTGCTCTTGACTCCAAAATGAAACCGAACGCCGCCACCAAGCCGGTCTACCATCCCCTGGCGGAACGCCTGCGCCGCATCGAAGGGCGGCACAATTCGCTACTGAAAGCCCTGCGCGCCGCCTTCGCCCACGGCGACCCTACGCCGGACGGCTTTATCGCGATTGAAGGCCTCCGCATCATCGAAGAGGCGATTCGCAGCGGCCTGCGCTTCCGGGCTGTCTTCTTCGGCGAGTCCGCCACCGCCAAGGCTGAAAAGCTGCTTCCGCAGATCGGCGCACACGTTGAGACCTTCCTGCTGCCGGACAAGCTTTTTGCCAGCGCCGTTCCCAGCGAATCCCCCCAGGGCGTCGCGGCTCTGGTGCGGCTCAAGGATTTCTCGCTCGTGGATTTGCTCAGCCTGGCTCAGAACAGGCCCTTGCTGGCGATCGCGGGAATTCAGGATCCCGGCAATCTGGGCACAATGCTGCGTTCTGCCGAGGCGTTTGAAACCGCCGGCGTGCTGCTGGGCGAAGGCACGGTCAGCCCCTTGAACCCGAAGGTGGTGCGAGCTTCCGCAGGGTCGCTTTTCCGAGTGCCCTTTGTGCGCGCGAAGCTGGAAGCGATCATTCCCGACTTGCAGCAGCGCGGATTTCGCCTGATGGCCACTTCGTCGCACAAAGGCACGCCGCTGCATGAGGCTGACTTGACTCCGCCTCTGATACTGTTTGTCGGCGGAGAAGGAGCGGGCGTCCCGCGCGATCTGCTGGCTAAAATGAACGGAGTCGTGGCTATTTCGCACTCTTCGAAGGTGGAGTCCCTCAACGCCGGAGTGGCAGCCAGCATACTGTTGTACGAAGCATCGAAGCGGAGGCAAGGTGGTGAAACTTGATTGTCATCCCGAGCGGAGGGCGAAGTTCGCGAAGCGAACTCCGAAGGGAGTCGAGGGACCTTTTGTTTCCCCTCGATAAATTAATCATCCGCTATTTTCCTAGCGGCAAATAATTTTTCATGGGCCTATTCCAAACGATCCCGGGCAGTGGTTCCCCCGATCAAGGCCGGCCGCTGGCCGATCGCATGCGCCCGCGCACGCTCGACGAGTTCGTGGGGCAGGAGCACCTGATCGCGCCGGGGAAGCCCTTGCGCACGCAGATTGAGCGGGACGACACGGGCTCGCTCATTTTTTGGGGACCGCCCGGCACGGGAAAAACGACGCTGGCGCAGATCATCGCGCGCATGACCAAGGCCGAGTTCATCGAGTTTTCCGCCGTGCTCACCGGCATCAAGGAAATCAAACAGGTCATGGCCGATGCCGAACGGGCGCGCCAGTACGGCACCCGCACCATCGTCTTCATCGACGAGATCCACCGCTTCAACAAAGCCCAGCAGGATGCATTTCTTCCCCACGTAGAAAAGGGAAACATTCGCCTCATCGGCGCTACCACGGAGAATCCTTCTTTCGAAATCATCTCCGCGCTGCTGTCGCGCAGCCGCGTTTACGTGCTCAAGCCCCTCACCGAAGAGCAGATCGTAACCCTGCTTAGACGCGCCCTGCTGGATGCCGAACGCGGCCTCGGCGGGCTAAAGCTCCGCGCCTCGGATGACGTGCTCATGAAAATTGCCAGCTACTCGAGCGGCGATGCCCGCAGCGCCTATAACGTCCTGGAAGTGGCGGCTACGCTTGCCCGGGAGAACGCGGGCGCGGAAATCGGCGCCGAAATCACGGATGCCATCGTGCAGGACGCACTGCAAAAGCGTGTGCTCCTCTACGACAAGACCGGTGAAGAGCACTACAACCTGATCTCGGCCCTGCACAAATCGGTCCGCAACAGCGACCCCGACGCCTCTCTTTACTGGCTGGGCCGCATGCTGGAGGCCGGCGAGGACCCGCTATACATCGCTCGTCGCGTCGTGCGAATGGCCGTCGAAGATATTGGCCTGGCCGAACCCCAGGCTCTTGCGCTGTGCATGGCCGCTCGCGACGCGGTCGACTTTATCGGCATGCCGGAAGGCAATCTCGCGCTGGCGCAAGCTGTGGTCTATCTGGCAATCGCCCCCAAATCGAATGCTCTTTACACCGCCTACTCGACCGTTCAGCAGGATGTGGAGCGGACGGCGGCGGAACCTGTCCCGCTTCATCTGCGCAACGCGCCGACCGCGCTGATGAAGGGACTCGGCTACGGCAGCGGCTACCAGTACGCGCACGATAGCGCAGAAAAAGTCGCCGACATGCAATGCCTCCCTGACAATCTGCGCGACCGCATTTACTACGAACCTACCAGCGAAGGGGTGGAAAAGCGCATTCGTGAGCGTCTGGAAGAGATTAAAAGGCGGCGCGCCGAAGCCTCTAAACACGCGCCTTTCAGCCCATCATCCCGTTCAAAAAAAGAATCATAATCGGCTATCCGGCATCTCATTTGTCAAGAGGTTGGACGCTTGTGGAATGCCGCGTGCCGTCCTCTGAGCGCGGAGTAAACTCAATGGCCACTGTCTCGCAAGCCGGCTTTGCCCCCGAGATTGTAACCGCGCCCTTTGTGTCTGTTGATCAGGTTCAGGAACTGCTGAAGCTGCAAAAGGCCGCGCAGAAGATCAGTTCCATTCTCGACCTCGATGAGCTGATCGATCAGATCGTGAACGACATAACCCGCTCATTCGGCTACCTCGAAACCAACATTTATTTGCATGACGAAGAGCGTGCTGAACTGGTTCTCGCCGGTGTCAAGGGCTGCAGCCTTCATGGCAAGGGTCATCGCCTGAAGCTTGGTAAAGAAGGCATGGTCGGCTACGTGGCGGTCACCGGCCAGATGCGCTATGCGCCCGACGTCCGCCAGGACCCTTACTACAGCCGCTGCGAAGAGGACGTGCTTTCGGAAGTGGCGATCCCGCTTCAGGCCGGCCCGCATCTGGTGGGCGTATTTACGGCGTCACATCCCGAGCTCAACGCGTTTCCGCAAGAGCAACTGCGGATCCTGCAGGCGCTGTGCTCGCACATCGCCCTGGCGGTCCACAATGCGCGGCTCTTCCAGCGCGAACGTCTGCAGAAGGAATTGCTGGATCGCGAGGCCCAGGAAGCCCGCGTCATTCAGCAGGCGCTCTTTCCCAAAAGCTCTCCCTACATACCCGGATTCGCGGTCACCGGATTCTCGATTCCGGCCGGCGCCGTGGGCGGCGACTGGTACGACTTCCTGCCCCTCGACGATGGCCGCTGGGGGCTGGTTCTGGCGGACGTTTCCGGCAAGGGGATGGCCGCGGCATTGCTCATGTCCGCCACCCGCGGCATGGTTCGCTCCCTGGCCAATGCCTGCTGCAGCCCCGGAGAAGTGCTGACGCGGCTGAATCAGTTAATGGTGTCGGATTTGCCGTCGGGCAAATTCGTGACCCTCATTTATGCCGTGCTTGACCCTGCAAATCGCACCCTCACTTTCGCCAATGCCGGCCATCTGCCGCCGTTGCTGGTTTCCGGTGACCAGTCGCGTTTTCTGCCGACGGAAGTGGGATTGCCGCTGGGATTGCGTTGTGGATCGTTCTCCGAGACCACCGTGGAACTGCCGCAGGATTCGCGTTTGGTGCTCTACAGCGACGGCATTACCGAAGCCGAGAATCAGCAGGACGAGCAATACGGAACGCCGCGACTGGAACAGCATCTGCGCGCTCCGCACGCCAGCCCGGAGAGCATCCTGCAGGACGTGCGGTCTTTTGTGAACGGCGAAGGTCTGCAGGACGACGCTTCGGTCATCATGATTCGCGCGTGAGCGTAAAGCGGGCCGCAGCCTGGCGCACTGGCTGCTTACGAGTTCTTGTTGGCGACCTCTGTCTTCTGTTTGTACATCTTGATCGCCAGCTTGCGAACCGTCTCTGAAACTTCCTTGTTGCCTGACAGGTTTTTCAAGTCCTGCACCAGGATGTGCTTCATCAATCCCAAAGAAACATCCAAGGGCGTGCGCGGATTGAACACAAGATTTCGGGTCACGCCGTAGAGCTTCTGAAAACGCCGCTTCATCGGTATGGCCCGCAATACCGCCTCCAGCACATTTTTCTGGGCCGCGAACTTCTCCACTTCGCCGTCGGTGATCTTCGGCGATTCGAGAACACCTAGTGCCACCACCTTGGTGCCGTCGCGGATCAAGATCGACCGCTCTTCTTTGCTGCCCTTCATCGCGAGCTGAATGCGTCCCTTGACGTCGAGCTTATTGATTTTCTGCAGGGTGTTGTCGCGCTTGGTGACTTCAGCCTTGGGCTTAAACGCCGTGCGCGCGGGTTTCGGGGCGGCTGCGGCCGAGGTGCCCGCTGGCGCAGCAACGGCCGAAGGCGCCGGCCCAGCTTCGGCCACTGCGACTGGTTCGTCTTCCACTTCGGCGTCCATGCCCAGCATTCCGCCGATGGGCTGGAATGGCTTGCCGGACTCGGAGGAAATCTCTCCCGCGTTCGCCGTTAGATACGCCGCGATCCCTTCGTTGACGGCGGGATCCGGATCCGGCTCCGAGAGATCGGCTAACTCGTTCGCCGAGACGCTTTCCGGGGCAACGGGCGGGGGGCTCGAAGCGGGACTGGCACTCGACGCGGCGGCTTTTTCACCCGCGGTAGGCGTCAACTCTGAAACAACGGCGCCTTTGTTGGCTTCGGCGGACGGTGCCGCAACGACGTTTGGATTGCTCGCGATCGCATTCTGAATGGGGCTGGACTGGCTCGCGCGATTGCTTTTCTGGATCGTCGTCACCACGTCTCGCGTGCCCGTCGCCGCCAGTTCGATAATCCAGTCCACCAGCACGCCGGGATTCTCCAACAAGGCCGGCAGGAGGACCGGTCGCAGATTGTTCGGCGAGATCATGTACTTCAGAACTTCTTTGGGAGTCGCCGGATTCGCGGCAACCTGGAGCGATGAAGCTTCGTCGTATCCCGCCAGAGTCATGCGCGCTTGCTGCCCGAAGATCTTGTTGTTGTTCGCCAGGTAGACCATGATCTCGATCATCTCGGCAGGTTCTACGGTCAGCGCGCCCCGCGAAGCCGCTTGCATGCGATGGGACGGCAACGCCGAGCTCCGCACGAGTTCCATCATGCGCGCCATAATTTCACTTCCTTCCAGCCTGAGTTCTCGCTCGAACCGATTTCTGGGGACGAACCTGCAACTCCCTCCAGTTGCTCCAGCACCCTCTCCAGTTCACTGGTGATGCGATTCGGTTCGCTGCGCAGAAATTCTTCCGTCAAAGCCCGATAGTACCAAAGCGTTCCTTCGCGCTTACCATGGAACCGTTCCCACAAAGGTTCCCCCAGCTCCCGGTAATCGGCGAGAATCGCGCGCAGGTTGTGCAACTTGTCCGCCGCGGAAACCAAGCGCACGTCGTCATCTTCATCGCGCAATCGCCGGATGTACTGCTCTTTACGCTCGCGCCAGGGCGGCTTCGGAGTCGCATAGGCATCGGTACAGCCATCCACGACATGGGTCACTTTTTGTCCAAAACGGCGACGAACTTCCTTCAGCACAGGGACGCCGCCGCAATCTTCCACCACGTCGTGCAGAAGCGCGGCGATCGCCAACTCCTCGTCGCCACCCGCTTCCAACACCAATGACGCCACTCCCATCAGGTGCGAAAGGTAAGGCACGTCGGTTCCTTTTTTCTTCTGCGCGGCGTGCTTCGCGGCTGCGAACAGGAACGCGTCGTTGAATTTCTTGCCGAGTTTCGTTCCGTTCGTTTTCTTTGGCCGGCTTTTTCGCCCGCCGCCCGATGCGGCCTTCATGCGCACCTTCAGGCCGGACCTCACGATCTTTTCTCTCCCCGCCGCATCTGCAAGTAACCGCGTATGAACGGCGCGAGGTCGCCATCGAGCACCCGATCCACATCTCCAACCTCAACTTTGGTGCGGTGATCCTTCACCATGCGGTAGGGCTGAAGCACGTACGAGCGAATCTGCGATCCGAAATCGATGTCGAGTTTCGAATCCTCGATCTTCTTCGTCGCCGCCATCTTCTTTTCCATCTCCAGCTCGTACAGCTTCGAGCGCAGCATGCTCATGGCACGCTCTTTGTTCTTGTGCTGGGAGCGCTCGTTCTGGCAGGCCACCACTGTGCCGGTTGGAATATGCGTGAGCCGCACCGCCGAATCCGTCGTATTCACGTGCTGCCCGCCCTTGCCGCTCGAACGATAAGTGTCGATCCGCAGGTCTTCCGGCTTGATGTCCACCTGGATAGAGTCATCAATTTCCGGAGATACAAAGACGCTGGCAAACGAAGTGTGCCGCCGCTTGGCCTGATCGAAGGGCGAAATTCGCACCAACCGGTGCACGCCAATCTCGCTGGTCAGCAGCCCAAACGCGTATTCGCCAGTCACGGTAAAAGTCGCAGACTTGATGCCCGCTTCTTCTCCCGATTGATAGTCATTCAGCACGGTTTCAAAGCCCTGTCGCTCAGCCCAGCGCAGGTACATACGCAACAGCATGTCCGCCCAGTCCTGGGACTCCGTGCCGCCCGAGCCGGGATGAATGGTCACGATCGCATTGCGCGCGTCGTTACTGCCGGAAAGCAGTGTCTCGGTTTCCAGGCGATCCACCAGCGCGCGCAGCGAGTCAATCTCCCGGCGCAAATCTGCATCGACGCTCTCGCCTTCCTTGGCCAGCTCGAAATAAGCTGCGATGTCGTCGCCGTGGCGAACCAGTTCAGCCTCCGTCGACAGCAGGGTCTCCAGGCGCTTCTTTTCGCGCATCACCTGCTGGGATTTTTGTGGATTCGACCACAGATCGGGGTCGGCAGCCTGCTTTTCGATCTCGGTCAATTGCTGGCGAAGCTTGCCCGCGTCAAAGATACTCCCTTAGGTCGCGGACCTTGTCCTTGAGTGCGGCGTATTCCTGTTCCAGTTCTTCGACCATATTTATCGCTCTGTCTTACGGCGGGATGCGAAGCGCAACAGCAGCGCCCCTGCTGAAATTATCGCACACAGCCAGGCGAACCAATCGCCGTAACGGGTGTAGAACGTGGTTACGGAAGTGAGCGCGTACGGAGCCACGAGTACGGTACGCACCTTGCGCTCCGCGCGCGCCACGATGCGTCCGTAGGGATCGATGGACGCCGTCACGCCGGTATTGGTGTCGCTGAGCAGCCAGCGATTATTCTCAATCGCCCGCATGCGCGTCTGATTCAAGTGCTGGGCATAGGCGCCACTGTCACCGTACCAGCCGTCGTTCGAGATGTTCACCAATACCTGGGCGCCGTTGGCCACAAACTGGCGCACTTCATCAGGAAAGATCGACTCGTAGCAGATGAACACTCCCACTTTGGTTCCATCGGCAGGCAAAGGCTCGCGCGATGCGCCGCGCCCAAAATCTCCCACTGCATTGGTCAGACCGCTCGCAAAGGCGAACAGCCTGGGAAACGGAACATACTCGCCGAACGGCACCAGGTGCACCTTGTCGTAGCGGCCGACCCACTCCCCGCTGGGGCCCACCAGAGCAGCGGAGTTGAATACCTGCGTGGGCTGCCCGGGCGCCTCCATCGCGTTGCGCACTCCGATGCTCCCTGCGATTACCCATGACTGATTTTGCCGGGCCACGTTGCTGACGGGGTCACGAAACGCCGCGTCTCCGGTATAGAAGGGAGCCGGGGATTCGGGCCAGACGATCAAATCAAAATGACGCGGTGGCTGCGCATTCGCCGGTTCTACGCTCAATTCGGTCAAACTCTGCAGCGTGGTTTCGAAGTAGTCTTTGGTCCAATCCGTCCCTTCGAGGATCGGCACATTCGCCTGCAGCAGTAGCGCGGTTTTATCCGCAGGCAAACTCGGC
>Ga0335081_10018404_pt1 | contig 11293 bp, 7 predicted proteins | sample Lox_Sample_35_FD_206713 | JGI IMG/M metagenome (GOLD analysis project Ga0335081, IMG submission 206713) | Soil microbial communities from Loxahatchee National Wildlife Refuge, Florida, United States - Lox_Sample_3.5 | ecosystem: Environmental > Terrestrial > Soil > Wetlands | place: USA: Florida... | reverse complement strand
GGCCCGCTGCGCCTCGACGTGGCGTACAACGATTATCCGCGCCAGCAGGGCCCCTTGTACGAAGTGATTCGGACGTCCAGCGGGGCGCCGGAGCAGTTGCGGCTGGTCGAGTCGAACTACGGCGGGCCCGCCCGCGGCACGGGGTTCTTCCAGCGCCTGCAGGTCCAGTTCAGCGTGGGCGAGGCGTACTAGTGGTGAGGCGCGCGCTGCTCCTGACCGGCGCCCTGGTGGCAGGACTGGTGGTCCTGGGCCTCGCCGCGGTCGCGGGGATCCTCGCCACGGCGCCCGGTCACGCGGTGGCGCGCCGCCTCCTGGTCGCCGCCCTCGAGCACGCGGTGGACGGTCGAGTGCGGATCGGCGCGCTCGGCGGCCCGCTGTGGCGGAGCGTGGAGCTGCACGACGTGGAGCTGGCCACGCCGGACGGCCATCCCGTGATCCGCGTCGCGCGCGTGGCCCTGACCTACTCGCCGGCCGACCTGGTGCGGCGGCGCTTCGTGGCTTCGCGGGTCGAGCTCGACGGTCCCTCGGTGGATCTCGAGGAGGGCGCCGACGGGCACCTCAACATCGAGCACCTGTTCCGGTTGCTGGAGCCGCGCGGCGGGCCGCCGGGCCGCCGCCCCGTGGTGGACCTGCGCAACGTGCGGCTGGTTCACGGCGCGTTCGTGCTGCGCGAGCGCGCGCCGGACGGCACCATGCACGAGCGGCGCTTCCTCGGCGTCGCGCTCGATCTCCAGCGGCTCCGGGCGTCGGATCCGGACTCGGTCGGCGTGGTGGCCGAGATCCATCACATGCGCGTGACCCTCTCCGATCCGCCGGCCCGGATCGCGGACGCGTCCGGCCGGGTCGTGATCGAGGGGGACTCGGTGCAGTTCGCGTTCACGCGCCTGGCGCTGACGGGTACGGCCGGCGCCGCGCGAGGCACGGTGCGGTGGGGAGCGGGGGCCGCGGGGAACCGGGCCAAGCTCGAGTTCGCCGCGAATCTCGGCCGGGCGAGCTTCGCGGACTTCCGGTGGGCGGTCGCCGGTCTTCCCACGGCGGGCGGTGGGCGGGTGGAGGTGCGGGCCAGGCTCATGGCGGCCGGCCGCGGCAGCGAATGGGTGTTCCGCGACGCCGACCTGCGGTCCGGTCGCAGCCGGGTGCGGGGCACGGTCGAGCTGGTCGTCCCTGCCGCCGGCGGCGTGACGATCCGCAAGCTGGACGTCGAGACGGCGCCGCTCGACCTGTCGCTGCTCGAGCCGTTTCTCGGCAAGATGCCCGTCGGCGGCACGGTCAGCGGCCACCTCAAGGCATCGGGCCCGCTGAGCGGCCTCGCGGTGGGCACCGCACTGGTGTTCACGGACGAGCGAGCCGTCGGCCGGCCGACCGACGGGCTGGTGGGCTCGGGCGTGGTGTCGCTGGGCGGGCGCGATGAGTTCACCTTCCACCATTTCGCACTCACCGCGACCGACCTCTCGATGGCGTCGATCGAGCGCTTCGCGCCGTCGGTCACCGTGCACGGGCGCCTGGGCCTGGTGGGCGACCTCGACGGTCCGTGGCGCTCCGCCGTGTTCCGCGGCACCATGATCCACAGCGACGGCCCAGGCGCCGCCTCGAGGCTGCGCGGCAGCCTTCAGCTGGTGCTCGCGGACACGCTGCGCATTGACGCGGACCTGACGGGGGATTCGTTGTCCCTCGACGATCTCGCCAAGTCGTACCCGCATCTCGGTCTGGTGGGGATGGCAGCCGGGCCGGTGCGACTCCTGGGACCCGTCACCGCGCTGGCCGTCCGCGCCAGTCTCGCGGGCCCCGGCGGCGGCGCGACCTTCAACGGTGAAATCGCGGCGGGCGACTCCGCCGTGCGCATCCGCGCGGGCGGCCGCCTCGACAGCCTCGACCTGGCCGCGCGCCTGCCCGGCGCCCCGCCGACGCGGCTCGCGGGAACCTGGCGCGCGGACGTCACCGTGCCCAGCAGCGATACGGTCACGGGCGTCACCGGCTCGCTCGGACTCGACCTCGCCAGCAGCGTGGTGTCTGGCGAGATGCTCGACCGCGCGGGCGCGCAGATCACGGTGACCGCCGGCCGGCTCGAGGTGGATACGGTGTACGCGGAGGCGGGCGGCATCAGCCTGGTCGCTTCGGGGGCCCTGGGACGGCCGCGACAGCCCGCCGGCCAGCTCCGTTTCGTGCTGCGCGCCGACACCATGAGCAACCTGTCCTCGGTGGTCTCGTGGCTGCGCCGGGAGGCCGGCGACAGCACCCGACTCGAGTTGAGCGGCGCCGGACGGATCAGCGGCCGCGTGGTGGGGACGACGTCCGCCTGGGTGGCGCAGGGCGATCTGGTGGCCGACAGCATCGCATACGGATCGGTGGCGGCCGTCGGGGCGCACCTGGGCGGCTCGCTGGAACGTGCGGACCGCGGCATGGTTCTCGGACTGCACGCGGCCGCCGAATCGCTCGTGGTAGCGGGGATGCGGTACGGCGGCGTCAGCGTCGCGGCGAGCGGACCGGGCGATTCCCTGCTGCTCGACGTGGGCGCGGGGTTCGGCGCCGGCTCGTCGCTCCACGCGGACCTGACCCTGCGCAGCGACTCCACGGGATGGGTCGTGCGCGTTGCCGACGGCCGGTTGGCGCTGCCGGGTCGCGTATGGGCACTGGCGCGTCCCACGGGCATCGCGGCGACGGCCGACGGCGTGGTGTTCGACTCGCTGGAGCTGCGCTCGCAGAACGGCGGCCGAGTACGTGTGGCCGGCCGGCTGCCGCGGGCGGCGCCCGGTGACCTGTCGCTGGATGCCGACAGCGTGCCGGTCTCGGACCTGTACGCGCTGGCGGAGCTGGATACCGCAGGCATCGGAGGACAGCTCAACGCGCGGATTCGCGTCGTCGGCAGCGCGGCGGATCCGCGCATCGAGGCGGACGCGTCGGTGATCGAAGGACGGTTCGGCGACTTCCGCGCCCCGCTGGTGGAAGCATCGGCCCAGTACGCCGATCGCCGGCTGGCCTTCCGGGCCGGGTTCAAAAGCGGCGGTGAGCGGGTCGTGACCGCCTCGGGCTCGTTGCCCCTGGATCTGCGTTTGGAGGCGGTCGCCCACCGGCAGCTCCCCGACTCGCTCCGCATCCGCGTCGAGGCGGACTCCGCCGATCTCGCGATCCTCGACGCGCTGACGCCCCTGGTACGCGGCGTGGGCGGCCGGCTGGTCGCCAACGTCTCGGTGGGGGGCACCTGGGAGCACCCCGAGTTCACCGGCACCGCGCGCATCTTCGGCGGGTCGGTGGGCATTCCGGCGCTCGGCGCGCGCTACGCGGGGATCGAAGCGGGGCTGTCGCTGTCGGGCGACAGCCTCCGGGTTGATGAAGCGCATCTCAAGGGTGGCACGGGCACGCTGGACATCGGCGGCGACGTGCGCTTCGCGGCCCTCACGCGCCCGATGCTCGATCTCACGTTGCGTGCACGTGGCTTCGCGGCCTTCAGTCAGCGCGAGTTCGCCGGATTGACGGCGAGCGGCGATCTCCAGCTCACGGGGCCGGTGGTGGGCGCGACGCTCACCGGGGGCCTGGTGGTGGATGCGGGATTCCTCGCCTTCGCCGACCTGGTCGAGAAGCGCATCGTCAACCTCGATGACCCGGAGTTCCGCGCGGTCGTGGATTCCAACCTCGCCCAGGCCACCGGGCTCGGGCCCAGCGTCCAGAACGTCTTCCTGGACAGCCTGCGGATCAGGAACCTGACGGTCGCGATGGGCCCCGACGTCTGGCTGCGCTCGCACGAGGCGAACATTCAGCTGGCCGGCAACTTCACCGTAGCCAAGGAGGTCGAGGCGGGCGCGAGCCGCTACCGCCTGGACGGCACCCTGCGCGCGGTGCGCGGCACCTACCGTCTGGTGGTCGGTCCGACCGCGAAGGAATTCCGGGTCACGCGCGGGACGGTGCGCTTCTTCGGCACGCCGGATCTCAATCCCGTCCTGGACATCGCGGCCGAACACACCGTGCGGTCCGTCAACGGCGGAGACCTGGTGGTGCGCGCCGTGATCGGGGGCACGCTGCTGGTGCCGAAGCTGTCGCTGGAGAGCGACGAGCGCCCGCCGCTGTCGGAGGCGGAGATCGTTTCCTACCTGCTGTTCGGACGTCCGTCGTTCGATCTGGCGTCGGCGCCGGGAGCGGCCGCGGGCACCAGCGAGCAGGCCATTTTCCAGGGCGCCATGACCGGGCTGGCCGGCGCGCTGTCGGGAGAGCTCGAGCAGACGCTCGTCACCAATCTCGGGATCCCCGTGGACTACCTGGCCATTCGTCCCGGCGGCGGATCGGTGAGCGACATTTTCAGCAGCACGCGCGTTGAAGCGGGGACGCAACTTGGCGAGCGGACGTTCCTCACGCTGAACGCGGGCCTGTGCCAGGTGGCGCGAGGGCTCTCGTCGCAGTCCATCGGCGCGAGCGTCGAGCATCGGGTCGCCGGCGGCTGGACCGTGGAGGCCAGCATCGAGCCCACGGTCGAGGAGTGCCGGCCGGTCGGCTTCCAGATCCGCCCTCCGGCACCGTACCAGATCGGGCTCGACCTGTTCTGGCAGTGGGGCGCGCCATGAAAGACGCGCTGGTCGTGACCAATCCCGCGGCGGGGGCCGGTGGGGCCGGCCTGGCGCAGGCGCGGCGGCGCCTGGAAGCGCGTGGTTTCCGGCTCGCGGTGGAGGTGACGGGCGCGACGGGCGACGGCGAGCGCCTGGCGCGCGCGGCGGCCGAGGGCGGCGCCGACATGGTGATCGCGCACGGGGGCGACGGCACGGTGATGGACGTGGCGGCCGGGCTCATCGGCACGGGCCTGCCGCTGGGCCTGCTCCCCGGGGGCACGGGCAACGTGCTCGCCGGGAACCTGGGCATCGGCCGCTCGTTCGTCGCCGCGGCGGACACCATCGCGGCGGGCGTCACCCGCACCATCGACGTGGGACGCCTGACCACCGCCGCGGGCTCCCGCTACTTCGCGGTCAACTGCGCCGCCGGTTTCGCCGCCGACCTGATGGCGGGAACGGAGCAGCACCACAAGCGCCGCTACGGCGTGGCGGCGTACGTGGCGCGGGCCATCGTCATGGTCGGCAGCCTGGTGCGGGCCGAGATCCGGGTCGAGGTGGACGGCGCGAGCCACGATGGCCACGCGGCGACGGTGATCGTGGCGAACTGCGGCCAGATCGTGCCGGGGGTGCTTCCCCTGGCGAGCGGCATCTTCCCCGACGACGGGATGTTCGACGTCGCGGTCATTGACGCCAAGTCCTACGCCTCCGCACTGCGCCTGGTGTGGCGCCTGCTCCAGCGGCGACCCGACGCGGACGGCGGCATCACGTTCTACCGGGGTCGCACAGTGCGCATCAGCTGCGAGCCGAGCCTGCCGGTCGAGGCGGACGGGGAGCCGCTGGGTGCGACGCCCATGCTCGTCGAGCTGATACCGCGCGCGCTGACGGTGCTGGCGCCCGCGCGCCGGCGCGGAGGAGGGACCAGTGGCCGATAGCTCGGTTCCCGTGACCTCGCCGCTCGCCGGGCGGCGCGTGCTGGTCGTGGACGACGAACGGGCCATCGCGGCGGCCGTGGCGCGGCGGCTGGAGCGCGACGGCGCCATTTGCGTCGCTGCCCATTCCGGCACCGAGGGGCGGGAGCGCCTCGCGGCGGAGCCCTTCGACCTGGTCGTCACCGATACCGAGATGCCGGGCGGGTCGGGGCTCGACATTCTCGCCAGTGCCGCCCAGCTCCCCGAGAGCCCGGCCGTCATCGTGATGGCGCCCGTGAGCGACGGCGCGGTGGTGGTCGAAGCGCTCGCCCGGGGCGCGGACGGCTACGTGCTCAAGCCGTTCGATCCCGAGCAGGTCGCGCACGAGGTGTCGGTGGCGGCCGAGCTCCGGGCGCTGCGCGCGGCCGCGGCCGGGACCACCGTGGTGGCCGGGTCCATTCTCACGGTGCTGGGCGAGATGGTCAACGCCTACGAGCGCGCCGATCCGTTCCGGGCCGGCTACTCCGCGCGGACCGCGCGGCTGGCGGGCGCCTTCGGCCAGGCCCTCGGCCTCGACGGAGAGCGGCTCGTCCTCGCCGCCCGGGTGCACGACATCGGGATGCTCGCCGTGCCCTCGACCGAGCTGCACTCCGAGAGCGCGATGGCCCGGCCAGCGCAGCACCTGATTCGCGTGCACCCGACCCTGGGCGCGCGGTGGATCGAGCGGCTCGGAGCCGACCGCACGGTGGTGGCGGCCGTGGCGGCCCACCAGGAACGATTCGACGGGAACGGCTATCCGGGCGGGCTCGCGGGCGACGACATCCCGCCCTTGGCGCGCGCTCTGGGGACCGCCGCCGCGATCGCCGCCATGTGCGCGCCGCGGCCGTGGCGGGCGAGGCGCGAGCCGGCCTCCGTGCTGGACGAGCTTCGGGCCGGCCGCGAAACGCAGTTCGGCGGCGCGGAAGTGGACGCCGCGCTGGACGTGCTGCGTCGCGTCCCCACCCTCCTGGCCTGAGCGCCCGATGCCCGACTCCATCCTCATCGTGGACGACGATCCCGACGTGCTGCGCGCGGTGGGCGACTACTTCGAGCGGATCGGCTACGAAGTGTTCCGCGAATCGAGCGGCGAGGCGGCAGTGGAGACGTACGCGCGCCAGCGCCCCGACGTCGCGGTCCTCGACCTCAAGCTGCCGGGCATTGACGGGCTGCAGGTGCTCGAGGAGCTGCGGCGCCAGGACGCGGCGGTGCTGCTCCTCACCGGGCACGGCGACATCGCCACCGCGGTGCGGGCGATGCAGCTCGGCGCGGAGAATTTCCTCACCAAGCCGGTGGACATGCCGCTCCTGGCGGCGGCCGCGGCGCGGGCGCTCGAGAAGGTGCACCTGCGGCGCCACAACGCCCTGCTGGTCTCGCAGCTGGGGCCCGGCGGCGGCGAGGAGGTGCTGGGCGTCTCGAAGCCGATGCGGGACCTCACGCGCCAGTTGGTGCTGCTGGCCGAATCGGAGCGCACGACCGTGCTCCTGACGGGCGAGTCGGGTTCGGGCAAGGGGTGGGTGGCGCGGCTGCTTCACCGCCTCTCGGGCCGGCGCGCGGCGCCGTTCGTGGACGTGAACTGCGCCGGCCTCTCGGCAACGTTCCTCGACTCCGAGCTGTTCGGTCACGAGAAGGGCGCGTTCACCGACGCCAGGGAGCGCAAGCAGGGGCTGTTCGAGATGGCGGACCGGGGATCGCTGTTCCTCGACGAAATCGCGGAGCTGGCCCCGGAGCTGCAGCCCAAGGTGCTCAAGGCGCTCGAGGACAAGAGCTTCCGGCGGCTCGGCGGGACCCGGGAGCTGCAGGTGGACGTACGGCTCATCGCGGCGACCAATCACGACATCGGCGATGCCGTGCGGCGCGGCCGCTTCCGGGAGGACCTGTACTACCGCCTCAACGTGATCCCGCTGCACCTGCCGCCGCTGCGGGAGCGGGCCCGCGAGGACCGGCTGGCGCTGCTGCGCCGGCTGTTCGTCGAGCTGCGCGCCGAGCTGCCGGAGAGCCCGGCCGAATTTTCCTCGGAAGCGCTCGAGCGCCTGCTGTCGTATCCGTGGCCGGGCAACATCCGCGAGATGCGCAACGTGCTCGAGCGCGCGTTGATCGTCGGCCGCGGGGCGGAGCGCCTCGGGCTCGAGCACCTGCCGGGCGACGTGGGCCGCCGCCAGCCGCTGCCGGAGACGCACCAGGCCGTCTCGCTCGAGGAGGTGGAGCGCCGCCACATCGAGCGCACGCTGCGCCGGCACTCGGGCAACCGCACCCGCGCCGCCGAGGAACTGGGTATCTCGCGCGCCACGCTCATCAACAAGATCAAGGTCTACGCGCTCGACGTCTGAGGCGAACCGGGAGGAGGAAGCATGGCTCCGGAAGTGGACATGATGGTGTGCCGCTCGTGCGGCAACCCGGAACGCGCGTCGGAGGGGTCGCCGTGCGACGACTGCGGGACCTTTGTGTGTCTGATCTGCGGATTCCGCGGCATCACGCTGTGCAAGGCGTGCCGCGTGAAGCGCGGGCTCCCGGAGCCGGCGAACCTTCCGCCGCCGGCGTCGGACCGGCCCGCCTAAGCCGTTCCGGCGACCTCCAGCACGAGGGCGGCGAACACCTTCGGATCGAGCATGAGGCCCACCAGCGCGCGCAGGTTGGCGATGGCCTCGCGCGGCTCCAGCGTCGTGCCGTCGGCACCCGCCACGGCCAGTTCGTCGTACACGCTCGCCGCGGCCACGATGCGGGACCCGATCGGGATCTCCTCGCCGCGGCGCCCCTCCGGCAGCCCCTTGCCATCGTAGCGCTCGTGCTGAAAGCGCACGATGTCCGCGACGCCCTTGAGGTGCGCCAGCGGCTGCAGCAGCCGGAGGGCCAGGTCCGGGTCGTCCCGCATGGTCGCGATCTCGTCGCTCGGCGAGGAGGTCAGCTCCAGTCCCGGCTCGCGCAGCGCCAGCTTCCCGATGTCGTGCATCCGTCCGGCCGTCCGGACGGCCTCGATCTCATCGTCGGCGAGGCCGAGGCGCGCGGCGATGCGGCCGCTCACGTCGGCCACCCGCTGGGAGTGACCGCGCAGCATCGGGTCCTTGGCCTCGAGCGCGTCCACCAGCGCCGCCAGGACGTTGACCGACAGGCGGCTCAACTGGCGCGACTGCGACTCCAGCTCCTTGGTGCGCGCCGCGACCTCGTGGGCCAGCCACTCCTCCAGCCCCCGCCGCTCGATCTCGAGGTCGCGCCGGTGCAGGGCCGATTTCAGCGCGTGCTGGAGCTCCTCGAGGTCCACCGGCTTGATGAGGTAGTCCGCGGCTCCCAGCTTCAGGCAGGAGATCGCGGCCGCCGGCTCGTCCACGCCCGTGAGCATGATGACGGCCAGGTCGCGGTCGGCCGCCAGTGCCTTGGGCAGCAGCTCGATGCCCGACAGCCCCGACATCCGGATATCGCACAGCATGGCCGACAGCCGCTGGGTGCCGAGCAGCTCCAGCGCCTGCTCCGCGTTGTCGGCCTGCAGCACCTGGTTTCCGATCCGCTCGAGGAACGCGGCGAGGGCGGACCGCAGGGAGCGGTCGTCCTCCACGATGAGGACGCGGGTCTTGGTGCCGGGGGCGGTCACGTCGCGAAGCTACGGCCACGCGGGTGGAGCGGCAAGCCGGCGGGGCCGGGACGCGCCCGGGGCCGTCGCTTGACGGCGCTTCGCGCGGCGGGATAGCCTTCGCCCCCGACGCCATGACACCCTCCATCAACGACGTTCCCGGCATCCTGGTCGGCCACGCGACGGACCCGTCCGGAGCGACCGGCTGCACGGTGGTGCTCGCGCCGGCCGACGGGATGCCCTGCACGGCGTTCGTGCGCGGTCGCGCCACCGGCTCCCGCGAACTCGATGCGTGCCGCCCGGAGTCGCTGGCGGGGCGCGTGGACGCGATTCTCCTGACCGGGGGCTCCGCCTACGGCCTGGCCGCGGCCGACGGCGTCATGCGGTGGATGGAGGCGCGCGGGCGCGGCTTCAAGATCGCGGGCGGGGTCGTGCCGATCGTGCCGGCGGCGGTCGTGTTCGATCTCCTGCCGCTGGGCCGATTCGACGCGCGGCCGGGGGCCGAGATGGGAGCGGCGTGCTGCGACGCCGCCGGCCTCGCGATCGCCGAGGGTTCGGTGGGCGCGGGCACCGGAGCCACGGTGGGGAAGGCGCTGGGGCCGCAGTGGGCGATGAAGGGCGGGGTGGGAACCTGGTCGGTGCGCGGGGGCGCGGTGATCGTCGGCGCGCTCGCGGTCGTGAACGCGTTCGGCGACGTGCTCGACGCGGCGGGCCGGATCCTGGCGGGGGCGCGCCGCGAGGGCGGCGGCTTCGCCGGGTCGGCCGAGCATCTCGCCGCCGGCGGCGCGGCGGGTGGCGCGCTGCGCGCCGCACACCACACGACCCTGGTGGTGGTGGCGACGAACGCCGCGCTCGATCGACTCGCGCTGGCCGGCGTGGCGCGCTCCGGCGCGGACGCGCTGGCGCGTCGCGTCGTGCCGTCGGGCACGGCCGTTGACGGTGACGTCGTGTTCGCGGCATCGGCCGGATCGGTGCCCGCCGCGGCATTCCAGGTGGAGCAGCTCGCGCGGGTGGCGACCGAGATGGCGGTAGAGCGGGGCGTGCGGATGGCGCGCGGCCGCGACGGCATCCCGGGCCTCGCGGACTGACGGGACGGCGCCTATCGCGTCCCCTCGTCCCCTTCCCGCCGGAACTTCGCCAGCGCCACGCCGATGCGGTCCTGCACGGCACGCGCGCGGCGGATCCGGGGCGGGTCGTTGACGATGATCGAGAACGCGAGCTCCTCGCCTCCGGCGGCGCTGACGTAGCCGGCCAGCGCCGACGCGTCGTTCAGCGTGCCCGTCTTGGCGCGGAGCTTGCCCTCGGCCGCCGTGCCGGTCATGCGCCGCTGCAGTCCCTCTCCCACCTCCGGCAACGACTGGAAGAAGACATCGCCTTCGGGGGCGTGGCGCTCGTACGCCAGGAGCTGGACGAGCGCGCGCGGCGTCGCGGCGTCGAGCATCGAGAGCCCGGACCCGTCCGTGACCTGCACGCTCGCCGACGGGACGCCGACCTCGACGGCGAGGAATCGCGCGACGGCGGCTGCCCCGCTCGCGAAGGTGCCCGCACCGTCCACGGCGCGGCCGATGGCCCGGAAGACCAGCTCGGCCGAGAGGTTGTCGCTGCGGTGGTTGATCGTCGCGATCAGGTCGCCGAGGCTGGGCGAGTTGCGGATGGCGATCGTGCCGTCGAACGGCGCGCCGGTGCGCTCGCGCACCCAGGCGAGCAGCGCGCGCGCGCGGCCGGGCGCTTCGTCGCTCACGCTGCGCGTGGTTCCCAGCACGGTGACCCCGCGCGCCGTCAGGAGTTCACGCAGCAGGCCCGCGGCGAACACCGCCGGCTGCTGGACCACGATGTCGGTGGTCCACTGGTTGCGGCGCGGCGAGATCGTGCCGCTGAGCGCCACGATGCCGTGCGGCGGGCCGTGCTCCACGCCGATGCGGGTGCGGCTGCGCGGCCGGCCGGTGGTCACGACGCTGCGCAGTGTGAAGTAGTCGGTCGGCGGATCCATCGTGATCACCGCCGGCGCGCCGGCATGGGGACCCGGCTCGACCGTGATGCGGATCCGGTTCGCCGCGGCGCCCAGTGCGGACGGAGGCGCCGCGTACGGCTGGTCAGCGTTGTCGGGCGACCAGCCGGGCCCGGCCAGCTCGCCACCGAGGAACGACGCGTCACCCACCATGTCGCCCCGGACGACGCGGATCCCGGCCCGCACGACGCTGTCGGCGAAAGGCGCCAGGCTGGCGGTGTCGAGGGCGAACGTCGGATCA
>Ga0335081_10018403_pt1 | contig 11293 bp, 10 predicted proteins | sample Lox_Sample_35_FD_206713 | JGI IMG/M metagenome (GOLD analysis project Ga0335081, IMG submission 206713) | Soil microbial communities from Loxahatchee National Wildlife Refuge, Florida, United States - Lox_Sample_3.5 | ecosystem: Environmental > Terrestrial > Soil > Wetlands | place: USA... | reverse complement strand
GCGTAGATGGCGGCTGCTGATATGGGGTGTGGATCGCGTTGTAAGTCACGCTCAGCATGCGCGGCCCATTCTGGCTGTTCCACCAATCGATCCCGGTGCCGGTCTGAGCTTCCGTCATGTACTGACGATAGATACTGGGCTCATTGCTGCATTGGTTGAGCCCGGTCGGAGGCGGGATCGGACCCGTAACGATGCTCCGATTCCAAACGTAGTAGGAGTTGGTCCGCGAAAAGTCGAGGTCGGATGGCGTGCTGGCCTGGCAGGCGGTGCCGACCAGAAACAGCCCGTCGCTCTCGAGGCAGGCTTTGCCGTCCGCCGCCGCGCTACAGGTTCCGTCCAATTGGTAACAGGCACCGGAACCGCCGCTCTGATCGAACCCGCACGGGTACGTCCCTGGCAGCACGCCGGTGTTTCCAGCCTGGGTATCGATCGGACCAGGGCTGGCGCCCAGATTGCCGTCGAAAAAATCGAAGCCCAGCGTAGCCGGCGCGCAGTTGCCCGCCGGATTCTGATCGCCGAGATGGAACTTGCCGACCATCGCGCTCTTGTAGCCCGCTGTCGCCAGGACTCGCGGCAAGGTCGTCTCGTAGGGCGAGGTTTGAGACGCCGGCAGCATGTTATCTATGAGCGCGCTCGTCACCCCGGTACGAAATGGATAACGGCCGGTGAAAAACGCCGCCCGGCTCGGCGAGCACTCGGGCATCACCCAGACGTTGGTGAATTTAACGCCCGCGCTCGCTATCGCGTCGAGGTTCGGCACTTTCGCTGGGACCGGTCCGCCCCATCCGAACGACGCCATCTGATCGATTCCCACGTCGTCCATGACGATAAACAAAATATTCGGGCGTTTCTTCGATCCGGAAAAGACCGGCGCAAGTGATGACGAGTTGGCGGGAGAACCCGAGATCGGCGCACCGATAATCAGCGCTAAGATCGCCAGCCAAACCCGGACACTTAGTCGAAACCTGCGCCAGCCATCGCGACGGGGGCATTCACTCATCTGTTAGCGACCTCCCGCGCGTTAACTACAGCAGTTGCGACTTTAGGCTTCAAGCAAATCCAGCGGTTCGCGCGGCCGCTTTTCGTTGCAACGGGCCGACTCCCATCGACAGCTGCGCTTTGGTGGGTTTGCGGTTTATCGATCTGCTTCTTTCCCGGCGCCAGCGGATCGTCGTCCTGTCAATTACAAATTGTGCGCCGCGTTTCTTGCCCGGTCGAACGCCGACAACGTGGCGCGCTAGAAGATGGAGGCCTTGAACCCGTCAGCTCATCGAGCTGACCGTGATGGCAAGCGAAGGATTGTGGCTGCTCTGCCTGCTTGCGTCGCCGCGCGGCGCGGGCGATTCCGGCGGAACTCCCCAAACCGCGCCGTCCATCGAACGGTATCGAGTTGCGGGCCGCGACGTGGTCTGGAAGCTTGCGGCATCGATCGCGCTCGCGCGAGGCAGCCATGATCGCCAGCTCAAGCGCCGGACCCGGACAATCGATCGGCGTTGTGCCTGCTTACGCGGCGAATGTAGTACGATACTATGTGGCGCCAGAAAGGCGTCCCAAGGTTGTCGCGGTGCTCGATCATCCGCGGGACGGCATGGAGCCTTCAATTGTGATCGTCTTCGATCGAAGACTGTCGTCCAGCGAAGCCGCGGCCTTGCGTGCGGCCTATCCACATCTGGTGGCGCGGTTGCGGCGCTTGACGGTGATGCGGCGCTGAAGCGGAGTCTCCGGCTAGAGAGCTGAAAGGAAAGCGCAGACCACAGCATGAACTCAAAAAAAATCGCGGTAGTGTCCGGCGCCAATCGAGGAATCGGTTTCGAGGTTTGCAAGCAGCTTGCCGGCCGCGGGTTCAAGGTCATCCTGACCGCGCGTGACCCCGCTAAGGGCAAGGCCGCTAGCGAGCAATTGAAGAAGCAAGGGCTCGACGTCGTATTTCATCAACTCGACCCGACTGACGGGCACAGCATCGAAGACCTCGCGCAATTTTTGAAGGAGAAATTCGGCAAGCTGGACGTGCTGGTCAACAACGCCGGCGTGCTGCTTCCAGAAGATAAGGGGGCTATTGACGTAGACCTCGATACCGTTCGGAAAACCTTCGAAGTTAATGTTGTCGCGGCTCTGGCGCTGTCGCAGGCGATGATTCCGCTGATGAGGAAAAATGGCGGAAAGATTATAAATATATCGAGCACCATGGCCTGCTTGAGCGAAATGGACGGCGGATATCCTGCCTATCGGATTTCCAAGACCGCGCTCAACGCCCTAACGCGAGTGCTCGCCGCCGAGCTGGCCGGAAGCGGGATTCAGGTCAATTCGATGAGCCCGGGCTGGGTCAGAACCGATATGGGCGGTACCAGCGCTCCGTTGTCAGTGCAGCAAGGGGCGGATACGGTGACCTGGCTGGCGACGCTACCAGACGACGGCCCAACCGGCGGCTTCTTCCGCGAGCGCAAGCCGATAGCCTGGTAGCCTAGCGTCGCGCAGCTCGTAAATCGCCGCACTGATCAACCGCTCTCCAAGCCATCGAGCATCGGACCCCTTCCTCCGCCCGTCATGCGGCTCGGGCGCAAGCCATTGAGCGACGCTTGACTCTATGGTATTGAAAATCATTCTCATTATCACGAGAACGAGAGGAAGGATTTGTGAGGTTGTCATTACGCACGCTCTTCTGTGCCGTCGCGATTCTGCTGCTGGCCCGGCCGGTGTTGGCGCAGGTCGACCCTTGGGAATTCGAGGTGTATCCCTACGCGACTGAAGGCCGGGGTGTGATCGAGCTCGAAACCGACAACGCGGTCGTGCCGAATGGCCACAGCCAGGGCGGCAACGGAACCGCCGCGGGCACCTTTCCGAGCCAGGCCATGTGGTACAACCAGTATGAACTCACGTATGGGCTAACCGATCGCATCGAGGCCGCGGCGTACCTCAATCTTGCCATGCCCAGCGGCCGGGGTCTGTGGTACGCCGGATCTAAGTATCGCTTGCGCGGCAGGCTCTTCGACGAAGAGGTACTGCCTGTAAACCTCGGATGGTACGTCGAACTGGAATGGCATAAAACGCCCCAGTTCGACGACAACGAACTCGAACTCGAGTTGCGTCCAATCATCGAGAAAGACATCGGGCGCTGGTCTTTGATCGTCGATCCGATTTTTGAAAAGCCTATCTTCCTGGGACCGGACAAAAATAAGGGCTTCGAGTTCGGCTACGCGAGCGCCGTCTACTACCGCTGGATGCGCTACCTGTCACCCGGCGTCGAGTTCTACGGCGCACCCGGCAATATCGACGACAATGATCCTCTTAATGCGCAGCAGCACTATATCTTCGCGGTGGCGTGGGGCAAGCTGCCTCATGGGATCGAATACAACCTCGGTCCCGGTTTCGGGCTAACGCGCGGCTCCGACCGGGTAATCATGAAGTTCAACGTCGAGCTGGAAACGTTCGTCGGCACAATCTTCGGCCCGTCGTCCGACTCGGGCTGGTTCTTCTGACCTGCACGCGCCGCAAAGCGTCATGAATTCTTTTCGGGAGAAGCTCGAACAGACCTAATCGGCGACGACAGGCTGCGATCGAATTAACCGTCTGTTTACAGGGTTTCTTGCGGATGGTCCGCCGAGCATCGAGGTTCGGCGCTTGGCAGCACGGCGCAACCGGCAAGGTTTCTCCTTGACGTAGCGGGCCATAGTGCTAATCGAAAGATAAAAGCGTTGTTAGCCACGAAGGGACCATGCGCCCGGGCTGGCGCTTGGTTCCCGAGCTACGGTTTCGCAGTCAGGTTCTCTAACCAAGGAGGGCTACTGACGTGCTCCGTAAACATTCCCTGATTTTAGGATTGGTGTTCGCCGCGACGCTGTTGCTACTTGGCAGGGTGGCGCAAGCCCAATTGGAAAAATCCGACGAGCCCTTCGCCCATCCGAAGCCGCTCAACCAGATCGGTTTCCCAAGCGAGCTCTACAGTTGGCTGATTCCTGGCGACAATCCGCAGACGCCGCAAAAGGTCGCTTTGGGCAAGGTCCTGTTCTTCGACGTGCGGCTTTCCGAGGACAATAAAGAGAGTTGCGCCACCTGCCACGATCCCGACAAGGGCTTCACTGATCAGTTGCCGACCTCCAAGGGCATTCACGCGCAGTTCGGGCAGCGCAACGCGCCGACCGTGGTCAATTCGATGTTCAACGTGCTTCAATTCTGGGACGGGCGTAGGCCTTCACTTGAGGACCAGGCGCGCGATCCGATCCTCAATCCGATCGAGATGGGGATGAAGAACTCCGACGAGGTGATCGCGAAGATCAGCGCGATTCCCGAGTACCAAAAGCGTTTCAAGGAAGTATTCGACGAGGCGCCGAACTACCAAGAGCTCACCCGCGCGATCGCGGCCTACGAACGGACCCAAGTCGACTTCAATACGCCCTTTGACCGCTTCATGGCCGGAGACCAGAAGGCGATCAGCGCGTCGGCCAAGCGCGGATGGTCGGTGTTCAACGGCAAGGGACGCTGCATGTCGTGCCACGGATGGAACCCGACCCAACCGCTGTTCACGGACAACCGCTTCCACAATATCGGCGTCTCGGCTCACAAGGCCGACTTTGTGCCGCTGGCGCGCAAGGCGCTGGCTCTGATCGCGGCGGGCGGTGGCGGCGCGCAGCAACTCGATCAGCTGGCGATCCAGACCGACATGAGCAGCGTCGGCCGCTTCCTGGTGACCAAGGATCCGCACGATATCGGCGCGTTCCGCACCATGGGACTGCGCAACCTGCTGGTCACCCAGCCCTACTTCCATGACGGCTCGCAGGTCACGTTGTGGGACACCATCGACCATTACAACAAGGGCGGCGTGCAGAATCCGTTTCTTGACGGTGGAATCGTGCCGCTCGGTCTCACCGAGCCCGAAATCGACGACCTGGTCGCTTTCCTCGCGGCCCTGACCAGTCCCGAGTACAAGCAGGCCGCTGAGAAAGAGTATCAGGTGCAATTCAAGCTCTCGCGCACCAAGCGCCCGCAACGCGACACCGCCGCAGCCATGGGATTGAAGGGCCGCAACGGGCCGGGATTCGCCGGTCCATTCGGCGAGCCCTCACTGGAACAAACGCTGGAGAATCCCGCACTCCTGGGTGGCGACTGAGCGGTTCTTTCGAGGGAGGGAACAGCAATGGCAGCCCGTCACAAAAGTGTTGAGACCAAATACATGGAGGAGCGCGAGCGTTTGATGCGCGCGCTGCCCCGGCTCGATCGCCGCTCATTCCTCAAGATTGCCGCTGCCGCGGCGGGAACGGTGCTGGCGAAGGGATTGATGCCGCCGCATTCCTTTCAGTTGGTCGACATCGCCAGCGCGGCGCCGAACAAAGCCGCCGAGACCGCGGGCCTCGCCGGCAGCGGACCCTTCACGTTCGCCTATATCTCGGACTCCCATCTATACGATCGCAAGCTGAATCAGCGGTTCGTGCGCGCGATCGTCAAGGCGGTCGACGACGTTAACGCGCTTGACCCTCAACCCGACTTTGTCCTTTACGGCGGCGACCTGGCGCAGCTCGGCAGGCCCAACGAGCTCAAGATGGGCGCCGAGATCCTCCAAGCGGTCAAGGCACCGGTCAAGATGATGGTCGGCGAGCACGACTGGTTTTACGACATGGGCGAGCGCTGGCAGGAGATGTTTGGTCCGCCCAATTACTCATTCGATTGGAAGGGCGTTCATGTCGTCGTGCTGATGAGCGTGCACGAGAAGGACTTCTGGACCGCTCGCAAGATGACGCCGGCGGAGCGGATGCAAACCGTGGCGGGGCTCGACAATGGGGTCCAGTCGCGTTTCGAAGTGGGCGACGAGGAGCGCAAGTGGCTCAGCGACGATTTGGCCAAAGTGCCGCACACCACGCCCCTGCTGGTCTTCTCTCATTCGCCGCTCTACAAGTACTACCGCAACTGGAATTTCTGGACCGAGGACGCGGAGCAGGTCCAGGCGATCCTGAAGCCGTTCGACAAGGTAACCGTCGTCCACGGGCATACCCATCAGATGCTGTTCAACCAGATCGGTAACATCAGCTTTTACGGACTGCTGTCGACGGCGTGGCCGTGGCCCTACGCGCCTGAGGGACTGCCGCCGCTGACGATCCAAATGAATCGCGCCGACCCCTTCGATCAATTCGACGGATGCGGCGACGGGCACTTTAACGTTTCTGCCGCCGGTCTCGTCGACTCGGTTTACAGCCTGTGGGACCGCAATCCGGTAACGGTCACTGCCCAGTACCTGCGATCGCAGGGCAAGGAGGGCACCCCTCCCGCGCCGCAATTCGCAAGCTACTAGGCACGCTCGCGCGTCAACGCAGCGCAGCAACTTGCAGGGGAAGGACCATGACCAGCAATCGAGTCGGACTAGTGATTATAGCTGCCGCCGTGCTAGTCGCCGCCGCGCTCGCCGCCCGGCCGATCGCGCTTCGTGCCCAACAATCGGACCTACCGCACCATCCAACGTCTGCGAGCGACAATGGCGGCGTCTCGGTTACGCTATGCGACGGCTCGACCAGCGTCGAACTCGAAGGCGTCAAGCCCGGCGAGAAGGTGAGCCACGAGAAGGCTCTGGCCGTTTCGCGGCAATTGATGGCCGAGTGGCAGCGCAAGCATCCGGACCAGCATTGGGAAATGGCGCAGGCGCAGCCACCAAATCAAGCCGCCCCGTCAAGCCGCAGGCGGCGGGAGTGCCGGCGAGCAGTCCGCCCAAGGTGCAGCAGGGTGACACTTACGCCAGCTTCCACGAGCGCGACTATAAAATATGGCAGGCGGAGACGCAGAAGTTTATCGACGATGGCAACCGGATCTTTCACTCCGACAAGGCGCTCGGCGGAACGATCGGCGTTAGCTGCGATATGTGCCATCCCAACGCCGCGAACACCCATCCCGAGACCTATCCCAAGTACCAGGTTCAGCTGCAGCGCGTGGCCCTGCTGCGCGACATGATCAACTGGTGCATCGAGAATCCGGTCAAGGGCAAGGCTATGGATCCTAATGATCCAAGGCTGCGCGCGCTCGAGGCCTACATCCTGGCCCAGCGCAAGGGAGTCCCGCTCGATTACGGTAAGCACTAGCCTGTAGGGGTAGTGGCGCGGTTTCATGGAACTGTGCCATTGCCCCTGGCCGAGAGGCGTTGTTTCTCAGTCTCGCAGTTGCTAACGATCCATTGAGCCATAGATCGTCGGGCCATGCGTTGTGACTGGCCGGGTAGTCATGTCCATGTATCGATGACGCTTCCGGCGGACAGAGCGAATCCGTCGCGACGCGCCGGAGGTGTCGAACCAAGCGGCCGCTCAAAATGGATCCACTGGCTATTCTCAAACAAAGCCTGATGCCGTTCGCGGAACTGCTGGGTATCCGATTACTGAGCGCTGCGCCGGACCGTATCCAGGCCGAAATGGAAGTTCGCGCGGAGCTTTGCACGAATCCGGCGGTCCTGCACGGCGGTGCCGTGATGGCTCTCGCCGATTCACTTGGCGCCTGGGCCACGATGCTCAATCTTCCCGCCGGCATGAGCACCACCACGATCGAGTCGAAGACCAATTTTTTCGCGCCCGCGCTTGTCGGCACCAAAGTGACCGGCGAATGTACGCCGCTGCATCGCGGCAAGCGCACGATGGTCTGGCAGACGCGCGTCACCTCGACGGAGGGGCGCCTGCTCGCGCTGGTGACGCAGACCCAGATGGTGCTGGAGCCGCGCAAATGATCGCGGCTCGCGCCCGCTCAGAGAATCTGCGAAACTTATCGGCGATTTACGTTCCAACACTGGGATCGATCCAAAGCGAGATTTGACTTATGGCTACACAGTCCCCCGACGTACTTCGACTGAAGGCCGAACAACGGCGGAGCTGGGACGAAAGCGCCGCCGGCTGGGCCAAGTTCTTCGATAAGTTCGAGCGCGGCGCCCAATGCGTAAGCGACCGGCTGATCGAGCTGGCGCGAATTCAGCCCGGGCAGCGCGTGCTCGACGTTGCCACCGGAATCGGCGAGCCCGCGGTTTCGGCGGCGCGCCGCGTCGGACCCACGGGCCACGTCGTCGCTACCGATCATTCCGGCCAGATGATCAAGCTGGCGCGCGAGCGGGCGTCGGCGCGGGGATTGGACAACATCGAGTTCCTCGAAATGGACGCCGAAGCGCTGGAGCTGCCCGAGAACAGCTTCGACGCGATCCTGTGCCGATGGGGCTTGATGTTCCTTCCCGACCTCGCGGGCGCGCTGGAGCGGATGCGCCATCTGTTGAAGCCCGGCGGCCGGATGGCGGTGGCGGTATGGAGCGACGCGCCGAAAGTTCCGATGATCGGTTTGGTGCTGGGGGTGTGCAGGCGATTTGAGCTTCCACGCCCTCCCGCGGGTTCGCTCGGCCCGCTCAGTCTCGCCGATACCGAAGCGCTGAAACGAACCGTCGAGGGCGCGGGCTTCTCCGAATTCAGCAGCGAATCGCTGACCGTGACCTTCGAGTTCGCTTCCGGCGACGAATACGCGCGCTTCCAGCAGCGGGTCCAGAATCCTACCACAAAACTGATAAACGATCAGCCCGCCGAGGTGCGGGCCAAGATCTGGCAGGCCGTCGCCGACGCGACACAGCCTTACACCGGCGCGGACGGCGTGGTGCGGCTGCCGAATGAATGCGTGTGCGTGGCCGCGCGGCGCTGAGCGCGGGTCAGATTAGCCGCAGTTCCTTCATCACGCCGCGAAGCTTCTCGGCCGGTCCCGGCGACATCGTCGTCAGCGGCATCCGCAGCTCGGCCGTGCACTTGCCCATCAGCGAGACCGCGTACTTGACCGGGATCGGATTGGTCTCCAGGAACAGCGCGCGCATCAGCGGCAGCATCTTGTAGTGCAGCTCGCGGGCGCGCGCGAAGTTTCCCTCCAGCGCCGCTTGCGTCAGTTCGTGGGTCTCGCGCGGCATGACGTTGGTGATGACCGAGATCGCGCCCTTGGCGCCGAGCGCGATCAGCGGCAGCGTAAGTGAGTCGTCGCCCGACAGGACGGTCAGGCGCTCTCCGCACAGCCGCCGGATATCAGAGGCCTGATCCATCGAGCCCGACGCTTCCTTGACTCCCACGATGTTCGGAACGTCGGCAAGCTGAGCCAGGGTTTCGGGTAGCACGCTCGACCCGGTGCGGCCCGGGATGTTGTAAACGATCAGCGGCAGCGCCACGCTCTGCGCGATCGCGCGGTAATGCCGGATGATCCCGTCCTGGGTGGGCTTGTTGTAGTAGGGCGAGACCAGCAGCGCGCCGTCGGCGCCGGCCTCGCGCGCGAAGCTGGTCAGGCGGATCGCCTCGGCGGTGGAGTTGGAGCCGGTGCCGGCCACCACTGGTACGCGCTTGCGCACCTGTTCGACGGTGATCTTGATCACCTGCTCGTGCTCGGGATGCGACAGGGTTGCGGATTCCCCGGTCGAGCCGCACGGGACGATGCCGTCCACGCCGTTCTGGATCTGCCATTCGATCAGATCGCGCAGGGCAGGTTCGTCGATCGCTCCGTCGCGAAACGGGGTGATAATCGCCGACAGCGCTCCTTTAAACATAGCCATGACCTCCGGGGCCGCATTCCATTCGGCAGCATTCCGTGCCGACGGGATTATTCACCAATTGCCCCCCTTCGGTCGAGTTCGCCGCGATTCATACCACGACCATCTCGGAGGAACCGAGTTCGAGCTCGCCGCGAAACACTTCGACCGCTTCACCGGTCATGAAAACGTGATCGGCCCCGTCGCCCCGCTCGCGCCATTCGATTTGCAACTGGCCGCCCCGCAGTTCAACCGTGGCCCTGCGTTCGGCGCGGCCGGTCAGGACTGCCGCGACCACCGCCGCACAGGCGCCGGTGCCGCAGGCCAACGTTTCGCCCGAGCCGCGTTCCCACACCCGCAGCTTGAGACGGTCGCGCGCAATCGTCTGGACGAACTCGGTGTTTACGCGGCGCGGGAACAACGGATGATGCTCGAACTGGCGCCCGATTCGCGCGAATTCATCGTCGGGCAGGCGGAAGATTTTATCGTCATCGACGAATACGACGCAGTGCGGATTTCCCATCGAGACCGCGGTGATCGTTTCGCGCCGCCCGCCGACTTCAAGCTGATAGCCGACCAGCTTGCCGTCCGCCAGCGCGGGGATGTCGCGGCCTTCCAGAATCGGCGCGCCCATGTCTACAGTCGCTGCCGCCACGGCGCCGTCCTCGAGCCTGAGCCAGACCGTCTTGACGCCGCAATCGGTTTCGACCGTCAGCGGATTGCGCCGCGCGATGCCGCGTTCGTAAGCCAGCCGCGCCAGACATCGAATACCGTTGCCGCACATCTCGCCCCGGCTGCCGTCGGCGTTATACATCTCCATCCGCAAATCGGCTTGCGTCGACGGGCAGAGCATGATTAGGCCGTCGCCGCCGACTCCGAAGCGGCGGTCGGAGAGCCGCTTGGCGAGCTTTGCGGGCTCGGCCGGCCGGGTTTCGGTCGCGACCACGTAGACGTAGTCGTTGCCGCATCCTTGCATCTTGGTGAATTCCAGCTTCGGCATCGCGGGCGCCTGCTCAGGCTTTCAGCTCCACCACTTTCTCGCCGCGGATTAGGTCCTCGAACGTCTCACGCTCCCGGATTACGTGCGCCTCGGCGCCGTCCACCAGAACCTCCGCCGCGCGTGGCCGACTATTGTAGTTCGAGGCCATGACGAAACCGTAGGCGCCAGCGCTCATCACCGCCAGCAGGTCGCCCTCGCGCGGTTCGGGAATCGCGCGCTCGCGAGCGAAGAAGTCGCCGCTTTCGCATACCGGGCCGACGACGTCAGCCGTCACGACCGGGCTGCGCTCGCGATCTTCCACCGGTAAGATCGAATGATAGGCCTCGTAGAGCACCGGCCGAATCAGATCGTTCATCGCCCCGTCAACCACGATGAAGCGCTTGACGTCGGTTTCCTTGATATACAGCACGCGGGTCACGAGCGCCCCGGCGTTGCCCACGATCACCCGTCCCGGCTCGACGATAAACTTGAGCCCGAGTTCGCGCAGCGGCGCCATCAACGCGGCCGCGTATTCGGCGGGATGCGGCGGCTCTTCCTGATATGGAATTCCCAGCCCGCCGCCGAGGTCGAGGAATTTGAGCGCGATACCTTCCGCGCGCAGCCGCTTGACGATCGCGGCGACCTTCTCGCCCGCTTCACTGAACGGCGCGGTATCGGTGATCTGCGAGCCGATGTGAGTGCTAAGTCCGACCAATTCCAGGTCGGGAAGGGCACGCGCCTCGGTGTAATATTCGAGCACCTGCGCCAGCGGCACGCCGAACTTGCTGTCGCGATGGCCGGTGGAAATATGCGGA
>Ga0335081_10018402_pt1 | contig 11293 bp, 5 predicted proteins | sample Lox_Sample_35_FD_206713 | JGI IMG/M metagenome (GOLD analysis project Ga0335081, IMG submission 206713) | Soil microbial communities from Loxahatchee National Wildlife Refuge, Florida, United States - Lox_Sample_3.5 | ecosystem: Environmental > Terrestrial > Soil > Wetlands | place: USA: Florida... | reverse complement strand
GATGGGCGCATCGCGCCTGGATGTCCTTACCGCCGTGATCCAGCGGGCTGGGGCGCTGGCGCTGATTGGAGCGGTCCTCGGCCTGGCAGGAGCATTCGCTGTGATGCCGCTCCTCCGCAGCCTGTTGTACGGGGTTCGCCCCGGCGAACCCTCGGTCCTGGCCGTGTGCGCGATTCTGATCCTCGCGGTGGCGGCGCTGGCCAGTATCGGGCCGGCCTGGCGGGCCTCCAGGCTCGATCCGATGTCGTGCCTGCGGCACGAGTAGACAACCAGCCGTAGTGGTCAGGTAAGCCCGGCCTGATGTGGTCGATTTCGTAGGAGCAGGACTCGCATATGAAATGGTTGGACGAGTTAGGTCGCAGACTCTCGGTTCTGTTCCGCCGGAGCCGCTTCGATCGCGACCTAGAAGAAGAGATGCGGTTTCACCTCGAAATGCAGGCCGAGGAGAACCAGGAGAAGGGGATCCCGGCCGTAGAAGCGCGTTACGCGGCCCGGCGGCAGTTCGGAAACGCGTTGTTATTGCGGGAAGCAAGTAGAGACATATGGGCGTGGAGATGGCTTGAGACATTGATCCAGGACGTAAGGTACGGGCTGCGCATCCTGCGGAAGGACCCGGGATTCACCACAGTGGCGGTGCTGGCACTGGCGATGGGCATCGGCGCCAACACGGCCATCTTCAGCCTCCTGAATGGGGTGTTGTTGCGGCCCCTGCCGTTCCCAGAACCAGAACGGCTGGTGCTCGTTTGGGAAGAAAGGCCGATGTTTGGGCTGCGCGACAGCGCGCCGTCAATGGGCAACTTCATGGATTGGCGCGCCCGGAGCCGCGTGTTTCAGGAAATGGGCACCCTGGACAGCTTGGCATCTTATCAATTGACCGGCGGCGGCACTCCCGAGCAAGTGAGTGGCGCGATCGTGATGGCCGGGCTTCTGCGTGCGCTGGGCGTGCAGCCCTTGCTGGGCCGCACCTTCACTCAACAGGATGACCAGCCCGGAGCGACGAAGCTGGTGGTGTTGAGCCATGCCTTCTGGCAGCAGCGCTTCGGCGGTGATCGCAATGTGGTGGGCCGCGTCATGGTTCTCGACAATGCACCTTACACAATTGTCGGCGTGATGCCCGCGAGTTTTCGCTTCCCAGATGCGACTAAAGCTTTTTGGGCTAACGCAGGTTCTGCCTACAGCGCTCGCGATTATGCCGACCGCGTGCGGCTTGACTTTCTGGTGGTGGCGCGACTCAAGCCGGGAATCGATCTAAGACAGGCGAACCAGGACATCAAAGCCATCCAGGCGCAGCTCCAGCGGGAGTACCCGAACGACAACGCCAAAATCGGTGCGTTTGTGGCTCCCATGCGGGAACATTTCGTCAGTGAAGTGCGCCAGGTGTACTACGTCCTGCTGGGTACCGCCGGGTTCATACTGCTGATTGCATGCGCGAATGTCGCCAGCCTGCTTGTGGCGCGCGCGGCCAACCGGAGCCGCGAGTTCGCGGTCCGCGCGGCGCTCGGGGCGGGCCGTGGCACCATTGTCCGCCAGTTGCTGGTGGAGAACCTGATGTTGTCCGTGATCGGCGGGGGACTCGGCCTGCTCCTCTCCACGCAAAGCTTCGGTTTCCTGAAGAAGCTCTTTCCTCTTCGGACTGGCGCCCGCGCTTCAGACGACACGGCTCGATCTGAATTACGCCCTCAAAAAGGCGGGAACGCGCGGATCGAGCGGGCAGCGCGCGCAGTTGCGCAACATTCTCGCGGTGGTGGAAATCAGCCTGGCCGTTGTGCTTTTGACCGGGGCCGGACTCATGATCCGGACATTTGCCGCGGTGCGCGGCATCGACCCCGGTTTTCCTACCCGAAATCTCTTGACTCTGTCTACGCCTCTGGCCTGGCAGAAATACACGGATCTGGCCAAGCGCAACGCTTTTTATGAGCAGGTACTCGAACGCATCCAGGCTCTGCCGGGAGTGATTTCGGCCGGCTACACGACCGGTGTTCCGCTGGTCTTCAAAGGATATATCACCGGCGTCACTCCTGAAGCCGGCGGCGGCGCCGGAGTTTGGGGACAGACCCGCTTCCGCCTTGTCACGCCGCGGTACCTCCAGACGCTGGGAGTTCCGCTGCGCCGCGGGCGTTACCTGGAAGAGCGCGACAATGCCACGGCGCCGCAGGTGGCCCTGGTCAATGAGGCCATGGCGCGCAGGTTCTGGGGCAGCCGGGACGCCATCGGGGAACGCTTCAAGGATTCGCAGGACGAACCATGGATCACGGTGGTCGGGGTGGTTGGCGACATCCATCAGGCGGGTCTTGATACCGCGCCCCAACCGGAGATGTACCGTCCCTACCAGCAGGAAGGCAATCTGGCCTCGGGACTGTTGATCCGCACCGCCGTCGATCCGCTGGGCCTGGCGGCCGCGGTACAGCGCGAGATTTGGGCCGTAGATCCGGATCAGCCGGTCAGCGACGTGGCCAGCATGGAGCAGGTCCTGGATCGGGAAGTCGATCAGCGGCGCTTACAGATGCTGCTGCTGGGAGCCTTCGCCGCCTCGGCGCTGGCTTTGGCCACGCTGGGGATCTACGGCGTGCTTTCCTACCTGGTTTCGTTCCGGACGCAGGAGATCGGCGTGAGAGTGGCGCTGGGCGCCCGCGGCGCCGACATTCTGCGAGCGGTTGTCATGCGCGGCCTGTGGATCGGCGCGGCGGGAATCGGCATGGGATTGGTGGCCGCTCTGGCGTTAACGCGGTTGATCTCGCATATGCTTTTCGGCGTCACTCCGGCGGACCCGGCAACGTATGCCGCGGTGACGGCCGCCGGACTGACGGTGTCGGCACTGGCGAGCTACATTCCAGCCCGCCGCGCGACCAGAATCGATCCCGTGGAGGCGTTACGACATGAATGAACTCTGGCGGCGTTTGCGCGTGCTGTTCCGCCGCGATGGTTTCGACCGCGAGCTCGAAGAAGAGATGCAGTTTCACCTCGAAATGCAGGCCGAGGAGAACCGGGAAGCCGGGATGCGCGAAGATGAGGCGCGCTATGCGGCCCGGCGGCGGTTCGGGAATACCATGCGGACGCGGGAAACGAGCCGGGATGTTTGGGTCCCGCCGTCGCTCGAGAGGATTGCCCAGGATTTGAAATACGCCCTCCGGATGCTCCGCAAGAATCCCGGGTTTACCACGGCTGCCGTGGTCACGCTGGCCTTGGGCATCGGAGCGACCACCGCCGTGTTCAGTGTCGTAAGCGGGGTCCTGCTGCGTCCGTTGCCATTCAGAAATCCTGACCGGCTGGTGATGGTTTGGGAGGCGTGGGAGAAGCGTGGCGAGAGTCAAGTCGTAGTCTCGCCCGGCAATTTCGCGGATTGGAAAGCGCAGAGCAAGTCGTTCGAGGACATGGCGGCCATGACAGGAGGCGGACCGGCGCCGATTCAAATCGCCGGCGAGCCTACGCCGTTCCCTTGCGTGGAGGTGACGGTCAACTTCTTCGATATGCTGGGCGTGAAGCCCGTGCTCGGCCGGCCGTTTCTTCCAGAAGAAGCGCGGGGCCGCGGGCAGAAGGTCATCATTCTGGGTCACGGCCTGTGGCAGCGGCTCGGAGGGGACCGGGCCGTGCTCGGCAAGAGCGTACAGATGTATCGGGAGCTTTACACCGTGGTCGGTGTCATGCCGCAGGGGTTCACTTTCCCAAACGATGCGGAGATGTGGTTTCTGCTGCCTGAGCAGCGGCTGAGGCCCGACATCCGCGGGAACCACTTCCTTCGGGCGATCGGGAAATTGAGGCCGGGTGTCAATATCGGGCAGGCTCAATCGGAATTGAACGCGATCGCCGCGCGCTTGCGGCAGTCGTACCCGCGAGAGAATGGCGAACTCGGGATCGGCTGTACCGTCATCGGGCTGCACGAGCAGATCGTGGGTGACGCGAGCCGGGCGCTGCTGGTGCTCTTCGGGGCAGTGGCCTGCGTTTTGCTGATCGCCTGCGCGAACGTCGCCAACCTTTTGCTGGCACGCGCGGCAGGACGCGGGCAGGAAATCGCACTGCGCGTGGCGCTGGGCGCGAGCCGCTGGCGGCTGATCCGCGGCCTGCTGACCGAAAGCATTCTGCTGGCGTGTCTGGGCGGGGTGGCCGGGCTGGCCGGAACGTACTGGCTGATTCGCGGCTTCGTGGCACTCGATCCTATCAAGCTGCCGCGCGTTCACGAGATTGCCGTAGATGGCACTGTGTTGCTCTTCGCCAGTTTGGCGGCAGTTCTGACGGGTATGCTTTTTGGGCTGTGGCCGGCGCTGCGGACCTCGCAACCGGACTTGAACGAAGCCCTGAAGGAGGGAGCGAGATCCCGCGCTCCAGGATTCGGGGGCCGCAGCCATGCACGCAGCGTCCTGGCCGTGGCGCAAATGGCGCTGACCATCGTGCTTTTGACCGGCGCCCTCCTGTTGCTGCGAAGTTTCGTACTGCGCGTAAGCGTGCCACTTGGATTCCAGCCGGACGGTGTGCTGGCCGTACAACTCCCCTGGACGGCGCACTCCGGAATCGACCAGTTGCTGGAACGCATTCGCGCGCTACCGGGTGTGCAGGCGGTTGGCGCGGGCACCTCATTTCCTCATAGCAGGCAGGCGGACACCACCGCCGGGTTCAATATTGAAGGCCGTCCGAAGGCACCGGGAGAGGAACTCGAGGCGGGAAAGCTGCTAGTCACACCGGACTACTTTCGTGCGGCGGGCATGACGCTTCGCGCGGGCCGGTTGATCACACGCGGGGATGTGGCGAGCGCGCCGAAAGTGGCGGTGATTAACGCGACGCTCGCACGGCGCTATTTCCCGGGCGCGGATCCGATTGGCAAACACATCTCCTGGGGAGACGGCGTATGGTGGTCTATCGCCGGCGTCGTCGGCGACGTAAAGGGCTTCGGTGTGGCCGGCGACCCGATGCCTGCCATCTACATGTCGTATCAGCAGGATTTGTGGCACAACTCTGTGTATCTTCTGGTGCGGACCGCGGTGCCGCCGGCAAGCCTCGCAGGCGCGGTGCGCAAAGAGATTCGTGCGTGGAAGCCGAATCTGATGATCGAGATCGCCACCATCGAGGATCTGCTGTCGGACTCGGTTGCCGTGCCCCGCTTCTACTTAATGCTGGTGGCCGCATTCGCGGGGCTGGCGCTCGCGGTCGCGGCCGTCGGCGTCTATGGCACCATCAACTACTCGGTGGCGCGACGCAGGCACGAAATCGGTGTTCGCATGGCGCTGGGTGCGGAGCGCGGCGACGTGCTGCATATGATTATGCGGCAGGGCTTAACCCTGATTCTGGCCGGCGCAGCCATCGGCTTGGCCGCCGCCTGGGCCTCCACACGCGTGCTCGAAAGCCTGCTCTTCGGCGTGCGGCCGAGCGACGTCGCGGCCTTCTCCAGCGCTTCCATCGTCCTGGTGACGGTGGGTCTGGCGGCCAGCTACCTGCCGGCCCGCCGCGCGACCAGAATCTATCCCATGGAGGCGCTACGCCATGAGTGAACTCTGGCGGCGTCTGCGAGTGCTGTTCCGCCGCGATCGTTTCGACCGCGAGATCGAGGAAGAGATGCAGTTTCACCTCGAAATGCAGGCCGAGGAGAACCGGGAAGGCGGGATGCCCGCGGACGAGGCCCGCTACGCGGCCCGGCGGCGGTTCGGGAATGCGTTGCTGCTGAAGGAGGCCAGCCGTGAGATGTGGGGGATGGCGTTCTTACAAGAGGTAGCGCAGGACCTGACCTATGCCCTGCGGTTGCTGCGAAAGAATCCGGGTTTCAGTGTGGTGGCGGTGGTTGTGCTCGCTCTGGGCTGCGGCGCCAACACCGCCGTCTTCACGGTTGTGAACGCCGTTCTGTTACGACCCCTCCCATTCCGGGATTCGCATCAATTGGTCTATCTCACCGAGGTGAACAAGCGAAGGGGTCTCGAGGAAGGGTGGGTGGCCCCAGGCAATTACCTCCAATGGCGCGAGCGGTCGCATGTCATGCAGGATATCGGCGCGTTCGTTTCCACAGAACCAACTCTGACCGGCGCTGGTGAGCCGCTGCGGCTGAATGGCGTTGAGGCTACGGCAAGCCTGCTGACGACACTCGGCATCCAGCCTGTTCTGGGACGTCTCTTTTCGCCCGCGGAGGACCAACCCGGCAGGAATGGTGTTGTCCTGCTTAGCGAGAGCCTCTGGCGCGACCGCTTCGGCGCCCGAAGCGACATCCTGGGTCGTACGATCATGCTCGACCGGAACCCGCAGACCGTCATAGGTGTTGTAGCTTCTGCCATCAGGTTAGACGAGGACTCGTGGGACGTCTGGACCCCGCTGGGCCTGGGCCCCGACGCTCGAGATGTACATAATTCGTTCGATCTTTATGCCATTGGACGCATGAAATCCGCGGTTACTGTGGAGCAAGCGCGGATGGAAATGCGATCGATTGGCGCGAGTATCTACCGGGAGCATCCGGGACTAACCGGCTGGGAGGTAGTGACGGAAAAGCTGAGTGACCGGCTGGTCCGCAGGACGCGACCTCAGCTTCTGTTGCTTTCCGCATCGGTCGCCCTATTGCTGCTTGTAGCGTGTGTGAACGTGGCGAACATGCTGTTGGCGCGCTCGGCACGGAGAGGCCGGGAGATGGCGGTTCGCGCGGCGTTGGGCGCCGGCCGATGGCGGATCATCCGCCAGTTACTGACAGAGAACCTGGTGGTCTGGGTACTTGCGGGAGGAGCCGGTGTCTTGCTTGCGCACTGGGCCGTGGATTTGCTTTACGGCTCGATCCCGGAAAGCATGCGAACGGTTGCGCGTCCTGAGGTCGATCTGCCGGTGCTGGGATTCACACTGATTGTCTCGCTCAGCACGGGTGTGTTATTCGGCCTGGCACCGGCATTCAGAGGCGCCACTCTGAGGCTTCTCGATTCGTTGAAAGAAGCCGGGCGCAGCGTCATTCCCGGCCGAGGCCGGTTCTGGGGCGCTCTCGTAATTTCCGAGGCGGCCCTGGCGGTCGTCCTGCTGGTCGGGGCTGGTCTTCTGGTGCGCAGCTTCCTGCGTCTCCTCTCGGTCGACCCCGGCTTTCGCCCGGAGCGGCTTCTGACCTTCCAAGTGCCGCTGCCTGACGACTACCGGGACACGGCACGCGTGGCTTTTTACGAGGAACTACTGCGGCGTGTGAAGGCGTTGCCGGGTGTGCGAGTTGCCGCGGGCACGGAGTTTCTTCCGATCGAGGGCTTCGGCACGAACAACGAGTTTGCCGTGGAAGGGCGGCCATGGGGAGAGCTTGGAGCTTTCGTGGGCACGCGTATCATCACCCCTGGCTATTTCGACACCATGGGCACTTCGCTGCTCCGGGGGCGCGACCTGGACCTACGCGACGATCTCACGCGGCCCGAGGTCGCGGTCATCAATGAGACGATGGCGGCCGCCTGTTGGCCTGGCGAGGACGCTGTGGGCAAACGATTTCGGCTGAATCCCAGGACCAAATCCGACTGGATCACTGTCATAGGCGTCGTTCATGACGTCAAGCATTTCGGGTTGGACGGCAAGAAGTGGCCCGAGGCATTCTTCCCTGAACGCCAGAGAGCGTGGGCGAGCATGAGGCTGGTTGTTCGAACGATGGCCGATCCGCTGGCGATTTTGCCAGCCATTCGCTCCGTCACTCGCGGCCTGGATTCCGGTGTTCCGATAGCCGAGATTCGGACCATGCAGAAGATCGTCGCCGATTCGGTCGCGCCGCGGCGGCTGTCGATGATCTTCGTCACCTCCTTCGCGGGCTTGGCGCTAGTGTTAGCCTCGGTCGGACTCTATGGCGTTGTCTCCTACTCTGTAGTGCAGCGGCGCCATGAACTAGGCATCCGCATGGCGTTGGGAGCGGACCGGCGAGATCTGTTGAGACTGGTGTTTGCTCGCGGCATGTCGCTTACACTCGCCGGGTTAATCGTGGGCATCGCTGCCTCGCTCGCGATCACACGCCTGCTTTCCGGATTGTTGTTTGGCATCACGTTCCTTGATCCTCTCACTTACGCAGCGGTAGCCCTGGCGGTATTGACGGCCGCGTCTGCCGCTGCCTACATCCCTGCACGCCGCGTGACCAAAGTCGGGCCCATGGAGGCCCTGCGCTGTGAGTGAATTCTGGAGGCGCCTGCGAGCCCTGATTGCACGCGACCGTTTCGATCGCGAGCTCGAGGAAGAGATGCAGTTTCACCTCGAAATGCAGGCCGAGGAGAACCGGGAAGGCGGGATGCGCGAAGATGAGGCGCGCTACGCGGCCCGGCGGCGGTTCGGGAATACCGTGCTCCTTAAAGAGGCCAGCCGTGAGACCTGGGAATGGGCATCGCTGGAACGAATCGGTCAGGACCTCCGATACGCGCTGCGGACCCTCCGCCAGACGCCCGGATTCAGCGCGGTTGTGATTCTCACTCTGGCGCTGGGCATCGGCGTGAACACGGCCATTTTCAGCATGGTGGATGCGCTCGTGCTGCGCCCGCTCCCCTTCCCCGAGTCCGGCCGGCTCTCGTCGCTGCTGTATCGCCCGCCCGGCGATCCCAATACCTTTTACGAATCGATGTCCTATCCGGATTACCTCTATTACCGGGACCACAACGATGTTTTTTCCGGGCTGGCCGCCTACACCGACGTTGACGGTTATCTGGGCTCGGGGGATGAGCAAGAGAGAATTCCCGGCGAGATCGTCAGCGCCAACTACTTCCCGGTGCTGGGTGTCGCGCCGGTTCTGGGGCGAAGCTTTCGACCGGAAGAGGATGCAGTGCCTGCGCAGAATCCCGTTCTGATGCTGGGCTACGGCTTGTGGCAGCGGCGGTTTGGCGGCCAGCGCGATTTGATCGGGAAGCAGCTTGTGCTGAACGGCGTCAGTTTCACCGTCGTGGGCGTGGCGCCGGCGGGCTTTGGCGGATTGAGGCTGGATCACAGAGCCAGGCCGGAGTTCTGGGTTCCTCTCATGTCGTATCCCGCTGTGCTGCCGTCCTATGGGGACTTGCAGCACAACCGAGGCGACCAGTGGCTATCCGCCACAGGCCGGTTGAAACCCGGTGTCACGCCGGCTCAGGCCCAGGCCAACTTTGCCGCTCTCACCGAGCAACTCAAGCGGGCGTATTGGACGGAATTATTCAAGGACACGGACGTCCCCGAGTGGACGGCGGTCCTGGCGCCGGCCAACGAAGCCCGCTTCCCGCTCAGCTCGCGCAAAGCGGTCCTGACGTTCCTGGACATGCTCCTGGCGGTGGTCGGGCTGGTTTTGCTGATTGCCTGTTCGAACGTGGCAAGCCTGCTGCTGGCCCGCATGGTAAAGCGGCAGAGGGAAATGGGCGTGCGGCTGGCTCTGGGCGCAGGCAAGGCACGGCTGTTCCAACAACTGCTGACCGAGAGCCTGTTCCTGTCGCTGCTGGGCGGATGTGCCGGTCTCGTGGTGGCGTATCTGACTTCAGCGTTGCTGACCAGCATCCAACGGCCGTTCCAGATGCAATTGGTCCTCGATGTGGGTCTCGATGGCCGTGTGCTGGTATACACGTTTGCGCTCTCGGTCTGCACGGGTGTCGTGTTCGGCATATTCCCCATCCGCCAGGCCGCGCGGCTCGATCTGACCTCGGCGCTCAAAGCCGATCCCGGCGTCTCCGGGCCGAGCAAGCTCAGCCTGCGCAACGTGCTGGTGGTCGCGCAGGTAGCTCTGTCGCTGCTTCTTCTGACGGGCGCCGGGCTGTTTGTTCGCACGCTGCGCAACGCGAGGGCTGCCGATGTGACACGCGATCCGGGAAAAGTGCTGCTGCTCGACTTAGACCTGGCGCAGCGCAAGTTTGATGAGACACGCGGCAAGCGATTCTATGGCGACCTCCTCGACCGGCTGCACACGCTGCCTGGCGTCGAGAGCGCCGCTCTTGTCTTAGTCGTTCCGATGGGTGGCCGGCGCGGCGGAACGGACATTGTCCTCCATGCCGGCGACCGGCCCCTTCAGGTGGACTTCAATATTGTGTCGGACGAATATTTCCGGACTGTCGGACTTCCATTGCTGCGGGGCCGCGCTTTCAACCGCCGCGATCGCGAACGCTCCGCCCCGGTTGCGATTGTCAACGAACAAATGGCGCGCCGCTTTTGGCCGGGAGAAAATCCCATCGGCAAACAGATCCGGCTGACTGAGCCTCCCCGCCTCGCCGAAATCGTCGGGGTGGTGCGCGACGGCAAGTTTCGAGGCTATCGCGCCGCGGTGAATCCCTGTTTCTACGTGCCGCTGGCGCAGAGCTACAGCAAGGTGATGAGTCTGGAAGTGCGGGCGGCTGTGCAGCCGGCAGTTTTGGCGGGCGCGGTGCGGCGGGAGATTCACGCCCTGGACAAGGATTTTCCGGCCGGTGATGTGCTGACGCTCGAATCCTTCCGCGATGCCGAACTCGGCCAGGAGCGAATGTCGGCGGCGCTGGTCAGCGGCCTCGGCATGCTTGCCGTGGCACTCGCCGCGGTGGGGCTGTACGGCGTTCTGGCGTTCTCGGTCGCCCGGCGGACCCACGAAATCGGTCTTCGGATGGCGCTTGGCGCGAGCCCCCGGTACGTGGTCGGCTCCGTTACCGGTCAAGCGCTCACGCTCATTGCCATAGGTCTGTGTTTCGGTTTCGCAGCGGCGTTTCTGCTGACCAAGTCCATTGCGAGTCTGCTCTACGGAATCACGGCCACCGACCCGCTGACGTACTTGGCCGCGGGCGCGGCGCTCGTCGCGGTGGGGCTGATCGCCGCATATGTTCCCGCCCGGCGCGCCACCCGCATCGACCCCCTCGAGGCCCTGCGCCATGAGTGAGCTTTGGCGGCGTCTGCGCGTCCTGTTCCGCCGCGACCGCTTCGATCAGGACCTCGAAGAAGAGATGCGATTTCACCTCGAAATGCAGGCCGAGGAGAACCGGGAAGGCGGGATGCCCGCGGGCGAAGCTCGCCACGCGGCCCGGCGGCAGTTCGGCAACACGATGCTGCTGGCGGATGACAGCCGGGCGGCCTGGGGCTGGAACGCCGCCGAACGCGTGGCGCGCGATGTCCGATTCGCCTGGCGGCTGCTGGCGCGCAACCCGGGGTTCACGGCTGCGGCACTGCTCACGCTGGCGCTGGGAGTTGGCGCCAATAGCGCCATCTTCAGCGTCGTAGATGCTTTCCTGTTTCGGCCCGCGCCGGTGAAAGACCCGGACCGGCTGGTATCCATCGCCGACCGCACGCCCAAACACAGGGGCTGGCCGATCTCCTATCCGAATTTTGTGGACTGGCAGCGCGAGAACCAGGTGTTCGAACGCATGGCGGCCTATCGGACCTACTCCTTCGTGTTTGCCGATGAGGCCGGCGCCGACCG
>Ga0335081_10018401_pt1 | contig 11293 bp, 10 predicted proteins | sample Lox_Sample_35_FD_206713 | JGI IMG/M metagenome (GOLD analysis project Ga0335081, IMG submission 206713) | Soil microbial communities from Loxahatchee National Wildlife Refuge, Florida, United States - Lox_Sample_3.5 | ecosystem: Environmental > Terrestrial > Soil > Wetlands | place: USA... | reverse complement strand
CAGCGGCCACCAATGGTCTACATCAGGCATATCCTCAATCGTGTAACCGAACAGCTTGATGAAGCGCTCGTTGATTAGCTCGACCTTCTGCCCCTGCCCGCGGCTGATGATCATCGCCACACTGGAGCTTTGCACGATGCGCCGGCTGCGCTCTTCACTGGTGCGCAGCGCGTCTTCAGCCCGTTTGCGCGCGGAAATGTCGCGTACAGCTCCAATGACAAGAATCCCTTCCTCCATTTCAAGCGGGCTGAGACTTATCTCGACTGGAAACTCGCTGCCATCTTTGCGTAAACCAAAAAGCTCAAGGCCTGCGCCCATGGGCCGCACCCTCGGTTCGCGGAAGAAATCGAAGCGGTGCGCGACATGATGCCGCCGATAGCGTTCGGGCAGCAAGACTTCAACCTGGCGGCCGACTAATTCGTCCCGCCGATAACCGAAGAGTTGGACTGTCTGAGCGTTGACCAGCAAGATTTCGCCGTCGCGGCTGATCACGACCATTGCATCGGGCGCGGCTTCCAGGCAGCCACGGAACTTGGCTTCCGCGCGTCTTTGTTCGGTGACATCGTGTGCGATCCCGCGCACAAATGGTTGCTCTTTGCCTTCGCTCACCAAAACGTTGTGGTACTGCCAAATGCGTTTCTCGCCAGTTCGCGTGATCAGCGCAAGAAGTCCGCTGGCCATCCCCTCCCGCTGAATGCGAAGCAGATATTCGTTAAATTGATCGCGAAACTCCGGGACGATCAGCTGCTGCATGGAAATCTTGAGCAACTCTTCGGTTGTGTAACCAAGGACACGGGCAGAAGTGGGATTGACCGCCAGCAAGCGTCCTTGCAAATCGTGAGTGCAGAGCAGGTCGCGGCTGTATTCGGTCAGTTGGGAGGAGAGATCAACTTCGAGGCGGGCGCCCTGCGGTCCGCCAATTGCGGCATTTCCCGCCTTTGAATCAGGCCCAGACGACTTGGGAGGCAACTGCATTCCCTCACACCTTGAGACAGTAAGGTCTGAGTCCTGGCCCCGTGGCGCTTCCGGCGGCAGTGTATACCATAAAAGCTTGACACTCTCAATAGCCTTGCTTTTTGCGGTCCAGCGGCACCAGCTGTGCCTGCAATTGTGCGCCGTCTGGTAGGATGAACTCTCTCCCTTGGAGGTTCGTTGTGGCTCGTGGCATCGTCCCGCGTCAGCCTGCCAAGACCGGCCGCCATGCCGGAGTGCGTGATGGCTCACATGCCACAGCTATCTCGCGAATTCGCGCACCTAAAACAGGCGGGGCACGGAAAAAACGGCAGTCTGTTTTTCCCGGCCAGGTCGAGCGCAGCTCCGGGAAAACCAAAGAGGCTTATGATCCGCTCGCGCCTGCTCGCATCTCGCAAATTCTTGTCATTCTCAATGAGTTATATCCTGATGTCACCTCTGCCTTGCACCACAGAACCGCCTGGGAGCTTCTTGTCGCAACGATTCTCTCTGCCCAATCGACCGACGCGAATGTAAACACAGTTACGCCCGAGCTCTTCCGCAAATACCCGACCGTCCAGGACTTCGCCTCTCTTACGCCCGAGAAGCTGCAACCTGATATCCGCTCCACGGGATTTTTCCGCAACAAATCAAAATCGGTGGTCGGAGCGGCGAAGAAAATCATTGCAGACTACGGCGGCAAAGTCCCCAACGAAATGGACAAATTACTCACCCTGCCCGGGGTCGCGCGCAAAACCGCGAATGTTGTTTTGGGAACGTGGTTTGGGAAAAACGAAGGTGTGGTCGTCGACACGCACGTGCAGCGGGTCTCCCGCCGGTTGGAACTAACCCGGAACGAGGACCCCAAGAAAATTGAACAGGACTTAATGAAGATTGTCCCGCAAGAAAAATGGACGCTATTTGCCCATCAGCTTATCTGGCACGGACGCAAACTGTGCATCGCGCGCAAGCCTAAATGCGCCGATTGCCCCCTGGAAAATCTTTGTCACGCTGCCGACAAAACCTGGACCACGGTCGAGATTCATAAGAACGCTAAACCCTAATCTTGAAGAAAGTATCTTCATGCTATGATGGTCACAGGAGTGACCACATGCGGATAAGCACCGTGCGGGAGTTTCGCGATCAGGCCACCAACTTGTTGCGCTCCGACGACCCAGTGCTCGTTACACGCCGTGGCCGGGTGGCCGGAGTGTTTCTGCCCTGGAAGGAGGCGACCCTCCCCGTGGACTTGAGACGCGAGCTTTTCTCCATGCTCACGGCCCAGATCGCGCTTCAACTGAAGAAAAAGCGGGTTACTGAAAAGGCCGTTCTGCAGGACTTCTCCACCTGGCAAAAGGAGCGTCGTGCAACTCGCCGCCGACGCTAATGTTCTGTTGTCGGCGGTGCTGGGCGGGCGCGCCCGGTTGGTCTTTGGCCATCCTAAGGTCGGCCAAACAATCACCACTTGGTGGAACTTCGCCGAGGTGGAAGAGTACGCTTACGTTCTTGCCCGAAAAAGGCGGTTGCCTTTGGATATCCTGCTTCTGGCAGTGGCGGCTCTACCAGTCACGATCGTGGATCGTGCCGTCTACGCCAAGCGTCTTGCGGAGGCAGTCAGGCGAATCGGCCGTCGCGATCCGGATGATGCAGAATTGCTTGCCCTCGCCCTGCATTTCCGTGTCCCCATCTGGTCCAACGATCGCGATTTCGAAAATCTCGGGGTCGATCTGTTCACTACCCGAGATCTTCTCCGCGAGCTTGGCCTTACCGGGTAGCCCCACTCATCTGCTAAACTTTCCCTTTCGCCATTCTCAACTTCATGCGGCCATTCCTCCGGTTTGCTATTGTCATCCTCATGAGCACGTTTGCGCTGGCTCAATCCCTGCCGGTTCCCACGGCGATTACTGATCCGAAGCAAATCACTTCCCAGCCCGATGCGCAGGTGGAAAAGAGCCTCACCATTGAAAAGCTCTACATGACTAAAGCGATCGGCTCGACCGCCTGGTCGCCGGACGGCAAAACCATCGCTTTCGTTTCGAACATCAGCGGGCGCAATAATTTGTGGCAGGTTTCGGCGGAAGGGGGTTGGCCCACGCAACTGACGATCAGCGATCAACGGCAAACTTCTCCGGCCTGGTCGCCCGATGGCAAATGGATCGCCTATACGTCCGATTACGACGGTGACGAGCAGTGGGACATTTTTCTTGTCTCGCCAAAAACAGGAAAAGTAGTCAATTTGACCAACACGCGAGAAATTTCGGAAGAAAGCCCCACATGGTCTCCGAACAGCCGCTATCTCGCCTTTATGGTGAAGCCGAAAACTTCCTCCGTTTACGAGATCGACGTATATGACTATCTGCTGAAAGACGTGAAGCACATCACGGTCAACACCCCCAAAGACAAGATGAACGTGAACCCCATCTGGTCAAAGGATGGCAAATGGATCGCCTATACCCAGCAGCAGGCCAAAGGGACCGATTCAAATATCTTTGTGGCGGAGCTGGCCACGGGCAAGAGCGTTCTGCTCACGCCTCATCAGGGCGAGCAGCTTTACACGGCCAACGATTTTTCTCCAGATGGAAAAAATCTGCTGATTACTTCGAATGCAAGCAATGGCTACGATAACGTCGGCCTGCTGGACATCGCTTCGAAGAAAATCGACTGGCTTACCCAAGAGAAGTGGGAGATGGAAGGCGGCAATTTTTCGCCCGACGGGAAGTCCGTCACCTGGACTGCCAACGTCGAAGGCTACCAGGAGATCTATCTTCATAATCTGAATTCCGGCAAATCAACGCTTTTGCCGCTGCCGAAGGGAGTGAACTCGCTCGGCGGAGCCGAGTCAGCTTTCGATTCTGCTGGCTCCCGCCTGCTCTACTACCACAACGGCGCACGTTCGCCGAAGGACATCTGGGTGTATTCGCTGGCGGATGGCAAGTCGCAACAGATTTCCCACTCGCTAGTGGCGGGCGTCCGTGCGGAAGACATGGCCGAGCCCTTTCTCGTGCACTATCCCAGCCGCGATGGCAAGTGGACCATTCCTGCTTTTGTTTACATGCCTTACAACTTGCCACGTCAACAAGTCAGCCCGGCGATCGTGTACATTCACGGCGGGCCGACCTCGCAAACGGTTGACTCCTTCAACCGATTCATTCAGTACGTGGTCAATCAGGGATACATCGTAATCGCGCCCAACTATCGCGGCTCGACGGGATACGGAAAGGAATTTCAGCAGGCCAATCTGTTCGACATGGGCGGCGGTGATTTGCAAGATGTGCTGGCGGGCGCTGACTGGATCAAGCGTACAGGCTATGTCGATCCCAAGAAACTGATCGTCATGGGGGGAAGTTACGGCGGCTATCTGACGATGATGGCTGTGACCAAAGCCCCCGATGTCTGGGCCGCTGCTGCGCCCATAGTGCCATTCGTGAATTGGTTCACGGAGATTGCCAACGAAGATCCCGTCTTGCAGCAATCAGATATGGCCACCATGGGCGATCCGGGGAAAAACAAAGACTTGTTTCGCGACCGGTCGCCGATTTTCTTCGCCGACCAGATCAAAGCGCCTCTGTTATTGCTTGCCGGCGGAAACGATCCCCGATGCCCCAAGGAAGAAGCACAGCAGGTGCTTGATGCCATCAAAAAGCGCGGCGGCGTAGTGGAACTGAAAGTCTACGCAAATGAAGGCCACGGCTTCTCACGGGTTGAGAATCAGATTGATGCTTACCGCCGGGTCGCCGATTTTCTCAACGCGCACGTTCCCCCGGCCGACTGCGGCTGCGTGCTGACCGAGTAGCCGCGTTCCCGGCCTCCCGGTTCGTCTCATATTGAGTCCGGCTGACTATATCTTTAAGATAAGCGATATCGCGTATAAACGTTCGGGCGACCGTAACGGGGCTGAACCTGCCCTGGACACCATCGCAGGCCCCCCAAGGCCTTTACCGCGCAATTACGAGGCATTCTGGAAGGCGGGCGGCCCGCAGGAGTCAGCCGGCTATCCGATTAATTTTCATAGCATAGAGCTAAGTTCTTGATTGTCCGTGGAAGTTACTGATCCCGCATGTAGAAGCTCGTAATTGCGCGAACCAGCCCGGGGATGGTGAATTCCTCGGCTTCGATATCGGCGTGCAATCCCAATTGTTTCAGCGTTGCCGAGGTCACCGGGCCGATGGAAGCGAGAGCCACGCCATTTAAAGTGTCCGCGTAGCGCGGGCGCGTCCGCCCGCGTGATCCTCCTAGCAGAACGACAAAGTTCTTCACCGTGGAAGAACTAGTGAAGCAAACCACATGCGGACGTCGCATTGGATCTTTCATCAGGTCCCGCAGACGCTTTTGAGAGGACTTCGGAAGAACCGTTTCATAAGCTTCAACTACGGTAACGTCAGAGCCCAGCTTTCGTAGTGCGCGAGGAATTACATCACGCGCTACTTTGGCGCGGGCCAGCAACACCCGCTTCCCTTTTACGCGCCGCCGCAAACTGGCCACCACCGATTCGGCAACATATTCCTTCGGAACGACATCAACCCGCAGGGCATGTTGTTCAATCGCCTTCTTTGTCGCGGGGCCGATCGCTGCAATTTTCAGGTCTTGAAGCGGTCGTTTCCTTAAGCCCAGTTTTTTTAGACGGTCCCACATCGCCTCTACGCCATTCACACTGGTCAGGACCAGCCAATCGTAGTCGGTGATGTTTTTGAGCGCATTGTCCAACGGCCTGCAGGACCGCGGCTTGGATATTTCGATAAATGGAATTTCGATGACCTGTGCCCCAAGTTTTCGCAATTGCGAAGAGAGGGCACTTGCCTGGCGCTGCGCCCGGCCCACCAGCACCCGGACGCCGCGCAAAGGTTTCTTCTCCACCTTAGGCGCCATTTTGCTTTCTCTTCACATGCAGAAGTTTCTCCACTATGGCGACGAGCTCACCGGACTCGTCTTTCACTTCCACTTGGAATACCGGTTCGTATTTTGGCAGGGTCTCCAGTTTCTCGCGAATTTCGTCGAGTTGCTGATCGTTCAGCCGGAATTCGGCCCGCACCGTGCCTTTGCCCGGCTTGCGGTAACGGATGCTGGCGGCTTTGTCCCAGACAATATAATCGCGGCCGAGGTTGGAGATCAGCATGAGCATGTAGAAGGCATCGGTCATGGCGAAAAGCGATCCGCCAAAATGAGTGCCGACATAGTTCGCGTTCCAGAAGCGCAGCTTCATTTCGACATCAACTGCCTTCATGTCCGGTGCAATGCGGGTGACGCGGATTCCCGCTCCCAGAAACGGCGGCCAGAGGTTGACCAGGCGACGGAGGTGCCCGGAGCTGAGGCTGCCGCCCAGGATTTCCAGCAGGACATTCTTTTTCATGGTTGCGGGGGAACAGCGAAGCCGCGGCCGTAAACCGCTTCGAGGATTTTATCGCCGCCGCGGCACAGCAGGGCTTCCCCGGTTTCGTTTCCAAGTTTCTCGGGGTCGTCGCCGTCACGCGATTCGCGGAGAAGCTTGGTGCCATCGGGATCGGCGACGATGGCTTCAAGATGCAGCTTGCCGTTTCGCGTTTCCGCAAACGCGCCGATGGGGACCTGGCAACCTCCTCCGAGGCGATTCAGCAATGCACGCTCGCACGTGGTTGCGCTGCGAGCGTTGGGATCGTTCAGAAACGCCACCAGCCGCTTTGTCTCGCCATCCCCCGCTCGGATTTCTATTCCCAGCGCGCCCTGGCCTGCGGCGGGGCACATGATTTCCGCTGGAATGATCTGCTTGATCAACTCGGTCTTGCCCAGACGTTTCAGGCCGGCGGAAGCAAGAATGACCGCGTCGTATTCTCCGGCTTCCAGTTTGCGGAGGCGCGTGTCGACGTTGCCGCGGAGGGGATGAATCTCGAGATCGGGGCGAATGGCTTTCAGTTGAGCCTGGCGGCGCAGGCTGGAAGTGCCGACGCGACCGCCTTTTGGCAGGTCTTCGACTTTCGCGTAGTGGCGAGAACAAAAAGCGTCGCGCGGGTCTTCCCTTTTGGTGATGGCGGCGATTTCGAATCCCAGCGGAAGTTCGGTGGGCAGGTCTTTGAGCGAATGCACGGCGAGATCGACGCGGCCGGCGGCGAGTGCCTCTTCGATCTCTTTGGTAAACATGCCTTTGGTGCCGACTTTGGCGAGGGCGACGTCAGTGATTTTGTCGCCGGTTGTGTGAATGACTTCGATCTCGACCACGTGGCCGCGCTCGCGGAGAAGCGCGGCGATGTGATTGGCCTGCCAGAGAGCAAGTTGCGAGCCGCGAGAGCCGATGCGGAGGGGAGCGGTCTTTTTGTCCTTAGAGGAGGATGGCGCAATCATCGTTATTGGAATCTGTTAATGCTGTACCGTCGAAATGATGGACAGAGCAAGAATCAGGATGTGAGCCTCTGTGGTTAGAAAACCCTTTACCACAGAGGACACAGAGGCGCACAGAGAACACTATTTGTTCCGACCCCGAGTTTAGAAGCTCACCATTCTTTAGCCGGGGCGACCAGTTCATTTCGACAATAGTGCGAGTTTCGTGCTTCGACAGGAAACCACGTACTTTTACCGGAACGTTTCTATCGAACAATATCCGCAATGCGATGACCCTTGGCGTATGCCAGGAAACCAATGTTCGGACGTGAAATGCTAGTTTACCCAGGGCTTACGCCCTGCGCTAATAACGCGGCTTTCCTCTGCGCGTCTCTGTGTCCTCTGTGGTAAAGCGTTTTCCAATTACAAAGGAGATAGAGACTCCACAGAGAACACTACTGCCCCGACCCTATTTTGTCTTTCTTTTGTTGCCCTGAATCTTTCTCTCGCAGATTGAACAGCCGCCTGACGAGATCGACCACCGTCGTCGCCTCCGGCTCGCGGGCGGCGGTTTTCAGAGCGCTGATCGGCGTGTGCATGATTTTGTTCACGATGCCGTGAGTGAGCGTCTCAATCGCCATTTCCTGCTCTGGGGTCAAGGAGCCGAGGCGTCCGCGCACGCGGTCAATTTCTGCCTGGCGGATGGTTTCGAGATGATCCTGCAAAGAAACGATGGTTGGAACAACGTCGAGTGTTTGCAGGCGCGCCTGAAAGCGGACCACTTCGTTTTCGACAATCGACTCAGCCAGTTCGGCTTCTTTTTTGCGGTCCGCAACGTGCGAGGCAACGGCCTGCTGCAAATCGTCGATGTCGTAGACGAAGATGCCGTCGAGCTTGTTCATCTCGGGATCGACGTCGCGAGGCACGGCAATATCGACGAAGAACATGGGCCGGTTTTTGCGGCGGCTCAGGAAAAGCTCTCCGTGCTCTTTGCGGAAAATGGCGAAGGGCGCGCCGGTCGAGGTGATGACGATATCGGCACGGTCGCAAGTTTCATAAAGTTGCTCGAATAAAATCGCCTGGCCGTTGAACTTTTCCGCCAGTTTGGTAGCGCGCTCGTAAGTGCGGTTTGCGACAAAAATTGAAGCCGCGCCATGCGCCATCAAGTGACGGGCGGCAAGCTCGCTCATCTTCCCCGCTCCTACCAAGTACACGTTCTTACCGTGCAAAGAGCCGAAGATTTTTTGTGCAAGCTCGACGGCCACGGAAGCGACCGAAACCGCCGATGATCCGACTGCAGTTTCACTCCGCACGCGCTTGGCCACGGCAAATGCACGCGTCAAGAGCAGATCGAGCTGCGAATGAACCGCTCCGACGGCGCGTGCGGTGGCGTAGGCCTCCTTCACTTGTCCCAGAATCTGCGGCTCGCCCACAACCATGGAATCCAGGCTTGAGGTCACGCGAAAGATGTGGCGAACCGCTTCGGCGCCGTGGTGTTCATACAGATGTGGCTCGTACTCGCCGGGGTTGAGTCGGAAATAGTCGCGCAGAAAAGCGCGCAGATCGGCGCTGCCGTTACGAGTCTGTGCAACCACTTCCACGCGGTTGCAGGTGCTCAAAATCAGGCCTTCGTCCACGCCGGGATGCTGGCGCAATTGCTTCATGGCATCAGGAAGGCGAGATTCCGGAATGGCCAGGCGCTCGCGCACCTCAACCGGCGCCGTCTTGTGGTTCACGCCGATGAGTTGAAAGTTCATGATTGAGCAAACTTGTGAATCGTGCTGAAATAATTTGCCGCCCAGGCGACCAGGGCCATGGCAAAAGCTCCGGCAGCCAAATAAGCGGCGCGGCGGCCGCGCCAACCCGCATTCCAACGGGTGTAGAGCAACACCAGGTAAACCGCCCACATAAGAATCGAAAGCAATATTTTCGGATCCAGAAAATCGACCCGGCCGTAAGTGGCCTGCGCCACAACCGTCCCTGCAACCAGACCCAAAGTCATAAAAGGAAAACCAAGCAACAGCGAGCGGAAGCCGATTTCATCGATCACTTCCAGCGCCGGCAGGCGGGAAAGAATTCCGCTGCCGCGCTTCGCTTTCAAGGAGCGTTCCTGAATCAGATACAGCACGCTGGCGCAGAAGCTCACAATCAGCGCGGCGTAGCCGGTCAGAATGAGCGCGATGTGAGCGTCGAGCCATCCCCGGCGCACGCCCGGAGGCATTTGTAGAAATGGCTGTTCTCCGGTTGCTGCGACAAAAGTCAGGAGAAAGACCAGGGGAAAAACAATGATGCCCGGCGAGGTGGTCTTATAAACCGCGTAAACGATCATGAAGACAACCATGATCAGAAAACCCAGGACCGATTCCGCGTTGTGTACCGAGGCCAGAGTGAATTGCCCGGAAGGCGCAATCATCTCGGTCAGCGAAACGAAGTGGAAGATCATGCCCAGGTAAGCTGCGTGCAAAGCGATGCGGTTGAGCAAATCCCCGGCGCGGGTAAGCGCCAGCAGGGCATAAAGCAGCCCGAAGGCGTAACAAGCCAGCGCAACGCGCAGCCAGAGTGTAGGCATAGTTAAGTCTTGCCTGAGGATACAGGCCGTTGAGGGCCGATCCCCACGATTATAGTCTGCCTTAGTTTGCACTATTCGGAGGGCAGAAGCCGAGAACAAAAATCACGAAAAATTGTGACGGAAATCACAGCCAAACGCTAAACCACTCCCAGCGTGCTTAGAGCACGATCCAAGGCCTCGGAATCGACCATTAAGCGACGGCCATGGTTCAACATGTCTTCGATCTCGTCGAACGCCTGAAACAATGTCATTTTCACGGAGCCATATTTCTCGGCATCGGTGAGGGAGCGGCCATGCGACGAAGTCCAGCGATCTAATGACTGGTCCGGAAGGAAAACGCTAACGGCAAAGGTTGTTTTCCGGTCAGAGGTTACATCGAAGATGTATTCCGAGGCCGGAGAGTTGGGGTCGGTTTCAAGGGCGCAGCGTTGGCCGACGAAATAGTATTGATACACGTATCCCTGGCCGCCGGTGTAGGTTTTGAGACGTCGCAGGGTCATAACACCAGTCGTTGATCGTTAGCCTTTTGGCCGTTGGCAAAATATAACCGGACCGAGCCGCCCGTCCCCACACAGCCAGAAAGCAAATCAGCTTTCAATTTTGGCGTCGCGGAGACGTTTCACCGCCGTCTCGGAGGCCACAGGAGAATAATAAACCTCTTTGAAGGTGTAGGACTTGGCGCGGGCGGCGATGATGGGCAGAATTTCGATGTGCCAGTGATAGTCCTCATCGATGGTTTTCCAATAATCCAGACTCTCCGAGCGATGCAGCGTGTTGGGCGAAGTGTGCAGGACGAGATGAAAGTCCTCCGTAACGGTGCGGATTCTCTGCAAGGTGCGGCGCAGCAAGGCGGCCAGGTCACGCAGGCTTGCGGGATGACTCAGGGCATAACGCTCAAAGGCTGACTCATGCGAACGCGAGAGCAACCATGTTTCATAAGGAACGCGGGGAGCGTAAGGACAGAGCGCGATGAAATCCCCGCGCACTTCCAGGATGCGCTGGTTTTGTTGTGTTTCCTGAGAAATGATATCGCAGAAAACGCAGCGCTCTTTCTGTTTGTAGTAATCGCGGCCGGCCCGCAGCTCATAAAGCACACGGCGAGGCACAAACGTGGTGGCGGTGAGCTGGGAATTCGGGTGCTCGAACTCCTGCCCGGCGCTGGCGCCATGGTTCTTGAAGACGCTGATGTACTTGATGCGGCCGTCCTGTTTGAGGTCCTGGATGCGCTGCGCCGCCAGCCAGAGAAAGCGTTCGATTTCGGCGTCACTGGCGTTCCACAGGTGACGGTCGTGGCGGGGATTCTCGACCAAAACCTCGTGCGCGCCCACCGATCGCATGCGGTCGTAAATGCCGTCTCCTCGCCGCGACGGCTCGCCTTCAATGCGATAAAGAGGCGACGGATGCACGACGGCACGCGCCGACCAGGGGCCGCCATCAGAACTCGGCATAGTGGAGATGAGTTGAGGTGCGCCGGACGAATCCGGA
>Ga0335081_10018399_pt1 | contig 11294 bp, 12 predicted proteins | sample Lox_Sample_35_FD_206713 | JGI IMG/M metagenome (GOLD analysis project Ga0335081, IMG submission 206713) | Soil microbial communities from Loxahatchee National Wildlife Refuge, Florida, United States - Lox_Sample_3.5 | ecosystem: Environmental > Terrestrial > Soil > Wetlands | place: USA... | reverse complement strand
CGCCACTTTTCCGGAAAATGCGCAAGGAGGACACGGCCCATGGAACTGCTGAAAGAAGCCGAATTCTGGGTCGCGGTCGCCTTCGTGATCTTCATCGGCGTGCTGGTGCGGCTCGGCGCGCCGCGCCTGATCGCCGGCGCGCTCGACGACCGCGCCGCCCGCATCAAGGCCGAGCTCGACGAGGCGACACGGCTGCGCCAGGAGGCGCAGGCGCTGCTCGCCGACTATCAGCGCCGGCGCCAGGAGGCGGACCGCGAGGCGGAGGCGATCATCGTCGCCGCCAAGGGCGAGGCCGAGCGCCTCGCCGCCGACGCCAAGACCAAGGTCGAGGAGTTCGTCGCCCGCCGCACCAAGACGGCCGAGACCAAGATCGCCCAGGCCGAGGCCCAGGCGGTCGCCGACGTGCGCGCCGCCGCCGCCGATGCGGCCGTGGCCGCCGCCGAGAAGATCCTGAGCGAGACCGCCAAGGGCAAGGTCGGCGACGACCTGATCGCGCGCGGCATTGCCGACCTCAAGGCGAAGCTGAACTAGGCCGCGCCCCGGCTCGGCGTCTTGGCGCAGCCGAGCCGCGTCGACAGACCGCAGGCCGCAGTTGCGACATCGACTCTTGCGGGCGGCGTGCTCCCTTACCTATTCTCGTCAAGTGATTCGCGCCGGCGCCCGTGAACGTGCGGCATGCCGGCCTCATCTGCACCATACGGCCGCCATTGCGGCCGAACCGGTCGCGTCTCGCGGTTCCCGTAGCGTCAACTCGGTTGGGTGGTCGAGCCAAGGTCGGCGCGCGAATGCGCCCGGGGGCGGGAGATTCTCTTGGTCATCTTCGATTGCAACGGCGTTCTCGTCGACGGCGAGCCGATCTCGGCCGCGGTCGCTGCGGAAGAGCTCACGCGGGCCGGCGTTCCGATCACGCCGCAGCTCTTTGCCCGCTTCTTCACCGGCCGGCGCGCGAGCGACATGATCGCCGACATCGAGGCGGCGACCGGCCGCCGGCTGCCGGACGATTTCCTCGCGACGCTCAGCGCCGCGACCCTCACGCGTCTGAACGCGGAGCTGCGCCCGACGCCGCACGCCGCCCACGCGCTCACTTGGCTGCGCGGCCCGAAATGCGTCGCGTCCGCAACCAGCCTCGAGCGCATCCGTTTGAGCCTCGAGATCGCCGGGCTCGCGCGCTTCTTCGAGGGCAACCTGTTCTCCGCAACCGACGTGCGGCGCGGCAAGCCGGAGCCAGACCTCTTCCTGCACGCCGCGTTCGAGATGGGCATCGCGCCGCACGACTGCATCGTGGTCGAGGACTCAGCCGTGGGCGTCACGGCGGCAGCCGCCGCCGGCATGACCGCGATCGGCTTCGTCGGCGGCGGCAGCCATGCGCATTCGCCGGCGCAGCTCACCGCGGCCGGCGCCCGCACGGTGATCGCCGACCTGCGCGCGCTCAAGAGCACCGTGGTGGCGCTGCGCGGCTGGTAGGGCCGACGGCGGCGTCAGATCACCGCTTCGCCTTCGGCTTGGCCGGCTTGCGCTTCGGCTCGGGCGTCGCACCCTCGGGATCGAACCCGACATAGATCACGTAGGTGTCGAGCTCGTTGCCGGGCGGCATCGGGAAGCTCATGTCTTCCTCGACGTGGGTGAACGGAATGTTGCTTTCGCCCGGCGCGACCGTCACCGGCACCTCGTAGAACTTGGTCCAGATCGTCTTCGGCTCGATGCCTTCCTTGACGAGAGCGAGGCGCACCGGCAGCGTGAACGTGCCGGGCGTGCCGGCCGGGCCGAGGATGAGGCGTCCCTCGACCCCGACCTTCATGGCGACGTTGCCGGCGCGCAGCGCGCAGGAGCGCGCCGATCGCACGAAGTTCGCCTGGAACCGCAGCGACAAGGCGGCCGACCCGTTGTCCGGGCCCGACTGCTGGAACGTGGAGGCGCCCTGCCGGATCTCGACGCCCGGGCAGTCGATGTCGGCCGGCGTCGGGTTGCCACCGGCCGCCGCGGTCGTGGCCGGCGGGGCCGACATGGTCGGCGTGCCGCTCAACAGGGCATTGAACTTGTCGCTCAGGGACGAGCCCGACGAGGAGGTGCTCGCCGTCGTCTCCGGCTTGGAGCCGAACATGTCCCCCGCACAGCCCGCAAGCAGCGTCAGCGCCAGACCGACGCCGACCGCGCTCGCGCATGCCCGTATGGTGTCGAAAGCCCGCATGATCCCGTGCCCGGCCCCTTATACCAGCCGAACCGTGGCAGCCCTAAGGCCGTGGGTTCCATCGCCTGGGCGGGTCATTCCGGATCGTCCTTGAGACGCGCGAACAGGAGATGGTCCTGCCAGATCCCGTTGATGCATAGATATTGGCGCGCATAGCCCTCGCGGGAAAAGCCGCAGCGCTCGAGCAGGCGGATCGACGGCGTATTGGTCGGGATACAGGCCGCCTCGACGCGGTGCAGGTGCAGCGTCGTGAAGGCGAACGGCAGCACGGCGCGGACCGCCGCCGTCATGTGGCCGCAGCGCACGTAGGGCTCGCCCATCCAGTAGCCGATGCTGCCCGCCTGGGCGACGCCGCGCCGGATGCTCGCCAGCGTGAGCCCGCCGACCAGGGCGCCGTCCTGCCGGCGAAAGATGAAGAAGGCGTAGGACTGATCGGTCCGCCAATCCTCGGCGTAGCGCTTGAGCCGGCGGCGATAGGCGCCGCGGGTGAGATCGTCGGCGGGCCAGGACGGCTCCCACGGGGTGAGAAAATCGCGGCTCGCGGCGCGCAATTCCGCCCATTCCTCGAAGTCGGCCATCTGCGGCAGGCGCAAGGTCACGCCCTGGCCATCGAGGCTCGGCGCGGTCTCGGCGAAACCGACAGTCCGGAAAAACGCCATGCGACCGCCCTGCCGCCCCTGGATATTCCGTCTTTCTAGAGCACGTGCCGTTCCGATGGAATGGCGACGTGCTCTCGATCCGCGCCTCGGCGCCTGTTCGTACGGTCGAACCGGCCCCCCCGGCCGGAGACGCTAGGCCGCCGCCTTGCGAACCAGATTCTCGGCGATCGCGGCGGCGTTTTCGAGGCCGGCCGGGCCGAGCGCCGCCACCGCGGGACGGCTGCGGGTGATCAGGTCGCGGCCGGCGGCGCGCGCGCTCTCCACCGTCACGGCGTCGATCTGGCCGACGATCTCCTCGATCGGCATGGGCCGTCCGTAGATGTGGATGTGGCGCGCGAGCTGCTCGGCCCGCGCGCTCGAGCTTTCCAGCGCCATCAGGAGCCCGGCCTTCATCTGCGCCTTGACCCGCGCCACCTCGGCCTCGTCGAGCGTGTCGACCGCGGCCGCGATCTCGCCGACCACGACCCGCATCAGCTCGGGGGCGTCCGCCACGTCGGTGCCGGCATAGAGCCCGAACATGCCGGTGTCCGCATAAGGCGCATGGAAGGCATAGATCGAATAGCACAGACCACGCAGCTCGCGTACCTCCTGGAAGAGGCGCGAGGACATTCCGCCGCCGAGCGCGTTGGTGAAGACCTGCAGGCTGTAGATCGTGGGATCACGCTGCGGCACGCCCTCGAGCGCGAGCGCAATGTGGACCTGCTCGAGATCGCGCGGCTCGACCCGCATGCCGCCGCGGAATTTCGCCGCCACCGGCGTCGGGCCGCCCGGCCCCGTGAAGCCGGCGAAGCGGCGCTCGGCTTCCTCGACCACGGTGCGATGATCGACGGCGCCGGCGGCCGCGACCACCATGCGGGGCGCGCGGTAGTGGGTGGCGAGATAGGAGCGCAGCCGCTTGCCGTCGAACGAGCGCACCGTCTGGCGGGTGCCGAGGATCGAGCGGCCGACCGGCTGATCCGCGAACGCGGTCGCCTGCAGGAACTCGAACACGAGATCGTCGGGGGCGTCCTCGACGGCGCCGATCTCCTGGACGATGACGTTCTTCTCGCGGCCGATCTCGTCGGGATCGAACGCCGGCGCCGACAGGATGTCGGAGAGCACGTCGAGCGCGAGCGGCACGTCGGCCTTGAGCGTGCGGGCGTAATAGGCCGTCACCTCGACGCCGGTCGCGGCGTTGAGATCGCCGCCCACCGCCTCGATCTCCTCGGCGATCTGCCGGGCCGAGCGGCGCGTCGTGCCCTTGAACGCCATGTGCTCGAGGAAGTGCGAGATGCCGTGCTCCTCGGGCGCCTCGTCGCGGCTGCCGCAACCGACCCAGACGCCGAGCGCGGCGGTTTCGAGATGCGGCATCGTGTCGGTGACGACGACAAGGCCGGACGGAAGACGGGCGACCTCGACGCTCATGCGGCTCTCCCTTCGCGCGCTGCGCGGCTGACTTCGACGACGAAACGCTCGACCGCCGCCGGGTCCGGCGGCAGGACGGTGACGCGCTCCGGCCGCCGCGCGAGATCGGCGAGCCGGTCCGGCAGTTGCGGCCGCACCCCGCAGGCGGCCTCGACGGCGTCGGGGAACTTGGCAGCGTGCGCGGTCGACAGCACCACCATGGGAACCGCGGGATCGCGGCTCTCCTTCTCGGCGACCGCAAGGGCGACGCCGGTGTGCGGATCGACCAGCGCGCCGGCTTCGTGCAGCGTGGCGCGGATCGCCGCGGCGGTCTCCGCCTCGCTGGCGCGGCCGGCGGTGAACAGGGCGCGCATGGCGGCGAGCGCCGCGGGCGCGACCGAGAAGCGGCGCGACTGCCCGAGCGCGCCCATCGCGGCGCGCACCGGCTTGGCGTCGCGGCCGAGCGCGTCGAACAGCAGGCGCTCGAAATTCGACGACACCTGGATGTCCATCGAGGGCGAGGCGGTCGCGACCACGTCGCGCACCTCGTAGCTGCCGGTCGCAAGCGTGCGCACCAGGATGTCGTTGACGTTGGTGGCGACGGTGAGCCGGTCGACCGGCAATCCCATCTGCGCCGCCACGTAACCGGCGAAGACGTCGCCGAAATTGCCGGTCGGCACCGTGAAGGCGACCTTGCGGTGCGGCGCGCCGAGCGCGACGGCGGCGACGAAGTAGTAGACGACCTGGGCGGCGATCCGCGCGAAGTTGATCGAATTGACGCCCGAGAGCGCGACCCGATCGCGGAAGGCGTGGTGGTTGAACATCGCCTTCACGATGGCCTGGCAATCGTCGAACGTGCCCTCGATCGCCAGCGCATGGACGTTGGCGTCCGGGGCGCAGGTCATCATGCGCCGCTGCACCTCGGAGATGCGGCCGTTGGGAAACAGCACGACGAGGTCGGCCTGGGCGCGGCCGCGAAACGCCTCGACGGCGGCGCCGCCGGTGTCGCCCGACGTCGCGACCGCGATCGTGGTGCGCTCGCCGCGGCTCGCCAGCGCGTGGTCCATCAGCCGGGCGAGAAACTGCATCGCCAGGTCCTTGAAGGCGAGCGTCGGGCCGTGGAAGAGCTCGAGCAGGAACGTGTTGGGGCCGATCTGGGTGAGCGGCGTCACGGCTGGATGGCGAAACGTGCCGTAGGCCTCGCGCGCCATGCGGGCGAGATCGGCCTCGGCGACGGCGCCGCCCGCGAACGCGCGCAGCACTTCGACCGCCACTTCCGCATAGGGCTTGCCGGCAAAACCCGCGATCGTGTCGCGCGCGAGCCGCGGCCACGATTCCGGCACGTAAAGGCCGCCGTCGCGCGCGAGACCCGCGAGCGTCACATCGACGAAGCCGAGCGGCGGGGCCTCGCCCCGGGTCGAGATGTAGCGCACCTTAATCCGTGTCCTTGCGGGCAGCGCCTGGGGGGCTGATGCGAGGGCGATCCCGCCGCCCAAGCACCTGTAAACCATTGAAATTACGTAGCTAATGCCGGCGCGGGATCGAACCAGCACGATTCGAGGCTAGTCGGAAGGCGGGGCCCGCACAAGAGCGGGTTTGGACCTCCGCGGACCCCTCCGCCATTAATCTTGACGGCGCCGGCCGGCGGCCCAAACCGTAAACGAGGCGGCCAAAACGGCGGCGAGCCCGAACCAGGTGACCGCGTAGCCGAGGTGGTTGTTGGGAAACGCGGGCCGCAGCACGCCGGCGAGCGGAAATCCACCCGGCGCGGGCGGCGATTCCAGATCGATATAGAACGGCGCGACCGGACCGACGCCCTTGGCGGCCGCGATCGCGGTCGAATCGCGCGAGAACCAGAGATTCTTGGCGGGCTCGCCCGCAGGCGTGAACAGTCCGGGCAACTCCGGCCAGCGCATCACGCCGACGACCGTCACGGGTCCGGCGATGTCTCCGGCGCGCCGCGTCGCCGGATCCTTGCGGTCTTCCGGGACGAAGCCGCGGTTGACCATCACGGTGCCGCCGGGAAACCGCGCCGGCGCGAACACCCAATAGCCCGGGCCCGAATCGGCACGCAGACTCGAGCCGGTGGTGTAGACGAGCGCCTCCTTGTCGTTGCCGAATTCAGCCGTGACCGTGACGCGGCGGAACTCGTCATCGGCCGGATCGAGGCGCGCCCAATCGGACGGCGGCGGCAGCGCGGTCGGCGGCGCCGCGAAGCGCGCGCTGACGGTCGCGATCAGCGCTTCCTTCCAGGCGAGGCGCTTCACCTGCCAGACGCCGAGCCCGATCAGGATCGCGAAGGCGCAAGCCGCCGCCACGCCGGGGCCCAGCAGCCCGCGCCGCGCCGGTGCGGCGGTCACGATTGGCCTCGGCGCTCGAGCCGGCCCTCCGCCGCCTTGTGGTGATATTGCAGCGCGATCAGCACGCCCTTGACCAGCCGCAACGGCAGCACCGTGGTCACGATCACGAGCGGCAGCCACAGCGCAATGTGCACCCACACGGGCGGCGCATAGAGCATCTCGACAGCAAGCGCGGCGCCGACCACGATGAAGCCAGAGATCATGATGACGAACACGGCCGGTCCGTCGCCCGCATCGGCAAAGGCATAATCGAGCCCGCACGCCTCGCAGGCCGGCTTCACGCCCAGGAAGCCGGCAAACATCCTGCCCTTGCCGCAGCGCGGGCAGCGGCCAGCGAGGCCGGCGACGATCGGATTGGGCGGCGCAATCTCAGGATCGGCCATGGCAAGCTCCTTCTGCCGGCGCAGATCGTCACGTCCGGGTCAAACCGCAAGGGGCGGCCGTGTGGCCCCCGATGTCCGATCCGCGGCCCCCGTCAGACGAGTTGGCGCATGTCCTCATCGGCGAACCGGCGCCCACCCCCGATCAAGTCGGGGGCGGGCTTTCGCCGGGACATGCGCTAGCCGGCGTGCGCGCCTGCGCCCCACACGTAGATGCAGGAGAACAGGAAGAGCCATACCACGTCGACGAAGTGCCAGTACCAAGCGGCGAACTCGAAACCGAGGTGCTGCTTCGGCGCGAATTGGCCGGCGAGCGTGCGGATCAGGCAGACGATCAGGAAGATCGAGCCGACGATGACGTGGAAGCCGTGGAAGCCGGTCGCCATGAAGAAGGTGGCGCCGTAGATGTTGCCTTTGAAGCCGAAGGCGGCGTGGCTGTACTCCCAGGCCTGCACGCACGTGAAGGAGAGGCCGAGCGCGATCGTGCAGATGAGGCCCCATTTGAGGCCCTGGCGGTCGTCGTGCAGCAGCGCGTGATGGGCCCAGGTGACCGTCGTGCCCGACGTGAGCAGGATCAGCGTGTTGAGGAGCGGCAGATGCCAGGGGTCGAAGGTCTCGATGCCCTTGGGCGGCCACACGCCGCCGAGCAGAGCGTCGCGCGCAAATTGATGAACTTCGTTCGGGAAGAGCGCAGTGTTGAAATAGGCCCAGAACCAAGCGACGAAGAACATCACCTCGGAGGCGATGAACAGGATCATCCCGTAGCGATGGGAAATCTGCACCACGCGGGTGTGATAGCCGCCGTGCTCCGCCTCCTGCACCACGTCGCTCCACCAGCTCAGCATGGTGTAGAGCACGCCCAGCGCGCCGAGCCCGAACACCGCCAAGGCGTAGGGGAACAGCGAATGCATCCAGCAGATGGCGCCGACCGCCATGATGAAGGCTGACACCGACCCCACCGCCGGCCACGGGCTCGGGTCGACCAGGTGGTAGTCGTGGTGCTTGGCATGCGCGTCGGCCATTGGCATCGTCTCCGTGGTCTCTCAGGCGCGCCCGGCCCGGGCGCCGCTCTCCTGGTTCGCGTCGTTAAAGCTTGCGGTCTGGCGCCGGCAGCGCGGCGTTCCCGGCGCCCGGCTTCGCCGGCTCGACCGGAACGGGATAGAACGTGTACGAGAGCGTGATCGTGGTGAGATCGTCGTTTTCGGAATCCTTGGCGAGCGCGGGATCGACGTAGAACACGACCGCCATCTGGCGCTTCTCGCCCGGCGCGAGCCGCTGCTGGGTGAAGCAGAAGCAGTTGATCTTGGTGAAGTAGGCGCCGACGGTGGGCGGCGAGACGTTGTAGGCCGCCTGCCCCTCGGTCACGCGTGCGGATTCGTTGACGACGTTGTAATAGACGGTCGCGACCTCGCCGATCTTGAGATCGATCGCGTTGACCTCGGGGAGGAACCGCCACGGCAGGCCGGGGCCCACATTGGCATCGAACCGCACCGTGACCTTGCGGTCGATCATGCCGGCCGGCGCGACGGACGAGATCTGGGGGGTCCCGCCGTATCCCGTGGCGCGGCAGAACCAGTTGTAGAAGGGGACGGCCGCATAGGCCATGCCCACCATCAGCGCGACGAAGACCCCGCAGGCGGCGGCGACCACGACGTCGCGTCCGCGTCTGGCGCCTGACTCTCTGGAGACCTCGTTCATCCGCCGATCCGCCTTATCGCTGCGCGCCCGTTCCGGCATCAGAACCTGCCGGTCGGATTCGATCCGAACTTGACGATGGTGAGGACGTAGAACAACGCCACGAGCGCGGCGAGCGCGAGCGCGATGGCGATCGACCGCGCGCGGCGGCGGCGCTTCTGCTCCTCGGTGAGGACGATGCCGTCCTGGTCATCGTGGTCCATGCCGTCATCCGCCGCTCACACGGTCCGGCCGAGCAGATGGCCGAGCCGATCGTCGGCCAGCAGCACCGCGAAGAGCGCGAAGAGATAGAGGATCGAGAAGGCGAACAGCCGCTTGGCGCCGACAAGCCCGCTCTCGCGCCGCACCTGCGCGGCGAGCGCCATGATGCCGGCGCCGGCGACGAGCGCGACCGTGCCGTAGAGCGCGCCCGTGTAGCCAGCGAGCCAGGGCGCGACGCCGAGCGGCGCGAGCATCAGCGCGTAGATCAGGATCTGCCGCCGGGTCTCGGCCGGTCCCGCGACCACCGGCAGCATCGGGATTCCGGCGCGCGCATAGTCATCCGCGCGCCACAGCGACAACGCCCAGAAGTGCGGCGGCGTCCAGAAGAAGATGATCAGAAACAGCAGCACCGCCTCGCCGCCGATGCCGCCGGTCGCGGCCGCCCAGCCGATCATCGGCGGAAACGCCCCGGCGGCGCCGCCGATCACGATATTCTGCGGCGTCGCGCGCTTGAGCCACATCGTATAGATCACGACGTAGAAGAAGATCGTGAAGGCGAGCAGGCCGGCCGCCAGCCAGTTGGTGGCGAGCCCGAGCACCGCGACCGCACCGACCGCGAGCGTCATGCCGAAGGCGAGCGCCTCGCCGCGCTGGACCCGGCCGGCCGGGATCGGCCGCCGCGCGGTGCGCGCCATCACGGCATCGATGTCGGCGTCGTACCACATGTTGAGCGCGCCGGCGGCGCCGGCACCGATCGCGATGCACAGGAGCGCGACGAAGCCGAGCACCGGATGGAGGTGACCGGGCGCGACCATCAGCCCGACCAGTGCCGTGAAGACCACGAGCGACATGACTCGTGGCTTCATCAGCGCGACATAGTCGCCGACGCCGGCGAGGCTCGGCTGGACGCGCGCCTCCGACCCGGCGGGGCGGGCAAGATCGGCGCCTTCGGTGACGAGAGACATCGGGGTTTGGCCTTGGATCGTCTTGACGCTCGCGCGGCCCGCGCACTCACTTGATGCGGGGCAGCACCTCGAACTGATGGAACGGCGGCGGCGACGACAGCGTCCACTCGAGCGTGGTGGCGCCCGGCCCCCAGGGATTGTCAGCCGCCTTCTCCTTGCGGCGGAAGGCGACATACATCCCGTAGAAGAAGATCAGGATGCCGAAGCCGGAGATGTAGGACCCGACCGACGAGATCCAGTTCCAGTCGGCGAACGCATCCGGATAGTCGGCGATGCGCCGCGGCATTCCGGCGAGGCCGAGGAAGTGCTGCGGGAAGAAGATCGTGTTGACGCCGACGAAGGTCACCCAGAAGTGGAGCTTGCCGATCGTCTCGTCGTACATGTAGCCGGTGATCTTCGGGAACCAGTAGTACCAGCCGGCGAAGATGGTGAACACGGCGCCGAGCGACAGAACGTAGTGGAAGTGCGCCACCACGTAATAGGTGTCCTGCAGGATGCGGTCGACCGACGCGTTCGCCAGCACGACGCCGGTGACGCCGCCGATCGTGAACAGGAAGATGAAGCCGACCGCCCACAGCATCGGCGTCTTGAACTCAATCGAACCGCCCCACATGGTGGCGATCCACGAGAAGATCTTGATGCCGGTCGGCACCGCGATCACCATGGTGGCGGCGACGAAATAGGCCTGCACGTGCGCCGACATGCCGACCGTGTACATGTGGTGCGCCCACACCACGAAGCCGATGCCGCCGATCGCGACCATCGCATAGGCCATGCCGAGATAGCCGAACACCGGCTTGCGCGCGAAGGTCGCGATGATCTGGCTGACCATGCCGAAACCCGGCAGGATGAGGATGTAGACCTCGGGGTGGCCGAAGAACCAGAAGAGGTGCTGAAAGAGCAGCGGATCGCCGCCGCCCTCCGGGCTGAAGAAGGTGGTGCCGAAGTTGCGGTCGGTGAGCAGCATGGTGATCGCCCCGGCGAGAACCGGCAGCGCCAGCAGCAGCAGGAACACGGTCACCAGGATCGACCAGACGAACAGCGGCATCTTGTGCAGCGTCATGCCGGGCGCGCGCATGTTGAAGATCGTGGTGATGAAGTTGATGGCGCCGAGGATCGAGGAGGCGCCGGCGAGATGCAGCGACAGGATCGCGAAGTCGACGGCCGGCCCCGGATGGCCGGAGGTCGACAGCGGCGCGTACAGGGTCCAGCCTCCGCCGACGCCGGGCGCGCCGGGCTCGCCCTCGACGAACGCCGAGGTGAGCAGCAGCGCGAACGAGGCCGGCAGCAGCCAGAACGAGACGTTGTTCATCCGCGGGAACGCCATGTCGGGTGCGCCGATCATCAGCGGCACGATCCAGTTGCCGAATCCGCCGATCATCGCCGGCATCACCATGAAGAAGATCATGATGAGGCCGTGCGCCGTCGTGAAGACGTTGAAGCTGTGGGCGCCGTGAAAGATG
>Ga0335081_10018398_pt1 | contig 11294 bp, 11 predicted proteins | sample Lox_Sample_35_FD_206713 | JGI IMG/M metagenome (GOLD analysis project Ga0335081, IMG submission 206713) | Soil microbial communities from Loxahatchee National Wildlife Refuge, Florida, United States - Lox_Sample_3.5 | ecosystem: Environmental > Terrestrial > Soil > Wetlands | place: USA... | reverse complement strand
GAGCACGGCAAAAAGCAAGACGTTACGTTCAAGGCTGGACCGCGGCTTTCAGTCTCTGCGATGGGATCGACGATCGTCGGGCGTATTGGCTGAAGAGAATCGCGAAGGCGGATTGAGGCTAAGGTCGACGCGATTGACCGCTTGGGCTGGCCAAACATGGAGGCGCTACGTTGTTACAGTACCTAACGTTACAATTCCTAATAGATTCCGCTATGATGGACGCCTTTGCCGATTACGACATGTTCGAGTCGGTCAACAAGCATGTTGTGGCCGTCGTTGATGACTTTCGAGCAGCAATTGAGCTGCCGTCTGCAAACGGCTTGGTCCAGTTGGAACCGATACTGAAAGATGCCATCCGCAGGGTCGAAGCAGTCGGTTCACGAATAGGTTATGCGCTGGTGTATGCGAGGGCGAAAAAAATGAGCGTGAGCTGGTTTTCCCTTTAGCGATCAACGACGCGGAAAAGGGCATCTGCGCCGTGCAGCTAAGGCGGAATACCGGGGACCCACGAACTGATTTCCTGCCAATTGTTGACATGAGCCTTGATGCTGACTGCTCGGTCGTTGAGTCCTTCGAATGGGGTGGGGCCAGGCGCAAAGTAGATGTTCGAGTAGGCGACGAAATCACGTTGTGATGGACAGCACTACGCCCGGTCGCAGATGAGGTTGTGCTGGCTAGGCGCGAGACCAGTGACAGTGGGTGCCAACCCCGGGAAACTCGCCACGTTTACCCAGTGCAGACGCCGGTGCACCACGATGTCCGCAGATGTCCTCCGACACGATCTCCGACATTCCACGTTTTCTCAGAAACGCGTAACGGATCAAATAGATCGAGCGAAAAGCAGATTGTCTTGGATTCTATTGATTTAGGCAAAAGACGGTGCGGACATGGGCGGTTATAAAAGTGGATTTCAGGGAACTAAAAAGACCACGGTCCAAGAGTGCCTGACACTTTCCTCCAAAAATTTGAATGGCCTCGGAGCCTTCGAGCTTGGATGGCGCGAGGGCTTATGTTCCTGGCGTCGCGGCGAAGAGGTTATTGCCGAGCTGGAATACAACACCTCTATGTTTGGCGAAAAAGGAACGCTTTGGCTTCGGTACTACGTCGACGGCAAGTTTATGTACTACACCGTCACGATCGTCTCCACGGTGCCTCATTATGGCGGCCGACGTTGGTGGTTCATTTGTCCAATCACGAAAAGCCGGGTCGGAAAATTGTACTTGCCGCCGGGCGCTACCCAGTTCGGCAGCCGCAAGGCGCATGATTTGACTTACAGGTCCTGCCAGGAGAGCGGGAGCAGGGAACGGTCAGAAAGGTTTCGGCGTAAAGTTGCCCTCCGACTGGGCGCTGACTATGCCGGGCTTTGCTGACGTCATGGCAGGCGGTCCGGACAGAAATCGTCACTAGGATTAGGCACTCACGGTCGCGCTGTCGGTGGCCGGGTAGACCGCCGAACAGGCTAGGGGGATGCACCGGCCGGTAGCACTTCGCCGCACGGCGCTTATTTTCCGGTGATACGGGTGGTGTAGTCGACCAGAAAATCCTTGATCTTGCGCGGTACCTTGCCGACATCGGTCAAGATCGCCTGCCCCTCATCGCCCGGGACCATGATCGGTTTCACCGCTAAAACCCTGGCATAGTCGTTTAGGAAGACCTGGTCCTTCCACATCTCGACGAAGGCCGCGCGCATCGTCGCCACCACGTCACCGGGCACCTTCGGGGGCATCGCGGCGACGCGAAACATCGCCAGCTGGGGATCGGAAGCCGCCCGCATGGCCTGGTAGCGAAAATCGCCGGCAGGCGATTTACCTCCGGTGACGCTCGCATAGAACTCTTCGAAGGTCTGCATGTTGGGCAGCGAGCGGCTGCGCGGGTAGCTGCCGTCCTTGCCGCGTGGCGCTAATTGCCAGAGCGGCAGCACGATGTCCTTCATCGACGGCTCGGCCGAGCCCAGCCAGCCCGACAACGACGTGTTGGCCATCTGTCCGATATTCTGCAGGATGGCGGTCTCGATCTCCTTCACCCCGCGATAGGCCGGGATCGGTTGATATTTGATGCCGAGGAGATCGAGCGCGATCTCCTGATTAATGCTGTTGATGTTCTGGGCATTGAGCGACAACGCCTTGAAGTCGTGCGCCTTCATCAGGTCGGCCGGCATATTGATGCCGGGCGGCGTGTCCTTGCGCATGTAGACGACCAGCGGGCTTTCCACGCCGGCCAGTAAAGTGAAGTCTGGGAAATGGGTGCGGATCGAAGGATTGTCGGTTAGCTCCGCCATCACATCGAGGGTGAAGAAACCGATGGTCAGGCCGTCTGGCGTGGCGTTGCCGAGTTCGTTGCTGCCGAGGAGGCCCGATCCGCCGCCCATGTTCTTGACCACGATGGTCGGATGGCCGGGAATGTGATCGGGCAGATGCTGGGCTACAATGCGGCCTTCGATGTCGGTCGGGCCGCCGGCCGGATAATTGACAATCATGATGATGGTCTTGCCCTTGTAGTATTGGGCCTGCGCGCTGCTCGGAAGACCGATAGCAAAAGCGATCAACGCCGCGAGCATCATCCGTGCCATGACGTACTCCCTCGATCGGCATAAGGCCCATCCTGCCACAGAGCGAGCGCGAAGAGCACCGGCGCCGGAACGATCGATCGGGCCGCAATTGGAGTCCCTTTCGCGTTACTCGCGATAATCTTCCATTATCGCGACCAATCCCGGGGCGGGGGACCGCCCGCCTGAAATGTCTGGTTTGCTGTGGATACCGATCGATTGTCACCGAGGCTGCTTGTGCGCGCTAGCCTAATCGCAGCAGGGACTCGAGCCGGACCACGTCACAGGAGCCGGTGGCTCATGTCTGCTTTACCCCCGAAAGCGACCGATTGTTGCGCCGCCGCGAAATGTCGAAATGGGCCATTAATGACCAAAGTGCGCCGCAGCAAAAATCTCCTATTCGATCGCCCGATCGACGATCGAGAGCGCGTCCGGCGGATACTTCGATGCCGAGCGCACAGTCACGGAGATGACTATGTTATGCACCACACGCGATTGCGCTGGCCGAGGGCGTGACCGGGCGAGATGGTCACGCCCTCGAAGATAACAGACGACGCAGCAGCGGCAGCAGCTTACCCTCGCGGATCAGCGGATCGAGTACGTTGTGCTGCGCGTAGTCGACGGCGACGAGCTCGACATTCGACAATCCAGATATCCGCTCGGCCTGCCGCCGGTCGCGGGGCTCCCCTGCACTATAGACCATCAACACCCGAGGCCGATGGGGCGCCGCCACATAAGCGTCGCGCATATTCTTTGTGTAGTCGGGGGCACGCTGGCAGAGGTTTAGATATTCTTTCGAGGCCGGCCCGAGACTGTTGACAAAGTCCGGCGTGTAATCGGTCGCGCCGCCGAAGCTCAGGACTGCTTCGGCTGGGAGCTGCAGCCCATAGTAAAGCGCCGCGTAGCCGCCGAGCGAGACGCCGAGCGTGTAGATCCTGCGGCCGTCGAGATCGCTTGCGATGCGCCGGAACGCGGCGATAGCCGACGCTCGATCGGGGCCGAGAGTCGGATAGCCGCCGCCGCCGCCAAGATCGCGAAAGTCCTTAATGTATACCAGGCTTGTCGGCAGTCGGCCGAACCACTGATGAATAAGATTGACTGGCAGGCCGAGCGTGCCGTTGGCATCGCAAAAGCACAGCAGCACGTTGCCGCAGTCCGCTCGTCTGACGATCTGAATTTCGGCCGCGGGGTCGTCGCTGAAGCCAAGCGGCGGCGGCAGATGACGTGGGATGCCGTCGAACAACGCCACCAAGGTGGAAAGGTATGTCAGTTCGGGATAGATGCCATGCAGGTGGCGGGCCGAATATTCAAGAACGTCGATGCGGCCGGCCTCAAACAAATCGTGGCAGGCATTGGCCCACTGGTAAGGCGCGGCGTGAGGGACGGCGGCCGGCGCTACACCAAGCAAATGAGCCAGTTCTAATTCGCGCACCAGCGCGACTTCCAACCGTTCCGACAATTCAAAGCCCCCGACGGACCGGCACATTACAAACGGTGAAAAATAACGTCAAATCATATGCCGCGCGGCGATGATGCTTTTTGCGCTGCGAGCCAGCGCGCCAACTCCCGGATGGTCTGGGTCGTCTCGAAAATATCTTGCGGAATCCGCACGCCGAAGTGCGCCTGCAGCTCGATTGCGACCTTGACCGCCTGTAGCGAGTCGCCCCCCAATGACGAAACATTGTCCTCCGGCGTTGCGCGAACGTCGCCGAGCACCGTCTCGAAGATTGCGATCAGTTCGGCAATCACCGGATCGTCGATCGGGTAGGTCATTTGCGCGACGCGATCAGTGTCGATGCGTGCCAGACCGACACGATCTACCTTCAAATTCGGCAGCCGTGGCAGCTGCACGACCAGATTGATTGTCGCCGGAACCATATAGCGCGGCAGCCGCTTAACCAGCAGCGACCGTAGCGCACGGAGCTCCAAATTCTTAGCACCCGCGACCAGCTCGACATAAGCGGCCAGCGAACGTGGTAAGCCGAATTCATCGCTGCGCACCACGACGGCTGCGTCGGCGACCCCCGCGCATTGTGTGAGCGCAAACTCAACTTCATCGATCTCAATACGATGGCCACGCAACTTGATCTGATGGTCACTGCGTCCGACGAACTCAACGAGGCCATCGGCTCTGCGATAGCCGCGATCGCCGCTCGCGAACACGCGTTCGGCTGGATTGTCGGGATTGAGCGGAAACGGACTCACGTCAAGCTTCGATCCGCGCCAGTAGCCGAGCGCAACGAACGGACTTGTTACGGTAATGTTGCCGACCTCGCCATCGGCAACTGTTTGCCCGGCGCCATCCACAATCGTCACCGTCCAGCCAGTGGCGACGCGTCCGGCCGGCGGCCGGGGCATCGTCGCCCGCAATCCATCGTCGACAAAGGCGTGAACGAAAGGTCCGGTCTCGGTGCTGCTCAAGACCGTATAGACAAGCACGTCGCGCGCGAGGCTACGCCGACACGCGTCGACGTCGCTCCATTGCACGCGCTCGCCGCCGATGCACACCACCCGGACGCTGTCGAGACGATCTTCATCGCCAACGCTTTCCGCAATGTCGCGCATCAATTTTGGCGTCACGTGAATAATCGTGACGCCGCGAGCGCAGATTTGCCGGGCGATGGCGACTAAACCCATCTCAAGTGGCGACAGCATATGCAACGCAGCACCGTTCAGCAGTGCGGAATAGATACAACGATACGCTGCGGATGTGCTAGCGGAAAACAATAGTAGCGTTAGATCGGCGCACGATATGCGGGCGGTATTCGTGAAAAGGCCGATCCACCACAAAAGGGTGCGATGGCTCCAGGCAACGCCTTTCGGCATCCCGCTCGATCCGGACGTATAGTATATGGCCGCGACGCTGTCGGACCTTGCCGGCGCCGCGGAAGCAGTTGGCTGGGACTTTGGCAGATTCTCAATATCGATGACCGGCAGGTCGCGTGGATCCAAAGCGCGGACGTGCGCCCTGAGTTTTCCGATTGACAGGATGGCGCAAGGGTTTGCCTTGGAAGCGATTAAGCCGTTGCGTTCTGCCGGGAAGTCGGCATCGAGCGGTACATAGGCGCGACCCGCCGCAAGAACACCCAGCATGGCTGCCGGAAGACGAGCGTCGCCGGGCAATAGCAGCGCGACCGGACCTTCGCGCCCCTCAGTCGCTGCAATCACCGCTCTCGCGATCCGGTCAACCAACATTGCAAGTTCTGCATATGTCAGCGAGATCGCAGCGTCCGCAATCGCAATCCGTGAAGCAAATCGGCGCGCGATGATGCGAAAACGCTCAATGACCGTACCTTCGAAAGCAGCATCGGCGAACGGCTCAAACAATCGGTCGGCCGGCCTGCCGCCCGGAGCGGAAGAGACCGCAACGTCATTTTTCATCATTCTTGCCAATACTTCTCCAAGCTTGAGCATAGTCACGCTACCACGTCGGACGGCACTCTTGTTGTGCGTCACAGAAAAAGAGCACTCACTCATGTCCGCTTTGAGTCAGGAGCTGCCTCCCTGAACTCTGGGGCGGAATCGGCTCACCGGAAGTGGCTTGATCGCTGCGCAGCAGCGAAATGACGTTCTGTGCCAGAACCGACCGAAGTGCATTGCGGCAAATAATGCCCCATCGGCTGATCACTTCGTCTGTGCAGGCACCGGGATTGGCAAGATGCTTGAAATCTTCCAACCATCCTGTGTTTTGAGCAACACCTGGTTCATAAGGAACTTGGTCTCCTGCGGCGGTTGGCCGGCCGCTCCGATTGTAAACATGATCGGGACGTAGACCTGCGCCACACCGTTGCCGATCATGATCACCTTCAGGCTGGTTGGTTCGGGGTCGAGCCGCCAAGTACCCTCATACAGAGCAGCGAAGCGCCTTAGCGCCGCGTCCTGGCCCCAGACCGGTGCGCCACGCGTAACCCAGAGAAAATCCGGAGAGCCGAGCAGCAGCGACTCCACCGCTTTGATATCGTGCGCGTTTTGAGCGGCTACGAAGCGGTCAAAAGTCGACCGTACTTCGTCTTCCGGTGTTGCGACGGCGGGTTTGATCATGAGGCAGACCAGCAGTAGCGCAGCGCATTGAGCCGATCGCCTCAGGTCGCGGCTGCGACGGACGACTTGGTTTGTCGACGAGTTCATTTTGCGCTCTCCTGACCTATCCGGTTGACATTCAACGAACGAATGCTCGGACGGGGGTGAAGCAATGTCCTTGGAAGCGGCTTAAATTTTTCCTGGAAATTTCCTAAGATCGGGCGATGGACCAAGATCGGGTCTTTGAATTTGGCGATTTCATCCTTGCTCCAAAGGAGCGCCTGCTGCTGCGCGGTGGAGAACCTGTCTCGCTCACCCCAAAGGCCTTCGATATCCTCGTCGTTCTGGTCAGCCGCGGCGGGCATCTGGTGCGCAAGGACGATTTGTTGCACGAGGTATGGCCCGACACATTCGTCGAGGAAGTGAATCTGACCGTCAACGTCTCCGCCTTGCGTAAGGCGCTTGACGGGGATCGCAGTGGGAGCAGCATGATCCAGACCGTGCCGACGCACGGTTATCGATTTGTCGGGTCGGTCATGGCGCGCGGAGCAGCGGTAGGTCGCACTTTGCGCGACGGCAACGCAGATGCATATCGCGCTTATCTTCGGGGCCGCTTCGACTGGAACCAGAGGTCGGAAGCCGGTCTGAACCGCGCGATCGAACATTTCCAACGCACAATCGAGATCGATCCCAGTTTCGCGCCCGCCTATTCAGGACTGGCGGATTGCTATGCGACGTTGGGTTATCTGAGCTACCTCGCTCCCGGCGAGGCGTTTCCCGCTGCCCGGCGGCATGCTACGAGAGCGCTGGAATTAGATGGCTCGCTCGCCGAGACCCATGCGTCACTGGGTTTCGTCAAGCTCTATTACGACTGGGACGCGATGGGTGCAGATGCGGAATTCCAGCGCGCAATTGCGCTCGATCCGAACTATGCGGCCTCGCACGAGTGGTACAGCATTTTTTTGCTTGCCGCGAACCGTCCCGGGGATGCTTTCCGGGAAATCCAACTCGCGCGCCAGCCAGACCCGCTTTCGCTGCCAGTCAATTCGGACCTAGGTTTTCATTACTATTACACGGGTCGCTACGACGAAGCCGTGAAGCAGTTGAGATTCGTTCTGGAGTTAAACAAGGATTTTCCGCCGGCGCACCTCTGGTTGGGTCGGACCTACCAGGAACTGGGAAGATTTGATGACGCGCTCGTTGAATTTCAACGTGTTGAAGACAGGCTCCCCGAATGGCCGGTTTCGATTGCGGCAAAAGGATTTGTCGCTGGAATCTCAGGTCGAATCGATGAAGCTCAAAGCATACTGGTTGAACTGCAAAGATTGGCAGGCAAGAAGTTCGTAACGTCTTATGGCGTCGCCCTCGTCCATGCAGGCTTAGGTCAAAGCAATTCTGCCTTCGCCTGGCTGAATAAGGCCTTCGATGAGCGGTCTCATTGGTTGGTTTGGCTGCGCCTCGATCCGCGCTGGAAAGGATTGCGCTCCGATCCACGATTTACGGAACTCGTGAGACGCGTGGGATTCCCAGGCTAATCGAGGGTCTATAGACCGAGGGCCGGGATCTGCTGCGCTGCGAGATTTCAATCCGGCTGATGTCGGCTATGGGTCAGGGTCGACCGAATCCGCCCTTCCGCCCCATGTCCGTTGTCCCCCCGATTGCGTCGCGAACAGCGACCAACCGCGACTCGGCGCTAGGAACGAATCCCCGCCGATGTCAGCTACGGGTTCAACTTCGACCAACTTGAGTTGCGCGCGAAATAACGCTGTGTGCCACTTTCGACTGAAGTGCGGTGCAGCAAAAGAGCGAACTATTTAATCACTTTATCGGCGCGCATTAGCAGGCTCTCGGGCACAGAGAGGCCTAAATCGTCTGCCGTGTGCGTATTGATGACCATCTCGAAACTGGTGGGCTGCTCGATCGGCAGCGCGCCGGGGGCCGTCCCGTGCAGAAGCTTCGAGACGAAGCCGGCCAACTGTCGATAGACTTCATCGATGTTCGGTCCGTAGGACATCAGACCGCCAGCCTCGACGTATTCGCGCGCGTCGAATACGGCAGGGAGCCTGTGCTTCCGCGACAGACCTGCGATGAGACCCAAGTAGGTCACGACCGTCGGATTCCGGAACGTAATGATGCCGCCGATTCTTTGCGCCGATGTCGCGTCGAATGCCGCGGTGATGTCGTCCGCTGTCTGAACATTCAACGCAACCAGTTCGACTCCGAGTTGATGAGCCGCTAATTCGGCATTTTGCCAATCGCGTTTCGCGATATTCACGCTTGGAAAATCCTGGCGCATCAAGACGCCGACACGCTTTATCTGTGGGACCGCCTCCTTCAACAGCGCCAGTCGTTTCGGATTCATTTCCTCGGTCATTGTATAAATGCCGGTGACATTACCTTCCGGCCGCGCCAATGACCGAGCCATACCATCCTCGACGGGGTCATCGACCATTCGTCCGATCACCGGTACGCTTTTCGTTGTGCGCCAGGTCGCGGCGATCGAAGGCTGGCTAGTCGCAACAATGATGACCACGCCCTTGTCGACCAGCTCGGCAGCCAAGGCTGGCAGCCGGCTCTCGTCCCCGTCGGCGTAGCGCTGTTCGAGCACGAAGTCGCGTCCCTCAACTAGCCCAAGCGCTGTCATGCCTTCGCGGAAGGCTTTGAGTTGATCTGGCGTGTGCTGCCGACCTTGAATCTTGAGCCAACCAATCTTTGGAATTGGACGCACTGGCTGCGCGCGCGCCACAAACGGCTGCGCCGTCGCTATGCCTACGAATGTGATGAACTCGCGTCGCCGCATGAGTTCCCTGACGTATCGACGAATATCGTACGATGAAAAGAACTAGCGTCTTAAGTGATAGGTGTGCAGCGCGACAAAATGGCTCGCCTGATGTCCGAGTTGAGTCACCTTCGACCGAATCCGCCCATCCGCGTCATGTCGGCTCGTCCCCCGACCGCGTTGCGAGTATCGACCGACCGCAACTCGGCGGTGCGCCCCGCCGAGTATCGCGAAGGGCACCGCGGCCACAGGCGCGGCCTATCGCAGACATCGCCATTTTCAGCCACCCCGATGGTCGACTCATGTTACTCGGGGTGTAGAGCCCGTCGCCAAAGGGTCCTTTCCACCCCTAATAACGCCCCCAAGCGCGACCAGCGGCGGCGGGCTCACCAACTTATGCCAGCCAGCACATGCCCGGACTATTCGCGGTCACTACCCCGGCCGCTAATCATTCCTGGCGTCATGACGCTCAGAACGCTCGCAGACCTGCGAGAACCGCTCCGTCATTTGCCGACCGGAACAAAGGGTAAAGCAGCTTGGAAAAAATTATCGCGTTGGTTGATGATGCTGCCTGCGGGGCGCCGCTTCTGTTGATGTGGCCGCAGCACTGGAGCTTGTGCTAACACTCGAAAAAATTCCATTTCGGCAGAAGTGATGTCTTAGCGGAGAACACTGCGTGGGCTGCTTGGTTTCGCAAGAGAATGCATCGGATGCTGATCCGACCGAGTGGAGAGACTAATGCTTGGCATTTCGCGTCGATACAGCCACTTTGTCTTCGGGACCATACAGGCTGGATTAACGTCCCTTATTGCGGCCGGGATTGCGAGCGCTTCCTTCATAGATCAGGGCCAATTTTTATCCCACTGGCTGCTATCCTGGCTTATCTTATGGGCGGCAATGCTTCCATTCGTGTTATTTGCTGCGCCGGCCATTCGCGCTTTATCGATCCTGCTGACGACAGAGGAGCCGACCCGTTGAGGCATTGATAATGCGATTCGAACTTGATCGGTTGCAGAGTCTAGGTCGCTTTGCTTTACCGGTTGTTAGCTTCGGATCACTGACCGGAGCCGTCGCCGCCTTTGCCCTTCACCACAACGGAGCTACTAAGTAGCTAGGGGCCCGAACGTAGTCACGACCGCAGAGCAAAGGCCGCTGCAACATATCCCGCGATCACCTCGATGATTTGTTCGGGCGAAGTCGGCCGTTCACGCGCCGCATGAGCAAAATCGACGCCCAGGGCACAGTTGCAGCCGGCGGGTGTCGAGATCGGCCAGAAGTCGAAATAGGCTCCCACGTACGGATACGTATCCCCCCGAGTCTCTTCGTGCGACGAAAGGGCGCCTCCCGCCGCCTCTCTGTCTGCCTCGGTAATTTGTGCGCTTCCCGCTGTGGCCACGGCCTCGATGCGGTCCTCGCGCTGCATTAGGATGGCTGCCGGCGCTCGGAAAATCCGATACAGGGCCGTCGCCGCCGCCTGCAGGATTTGCTTTTGCGGACGGCCCTCGATGACCGTATGCGCCAAGGCTTGTAGCGCCTGCGCCTGCTCGGCCGCTTCACGGGCCTCCACCGCCCGACGACGGGATTGCGCCGCTACCGAGGTCACGATCGAGGCGATGACGAAGAGCAGGACTGCCGCCCAAATATCGGAAGGGCTCGTTATCGTAAGCGAATAATAGGGTTCAGTGAAAAAGAAATCGAAAGCAACGACTCCCGCCGCAACAGCCAGCAGTGACGGTCCCCAGCCGAAAAGCGTCGCTGAGATGACGACCGGCAGGACGTAGATCAGGGTGACATTGGGCGCGGAGATTAGGTGCTGCACCAAGAAGGCTAGAACCTATCTCAAAATCGTCTGAAGAGGATGATGAGGCAGGCGAGTTGCACAAAGCCAAGGAAGTTCTTCGGATAAAACTCCCAGCGCACGAGAAGGCGACGCTGCCATTGAATCCAGGC
>Ga0335081_10018397_pt1 | contig 11295 bp, 6 predicted proteins | sample Lox_Sample_35_FD_206713 | JGI IMG/M metagenome (GOLD analysis project Ga0335081, IMG submission 206713) | Soil microbial communities from Loxahatchee National Wildlife Refuge, Florida, United States - Lox_Sample_3.5 | ecosystem: Environmental > Terrestrial > Soil > Wetlands | place: USA: Florida... | reverse complement strand
CGTTGCTCAGCAACTCGCTGACGACCAGCGCGGCGTCGCCTGCCACGGATTCATAGATCCCCGCCGATACCAGGTCGGCCGTGAGGCGGCGCCTTGCCACCGCGACGCTGGACGGCGCGTACGGAAGCAGCACGACTGCCGATGTACTCACCTCCCTGTGAAACCGTTCCGCCCAAGCGATCAATACGAACCCGGTACGAGCGAAAAATGCCCTGCCGGGCGGGCCGGGAAACCGCAGTCGTCACATTTTGTAGCCGCTGGGGCAGGCAGTCGCCGACTGGCGCGGATATACGTCACATAGAGTGACGGCCGTTATCCGGAAAGGGAGGCCGGCAACCGAACGCGCTGGTCCCGGCCAGCCCTTAGGCTTGCGATATCCCGGGACGCGGAAGCGAGGTATGGCCGTGGCAGAGCCCATGGTGGTCGTCGATGACCTGCACATCGTGTACCGCGTCTTCGGCGCGGGCGGCAGCAAGGGCACGGCGGCGACCGCGCTCATGCGGGTGATGCGCCGGCAGAGCCGCCCTGGCGTCCGCGAGGTGCACGCCATCCGCGGTATTTCCTTCGTGGCCAACCGGGGGGATGCCGTCGGGATCATCGGGCGGAACGGCTCGGGCAAATCGACGCTGCTCCGGGCCATCGCCGGCCTGCTGCCCCCGGAGCAGGGCGCCGTCTACACCACCGGTGAGGCATCGCTTCTCGGGGTCAACGCCGCGCTGCTCGACGACCTCACGGGTGAGCGGAATGTCGTGCTCGGCTGCCTGGCGATGGGAATGAGCCCGCAGGAGGTCAAGCGCCGCTATGGCGACATCGTGGAGTTTTCCGGCGTCGGTGATTTCATCGACCTTCCGATGCGCACCTATTCAAGCGGCATGGGATCGCGGCTGCGCTTCGCGATCGCCTCGGCCAAGAGCCACGACGTCCTGCTCATCGACGAGGCGCTGGCCACGGGCGACGCGCCGTTCCGGACCAAGAGCCACAAGCGCATCGAGGAACTCCGCCAGGAGGCGGGCACGGTCTTCCTGGTGGCCCACAACCTCGGCGAGGTCGAGGAGACCTGCAACCGGGTCATCTGGCTGGAGCGGGGCGAGATCATCATGGACGGCGACGACGTCCCCGGCATCATCGACGCCTACCTGGAGGCGTCCGGCGGCGACCGCCGCTCCCGCCAGCCGGTGTAACCGGGCATCCCGCAGGACGAGCCGCATCACGGTCCCGCCGCCCTCCCGCGACATCGCGCCGACCTGCCCGCCCTGGGCTACGGCAAGCCGCCGCACGATGAACAGGCCGATGCCGATGCCGCCGAACCGGCGGCGGTCGCCGGCCTCGCCCTGGAAGAAGCGCTCGAAGATGCGCTCGTGGTCGCCGTCCGCGATACCGATGCCCCGGTCCTCCACGGTCACCTCGACCTGCCCGTCCCGCGCGTGCGCCCGGACGGTGACCTGACCGCCGTCGGGTGAGTACTTGAACGCGTTCTCCAGCATCTGGCCGACGATGATATCGGTGGCCATCGTGTCACCGTAGGCCGCCGGCAGGTCGCCGGGGATGTCGGCCACCAGCGTGTGCTTGTCCGACAGGGGCTGGAACGCGACCGCCGCGGCCCGCAGCAGCGTGCCCAGGTCGAACGGGCCGGTGCGGACCGGCAGCTGGTCCGCCCCGGCCCGCGAGCCGAGCAGCAACTGCTCGACCAGCCGGCCGAGCGAGCCGGCCCGTTCGGCGATCGTCTGCACCGCCGAGCGCCGGTCGGCGTCGGTCAGCTGGTCCCAGCGCCGGGACAGCGTGCTGGCGAACCCCTGCACCACGGTGATGGGGGTACGCAGTTCATGGCTCGTGGTGGCCAGGAACAGATCCTTGGCCTCCTCCAGCTCCTTGGCCGCGGTCACGTCACGAAAGTCGATGATCCGCTCGTTGGTGCCGGCCAGCGCGGTGCAGAGCACGTCCAGCCATCGGCCGCCCGGCAGCCGGTGGGTGAGCTTGGCGCCCGGCTCCGGCTGCGGGAACGGCGGCGGCTTGCCCATGGCGTCATCGGCCGCCACCCCGGTGAGCCGGTGCGCGGCCGGGTTCCACTGCCGGACCATCCCGGCGCCGTCCAGCACGGCGATCCCGTCGGCGCTGCCGTCGATGACGGCCCGCTCATGCGCGCGCTGCCGCAGGGCCTCCTCGAAGGCCATCGCGTTGGTCAGCGCGACGCCGGCGTGCCCGGCCAGCAGCTCCAGCAGCTCCAGCTCGACGTGGCTGAGGTTGCGGCGGCTGTAGAGGGCGTACAGCGCGCCGTAGGGACGCTCGCCCACATGCGACAGGCTGAGGGCGATGGTATGCAGCCCGGGCAGGGCAGACCAGATCAGGTCGTCGAAACCGCCGGAGTCGCCGGTGGTCATCATGACCGTCTTGCCCGATCGCATCAGGTCACCGACCAGGCTCGTGGACAGCGACGCGGTTCGCCCGCGCAGCCGGGCCGGCAGCCCCGAGGAGCTGACCAGCCGGAGCATGCCGTCCTCGATGAGCACGAAACCGCCGGCGTCGGCGCCGGTCAGCTCGCGCAGGCTCGCCGCGATGCGGTCGAGTACCGATTCCAGGTCGCGCTGCGCGTTCATGTCGGCCACGACGTCGCCCAGCCGGCGCACGACCCGGGCCCGCTCAGCCATGTAGTGCCGCGCCACGTCGTCTTCACCGGCCTGATGGCAGACGTTGACCCAGCCGGTCACCTCGCTGCCGGCGCCGACGAGGGCGCTGGTGTCGATCCGGACGTCCAGTACGCTGCCGTCTTTGCGGATCCGGCGGGTCGCGAACGAGATCTGGCCCCCACCGCGTACCCGTTCCAGCACGGCGTTGTGCTCGGCCTTGAGCTCTTCCGGGATGATCGGCGGCTCCAGGCCGATCATCTCGGGTGCCGTCCAGCCGAACATCCGCTCCGCGGCCGGGTTCCACAGCAGCACCGTCCGGTCGGTGTCGAAGGCGACGATCGCGTCGGCGGCGCACTCGATGACCGCGCGGGCCATGGCGTCGACCCGGTGCTGCCCGCCGGGCCGGCGGCCAGGTATGGCCCGGCGGCCGGGCTCGGGATGGGCGGGCTGAGGGCCGACGGGCCGGCTCATCGTCTCCGCTGGCTCTGTCACCACTCCCTCATAGTGCCACCTGATCACCACTGCGGGTCACCAAAAGCTCAGGTGAACAGGATCCCCGGGTTGAGCAGGCCGGCCGGGTCCAGCGCCGTCCGGATGGCGCGCATGGCCGCTATCTCCTGCGGTGAGCGGTTCAGCCGCAGCGAGGGAACCTTCGCACGGCCGATGCCGTGTTCCGCCGAGATCGAGCCGCCGTACGCCGCCGCCAGCCGCAGCACGGCCTCGTCCACGGCCTGATCCGCCGGGTCCGGGCCGAGCACGTTGACGTGCAGGTTGCCGACCCCGATATGCCCGAAGACGATCATGAGTGGCGGAGGACCGGAGGGCGCGCTGGCCGCCCGGACCGCATCGCCGAGGGCGCCGCGCAGCGCCGCCAGCCGGGCCAGCGGCACCGCGATGTCGAGCTTGTGCGGGACACCGGCCGCGCTGATCGCCTCCGTGTGCCGTTCACGGTAGGCCCACAGGGCGGCGCTTCCGGGGAGGTCCAGTGCGACCGCCGCGTCGCCGGGAAGCGGGATACCCGCGAGCCGTTCGGCGTGATCGGCCGGCCCGGCCACCTCGGCCAGCAGATAGGCCGGGTACGCGCGGGGCAGCGGCGCGGGCAGCCCGGTGTGCTCGCGCACCAGGGTGAGGCCGGCGGCCTCGAAGTATTCTGCCGCGCGGACGCCGGGGGCCCGCGCGCGGATCTCGGCGAGCAGGGTAACCGCGGTCCCGACACCGTCCAGGCCGGCCAGCACGGTAACGGCGTGCGGCTCCGCGGGCCGCAGCCGCAGCCGCGCGGCCGTGACCACCCCGAGCGTCCCCTCGCTGCCGGCCAGGAGCTGCGCCAGGTCGTAGCCCGTGTTGTCCGCCGGGACGCCGCCCAGGCGCGCAATGACGCTGCCGTCGGCCAGGACGGCTTCCACGCCGAGCAGCTGGGCGCGTGTTCCGCCGTAGCGGATCGTGTGCAGGCCGCCCGCGTTGGTGGCGATGGTCCCGCCGACCGTGGCGGAATCCCGGGAGGCGAGGCTGATCCCGTATTCGAGGCCCGCCGCGCCCACGTGCGCGTGCAGCTCGGCGATCGTCACCCCTGCGCCCGCGGTGACCTGCGCGGCCAGGGTGTCCACCGGATCAAGCCGCCGGAGCCGGCGGGTGGACAGCAGCACGCCGGCTCCGGCGGGCACGGCCCCGCCCACCAGGCCGGTGTTGCCGCCCTGCGGCACAATCGGTGCCCGGTGCCGGGCACAGACCCGCACCACGTCGGCGACCTGCGCGGTTGTCCCGGGCCGGGCCACGCAGACCGCGTCGCCGCGATACCGGCGGGTCCAGTCCGTGGTGTAGCCGGCCATCAGGTCCGGGTCGGTGAGCACGTGCTCCGTCCCGATCGCGGCCGCGAGATCATCTGCCAGGCGGTCCATGCGACCAGCCTAGGACCCGGTGCTAAAGTATTTGTTTGTCCAAAACAAACTAAATGCAGGAATGACCGGCGCGATACCGGGCATACGTACCGGTAACAAAGCAGGTTGCCACGCGGAGTTCCCCGCACCGGCGGTGCGGTTCCCGCAAGGACGCGGACAATTGGACCAGGCAGAGTCATATCCCCCTCCCGGCCAGCCTGAGCGGCGGCGCGGGCGGCCCGAAGCCGGCCGGAATCGCCTGGAGCACCCGGTCGTCGTGGGCTATGACGGCTCACCGTCCAGCCGCAACGCACTCGCCTATGCGGCGGGCGTGGCCCGGCGCCTCGGCCGTTCCCTGCTCGTGGTGCACGTTTCGCCGGCGGGCGTCTACTGCGAGCCGCTGACCGGGCAGGTGATCGGCCTGCCCGAGCACACCGGCGACCTGGAGAAATGGCTGCTGGCCGAGCTCGACCAGGCGGCGGGCCGCACCGGCCTCGACGTACACGTGCTGACGCGCCGAGGCAGCCCTGCCCGGGAACTCGCCGCGGCCGCGGCCGAGCAGAACGCGGACGCTCTCATCGTCGGCGCGCCGTCGCGGGCCTGGCGCCACCCGGCCGGCTCGGTTCCCGGCTGGCTCGCCCGGCACGCCCGCTGCCCCGTCATCGTCGTCCCCTGACCCCTTCCCTGGCCGGCGGCTTCCCCTGGCCGGCAGGCCGGCCTGCCGGCGGCTGGGGCTGGCGTGCCGGGCCGTTTCAGCGGAAGTCACGGCTGGGCGGGGCGGCGGCGACCCGGAGCCGCCGCAGCCGGGTGGCGACCAGGTTGGTGGCGCCCTCGGTGCGCTCGACCCGGCCGTGAATGAGCAGGGCACCCGATTCCGCGCCCACCCGGCGGTGGCGCTCCCATACCTGCGGCGGGCAGATGACGTTCGCCATTCCGGTCTCGTCCTCCAAGCTGAGGAACACCACGCCGCCTGCCGTGGGCGGCCGCTGCCGGTGGGTGACCAGGCCGCCGACCACGATGGCACCGCCCGCGGGGGCGGTGGCCAGGACCGCCACGGTCGCGACCCCCTGTTCCGCCAGCACCGGCCGGATGTGCCGGAGCGGATGGGTGCCGAAGACCCCCGTGGCCCACAGATCGGCGACGGTCTCTTCCGCCGGTGTCATGACCGGCAGCACCGGCGCGACCAGCCCGGGTGTGGTGCCGGGAAGCTGAGCCGGCCGGATGGCCGCCGCGGCGCCCGCGGCCCACATCGCCGCCCGCCTGCTCACGCCGAAGCAGCCGAACGCGCCCGCGGCGGCGAGGGCTTCCAGGGCCGCCGCCGGGAGCCGGGTCCGGCGGGCGAAATCCTCCAGCCCGGAGTAGGGGCGGCCCGCGGCGACCGCAGCGGCGGTGTCCGCGCCGAGGTTCCGCACCCCGCGCAGCCCGAGCCTGATGGCGGGCTGCTGCGGTGACGGCTGACGCTGGTCCGGCCCCGGTTGTGCCGGCGGAGGCTGGCCGGCCGTTATCCCGGGGGATTCCAGGGTGGCGAGGTCGCTGCTGGCGTTGACGTCCACCCCGCGCACCTCCACCCCGTGCCGGCGCACGTCGCTGACCAGGCTGGCCGGGGAGTAGAAGCCCATGGGCTGGTTGCGCAGCAGGGCGGCGGTGAACGCCGCGGGGTAATAGTGCTTCAGCCACGCGCTCGCGTACACGAGGTAGGCGAAGCTGATGGCGTGGGACTCGGGGAACCCGTAGCTGGAGAAGGCGAGGATCTTCTCGTAGACATCCGCGGCGACCGGGCCGGGGATGCCCCGCCGGTCCATGCCGTCCAGGAGCCGCTGGCGCAGCTCCTCGATGCGCTCGGGTGCCCGCTTCGAGCTCATCGCCTGCCGCAGCTTGTCGGATTCGGCCGGCGTGAAACCCGCGCAGTCGATGGCCAGCTGCATCATCTGCTCCTGGAACAGCGGTACCCCGTAGGTCTTGCCCAGGGCTTCGCGCATGGTCTCATGCGGGATCAGCCGTTCCTCCGTGCCCGCGCGCCGGCGCAGGTAGGGATGGACCGATCCGCCCTGAATGGGCCCCGGTCTGATCAGCGCGACCTCCACCACGAGGTCGTAGAACTTCTCGGGGCGCAGCCGCGGCAGGGTGGACATCTGGGCCCGCGACTCGACCTGGAAAACCCCCACGGTGTCCGCCGCCTGGAGCATCTCGTAGACGCCGGCGTCCTCCTGCGGGATCGAGTTCAGGTTCCACTGATGGCCATAGTGGGCTTCGACGAGGTCGAAGCAGTCGTGCAGGGCCGACAGCATGCCCAGGCCGAGCAGGTCGAACTTGACGAGCCCGGCGTAGGCGCAGTCGTCCTTGTCCCACTGCAGAACGCTGCGCCCGGGCATCCGCGCCCATTCCACGGGGCACACCTCGCCGACCGGCCGGTCGCAGATGACCATCCCGCCGGAGTGGATGCCCAGGTGCCGCGGGAGCTGCTGCATCTGCTCCGCCAGCGCGGCCACATCGCCGGGAACGTCCGCGTCTTTTCCCGCGGCCTCTCCCGGCCCGGCTCGCCGCGACCATGCATCCAGCTCCGCGGGAGGATGGCCCAGGGCGCGCCCCGCGTCCCGCAGCGCCATCCGCGGCCGGTAGGAGATCACGTTGGCGACCTGGGCGGCCCGGTCCCGGCCGTAGGCGTCGTAGACGTACTGGATCACCTCCTCACGGCGCCGGTGCTCGATGTCCAGATCGATGTCGGGGGGGCCGTCCCGCCCGGCGGACAGGAACCGCTCGAACAGCAGGCCGTGCCGGACGGCGTCCACGCTGGTGATGCCGAGCGCGTAGCAGACCGCCGAATTCGCCGCGGAGCCGCGCCCCTGGCACAGGATGTTCCGGTTCTCGCAGAACCGGACGATGTCGTGGACGAGCAGGAAGTACCCGGGGAACTTGAGCTCCTCGATCACGCTGAGCTCGTGCTCGATCTGGCGGTAGGCCCCCGGCTCCCACTCCGCGCCCGGCGGCCCGTAGCGCTTCGGGGCCTGCTCCGCGACCAGCGCCCGCAGCCAGGACATCTCGTCGTAGCCCTCGGGAACCCCGAAGTCGGGCAGGCCCGGCGCGATCACGCGGAAGTCGAACGCGCAGGAGCCGGCCAGCTCCACGGTCCGCTCCCGTACGCCGGGGAAACGCCGCAGCCGGCGGCTCATCTCGGCGCCGGACCGGATGTAGGCGGCGCCGGAAGCGGGCAGCCAGCCGTCCATCTCGTCGAGGCTGTGGCGGGCACGGATCGCCGCGAGCGCTTCCGCCAGGCGCGCCTGCGCCGGCGATGCGTAGTGCACGTTGCCGGTGGCGACCACGCCTATCCCCGCGGTCGCGGCCAGCCCGGCCAGGGCCTCGTTCCGTTCGTCGTCACCGGGCTGATCGTGGAAGGTCAGCTCCACCAGGACATTGCCGGGGCCGAACACGCCGACCAGCGCGTGCAGCTCACCGAGTGCCGCCTCCGGGCCCGCGGCGGCCAGGGCGGCGGGAACCGCGCCCTTGCGGCAACCGGTCAGTATCACCCAGTGCCCGTCGTGGGCGTCGGCGAGAATGCCGCGGTCGTAGGCCGGCCGCCCCTTCTCGCCCCCCGCGAGCTGAGCCGCGCTGATCACCGCGCACAGCCGCCGGTACCCCTCCGGATCCCGCGCCAGCACCAGCAGATGCTCCCCCGGCGGGTCGGGAACCCCCGCTCTCGCCTCTCCCGGCGAAGCGAGCTGTCCCCCAGGGCCAGCGCCCGTACGGCCGGAATGTCTCACCGGCCCAGCGAGTCCCGGGCCGTCAGGCCCGGGCGAGCGGCCGGTGTACGGCGGGTACCCCAGCGGGTAGCGGGGGGTTCCGGGGGGTCGCCCCCCCGGGCCAGCACAGCCGGTGTACGGCGGGTACCCCAGCGGGTAGCGGGGGGTTCCGGGGGGTCGCCCCCCCGGGCCAGCACAGCCCCCCAGGCCAGCATCGCCAGCACTCAGCTCGGCGCCGAAGACCGTCTGGAGCGCGATTCCTGTCTGCTCTGCCTGGCGCGCCGCGGCCTGGGCGAACTGGGCCACCCCGTACATGCCGTCGTGGTCGGTGATGGCCAGGGCCCGCACGCCTTGACGGCACGCCTCGGCGACCAGCTCGGCCGGGCTGGACGCCCCGTCGAGGAAGCTGTAGGAGGAATGGCAGTGCAGCTCCGCCCAGGGCGGGACGTCCTCCCGGTGCCCGACCGGTACGACGTGATCTGGATCCCGGCCGCCGTCTGGCCGCCCGGTTCCCGGTGCTTCTCCCGGCCCGGGCGGCAGCCGGGTCACGTTCCAAGACAGCCGCCGTTCGAGCTCCCGCCAGGTGACCGGCGGATTGTCCCAGCCCATGATCGTCGCCTCCCCGTGCTACCCGGCCGGCGCGGCCCTCAGTCGTACCTGGCCTCGATCTGCCAGCGGCCCCGCTCAAGGGCGGCCAGCCAGGCGATACCGTCCTCGGTGACCAGCTGGAACCGGGCCCGCCGGGTGGCGTTCCGCTCGTCCCACCACCGCTCGGTCACCGGCCACGGCCCGGCCCAGGCGGTGATCGCCAGCCATGGGCTGTCCCCCGCCATCAGCGCGTCGGGCGGGGCGGATACGACGGCGCGGCCGGTGACGGTCACCGGCGCGCCGGCGGCGTCGATGACCCGGGCAGCCAGCGGGACCGGGTACACCGTGGCCGGGGCGGGCGGGGGGACGCGCGCGGGCCATGGCCGGTCCGCCGGGAAGCGCGCGTCCCGCACATCGCCGAAGGGCACGAGCACGACCTGCTCGGACGGCCCGCGGCCGCCCGCGAGCAGCGGATGGGCCACCGACTCGTGCCCGAGCATGGCCTGCAGCCGGACGGCGGCCCGTTCCACCCGGCCGCTGACCAGGTCATCCCCCCACAGGCCGAGCTGACGTCCCTCGTCGGGCACCAGCTGGTCCGGAACCAGGCGCAGCATGGTGATCCCGCCGCTCCCCTCATCCGCCGGGCCGCTGTCCCTTCCGGCCTGGGCCGGGTGCCACCCATCCAGCTGCCAGCGCACCCGCTGCGCCACGGCCAGCGCCGACAGCAGCCCGTCATGGCGCCACAGCCGGGTGCTCTCCCGCCCGTCCGCACCGGTCACCTCGACCCGGACCCGGACGCAGGACAGCCCCCGGGCCGCCAGCCCGGCCAGCAGCTGCTCGGCGAGGCCCTTGGCCGCGAACGCCGCCGGCTCGGCGTGCACCGGCGGGTCGAACTCGAGCGCGGCGGACAGATCGGCCCGCGGCGTGGCCGCCGCCAGCCGCCGGGGTTCCTGCCCCCGGGCCACCCGCTGGGCGGCTGTCCCCTCGGCGCCGAACCGGCTCGCCACATCCCGGGCCGGAAGGGCCGCGAAATCCCCCAGCGTCTTGATGCCCAGCCGGGCGAGCTGGCTGGCCAGGGCCGGGCCGGCCAGGACGTGCATCGGATAGGCGGCGAGGAACTGCCGGTTCCCGCCCGGCGGGACCACGACACTGGACGCGCCTGACCCGCCGGGCTCACCGGGCTCACCGGGCTCACCGGGGCGGCCAGACGAACCGGGGCACGCGGCGCGGGCGGCCAGGCACGCGGCGAACTGGCCGCCGGCGACCCCGGTGTGACAGGTGAAACCGCGGGCGGCCACGGCTCCGGCGACCTTCTGCGCGAGAGCGTCCTCGCCGCCGAAGTATCTGGCCGGCCCGCGGGCCCCGAGAAGGCAGAGCCCGGGCCGCAGTACCTCTACTTCCGGGCAGAAATCCTCCACCACCGTGACGACCTGCCCGAAGGCCCGCGCTTCGGCGCTGCCGGTGTCCTCCTCCGGCCAGCCGGGGCACCACACCGCCAGGGTCCGCGCTGGCTCACCGGCGCTCCCTGTCTTCAGCGCGGCCTTCACCGGGCCGCTCGCAGGGAGGCCTTCGCGGCGGCGGCCACCCCGCCGGGGAAGCCGGCGCGGCCGGCGGCCGCCGTCTCATCCGGGGCGACCGTGCCGTCGGGAGCGGGCAGCCACAGCCATCGCCGCCGCGGCCGGGCCACCGCCCCCCGGCCCTCCGCCACCACCTCGGCGCGGCAGGCCCGGAGGCTTCCGTATCCGTCGCCGATCCCGGCCCAGGCCCGCCGGTCCACCCGGAGCCGTACCGGCGCGCCCTCCCATTCGCCGGCGGCCACCAGCACCCCGCCGCCCCGCCGCAGCACGCCCTCCAGCCGGCGGCGGATCTGCGCCGACGGCCGGGCGGGCGGGCGCACCACCACGACCTCACAGGCCTCCAGCATCGACGCCACTACCTGCGGCCAGCTCGGCCCGGGGCGGGCGACAAGCAGCAGCCGGGCCGGCTCCGCCCCCGTGGCCGCCGCCGCGGCCACCCCCAGATCGGGTATCCCGGCTACCCCGCACCATGCCCCCGCCGCTGACGCCGCCGCCACCAGCGCCAGGCACAGCAACCCCGACCGGTCCACCGCCACCACCGATCCCCGGGCCAGACCGCCCGCGGGAAGCAGCTCTGCCAGCGCGGGAAGCACCGGCAGCACAGCGTCGCCCGCAACCACAGCGTCCTTCGAGAACCCTGCGCCCCGGAAGACCCCGGCGGCCCTGGGAAATCCATCGACCCGTCGGTGCTCAGTAGCCTTGGTAGACACAGCGTTACCAGCTGCCACGACGTCACCGACCGGTGCAGCATCACCGGGCAGCTCCTCAAAAATCCCCATGACCTGCGAAATCTTCTCTCGCATGAGTAAGCAGTATCGAATTTACGTTCGATATGTCAAGAGGCCGCATAGCTACGCCGTGTGACGAACATCGCAGTGACCCGCTCCCTGTCCCG
>Ga0335081_10018396_pt1 | contig 11295 bp, 14 predicted proteins | sample Lox_Sample_35_FD_206713 | JGI IMG/M metagenome (GOLD analysis project Ga0335081, IMG submission 206713) | Soil microbial communities from Loxahatchee National Wildlife Refuge, Florida, United States - Lox_Sample_3.5 | ecosystem: Environmental > Terrestrial > Soil > Wetlands | place: USA... | reverse complement strand
ATCAAGAGAAGCTCGGCTCGACTTGAGCCGATTCGCTGCAATCGATAAAGCAATAAAAGAAAAGGAGATCACTGCAATGGACACGAAACCCACACACGAACAGGCACAACTCCACCTCAAGGTCTATGACCTGCGTCGGGAAGCCAAACTTCGCCAGGCGCGGGACTGGTTTTTCAAGAACTATCACGTAGATACCCTCGAGGACTGCATGCGCATCGCAGCGCCCGGAACCGAAAATGGCGCGCTTGCGGCAATGGTCCTCAGTTACTGGGAGAACACCTGTGCCCTCCTGAAGTATGGTTTGCTCCACGAGGACCTTTTCTTCGAGACCAGCGGCGAGTTTTTCGGGGTCTGGGAACTCGTGAAGGCTGTCGTCCCCCAGTCGCGGACCATGTTTGTGGACCCGCACCATCTGGAGAATCTGGAAAAAGCGGCGCAGCGCTACGAGGCCTGGTCAGACCGCCGCTCCCCGGGTCACATCGCCGCCATGCGCGAGTTCATGAAGAAAATGTTCGCGCAGCCGGCCAAAGCTGCGTAAGGATCGCTCTTCTGAGCACCCGACAACTGGTAAGTGCGAACTCGGCGAAGCCAGGTGGCCATGTGGTGGTGGCACTACCTGGCTCGCCGGGGGCCCGGATTCTTGCGCGTTCCTTGCGCAAGAGCGGGATTAGGAAAATCGCAACGGAACTGAGAATCGATTCCTGGCACTGAGAACTGACATTTGCAACCAAGGAGCGAAGCATGAGCAAAGTCCGTGTACTTGTCGGCACCCGCAAAGGCGCCTTCATTCTTACCTCGGATGGCAAGCGCGAAAGGTGGGACATCAGCGGTCCCCACTTCGCGGGCTGGGAACTCTACCATCTCAAGGGATCGCCCGTCGATCCAAACCGGCTCTACGCCTCGCAGTCCAGCGGCTGGTTCGGGCAGATCATTCAACGCTCCGACGATGGCGGCAAGACCTGGCACCAGCCCGGCACCACTCCCGGTGAGCCCGCCACTCCGGCCGCCACGCCCAAGAGCGACAGCAACAAGTTTGTGTACGACACCTCCTCCGAGAGCGGCAAGACCCTCACCACGCACCAGTGGTACGACGGTACACAGCATCCCTGGGAGTTCAAGCGGGTCTGGCATCTCGAGCCTTCGCTCACCGATCCTGACTCCGTCTACGCCGGAGTTGAGGACGCTGCTTTATTCCGCTCGACCGACGCAGGAAAAAGCTGGCACGAACTCTCAGGACTGCGCGGTCACGGCACCGGGCCTAACTGGCAACCCGGCGGCGGTGGATTGTGCCTGCACACCATCATTCTTGATCCCAAGGACTCCAAACGGATCTACATCGCCATTTCCGCTGCGGGCGCCTTCCGCACCGACGACGGCGGCAACTCCTGGAAGCCCATCAACAAGGGCCTGTACTCGCAATACATTCCCAGTCCCAACGCTGAGATCGGGCATTGCGTTCACCACGTAGCGATGAACCCGTCGCGGCCGGGCGTACTCTTCATGCAGAAGCACTGGGACGTGATGCGCTCGGACGACGCCGGCGACTCCTGGAAAGAAGTCAGCGGCAATCTGCCCACCGACTTCGGCTTCGTGATTGATGTTCACGCGCATGAGCCCGAGACCATCTACGTCGTCCCCATAAAGAGCGACTCCGAACACTACGTTCACGAGGGCAAGCTGCGCGTATTCCGCAGCCGCACGGGTGGCAATGAGTGGGAAGCGCTGACCAAAGGTCTGCCGCAAGCCAACTGCTACGTGAACGTGCTGCGCGATGCGATGGCCGTGGATTCTCTCGATAAATGCGGCGTCTATTTCGGTACCACGGGCGGGCAGGTGTATGCGTCGGCCGATGCCGGCGACAGTTGGAACCCGATTGTTCGTGACCTTCCCGCCGTGCTCTCGGTGGAAGTGCAGACGCTGGCGTGACGACGGGTCTGGATTCGATTCGGCAAGGCCCAACAGATTCGGGAGGGCACGGCTTCAGTTGTGCCGCCCAGTGCCGCGTGCTTTGTCATTCCGAGCCGTCCGTAGCCGCGCTTGCTCGGCGAGGACGTGGGAGGAATCTGTAGTTTGATTTCTATGCCACTCTGGCCAAGATGAAAGGAGCACATCGATGCAGAAAATCACACCCTTTCTGTGGTTCGACAACAACGCCGAGGAGGCCGTGAACTTTTACACCTCCATCTTCAAGAATTCCAGGATTGGCAGCGTCACCCGCTATGGAGAGGCCGGTAACGGACCGATGGGCACGGTCATGACCGCCACCTTCGAAATCAATGGCCAGGAGTTCATCGCCTTGAACGGTGGACCGCTATTCAAGTTCACCGAAGCCATATCGCTTTTTGTGAACTGTGAAACCCAGGAAGAAGTCGATGAACTATGGGACAAGCTCTCCGCCGGCGGTAAGAAGGACCGATGCGGCTGGCTGAAGGACAAGTTTGGCCTGTCCTGGCAGATCATCCCCACCGTTCTCATGAAGTTCATTAGCGACCCGAATCCTGAAAAGTCGAAGGCCGTCACGCAGGCCATGCTCAAGATGGACAAGATCATCATCGCCGACTTGCAGAAAGCCTACGACGGACAGGCCGCGTGATCCTCTGATTCTGCCGGCCAGATGGCATTCCCTGGCCTTGCTATGCTACGGATGACTCCGAATATGGTTCGCGTCCTGCTTCCCTTCCATCTCCGCAACCTGGCCCATGTCGACGGCGAACTCACGCTCGACGTCGCGCCCCCTGTCACCCAGCGTGCCGTGCTCGACGCGCTCGAAGCTCGCTATCCCATGCTGCGCGGCACCATACGCGACCACGATACGCAACAGCGCCGTCCCTTTCTGCGCTTCTTCGCGTGCGAAGAGGATCTCTCCCACGAATCCCCTGACACTCCCTTGCCCAACGCCGTCGGCGCTGGCAGGGAGCCCTTCATCGTCATTGGGGCCATTGCCGGAGGGTAGCCAGGAACGCGGTCGTCATCTCGAACGGAGAGGAGTTTCACATATGAAATCCTTGATGAAGTCCGTCCTGCCGAAAGACATCGACAGCTACTTCTCATCCGTCCACCTTCCCCGCCCGACTGTGTAAGCCGACGCCCCAAAGCGCTAAAATGACGGGCGCATGACCATCAAAGCTTCTTACTCCACTCCTATGTCCACGTCGCGGAGATCGAAAAATCGATCGCCTTCTATGAACTTCTCGGATTCACCGTTGTTGATACTGACCGTTGCCATCCCCTCGGCTGGGCGCGCCTCCATTGCGAGGGCGGCGCCATCATGTTTCTGCGCGCGGAAGAGCCGGTGAACGGTGCCAACAACGGGGTCATGCTCTGCCTATACTCGCCCGACCTCGCCGGCCTGCGTGACCAACTGCTGGCTGGCGGTATCAAGGTGCCCCCCATCCGCTACCCGCAATATATGCCCAGCGGCGAAATCGAGTTCGCCGATCCCGACGGATATTCCATCCTCGTCTCGCACTGGGGAAAAGCCGAGCAGGAAGCTTGGGAGAAACGCATTGCTGCGAAGACATCTTGAACGGGCAACGTCACATTGGTTTACGCGGGCCAGAAAAACAATTACTGCGCTTCGGAGCACTGAGGACCGGCAACTGAGAACTCGCCGAACTCCTATCCGTTCGTGCCCTTGCGCAAAATCGGACTCAGTGCCTGTCCTATAATTTAATTGCTGTCTGGAGTTCTCGCCGCTGGCGAGTCAAATCCCCGAGGTCTTCCTGCATGTGTCGCAATATCAAAACTCTGTTCAATTTCGATCCGCCCGTAACCGACGAGGAGATTCGCGCCGCGTCGATTCAGTTCGTGCGCAAGATCAGCGGCTTCACCAAGCCGTCGAAGGCCAACGAGCCGGCCTTCCTGGCCGCTGTCGACGAGGTCGCGGCCGTGTCCGCGCGCCTTCTTTATTCACTCAACACCACCGCCCCGCCGAAGAATCGTGAAGAAGAAGCGGCCAAGGCCCGCGCTCGCGCCACCGAGCGCTTCGGACCCGAGTCGGCGCGGACCTAGGGGCACAATCATGGCGGAATCTGCTCGAACCTATCTCCCGGCGGCCGGGCGTGATTGGCTGTTGCCGTTCTACGATCCGATTGTGAAGCTGATCGGTGGGGAGGCGGTGCGCCGCGCACTGATTGATCAAGCTCGAATTCAACCCGGCCAGCACGTTCTTGAAGTAGGCTGCGGCACGGGGGCGGTGACCACGGTGATCAAGCGGCTTTATCCGGAAGCGGAGGTTGTGGGACTCGACCCCGACCCGAAGGCACTGGCTCGCGCCCAGCGCAAGGCGGCCGACGCGGGCATCTCGATCCAGTACGACCAGGGATTTGCCGGAACTCTTCCCTATCCCCCGGCGACATTCGACCGCGTGCTGAGTGCGTTCATGTTCCACCATCTCCCGGCTGACGAGAAGGGCAAGATGCTGCGCGAGGCCCGGCGGGTTCTGAAGCCAGGCGGCGAATTTCATATGCTCGACTTCCAAGGATCGGAGGATGCCGGACGTGGCTTCCTCGCGCGCTTGCTCCATGGCCGAGCGGGGCTGAGAGACAATTCCGAGAACCGTGTTCTGAATCTGATGCAGCAGGCTGGTTTCGCCGATGCAAAGAAGACCGGCTGCCGGCGCATGCTCTTCGCCCGCACTGCATACTATCGGGCCATACAGCAGGGGAGCTGAATCTGGTCGACACACTTCGCCGTTAGAGGGCGATGTCTCACGCCACGCGCTTGATGGCAGTCTTAACCACGTTCGCACAGTGGCGTGTCCCTCTGTACATCTGTACTTCCAACTTTCCACCCGTTGACCATTTGCAGATTGCATTCAACAGCCGCCGCTTGTATGTTGATGCTCGCACCTGAGACTGGAAGGTAGTATGTACAAAGCAGCATTTGTCGCGGCATTTATTCTGACCGTCGTAACCTACGCAGTTTGTATTTACCTGTGGCCGTCTGTCCCGCCTCACGCTCCAACCGTGACGGTAATCTTTGCCATCTGGTTCGGCCTAAGTTTGCTCGTGGCCTGGGCATGGGGACGCTGGGGCAAGAAGGGAGCCCAGAATGTCCACTAGACGCACCCGGCACACGATGTTTTACCCCGGCATAGCGATGCCGCTGCTTGCTTTATTAGTTGGCGGTTATTTCTTTCTTCTCCCATCCATAGCACAAACTGCGACCGGCTCCATTACAGGGAACGTCACCGATCCCGTGGGGGCGGCAGTGCCTGACGCTGCGGTAAAAGCCAAGAACCAGGCTACTGGCGAGTCTCGCGTAACCACCACCAACATGGAGGGCAGGTACATCCTCCCCGGTCTGCCCTTCGGCACATACGAAATCACCGTCCAGGCAAAGGGGTTTAGATCTGCCGCGTCCAAAGCTGTCGTGGTGGGACCGGGCGAGGCTGCCTCCTACAATGTTCATTTAGCGGTCGGACAACCTGCAGAAACGGTAGAAGTAACTGGGCCCGGCCGGATCACTGGGCGGGAGTTTCTCGGGGGCACTGAATCCGAGGAACCAGGTTTCGGCCTCTATAGTTATCTGCTCTTCGGCTCGCCTCCCAGCGACGCCACTCGTCCAACTTATCTGCAGGTGCTTCAGGCTTACCTGAAACTCAGCAAGGTGAAAGACCTGATGAAGTACCATCTGAAGCCCGAGCAGCTGAACATTACTTACCTCCCGCTGACGGAGAGTCAGCCCGAATCAGCAACGGCAGAGACAGTTCTCGCCGCCTACAACTACGACCGGGCGATCGTGCTCCTGGCAAAACTGCCGGGGGGACCACACACCCAAGGTCCGTACATCGTCTCGACGTCCAAACCGTTAACGGATCAAGAGGCGGTGTCAGAAAATTTTCTGTTTCAGGACATGTCGTCGATACCGTCAGAGGTCGTCCCGCTATGGGTGGACGAATTCTTGAAGCAGTCGGCGCAGAAGAAGTTTTGGCAAAAGAGGGACGGGCCGTACGCCGCTCTGACCATGCGGACCATGGTGGCTCGGCTCGCCGCCGGTGTCGATCCCGCCAAGAAGTCAGCGAAAGAGTGGCAAGGAATCCTGGGCACGCTGTTGTTCTGGAAGGGCGGCGAGAGTCCGGCAAAATAAGGGCGGTACTCTGTTTTCCGATACACAAACACTCTGCCACTCGCGTACGACTCCCTCAAGCTCGCTTTCCGTCCTCCCCTCGTCTCCAAACCTTGATCAATTCTTGACAATTCCTTGACACCTCCCCACCCGCCCTTCGCTACCGTTCTTGACGGTCGCAAATCGAGAAAATCGGTCTGCTCCACAAACAGAGCGTAGATGCAGTTCCCTGCCCACTTTGATGGCGTTTTTTCTAGACGTGGGCTTAGGGATCTGAATGGTCACGCATACCTTCATCGGCCCCACAAGATAACCGTCCCAAATCATCGAAGGAGGAACTATGTTCACTGGAAAAAATCCCGCGAGCCGGACTTCCGGCTGGCCGCCCGTGCCTCGAGTGCTGCAAGCGATCATCTTTATCGCCTTGTTGTGTTCCGTGGCCGCCGCTCAGACGTACAACGCTACATTTCTGGTGTCCGATATCCCCGCTGCAGCCACCCATACCGACAAGAAACTGGTCAATCCCTGGGGACTGGTCTCCACTCCCGCGAGCCCGTGGTGGGTCTCCGACAACGGATCGGGATTCTCCACTCTTTACGACGGAGCCGGCAATCCGCAGAGTTTGATTGTCAAAATTCCCTCCGCCAACGGCATGGGAACCGGCACTCCCACTGGAGTGGTCTTCAACGGAACGCCTGATTTCGAGCTGTCCAAGAACAACCCCGCGATCTTCATCTTTGCCACCGAGGATGGAACGATCTCGGGCTGGAATCCCAATGTCCAGGCCACGAGAGCGGAGATCAAAGTCAATAACAGCTCCGAGAAAGCGGTTTACAAGGGCCTGGCGCTGGCGACCCATAACGGCAAAAACTTTCTGTACGCCGCAAACTTCGGGCTGGGGACTGTCGATGTCTTCGACTTTCACTTCGCACCCCATTCGTTCGGTTCCGACGCTTTTGTCGATCCCAGCATCCCCAGCGGCTACGCGCCCTTCAATATCCAAAGCGTTGGAGATGTCCTGGTCGTTACCTACGCCAAGCAGGACGCGGCGCATCATGACGACGTGGCCGGAGCCGGTCACGGCTTCGTTCGCATCTTCGACACTCATGGCGTGTTGCAGGCCACGTTCCAGCACGTGGCAGCTCTGAATTCCCCCTGGGGGGTGGCCTGGGCTCCCTCTCACTTCGGCAAGTTCAGCGGCGATCTGCTCATTGGACAATTCGGCAGTGGCGCCATCGCCGCTTTTGGCCTCGATGGAACCTTCAAGGGGCTGGTGCGTGATAGTTCCGGGCTTGCGCTTCGCATCAATGGTCTCTGGGCTCTGCGCTTCGGCAACGATGCGGCCGCCGGTCCGAGCACCACGCTCTTCTTCACCGCGGGCGTGTTCGATGAAAGCCACGGCCTGTTCGGGACCATCACCCCGCAACCGTAGAGGCGCGAATCAACCTGAGCGCGAATTAGAACAGGAAAAAAGGGAGGGCACCAGCCCTCCCCTTCTCATTTATTGGGAGAACTGCTATCCATCCGGCTTCAATCCTTCGAAGCTTCGAGCATCACGCTTCGTCCGGTGTTTTACCGGTTCCGTTCAGATGAACTTGGTCACGCGCGAGTCGTTATTAGCAGTACGCCAGGTCTTGCTTCAATGGGGACAATCCAGGTCGACACCGTGGATATCATTGGTAACTTGTTATTATTATTACAGTTACAGGAAAGACTGCAAGTTTCTACTGAGCAGCGAGGCTTTAAGGGAATTGTCCTTTTCCGTGCTGTCCCTCCGCTCTTGGAGTCACCTCAAAGAACGCTCCTGACATCGGACGCATCCCATTGCAATGTCCGTTATTGCACTTGGGTTATCTTCCCGTTGGAGGATCGGAACTCTAAAATCGCCTACGGGAGACCTCGGCGTTCAGGAAGCCCTCTCGAACGGAGCTGCGGTTTACAAAGGTCGCTATGTCCTGGGAAAAGGAACGAAGGTATCCGCGTGTGAAGCTTGCCGTACCCGCTGAGATGCGGCATCCTCTGGAGAACTTTCCGCGCCGGGCGCAGACCTCCAACGTCAGCGAGGGCGGATGCTACATCGAGATGCTGCAGACCCTCGAACCCCTGGCGATGGTGGAGGTGGTCCTGTGGCTAGGGGACGAAAAAATTCGGGCCCGTGCGGAGGTCGTGTGCAAGCATCCCAATCTGGGCAACGGTATCCGCTTCACCCGCATGCCTGAGGAAGACAAAGCCAAGCTCAGAAAGTTCATCGAAACCGCCCAGAAGACTCGTGGCCTGCCCTTCCGCAGATAAATCTCAGATCGACATTTCTTATAGCGCCGGACCGCGATGCACGATCTTGGCCTTCATTTCCTTGCCGTCAAGCCGTTGCAGCGCCAGTTTGCTGCCTTCCACGCGCGCGGGCACTTCCTCGCCCGCTGTCAGGTCGCTCGGTTTGAAATGCTTGTCCACGGAGTAGATCGCGCTATAGGCGACTCCATTCAGGACAACCGTCACCTCGCAGCGTGGAACAAACCCGCCTACCAGGGCCGTGTCCGCCACACCCACGGAATTGTTGGAGGCCACGCTGGCGCCGGTCTCGCTGGCATCGCGAACCTCCATCACCTTTGCCGACTGCCATTTGCCGCTCCCACCCCAGGCCAGGGTCGCGCCGGTCAAGAACATCAGGGCCAGTCCTCGCCGCAACCCGCCTGCACAAAACAGTCGTCTCATTTTTAATCCTCGGCGAAACAGGCTGGGTGAGCACACTCGCTATCGTTGCGCGGAACCAGAGCACCGACGCGATCGGCTCTGTACCAAACACGATCATTACGGCAGTTGCTCTCCGTGATAGCAAGTAAAGAATTGTTAAGCGCCGGTAAATTTTCGTAAAATGCTGCACAAACCTTTGCACTCAAAATAACATCTACTGAAAATAGTAGTGTGTGCCGTCGAAATCGTAAGATTTTGACCGCGCCAGTGAGTCTTTCGAGCAGGTGACGCCTCGACGATTCTGTTTCAATCCGGGAGCATTTTTTCTGCTAAACGCCGTTATCACAGATTATCGTGGTGGCTCCTCTCTAGATTCAGAACCAGGTCTCCGCAGCCTCCGATGCGGGAAGTTGTAGTACTCGGCAGCGTCGCACAACTTTTCCCGTATTTTCCGTGAGCGTAGGTTGCTCACGCAATCTTTCCCTTAGGTCAGCGGGGACCAGTCTTTCGCTCCGTCTTGGTGTCTGAAATGGCTAACCGTAGCCGTGATTGGAAGACCATATATGAGTCCATAACGCAAGAGACATCTCTCGCGGCCCAGCTGAAACTGTGCCGCAAGGCGCGCAAGCTTATGCAGGAGAGAACTCTCGAACTGGCGGCCGCTGGCGGCGATCCGGCCGAGGAAGCTTCTATTGATGAGGCTTTACGGGATCTGTGGGTGCTTGAAGAGAAGCTCCGGAAGATGATCAACTAGGCCGGTCTTGCTTTCAGGCGCGTGCGCGCGCGATTATGATGACGACTCTTCTTTGACCGCCAGGGTAAAGATCCCCTTCGAAACCAGCTTCTCTTCCGAATTTTTCCGGGCGAACACTTCCGATTCACAGATCACGATCGTCCTGCCTGCCCGCAACACCTGACTGCGGCAGCGAAGCTGGTCCGCCACCGCGGGACGCAGAAAATTAATCTTGAACTCAATGGTGATGACGTCGCTCTCCAGATCTACCGCGCTACGGGCGGCGCAGCCCGCCGTATGGTCCGCCATGGTGGCCAGCACCGCCGCGTGAATGAAGCCGTGCTGCTGCTGATGCCGCTCCGCTGGGACGAGCACCGTCTCACAAGCCCCGTCTTCGATTCGAGTGAGTTCCAGACCGAGGTCGCGCACAAAATTGGCATTGTCGAAAATGTGCCGGACTCGGCTCTCTCGAATTGGATCCATGGCAGCAGACCATCTCCCCGGAGCACTCTCGCAAGCTTCCTGATTCCGTGTTCAAAAAGCCCAGCGCATCAACGACGCTGCCACGGTGAAACCGGCGCCCACCGAAGCCAGCATTGCCAGGTCACCCTTCTTCAGCTTCCCTTCCTCGCGCGCCGTCTGCATCGCCAGGGGAATCGTCGCGGCAGTGGTGTTGCCGTAGCGATCGATGTTGATGATGACGCTCTCCGGAGCCAGCCCCAGCCGCTCCGCCGAAGCCGTAATGATCCGCCGGTTCGCCTGATGCGGGATAAATGCCTTGATGTCGCTGCCCTTCAACCCGTTTCGTTCGAGAAGCCTTTCGCAGAGCTCGGCCTGTTTCCTTACCGCGAATTTGAAGACCGCCTGACCGTCCTGGTGAACGTAGTGCATCTTCTGGTCGACGGTTTCATGAGTCGACGGATGCAAGCTGCCGCCCCCGGGCATGTAGAGCGAGCACCCGCCCGATCCGTCGATCTCATGCAGATAGTCGATCAGGCCGACCGAATCGTCTTCGGCGGGTTCGAGGATTACAGCTCCGGCTCCGTCCCCGAATATCACACAGGTGGCACGGTCGGTATAGTCGATGATCGACGACATCACGTCCGCGCCGATCACCATCACCTTCTTGTGGGCGCCGCTGCGAATGAATTGCGCGCCCGCCTGGAGCGCGTAGACGAATGCCGAGCAAGCGGCTGAAAGATCGAATCCCCACACATTCTTGGCTCCCAACTTGTGCTGCACCAGGCAAGCCGTGGAGGGAAAGAACATGTCGGGCGTCACCGTCGCCACGATGATCACTTCGATCTCCGACACCGGGATTCCTCTCTGCGCCAGCGCGGCCCTGGCCGCCTCCACCGCCAGGTCACTGGTGGCCACTCCCTGGTCCACCAGATGGCGTTCGCGGATGCCCGTGCGCGCCAGGATCCAATCATTGGAAGTTTCGACCATCTTTTCGAGGTCGGCATTCGTCAGGATACGTGGAGGGACATAAGTGCCAAGAGCGCTGATCTTCGCGCGAACAGGGTTGCTCAATGAGGTCTCCAGGTTATGAGTGAAACTGAATATTCTGAAGTATCGCTGGAAGAATGTCTAACGGATTGTCGCCACGAATCCGGCTAGTGACGCCACATAATGCGTTCGGCAGACTGGAAATATTGGACGCTCTCGCACCGCTCCCACCCACGCCTCTGCGATGCGGAACGTGCGCGACCCACAAAATCATAGCCAGACACCGGTTACCCACTGCACACGCAAGAGCTCGTTACCGTTGCTTCCTTCCGGACCTGGCGGGGTTGGCGAGA
>Ga0335081_10018395_pt1 | contig 11295 bp, 13 predicted proteins | sample Lox_Sample_35_FD_206713 | JGI IMG/M metagenome (GOLD analysis project Ga0335081, IMG submission 206713) | Soil microbial communities from Loxahatchee National Wildlife Refuge, Florida, United States - Lox_Sample_3.5 | ecosystem: Environmental > Terrestrial > Soil > Wetlands | place: USA... | reverse complement strand
GGCGCGCGGTGCGGCACGGCAGCGCCTCCTACAGCTCGGCGTTCACGATGAAGCCGGCGTCCACCAGCAAGGTGGCGCAGGTCACGTAGCTGGCGTCGTCGGAGAGCAGGTAGGCGATCGCGCTCGCGAGCTCGCTGGGCTCGGCCCCCCGGCTGAGCGCGATCCGGTCGGTGTAGTACTTCACCGTGGCCGGGTCGTCCATCATCGGCGCGCTCATGGGCGTCTTCACCCACCCCGGCTCCACGGCGTTCACCCGGATGCCGTGTGCGCCCAGGTCGCAGCCCAGCGCCTTGGCCAGCATGCTGATGGCGCCCTTGGTGCCGCAGTACGCGGTCTGCCCCGGGGCGCCGACGTGCGCCGAGATCGAGCTCACGCAGCAGATCGCGCCGCCGTGGCCCTCGGCGATCATCTGCTTGGCGCCCTCGGTGCACACCATCCAGGTGCCGCGGACGTTGGTCTCGAACAGCTTGTTGAAGTCCTCGACGGTGGTCTCGTCCCAGCTCATGAACGGGTTGATCGCCGCGTTCGACACCACGCAGTCGAGCCGCCCGCCGCGCTCGGCCACCGCGTGCACCATCGCGGTGACCTGTGCCGGGTCACGCATGTCGGCGACCACACCGAAACCCTCCCCGCCGGTCTCACCGATCTGCCCCAGCGTCCCGGCGGGGTCCTGCCCGGGCAGGTGATTCACCGCCACGTGTGCGCCCTCCGCGGCCAGGCGGACCGCGGCCGCCTGCCCGATGCCGGTCGTCGCGCCAGTGACCAGCGCCACCTTGCCCTCGAAACGCCGTTCCATGGCAGTTCTCCCTCAGAAGATCGCGATCGGGTTCCACGGCGACCCGGTACCACCGGGCAGCCGCAGCGGCAGGCCGACGACCATGAACTCGAAGCGCCCCTCGTCCTCGCAGACCCGGGCCACGTCCTCCAGCTGCAGGCTGTCGGAGGCGAACATGCCCATGGCCGTGACCTGGAGCGGGTGGATCGGGTAGAGCATGCCTTCGACGTTGCTGGGGACGGTCTCCCCGTCGCCATCGGGCAGGAACGCGGCGATCCGGCGCTCGTGCATCCAGCCGATGGTGTCCACGTGCAGCCCGGCCTTGCCCTCGCCGGCCGGCGGGTATTCGTTGTTCCACGCGCCGAGTTCCAGCCGGCGCCGGTGGTGGCCGGTACGGAAGACGAGGATGTCCCCCTCGCCGAGCCGGACGCCCTCCGCCTCCTCGACCGCCTCGAGTTCCGCGCGCGTCACGGCCTCGCCGGGCTCGAGCCACTTGACCCCGCGGAACCGGGGCACGTCCAGCAGCACGCCCCTGCCCACCAGCCCATCGGAGTACGCCGTCACGTCAAGGGCGGTGCCGCCCTTGGAGGTCATGACCTCATGCGCCGGCCGGCCGTTGTAGACCAGGCCCTTATAGGCGATGTGGCAGAGCGCGTCCATGTGGGTGTGGCAGTCGCCGTGGAAGGCGAGGCCGACGAAGTCGGTGGCGAAGGTGAGCGAGCTCGAGCCGATGTCGATGTCGTGGCCCTGGACCACGTGGTAGATGACGGGGCTGGGGTTGTCCGGCCCGGCCACCGTGTTCATCGGGATCGACATCGTCGCGCGGCGGCCGGACCGGACCAGGGCGGCCGCAGCCCGCACCGTCTCGGGCGTGATGAAGTTGAGCGTCCCGAGCTCGTCGTCGTCCCCCCAGCGGCCCCAGTTCTTGACCGACTCGTAGATCTCGTCGAACTCCCGCAGCGTCACCGGCGCGGGCAGTGTCAGTGTCGCCATCGCCTGCTCACCTCCCATGTGCTCTGCTGGCATCGGGTACTGCCGCCTGTGTGCCCCCGGCGGGCCGCCGCAGGAACCTGTCGTAGGCCGCCTGCGGCTTGGCGGATTCGTGCACCACCGCACCGATCGCGCGGATCATCGCGGCCGGGTCGCCGCTCTGGAAGATGTTGCGGCCCATGTCGACCCCGGCGGCTCCCTCCTCGATGGCGCGGTAGGCCATCGTCAGGGCGTCGGGCTCGGGCAGCTTCTTCCCGCCGGCCATGACCACCGGCACCGGGCAGGCCGCGGTGACCGTGTCGAAGTCCTCGGCGCAGTAGTAGGTCTTGACCACGTGCGCTCCCAGCTCGGCGCAGATCCTGGTGGCCAGCCTGAGGTAGCGGGCGTCACGGGTGAGTTCCTTGCCGACGGCTGTGACCGCGAGCACGGGGATCCCGTACCGCTGGCTCTCGTCCACCAGCCGGGTCATGTTGTGCACCGACTGCGTCTCGAACTCGCCGCCGATGAACACCTGCACGGCGACGGCGGCGGCGTTGATCCGGGCGGCGTCCTCCATGGCGACCGCGATCCGCTCGTCGGACAGCTCCCGCAGCACGCTGGGGCCGCCGCTGGCCCGCAGCACGATCGGCGTGCCAGCGGCCGGCGGTATGACCGATCGCACGATGCCGCGGGTGGTCATCAGGGCGTCGGCGTAGCCCAGCAGCGGGACGATCTGCAGGTCCACCCGCTCGAGCCCGGTGGTGGGGCCCTGGAAGTAGCCGTGGTCGATGGCCAGCATGACGGTGCGGTTGGTGGACGGCCGGAACACGCGCGCCAGCCGGCTCTGCATTCCCCAGTCGAGCCCGGCCGAGCCTTTCAGCGTGTACGGCTGCGGGCGGGCGGCCACCGACGCCGAGAACCGGCCGGCCCCGGTGCTGTCGGCCCCGGTGCTGCCGGTGCCCATGCCGTCGGCCGGCGCGCCGTTCTCGGTGTCGGGCATCGTTCTCTCCTTCGGCTGGGGCGGGCGGCGGATTGCACTGGCTAGGCTCCCGCGGCCCGCCAGAGCGGGTTGAGCAGGCCTTCCTCTGACAGGGCGAGCATCCGCGGGTAGATCTCACGCCAGGCCGCGTAGCTGGTGTCGTAGGCGGACACGGCGGCCGGGCCGGGCTCGAAGAAGGCCGCCCGGGTGCGGAGCTCGCCTTCGAGCTCGGTCAGGCTGGCGTAGAGCCCGGCGCCCTTGCCGGCGCACAGCGCGGCGCCCAGCGCGCTGCTCTCGGTCACCGCGGGCACGCTGACCGGCAGCCCGAGCACGTCCGCGATGATCTGCGGCCAGAGCGTGCCCTTGGCGGCCCCGCCGCTGAAGGTCAGCCCGGTGACGCCGATGCCGGTGAGCTCCCGGATGATGTCGAGGTGGCCGCGGACCACGTAGGCGGCCGCCTCCTCGATCGCGCGGACGCAGGCCGCGCGGCCGGATCCCTGGGGGTCGCCCACGTCGAACTGCAGGAACGACGGGCTCGCGTGCACCCACCGGCGGGCGTTCATCAGGTTCGACAGGATGGCGATGACGCCGTTCGAGCCCGGCGGGATCCGCGCCGCCGCCTCTTCCATCACGACGTACGGATCGATGCCGCGGCTGCGCGCCTCGGCGGCCTCGCTGTCGCAGAAGGCGTCCCGGTACCAGCGCATGGCCATCCCGCAGTAGAACCCGATCCCCTCCAGCATCCATTCGCCCGGCGTGACGTGGCACAGCGTGCGCAGCCGGATGCCCGGGTCGATGAGCGGCTTGTCCACCAGCACCGTGTTCTGCCAGAAGGTCCCGGCGAGGACCGTGAACTCACCGGCCCGCACACCCGCGCCGAGCAGCCCGAGCTGGGTGTCGGCGCCGCCGGCGACCACCGGGGTGCCCGGCCGCAGGCCGGTCTGCTCCGCGGCCTGCGCGGTGACCTCGCCGACCACCGTCCCGGGGTCGGCCACCGGCGGCAGCACACCCGGTGAGATCCCGCAGATCCGCGCGATGGACTCTGACCACGTCCGGCCGGCCAGGCTGAACATGCCCGAGCTCGAGCCGCAGGAGGGCTCGGTGACGTGCACGCTGGCCAGCCGGTAGACGATCCAGTCGCTGAGCATGCCGAGGCTGTGGATCTGGCCGAAGATGGCCGGCCGGTGCCGGGCCAGCCAGCGCAGCCGGGCGGGCGAGGTGATCGAGACCCAGTCGCCGGCCTCGGTGAAGATGCGCTCGGCGGCGCCCTCGGCGATCAGCTCCCCGGCCTCGCGCGTCGCCCGGCTGTCCACGTTCGGGCAGGCCCAGATCTCGGTGCCGGCGGCGTCGTAGAGCACGATCCCCTCGCGCATGGAGGTGGCGGCGACCGCCGCCACCTCGGCCCCTGTCGCGCCCGCCTGCCGCAGCGCGTCGCGGATGCAGGCCGTGATCAGGAGCCAGTTCGTCTCGACGTCGAAATCCTGCCCGCCCGGGACGCCGGGCGGCTCGCGGTGGGTCCACTCGCGCAGCGATACCGACACCTGCTCGCCCGCCTCGGTGAACAGCAGCGCGCGGCAGCTCCCGGTGCCCGCGTCCACCGCCAGCAGGTAACGCCCCGGGCTGCTGGTCACGATGCCGCCTCCGGATCGGCCTGGCTCACGGGTAGACGTACGTGGGCTTGAGGTCGATGGCGTGCCCGCTGCCGGACTCGAGGACGAACTTGAGCATCGGCGCGGTGTCGAGGTAGTAGAACTCGATCGAGTCGCCGATCCGGCCGCTCATCAGCTCCTGCGCGCCGTTGGCGCGCCAGTGCTGCCGCATCAGCGAGCTGTCCTGCTCGGAGTGCTTCATGCAGGCGATGTGCTGGACGCCCTCACCGTGGGCGTCCAGGAACTCCTGGTAGATGCTCGGCCCGCTGACCGGCTGGATCAGCTCGAAGCCGAGCCCGTCGACGTCGGCCTCGGCGCCGATCATCCGGTACTCCACCGGCTCGCCCTTCACCCGTGTGTCGTGCAGCAGGGGTGGCGCGTATTCGAACACGCTCCACGGGCCCCAGCCGAGGGTCTGGGTGTAGGTCTTCAGGGCCTGCTCGATGTCGCGGACCACCACGGCGATCTGGGTGATCTTCATGGGGGTGGGCGGGGCGACGATCCGCCCACCGTTGCTGCCGGCCATGTCCTGCCTCCTCAGCTGGCGACGGTGTCCCTTAGACCATAAGCCCGGCCAATGGAGCAATTGCTCAGATGAAGGTCATTCGCTCAACGCCCTGAGTATTGAACACGTCGGCGGATGCCGCAAGGGGGGATGGGCGCGGAATTCGGGACGCGGCACGATCGCCGCGGTGGCCGCGGGATGACGGGTACCCGCCCGGCACCGGACGGCGGCGGGCGCCGGTCAGCTCTGCTTGCCGCGCTGTGTCAGCTGTGCTTGCCGCGCCGGGGCCGGCGGCGCTCGAGCTCGAGCAGCCGGATCGCGACCAGCTCGTTGGTGACCAGGACGTCCAGGAACCCGCCGTGCAGGGCACCGAGGATCGCCTCGGCCTTGTGCAGCCCGCCGGCCACCCCCACGACCTTGGGGATGTGCACGAGGTCGGACAGCTCGATGCCGATCCGCCGGTCATGGATGGGCAGGTCGACCACGTTGCCGTCGGCGTCGAAGAACTGGCCGAGGATGTCGCCGACCACGCCCCGCTCGCGCAGCCCGCGGACGTCGGCCGGGTTCAGGTAGCCCATATGCACGATGGTGGCGTCGGCGGCCGGGGTGCCCACCCCGACGAGTGCGTGCCCCACGTCGCACGCCTGCTTCAGGACCTGCTGGATGGTCGGCTCGTCGCGCAGCGCGGCCGCCAGCGACGGCGTGGACGCCATGATCGGGCTGGGGATCACGGTCGCCGTGACCTCCGATGACTCGGCGGTGACCTCTCCCTTGGAGGACAGGATGGTCTGCAGGTAGCCCTCCACCCCGCCGGTCAGCGTGATCATGTGGACCGGCCCGACCGCGCCGAAGTTCGTGGCGGCGATCACCCGCGAGACGGTCTCGCCCCAGCCCACCCCGAGGCTGCCGCCCGGCCGCAGGTGGGTGCTCATGAACTGGGCGCCGCCGAGGCCGATGCGAGCGTTCAGGGTGTGGTGATCGGCCGGCTCCTTCTCGTGATCCGGCACGACCAGCGCCTCCGCCAGGCTGAACGTCTGGCACAGCTCGCCGCTCAGCTCGAACGCGTCCAGGTATTCGGTGTTCAGGCTGATCGACACCAGGCCGACCTTCCTGGCCCGGTCGAGCAGCCGTCCGACCGACGCCCTGGACACCGACAGCCGCCGCGCGATCTCGTCCTGGGTCAGCTCGTCCTTGTAGTAGTACCAGGCCACCCGGAGCAGCAGCTCCTCTGAGGTCCACCGTCCCGCGTCGTCGGCCCGCTGCGTTTTCACGCCCCTGCTCCCCACTTCAGGCATACGGGATCACCTGGCCCCCGTCCACCGGGATCACCGCGCCGGTCAGGAACGACGACACCGGGCTCAGCAGCAGCGCGATCCACCTCGCGATCTCGTCCGGGTCGCCGATCCGGCCGAGCGGCACCTGGCTCTTCAGCCACCGGTAAGCCTCCTCCAGGTCGTCTGCCCACGTGGCGTGGATCGGGGTGTCGACCGGGCCCGGCGCGATGCCGTTGACGCGGATCCGGTCCGGCGCCAGTTCGCCAGCCAGTGACTGGGTCAGGTAGTCAAGCGCGCACTTGGTCATCCCGTACACCGACTGCCCGGACAGCCGCAGGATGCCCGACGACGAGCTGATGTTGACCACCGATCTGAGCCCGGATTCCCGCAGTGATGGTAGCGCCGCTTGGATCAGGAAGTACGGCGCGCGCACATTCGTCGCCAGGTGCTCGTCGAATCCGGCCGCCTCCCAGTCGGCCAGCGGCAGATTGCGGCAGATGGCCGCGTTGTTGACCAGGCCGTCCACCCGCCCGAACGCGTCGAGCGCCGCGGAGATGACCCGGGCGGGGGTGGCCGGATCGGTCAGGTCGGCTGGCACGCAGAGCGCCCGGCCGCCGCCGCGCTCGACCTCGTCAGCGACCTCGCGCAGCAACTCCGCCCGCCTGGCCACCAGCACCACCGCGGCGCCCGCGGCTCCGATCAGCCGCGCGGCGGACGCGCCGATGCCGCTGCCCGCCCCAGTCACGACGACCGCCGAGCCCTGCAGCCCCAGATCGATGACGCCGCCGGAGCCGGGGGATACCGCGGCAGTCATACGGCCTCCCGTGGGGGTCTGGGCACCGGACCGTAGGGGTCTGGGCACCGGACGTGCCCGGCCCGCCCACAAGGACTTTCTATCCCGAACTGAGCAAATGTCAAGATTCTGAGCGTTCGCTCGCATCTGTGGCCGCGGCCGCGGCCAGCCGCGACACGCGCCCGCTGAACTCGCCGATGGCGGCCTGCCCGTCAAGCGCGCCGATCTCCAGGTCGTACCGGCGTTCCTCGCCGGGCTCGAGCCAGGCGAGCTCGCCGCGCTCGCGTGCGTCCCAGCGCCCGGCGTCCCGGTTCGTGCTCGGCTCCAGCCCGAGCGCGTAGGTGCCCTCGCCCATCATCCGCCAGACCGTGTGGTGCGGGAGCTGGGAGATGCGGAAGACCTGGTACACCCCGAGCGCCATGGCCCGGTTGACGAGCGCCACCGGGACGGTTCCGCCCGGCTCGGCGATGAGGTCGTGCTCGAAGCATGCCTCGGTGGCCCCGCGCACAGGTGCCGACATCGTGGCGTATCCCTCGACCGGCACACCGTAGCCGGTCGTGGTCCGGCGGCTCGGCACCAGCAGCTCGGCCGAGGAGTCGACGACCGGGAACCCCGCGTTGCAGTGGTACAGGAACATGTGCGAGGTCCGGCTGTGCCCGGTGTTCTGGACCTGATCGTGGATCGTGAAGCGGGATTCGCCGACCCTGGCCTCGATCCGCCGGCGCAGGGCCAGCTGCTCGCCGAACACCGCCGACTGCAGTACCTCGCCCTCGGCCCACAGCACGCACTCGTCGCCGTCCCATCGCTCGCCGTACCCGGCCAGCCGCGCGGGCAGGCCGCCGACCCGCCCGTGCAGGCCGTAGGGGACAGTGGCGCGGATGTGCGGCTGGCTGAAGTGCTCGGCCGTGTCCTCGCCCGGTCCGAGGGTGTGGTCAAGCCCGCAGGTGACGACCATGCCGCCGCCCCAGGCGCGGAACCAGCCCCAGCCGTCGGGCTCGTAGTACCAGGGCGCGACGGTCCCCGCGCCCGACTGCCAGCTGAGCGGCCGCCCGCCGAGTTCGCAGTGCCCGACGTCGAAGCCGCGGTCGACCACCACGTCGAACACGAACCCGGTCCCGGTGCGGAACTCGAGGACGCGGACGCCCCGCCCCTGGCCGTCGCCGAGCGTGACCAGCCGCACGCCCGCGACCTGCTCGAGCCGCCCGACGCGCTGGAGCAGCTCCGCCCGGCTGTAGTGGGTGCCGAACAGCTCAGGCATCCCGTCCCACCCTTCCCGGCCTCAGGGGCCGGAGCTGTAGTCGAAGTCGGTGGTGAAGGCCGCGTTGCGCCGCCCCCGCACCTCCCAGCGCAGCGCCGGGTCGGCCGACCGCAGCATGTCGCCGTGCAGCTCGGTGCCGGGGTGGTCGAAGCCCGGGATGCCGCACCCGCCAGCCGGCCACCGGGCCCGTTCCTGATCCGGCCATCACATGCCCCCCATCTCTGCCACGGCTGGCGGCACCATGCTGCCAGCCCGGCGGCTGGCCGTCAGCCGGCCGGGGCGAGGTGCACGACGCAGGCGTCAGCCTCGGCGAACGGGGTGAGCTCAGTGGCGGTCACCGGCGAGGCCAGGCCGGCGAACGCGCCCTGGATCAGGCCCAGGTGCAGCGGGCAGATGATGTCGCGGTGGTGCTCGGCGAGTTCCAGGAACGGGCAGTGCCGCAGCCGCACCTGGGCGGGCAGGTCGTCCTCACAGGTCACGGTCTCGGGCGCGAACGCCAGCTCGTCGAGCAGCACCAGCACGCGCGAGACCGCCTCGGCCCCGCTGACCTGCCCGAAGGGCGCGGCCCGGCCGATCACCCGCTCGCCCCAGGCGCGGCCGGCGTCGGCGGCGGCGCGGCCGGAAACGGCTCCGGCCAGGCAGCCGAGCAGGATCTCGGCCAGCACGCCGTACCGCCGTTCCCCGCCGCGTGCCATCCCGGGCCGCGCCCGGTACACGACGCGCGGGCGGCCGGGACCGGAGGGTTCCTCGACCATCCGCTCGATCACGCCGTCGGCCACCAGCACGCCGAGGTGGAAACGCGCGGTGTTGGGGTGGATGCCGGCCTGCCCGGCGATCTCCGAGACACCCAGCGGCGCCGGGGACCGGCAGATCGCCTCCAGTACCTGCTGACGGCGGGCCCCGCTGTCAGCGTGGCCGTCCATGGTGGTTACTCCGCCGCCGTCCCTGGCGGCAGGCTGGCCACCAGTGGCGTGTCGGCCGGGATGGGACCGGCCGAGGAGGCGCCGCCGGGGCTGCCCAGTGGCTCGTCGCGGCCGGGGAGCGCCTCGCTGAAGAAACGGGCGTTGTCCTCGGTGAAGGCGCTCCACTGGTCCGGCACGTCATCTTCGTAGTAGATCGCCTCGACCGGGCACACCGGTTCGCAGGCACCGCAGTCGACGCACTCGTCAGGGTGGATGTAGAGGATGCGCTCCCCCTCGTAGATGCAGTCAACGGGGCACTCATCCACACAGGTGCGATCCTTGACGTCCACACAGGGTTCGGTGATCACGTAGGTCATCGAGCACTCCTCGCGGCGAACTCCAGCCTCTGCCGAGATTATCCCATTTCTACTCGTGTAAATAGTTCCGGCCCGCCGGGCCCGGGCCCGCGGCACGGCAGCGGCCGCGGCGGGCTGGGACCGGGTGGCGCCAGCCGGCTGCAACCCACATCACCGATGCGGCTTAGGTGATAGTGTCGCGTGCTGGCCCCCAGGGGAAATCTGTGCCCCAGCAGAGCCCGGCCGGAGTGTGCTGGAGAGCCCGCACATCCGGCCCGGGAGCCCGGTGGGCGGGCCACGGCCGGCGGCGGCAGGGAGGGTGGCGTGCGGAGCTTCGGTGAGCTGGAGGCCGTCATCATGGACCGGATCTGGTCCGCCGGGCGGCCGCTGCTGGTACGGGACGTGCAGCAGACGCTGAGCCCGGAGCGGGCCTACAACACGGTGCTGACGGTGGTGGAGATCCTCTACCGCAAGGGCTGGCTGGCACGGGAGAAGGACGGCCGGGCCTACCGGTACCGCGCCGTGGTGACCCGGGAGGATTACACCGCCGGCCTGATGGGCGAGGTGCTGGCCGCCAGCACGGACCGGGCCGCGGCGCTGCGCCGGTTCGCCGAGCGGATCAGCCCCGACGAGGCCGAGCAGTTGAGCGAGGCGCTGGAACAGGCACGGCGGGCAGGGGAGCAGCGGTGATCGCCGCCCTGTGCCTGCTGGCCTACGCCTGGCTGCTGCTCACCGTCGCGGCTCCGCGGCTGGCGCAGGCGGGGTGGGTGGACCGGGCGCCACGGCTCGCGATCTCCGCCTGGCTGGCGCTGAGCGGCTCCGCGGTCGGCTCGGTCATCCTGGGCGGGGTGGCGCTGGTGGTGCCGACCGCGCGGGTGAGCTGCCACCTGGCCAACCTGCTGGCCGCGTGCGCGATGGCGGTGCGGGAACGGTACGCCCATCCGGGCGGGGCGGCCCTGGCAGGCGCGGGAGCCGTGCTCGGCCTGGCGGTGGCCGCCCGGGTGGCCTGGTGCACGGCCACCGGCCTGGCCACCGCGTGGCGGGCAGGCCAGCAGCACTGCCGCCGGCTGCGGGCGGTCGGCCGGGCGGACCACCGGCTGGGTGCGCTGGTGGTCGACTACGACGAGCCTGCCGCCTACTGCCTGCCCGGGCCCGGCCGGCCGATCGTGGTGACCACCGCGGCCATCGAAGCCCTCGACGACGCGCAGCTCACCGCGGTGCTGGCGCACGAGCGCGCCCACCAGCGGGGCCGCCATCACCTGCTCGTCCTGATCGCCGGGTCCCTGGCGGCCGCCTTCCCCCGCGTCCGGGCCTTCCGGCACGGCCAGGAGCAGATCACGCGGCTGGCGGAGCTGCTGGCCGACGACATGGCCGTCAGGACGTCCCCCCGGCTGGCGGTGGCCGAGGCGCTGCTGGCCCTCAGCTCACCCCGGCTGCCCGCGCCGCTGGCGCTCGGGGCCGGCGGCTCCGCCACGGGCACCCGCATCAGGCGGCTCCTCCGCGCGTCCGCGCCGCTCAGCCGGCCCCGCGCGGTCGCGGGCATGGTCACCATCGTCGCGGTGGCCGCCTTTCCCTTCCTGGCGCTGAGCGGCCCCGCCCTCAGCCTCATCGGTTCCCGCCACTACCCGCCACCCGCGGCCGTGTCCGCGGCAGGGCGTCCCGGCTGGCGGGCTCCTCCGCCGGCGGCCCAGCACCTCCCGGCGATTTCCCCGCGCCCGGGCGGCTGAACAACTAAAGTTCTTAGGCCTCAATCGCCGGGCCTGCGGGACAGGCGATTGCGGCGCCCCGGGTGCGCGCACGGCGCTGGCCTTGCCCCCGCGCGGGGCCGGATCGGC
>Ga0335081_10018394_pt1 | contig 11296 bp, 9 predicted proteins | sample Lox_Sample_35_FD_206713 | JGI IMG/M metagenome (GOLD analysis project Ga0335081, IMG submission 206713) | Soil microbial communities from Loxahatchee National Wildlife Refuge, Florida, United States - Lox_Sample_3.5 | ecosystem: Environmental > Terrestrial > Soil > Wetlands | place: USA: Florida... | reverse complement strand
AGCTGCAGGTGCCAGGTGCGCGTGACCGCGTAGGGGAGGACGCGCGCCAGCGGAAACCCGTAGAAGCGCGTGCCCTCGACCCCGTAGTGGGCGGTGATGGCGCCGAGGAGGATCTGGACGATGAAGAGGGCGGCCACGGTCCAGAAGTACTTCTCGGTGGCGCGCTGGCTCGGGGTGGGTTTGAACCCGAACAGCGGGTCCTGCCCGGGAAGCGCGCCGGCCACCGCCTCGGGTTCGTTTCGGCTGCCGTAGAACCAGACCAGGCCGCCCACGCCGGCGAGCAGGAGCACGAAGGAGACCACGCTCCAGACCACGGCGCCGGCGGTGGGCTGGTTACCGACCAGGGACTCGTGCGGCCAGTTCTGCGTGTAGGAGGCGTGCTGGCCGGGCCGGTCGGTGACCGACGCCCAGGCGGTCCACCAGAAGAAGGCGGTGAGATCGCGTGCCTTGCCGGGGTCGGTGAGCGCGCCTCGGGGGATGGCGTAGGCGTCGCGGCCGTCCTGGAACAGCCGGGCGTAGTAGGCCGCGTTGGCGTCGAAGGCCTCGGCGCTCAGGGTGTCCACGGTGAGGGTGCCCGAGGCCGGGTCGTAGGTGTTGCGGCGCAGGTCCCCGGCGAGCCTCGCGCGGAGCCCCGCCTGCGCCTCCGGGGCGAGCGCCGCGTAGGAGCTCGCCCCGCCCTCCCGGGCCCAGCGGTCGAGCATGAAGACGGACTCGCGGTGCAGGAAGTCCGCCGTCCAGTCGGGCGCGACGTAGGCCCCGTGTCCCCAAACCGTCCCCACCTCTTGGCCGCCCATCGACTGCCAGACGTTCTGTCCGCGCCGGATGGTCTCGCCGTCGAAGAGGCTACCGCCACCCTCGGTGGACACCTGGGCGGGGACGGGGGGCGCCGAGGCGCTGATGTCCGGGCCGAGCCCACCCAGGATGGCGAACGAAACGGCCAGGACCGCACCCAGCGCGAGCCAGTGGTTCCGGTAACGCATGACTCTCCTCCGCCCCCGCTCGGAGATCTCCTAGGCCTTGTCGGGCCGGCGGCCCGGCGCTCCTCCCGTGCGGGCCTGAGGCGCGCCGGGGCCGGTCGACGCCTCGCCGGGAACGGCGTCCGGCCACTCGCCTGCCGTCCGGCGGCGCGGCCGGCCGGCAACTCGGCCTCACGGTGCGAGTGCCCCGCGCTCCTCGGCGGTGAGCTTCGGCAGGTGCCGCACGAAGGCCACCATCTCCCAGATTTCGCGCTCGGAACGGGAGGGGAGCCAGCCGGGCATTCCGGTCATGCGAAGGCCGTGGGCCACCACCCAGAAGAGCTCGCCGTCCGACGCCTCCTGGGTATCGGGGCTCCACAGGTCGGGCGCCGGAGGGTTGAGCCCCCTCCCGATCTCACCCTGCGGTACCCCGGGTGCCCCGTGGCAGACGAGGCAGTCCCGTCGGTAGTGCTCGAGGCCCGCGCGCAGGAGCGCGGGCGTCTCGGGGAGCGGGTTCTTCGTCTTCGGAGCCCGCCGGGCCACCGAACGGTCGGAGAGCGTGCTGCCGACGAGCTCCTCGATGAGGCCCGGCGGCCGGGTGGCCGACATGTCGAGCCAGCCGGCGAGGGTGACGACGGCCAAGACCACCGGTGGTAGGAGCACGCCGACGAGGACGCCCAGGGCGAATTTCACCTTGAGATCGTACACGCCTGAACTCGTGCCGGGCGTCACTCTTGGGCCGGAACCTCCGTCTGGCCAGGCGCGGGGAGGTGGACGCGTCGGAGACCGGGGGTGCGTGGGAGCCGGTCCCCGGTCCTCGCGGTGGTCCTTGGCTCGGCGTCGGAGCGCGGAGGGAAGGGCTGTGGAGGCCGCGCCGCGGCGCGGCCGAGGCCGTGCAGTCGGGCCGGGACAGCGGTAGAGTGCGGGCGCCTCAGGCGAAGCGGTCCCTGACAGGCTCGATGGCCCGGTGCGCGCTCGCCGGTTCCTCCCCGCCGCGGGCCTCCAGGCCACCCGCCGTGAAGGGAGCGCACGGAGGTCGCCGTGTCCGATCGTGCCCACGCCCGTCGCGACCGTCCGCCGGCCGCCCTGCTGCGGGCGCGGTTCCCGGGGCCGGTGCTGGAGGTGCTGCGCCGCCTCGACCAGGCCGGGCACCGTTCGTGGCTCGTGGGCGGCGCGGTGCGGGACGTGCTCCTCGGGCGGCGCCGCGACGGGGCCGACTTCGACGTTGCCACGCCGGCCCGGCCCGAGGCGGTGACGGCGCTGTTCAGGAAGGTGATCCCGACCGGCCTCGAGCACGGCACCGTCACCGTGATCACGCCGGGCGGGCCGGTCGAGGTCACCACCTTCCGTGGCGAAGGGGCCTATCTCGACGGGCGCCGTCCGTCGTCGGTCACCTTCCTCGACGAGATCGAGGCCGACCTGGCCCGGCGCGACTTCACCGTGAACGCCCTCGCCTACGATCCGCTCGACCGGGCCTTCTGCGATCCCTTCGGCGGACGCGGCGACCTCAGGCGGCGGCTGTTGCGCGCGGTGGGGGACCCGGCGGCGCGCTTCGCCGAGGACGGCCTCAGGCCCCTGCGCGCGGCGAGGTTCGCGGCGCAGCTCGACTTCCGGCTCGACGCCGCCACCGCCGCCGCCATCCCGGCGGCCCTGCCGGTCGCGGCGCAGGTCGCCGCCGAGCGCGTCGCCGACGAGCTGTCGCGCCTGCTCGAGGCCGCGCACCCGCGGCCCGGCCTCGAGGTGCTGGAGGCGAGCGGCCTCATCGCGGTGGTGCTGCCGGCCCTGGGTGGGTTGCGAGCGGTCGAACGCGCCCACGCCTACGCCACCGCCTCCGCGGTAGGCGCGGATCTCACGCTGCGAGCGGCGGCCCTCCTGCACGTGCTGGCGGTGCCGGGCGCACCGGAAGGCGTGGGCGCGCGCGTGCGGACCGTGCTCGCCGGCCTGCGCTTCCCGGGACAGGTGGCCGATGGCGCGGCGACGCTCATCGCCCGGCACGGCTGCCTGCTCTCGGCGCACCGTCCGCCGCCACCCGGACGGAAGGTCGAAGCGCGCCGGTGGCTCTCCGCGCTGGGCCCCTCCCGGCTGCCGGCAGTGCTCGAGCTGTGGGAGGCGGATGCGCGGGCGCTCTCCCTCTCGCGCTCCACCCGGGCGCGGAGGGAGCTCCGCGAGTTCAGGGCCCTGCTCTCCCGGGTCCGGCGGGAGCGCCCGCCGCTCTCGGTGGCGGAGCTCAAGCTCGACGGCCGCGCGGTCATGGAGATCCTGGCCGTCCCGGCGGGCCCGGCGGTGGGGGAGGCTCTCCGCCACCTCCTCGATCGGGTTCTCGAGGACCCCCACCTGAATACCGCGGCGGCGCTCGCGTCTGAACTCAGGGCCTGGTGGCGCGCGCGGACGGGCTAGGGCCGAGAAGGGAATCCTGCCACGGCGCGGTCGGGGCGGGCTTATACTCGCTCCTGGTCTCTGGAAGGTCGGATCATGTCGAGGCGCATCCTGTACATCGGCGGAGACGCCCCCACCCGCGATCGGGTGCGCGAGCTCCTCGAGGCGAGCGGGTTCGCGGTCGAGGACGGGGCGGGCGCCCCCTTGGACGCGGCGCGCAGGGGCGCTGAGCCGCCGGACCTCGTCCTCGTCGACCGCCTGCCGAGGGACGCCGACGGCTCCGCGCTCCTCGGGCGCCTGAAAGGGGATCGGGCGCTCGCCCGGGTGCCGCTCGTGGCCCTCGGCACGATGGGGGCCGAGCAGGCGGCGCGAGCCGGCTACGACGGCTTCATCGCGCTGCCCCTCGACGGGGCGACCTTTCCCCAGGAGGTGAACGCCCAGATCGCCCGCCAGCGCGGCCCGGCGGAGGAGGCGGCGGCGCTCGCCAGGGAGCGCCTCCTCGAGCGCGACCGCCGCGGCGCCGTCTTCATCCACGACCTCGCCCACCAGCTCTCGACGCCGCTCACCCCTCTCGCCGGTTACGTCAAGATCCTCCAGTCCGAACGGCTCGGGCCGCTCTCCCCGCAGCAGCGCAAGGTCGTGGAGGGGATGGCGGGCTCGGTGGCGCGGCTCACCCGGGTGCTCGACAACCTCTCCGACTTCGCCAGCCTGCAGGCCGGCCCGGGTGCCATCTCGCCGGCCCCGGTCGAGCCCGACGCCCTGGCCGACGAGGTGGTGAACGAGCTGCGCGGTGCCGTGCGCGACGCCCGGCTCCACGTGGTGGTACGGCCCTCGAGCGGCGGTCCGCTCCTGGCCGATCGCAAGAAGCTGCGCCAGGCGCTCGCCAACGTGGTCCAGAACGCGGTCAAGTTCTCCCCGCACGGCGGGGAGGTGCTGGTGGAGGTGACGCGCGACGAGCGGATGCTGCGCTTCGCCGTCTTCGACCAGGGGCCCGGGGTGGCGGCCGCCGACCTGGAGCGCATCTTCGAGCCCTTCGGCCGTCCGGACCGGCCGGGCGAGGCGCGTGCGCCCGGCTCCGGGCTGGGCCTGCCGGTGGCTCGGCGCATCGCCGAGGCCCACGGCGGGCGGGCCCTGGTGGAGAGCCCGCCCCTCACCCAGCCGAGCCTCGGAGGCCACCAGTACACCGGGTCGAAGTTCGTCCTCGAGATCCCGGTGAGCCCCGTCCCTGCGGTCGCCGCCGGGGCCCGGGAGGCGACGCCCTAGGAGTGGCGTCCCTGGCCGGGCCGGGCTAGAAGCGGGCTCTCGGGAGGAGCATGCGCGTCCTCGTGGCCATGTCGGGTGGGGTCGACTCCTCGGTCGCCGCTGCGCTGCTGCGCGAAGCGGGCCACGAGGTCATCGGCCTCTCCATGCGGGTCTTCGATTACGCCGATCCGGCCCGCGGGCGCTCGTGCTGCGGCCCCGATGACCTCGAGGATGCTCGCGCGGCCGCGCGTACCCTCGGGATCCCGTTCTACGTGGCGAACCTGGAGGAACACTTCGGGCGCGCGGTGGTCGATCGCTTCGTCGACGACTACCTGGCCGGGAGGACGCCCAACCCCTGCATCGCCTGCAACTCCGAGGTGAAGTTCGACTGGCTCTTGAGGCGCGCCCGGGCCCTCGGGGGCAAGCTCGCCACCGGGCACTACGCGCGCGTGGAGCGGCGGGGGGATCGCTTCGCGCTCCTCGCATCCCGGCACGACAAGGACCAGAGCTACTTCCTCTACGGCGTGGCCCAGCGGGCCCTCGGCGACGTCCTGTTCCCGGTGGGGGGGCTCACCAAGGCCGAGGTGCGGCGGCTCGCCACGCGCTTCGGGCTGGCGGTGGCCAAGAAGCCCGAGTCCCAGGAGATCTGCTTCGTCACCCGCGGGAGCGCCGGGGACTTCGTGGCGCTGCGGGCGCCCACGCGCCTCAAGCCGGGCGAGGTGGTCTCCATCTCCGGCGAGGTGCTGGCGACGCACGGCGGGGTACATGGTTTCACGGTAGGTCAAAGGAGGGGCCTGGGCCTGGGCGGCGGCGGGGCTCGCTACGTGGTCCGCATCGACGCCGGCAGCGGGCGGGTGGTGGTCGGCTCGCCGGCGGAGGCCGCCCGCGATCGATTCAGCGTGACCGAGGTCCGCTGGGTGGCCGGGTCTCCGCCCCGCTCGCCTTTGCGGGTACGGGTGCGGGTGCGCCACCGCCATGCCGGCGAGGAGGGCGAGGTCTTCCCGGCCGGGGAAGGCGCGCGGGTGGTGCTGGCCGCCGGGGTGCGGGGGGTGGCGCCGGGGCAGGCCGCCGTGTTCTACGCAGGCGACGAGGTGCTCGGCGGTGGACGGATCGCGGACGAGTGAGCGGGCCCGGGTGGCGCTCCTCGGCCTGGGCTGCCGGGTGAGCCGCAGCGACCTCGACGCGCTGGCGAGCGCGCTCGCGCCTCCGTTCGCGATCTGCGAGGACGGTGCGGAGGCAGACTACGTCGTCGTCTACAGCTGCACGGTGACGGCCGACGCCGACGCGGCCACCCGGCAGGCCGTTCGCCGGGCGGCGCGAGAGCACCCTCGGGCGGACATCGTGGTGGCCGGCTGCTTCGCCGAGCTCTACCCGGAGGAGCTGCGGCGGCTGCCCGGCGTGGCGGCGGTGGTGGGCACCGGCCTGGCGGGCGGCCACGAGGAGGTGCTGCGTGCGCTCTACGCCCGGCGCCCCGGGGCGGGCCCGCCCTCGCCGCCTCCCCCTGGGCCGCCGCGGCCCTTCCACCACACCCGCGCCTTCCTCAAGGTGGAGGACGGTTGCGATGCTTCCTGCGCCTACTGCATCGTCCCGAGGGCGCGCGGGCCGGCGCGCTCCCTGCCCTTCGAGGTGGCCCTCGCCCATGTGGCCGAGCTCGCGCGCGCGAGCCCGGAGGTGGTGCTGACCGGGGTCCACCTCGGCGTCTACGGCCGGGACCTCGTCCCCGCCCGGTCGCTCCTCGAGCTCGTGCGAGCGGTGGAGCAGGGCCGGCTCTCCCGGCGGGTGCGCCTGTCGTCGATCGAGCCGCTCGAGGTGCCACCCGCGCTCTTCGGGGGGGGCCGGCCGGGAGCGCTCTGCGAGCACCTGCACCTGCCGCTCCAGAGCGGCTCCGACCGCGTCCTCGCCGCCATGCGTCGCCCGTACCGGGCACGGGACTACGCGCGCACCGTGGAGCGGGTGGCGGCCGAGGCGGCGGACCTGTGCGTGGGTGCCGACGTCATCGCCGGCTTTCCCGGCGAGAGCGAGGCCGACCACCGCGCCACCCTCGCCCTGCTCGATGGGTTGCCCATCGCCTACCTGCACGTCTTCCCGTTCTCGGCCCGCCCCGGCACCGCCGCCGCCGCCATGGGCGATCCGGTGGATCCCGCGCTGGCCCGCGAGCGGGCCAGCGAACTGCGGGCCTTCTCGCGGCAGCGCTGGCGGGCGTACGCGGCGCGGCACGTCGGGCGAGAGGTGGAGGCGGTGGTGGAGCGCGTGCAGGGCGGCCTCGCGACCGGTACCGCGCGCTCCTACCTCGGGGTGCGCTGGCCGTCGTCGGGCGAGCGCCGGGGCGACCTCGTGCGGGTGCGGGTCCTGTCGGTGGAGGACGAGACCTGTCGCGGGTCGCGCGCCGTGCCCGAGGGGGCGCCGTGGCCGCCCTGACCGCCTCCGGGAGATCCGCCGCGAGGGGGAGACGCCCTGCGCTGTGACCTCCTCATCGCGGGCGCTGGCCCGGCCGGCTGCGCGGCGGCGGTGGCGGCCCTTCGGGCCGCACCGCACCTCGAGGTGGTGGTGGTGGACCGGGCGGTCTTCCCGCGCGAGAAGCTCTGCGCCGGGGCCATCTGCGGCGGCGGGCTGCGCGAGCTCGAGCTCGCTGGCCTCCTCCTGCGCGTCCCGCACGCCCTCGCCACCCATGCGGTGGTGCGGCACCGGGGACGGGCGGCGCGCGTTCCCCTCCGGCGCCCGGCCGCGGTCGTCCGCCGCATCGAGTTCGACGCCGACCTCGTGGCGCAGGCGCGCGCCGCCGGTGCGAGGGTGCTGGAGGGGACGGCCCTCCTGGGCCTCGAGGGCGGCTTCGCCGCCACCTCGAGCGGCCCCGTCGCCTGCCGGGCCCTGGTGGCCGCCGACGGCGTCGGCGGCCCGTCGCGCCGCCTGCTCGGCCTCCCCGCCGGCGCACGGGCCCCGCTGCGCGAGACCCTTCTCGGAGCGGCGCAGCGGGATCTCCTCTTCGACCTCGAGGCTGGATGGCCCGGGTACGCCTGGCGCTTCCCCTGCCTCGAGGAAGGGCGTGCCGCGCAGACGGGCGGCGTCTACGCCTACGCGCGAGGGGCGGACGCGGACCGGGCGCTCCGGCGGTTCCTTCACCGCGAGGAGCGCGAGGGCGGCTCGCCGGGGCGGTGGGCCATCCGGCTGTTCGAGCCGCGGGGGCCGTACGGAAAGGGCCAGGCGCTCCTGGCCGGCGATGCGCTGGGGATCGATCCCCTGGCCGGAGAAGGCCTGCGCTACGCCCTGTGGTCGGGCCGGATCGCGGGGCGCCGGGCGGCCGAGGCGCTCGCGCGCGGGCGCTCGCCCTCGGTGGGGGGCTACCGCGCCGAGCTCCTCCGTTCCCGCTCCGGCGTGGTGCTCGTGCTCGCGACCCACCTCGCGAAGCGCCTGTACGGGCCGGACGAGCGCTACCGACGGCTGGCGACCGACCGACGCGTGGCCGAGGGCCTGGCGGACCTCGTCTCGGGAGAGGCGCCGCTCGGGCCGCTCCTGAGGCTCCTCGCTCTCGCACCGGGCGCGCTCCTCGGGCTCCGCCCCCCGAGCGACGCTCCCGGAGGATGAGGCGAGGCTTGCGGCGGCGGCCGCGAAGGGCGTAACAAGGGCGCCCATGCTCTCTGCCCACCGGGGGACCTTCCTGCCCGTCGCCTTGAGCGGGCTGTGCGCCTGCGCCCTGGTTCACGAGCGCGCCGAGGAGCAGGTGCCGCCTTCGCGGCCGGCCGGCGACGAGGGCATGCTCATCTACACGGTGGGCCGCCTCTCCTTCGAGGCTCCGCAGGGCTGGGAGGCGCGGGGCGACGGCCGCCACGTCCTCTTGGTGAGCCCGCAGGGTGACGCCCGCCTCGACGGGCAGCTGGCCGCGGAACCCTTCGCCGACGATCGGGTGTGCCTGGAGAAGGCGGAGGCCGCCCTGGTGCGCGGCGAGAGCCGGCTCGTCAACGTCCGGCGTCACCCGACCACGCTCGCCGGCCGCAAGGCGGTGGTCCAGGAGGCGGACGAGCCGGGCTGGCACGGCTGGGCCTGGGCGGTCTGCGACGGGGGCGAGCAGTACCGGCTCTTCCTCACCGGGCGCTCTCCGCTCAGCGAGGAGGCGGTGCGCGCCGCTCGGCTCCTCTCCTCGAGCGCCGTCCTCTCGGCCAGGCCCGGGGCTTGATGGCCGGGCCGACCGTCCTCCCCTGGTGAAGGGCAGTGGTCGAGCGGAGGGCGGCGTCCTGGGGGGTGAGAAAGCGCGGCGGTGTCAAGTGAACTCGCTCTCCTCAACACCTTGACGATCCCCCTGCGGTTAGCTAGCTTCCCGCGCTCAGCCCGACTGCAGGAGACCGGCGAGCGGTCGGGCGCGAGGGTACGTTGCGGGATCCCCAGTACGAGGGGCGTTCGTGCGCCCGTCGAACGCGGAACAGGGAAGGGAACGCCTCGCCATGACCAAGGCCGACCTTATCGAAAAGGTGCAGGCGGCGCGCAAGGACCTGTCGAAGCGCCAGGTGTCGGAGGTCGTCGACGCCGTCTTCGATCAGCTCGCCCGCGCTATCCGCAAGGACAAGCGCTTCTCGATGCCGGGCTTCGGGACCTTCGTCGTGAAGCGGCGAGCCGGCCGGGTCGGCCGCAATCCCCAGACCGGGGCCTCGATCGAGATCGCGCCGACCAAGACGGTGGGCTTCAAGCCGGCCCCGGAGCTCAAGAAGGCGCTCTAGGCGGTGTACCGCCCACTCGTACCCCTGCCACTCCGGCGCACCCTTCCACCGGCCGGGGTGGCTGCCCACGGCTCTAATCCTCGGCTACCATGGCAGCGGAGGACGCGCCCATGAGGCTCGGCGACTGGCTCAACGCCTTCCGGGAAACCCACGAGAAGTCCAAGCAAGGCACGCTCAGCGCGCGCGACCTCTCGGCCTACCGGGCGGCGCGCGACGAGCTCGCCCGCGCCCTGCTCGCGGCGCAGCACCTCACCGTGCAGCCCGGCCAGCAGCCGCGCCGGGCCTTGCGGGTGGCGCGCGCCCTCCAGGCCAACCTGGAGTTCCGGGACGGCACCGTGCGCGCCCTGACCCAGGACATCAGCGCCGGCGGGTTCTCCGCCCTCATCGCCAAGCCTCCGCAGCTCGACGAGGAGGTGGTGGTGACGTTGCGGATCCCGGGCCAGGAGCCGGTCAAGGTCGAGGCGCGGGTGAACGAGGTGAAGCCGCTCGTCGGCAACGCCCGGGTGAGCTTCGTCTTCCAGCACCTCGCCGAGGCCCTGGCCGAGCGCGTCGAGACCTTCGTGTTCGACGCCGTGCTGGCCGAGCTGCAGAAGTAGGGACGCGGCCGCCCGGCCTCGAGCGAGGCCCCTCGCAGGTCCTCCGCGCGGTTCCCGGTCTCGCGGGTGCGAGAAGCCGCTCGAGGGCCCGCGAGCGGGCCGTCCCGCGCTGGCGAACACCGCCGGCGAGCGCGAAGGACTCTTCGCCGCGCGGCCCCGGACGAGGCCGGCCCGGGGCGGGCCTCGTCAGCGCCGGTCCTTGTACTCCTCGGAGCGGATGCCGAGGCGCTTCAGCAGGCGGTGCAGGCTCTCCCGCTCCATCCCTGCGCGGGCCGCCGCCTGGGTCACGTTGCCGCCCACCTCGCGCAGGAGGGCGAGGAGGTACTCGCGCGAGAAGCGGTCGCGGGCGAGCTCGACGGCTTCGCGGTAGGGGAGGGTGGTGGCGAGTTCGCCCTTCGGGGGAGAGGCGGGCCCCTCCCCGATCTCGGGCGGGAGGTCGAGAGCCGAGACGAGCTTGCCGCGGGCCACCGCCACCGCCCGCTCGACTGCGTTCTCGAGCTCGCGCACGTTCCCGGGCCAGGGGTAGGCCGAGAGCGCGCGGAGCGCGTCCGGCTCGAGCCCCTCCACCTCGCGCCGGAAGGCGCGGGCGTGCTTCTCGACAAAGTGGCCCGCGAGGAGGGGGACGTCCTCCGGGCGTTCCCGCAGGGGAGGGAGCCTGACCGGGAAGACGTGGAGCCGGTAGTAGAGGTCCTCGCGGAAGCGGCCGGCCGCCAATTCGGCCCTTAAGTCGCGGTGGGTCGCGGCCAGGATGCGCACGTCCACCTTCACGGCCGCATTGTCCCCTACCCGGCGGACCTCCTTCTCCTGCAGGACCCGGTTGAGCTTCACCTGGGTGGCGAGGGGGAGCTCCCCCACCTCGTCGAGGAAGAGCGTCCCAAGGTGGGCCTCCTCGAAGAGGCCGGCCTTCGCCGCGGCCGCGCCGGTGAACGCCCCCCGGGCGTGTCCGAACAGCTCGCTCTCCACGAGGTCGGGGGGCAGCGCGCCGCAGTTCACCGGGACGAAGCGGTGCTCCTTGCGGGCCGAGTGGTAGTGGATGGCGCGGGCCGCGAGCTCCTTGCCGGTGCCGGTCTCGCCGAGGAGGAGGACGCTGATGTCGAGCGCGGCGGCCTGGGCGAGCAGGCGGTAGGCCTCCTGCATGGGGGCGCTCTTGCCGATGAGGTTGTGGAAGGCCACCGTTCCTTCGAGCTCGCGCCGCACGCTCGCGGCCTCGTCGCGCAGCCGCTTGCGCTCGGCGGCGCGGGCCACCACCAGGGCCGCCGCGTCCGGGTCGAACGGCTTCTCGAGGTAGTCGTAGGCGCCGCACTTCATGGCCAGGACGGCGTCGGCCACCGTGGCGTAGCCGGTCATCATCACCACCTCGGTGGAGGGCGAGCGCGCCTTCACCGCGCTCAGGACCTCGAAGCCGCCCGCCCCCGGC
>Ga0335081_10018392_pt1 | contig 11296 bp, 12 predicted proteins | sample Lox_Sample_35_FD_206713 | JGI IMG/M metagenome (GOLD analysis project Ga0335081, IMG submission 206713) | Soil microbial communities from Loxahatchee National Wildlife Refuge, Florida, United States - Lox_Sample_3.5 | ecosystem: Environmental > Terrestrial > Soil > Wetlands | place: USA... | reverse complement strand
CAGAAACAGACGCAATTCGTGCGCCGACGAAGAAGTGTGTTCGATTCGAGCTACGAGCGTAAGAAAAATCCCTTGCAACAGCCGGCCTCGTTAGAGATAACGCCGTAACCGGAGAAGTGGGTACTAGGAGCACATCCGGCCACATGTAGATGAATCTGTAGCTCCAAACGCCTCCGGGACCCTCACGTTTCAACTTCTTTCAAATGCGAGCACGCAAGAGGCTCATATCCAATTACTTGGAATCAACAGAATTCCGAAGATTTCAAGAAGTTATGAAATCTGTTTTGCAAGCAGGGGGCCGGCGCTTGGTCCTCCGTCACACGTCTTGCTCCTAGCTGCATAATCGCCTCTCGCTGTAGTCGATTTCGTAACTGCGAGAGCCTCAAGAAGCCAGAAAGTTCAATACGCACCAGAAGGTCGGCACCAGCGGCTTCAATCGAAAGCAGATAAGATCACCGAATTTCGCTGAACTTCAAGGGGGCGCGGTTTCTGGCTTCGAACCAGAGGGTCGGGAGTTCGAATCTCTCCGGGCGCGCCATATTTTTCAACGACATGCGGGCGCTAGAGCATCTGGTGTCTCGGGATCAATAAGCTAGATGTATGTCAGCGCGAGACCGTTTGCGATCTTGCTCCTCGCTGTTGCAGAGCGGATTCTCGAAGATATAGAAAAAGCGGCAACCCGAGAGACACTCCCACCGTTACGATGGCAATGACCGGCAGCCAGCGCCAGCGCAACCCTAACTCGGCACTCTCATCGAAAATGAATCCTATAAGCACGATGGCAGAGACTAAGACATCCGTGGCAAAAAATCCCTCGATTCGACTTGCAAACAGTTGGTGAAAAAATAGATTCATATTCAGCCCGTTTTTCGCAACCCATGGAACAAAATACGAGTACGGCAACGCGGCTCCCAAAACGCAGAGCACTAGATACTTGACCTTCATGATGCAACTCCTTGTTCGTTTCCACTCTACGGGCGAGTCTGCAACGCAGGATGACGGTCAAGCGGAAGGGTTTCATCTAGCTTCCGCCCAACATCGTTTCGGTCGAGAATGTCTACGCAAGCTATCTCCCCGGCGACTACGTCGAGGATGAGCGTCCCGTGATCGGGTGAGTGGAGCGCAGCGGTACGCTGCCTCCCGAACCCCTTCGACCCGCTGCCTTATTGAGCGCCGTGCGGACGCCCAAACGCCTGTGCCAGCATGAGCGCCATCATCAATCCTCCGGCTCCCACCACAAGCACGTCGGGGATGCTGCGGATATGGAACTCGCCGATATGCGCGATCAGAAAATACCCGACCGCTGCATTAAGCGTGCCCCAAAGCACGTTCACCACCGGCGATGATAAGCCTTTGCCGGATGGAGTCGGGAACGAACGCCCGGAAACGCCGTTCACGAAGTGCGGGATCGCGTTAACTAGGAAAGCGCCGCCAAAGAAATAGGCAAACCAGAAATACGAGTACGAGCGCATGGTTCCCTCGATGGGTTGAATCTTCGGGAAACAGCACCGGAACGACTGCGGGATGATACCACGCGGCTCGCCCAATATTCGGAGTCCCTGCAACGAGCGGATAATCGGAAGCTGAGGACTCCACACAAATTCCAATGGCGCGTGTTCTCGCCGAGGCCGTCCTTTTCGCGCACCTGCTATGGTGCGGCTGGGTGCTGTTTGGCTGGACTGTGACGCGAGGCCGCCCACTTCTGCGTACTCTGCACATCGCCTCGCTTCTCTACGCCATCGTCATAGAGTTAATTCCTTGGCCGCCGTGCCCGCTCACCGTCGCCGAAACGTGGCTTGAAGCTCGCGCAGGTATCGAACCCGCACGCGGGCCGTTTCTGGTGCGCGTTCTCGACGCTATCGTGTACCCAAACCTGCCCGTGTGGGTCGTGGTGGGTGGCGCGGTGCTCGTATGCGTGGGAATCTTGGTGGTGTACGTCAGACGCTATCTTCGCCGGGGCACTCCCGGTGACTGGTGACAATACTCTGGTGGACAGGACTGACTCGACAAATCGATTGCATGGTCAGGATTTCTTCTCTATTATTGAACAAATGAGGGAACGAAACTATCTTGGCGAATTCGAGTTGATGGTGCTCTTGGCCCTGATTCAGACGGGAGACGACGCCTACGGCCTTCCCATCTCCCAAGAACTCGCGAACCACCGTAGACGCGATGTTTCTCTCGGGAGCGTATATGCAGCCCTAGACAGATTGGAAAGGAAAGGCTGCGTTTCCTCCGCTCTCGGCGAACCCACGGCCGAACGCGGAGGTAGGGCCAAGCGATACTTCCGAGCCACGAAGGCGGGGCTGCGCCAAGTACATGAGACCCGCAAGGTTCTGACCAGATTGTGGCACGGATTGCCGGCGTTGAAGGGAGCGCGTGCATGAAGCAGGTAAATCCACCGGCCGCTGCGACTTGGCTCTTGGAGCACATGACAAAGAACGAGGCTCTGGCGGGCGACCTCTTCGAAGGCTATCAGCACGGGCGTTCGGCTGGATGGTATTGGCGTCAGGTTATGGCCGCACTCGCGATTCGATTTTCAGAGGGACTCGGTGACAGGTGGCCTGCCGTCGTGTTCGCCGCCCTCTGGAGCGCGATGCCCTTCCCTTGGTGGTGGAGGTTCGTTGTGAGGCGCGAAGACATCTTGACGGGGTACGTAGTCGTATTTCCTTGGCCCTACTCCATGATTTGCTTTCTCGCACTTTCGATTGCATCCGCCGTCGCATTCGTCTGGTTGGGATTGGCGCTTTGCCTACTCTTCGGGTGTTTGAAACGAACTGTACGCCGACCGAGAGTGTTGCGAGCCTTGCGGGCTAGTCTCTTGATTTTTGTGCCCTTGCAATTCGGTGTAGTTCTACTGAGCTTGAGCGCTGCACGAATCAATCAGGAATTGCTTCTGGTATTTTCCCATTTTTGCTTCTTCGTACCCCTGCTCGTATCCGCATGGCTCGGGCTTCCTGCTGCGGGAGGCGCAGCTTCAAGCCCTGCTCCGTCGTGACCTGAAGGGGAAGACTTCGAGACGGCTGCACTGCGTCCGAAACTGACTACCGGCCATACAAAGTCGTCTTCTCATCCACCACATTCGCCACGTAGCGCCCCTCACTGAGGAACTGCATCAGCTTGTTGCCGGAGCGTGCCGGTTGTGCCCACCGGGATTTTGTTTCAGGGTTCTGCTCTAAGCCCCGAATATCGTTGCCATCGAAGACGAAATCCACCTGCCGCAAGCCGAGCTTCGGAGTCCGCCGAACAGGGTCATGCTCCGTGCCTAGCATGACGACTTTAGAGTTCTCGACGAGGGCTTGCCGCCAGACCTCGATGAGAGTTTCTTCAAGCGACGATTTCATTGGGCAGCGCGATTATAGGCGCAAACTCACGCTGGCACCTGTCAGCTTCGAGCGGTGAAATCCAAGAGCGATTTTCGGCGCAAGATGTCAGGTGGTTCGGAACGACGATTCGATGCCAATTTTGTGTTGCCAATTGTTGCCGTTTTCGGTAGATTTCCGCCGCTTCGGCGACTATTGGAGGCTAAAGTAGGCTAAAAGGTCGCCGACTCAAGCGGCGGGAAAAGCAGAACTTCCCCGGTTTTGCTTGGTTTTTTGAAGGTGCAGGATACCAATCCCGGTATCGCTACCACCTTTCATGCGGAACCTAGTTGAAGGAGCGGTTTTACTGCTAGCTTCCATTTTCTGGGAAGCTCTCAACTATTGGAGCCTTCTCGACGCGGTCCTGCAGAAACTTCGAGCAAGCGGTTCCGCCGGGAACCTCCTCGCCGGAATAATCACATCTCGCCTGCTTATCGTCGTGCTGATACTTGTCGCAATAAGGCTACTTACGAAGGGCATTCGTGAATTAGGCCAGACTAAGGCGGTACAACCTGTAACCCAGCCGTTAGTTCCTCCAATTCATATCGAGACAAAAGTCAATCAGAGCGTCGGTCCGCAAGAGCCAGCACGAGTGACAATACCGCAGTATGAACGACCTAGACCCAACGTCGTGTTCCTGCGTACTCGCGGCGTCAACCTGACGGTCGACGGCGGTGCTGGATATGAAAGTTTTTTTGAGACAAACGAGAAAGGTGAGGGAAAAGCACTTGTCGCGTGTTTCCGGAATCAGCCTTTGTACGGAGTGCGGTGTGCAGATACCTCGGTCACAGCACAATTAGTCTTCAAGAACGCGACCGGCGAAGAAATTGGAATCGGTGTCTCCGGCGCCTGTTGGCTGAATCAGGTTGACTTCCTGTTTCATCTGGATGTCGGCAATAGCGGCTGCGTGATTCTGATTGTACGAACTAATGCGGGTCAATTCGTCGTTCCATGGAAACGGCTGCAGAATACAGGGTACGGCAACGTCGCGGCGACGGAGGTCTTTGAACTTCCGGAAGAGCCAAAAACAATTGAAGTACATTTGATCGACGGTTCACGACAAGTGCTTCGTGAGCCCGTTGTGATCGATCTCGAGGATGTGGCTGAAGATGGATCGCTGAAAACTAAGTCAAATCCTCCGAAAGACTGCTGATCCCTACCAAGATTTTCACTGAAAGTTTAACTGACCAATCCAAAGCCGACCTCAATGGTCCTCAACCATCCTCAAGTAAGTCCCGGATTACCGCACCACCCAAAACGGTTCAAAGGGAAAATTTCTCTTGAGAGGGCCACGTCCTAACCCTTAGACGATATCGCCGCTTGAAAACGCTCTGTTGCGAAGAATCCGCAGGTAAGCAGCCACAATTTTCGCACGCCTAAAATCTCCACGCAAGAAGCTGGCTGTGTGTCAGAGGCGCTGCCGTCTGTGCATTTCTCTCACGCCAAAGTACAAGCGAGAGTTCGTGCTAGAATCACCGCCGCATGGAACGCGCAGGCGATTTCCTGGGCAAGGCACTTCGGCGGCTCGACCGTCCGGAAGCCGGTCTCGCATGGCTATCGAGCTCGTGGCCGTCGATCGTCGGCCCAGCACTGGCCGCGCATACCCGGCCCATGCGGTGCATCGCGGGCTGCCTTGAGTTGGCCGCCGACGGGAAGGCATGGCAGCAACAACTCGAAGTCATGCGGCGCGAACTCTGTGGTCGGATCAATCAGGCCTGGGGCGCGAGCCTCGTGCGGGAAGTGAAGTTCGTAGCCGCCGCCAAGCGCGCCTTTTGCGCCACGGACGGTTCAACGGGGCCGGGGCCGAAGCGTCTGACGCACGAGGCGGACAACGAGCACACTCCGTTCATTCGCCGCCGCCGCGCCTGACGTCCTGACGGTTTTCTCACGCCGATCGATCTGCTTTCCGATGTCCACATAATCGCGCGCTTGCATTGCGCCTCGCTTCCACTAAGATTGATCGCATGTTTTATAGTGGCAGTGTCGAAAAAAGTAGGCAGCTCGGCGCGGCGTTGAGAAATGACGCCGGAACGAGTCACGCAAGAGTTCCTAATCGCCAAAGTCGGCGAGTAGAGGCTAGGTCAAACCACTGAAAACAAATCACAAACATTTTTCTAATCGCCGAAAAACGAGACTGGCGGGGGAGCGCAACAGCAAATGAAAATTAGCCGCGAAGACGTACTCAAGGTCGCCGGGCTGGCGCATCTCGGTCTGTCTCCTGCCGAGGTCGAGCTATATCGCGAGCAGCTCGACGCGATCCTGACCTATGTCGACAAGCTCAAGGAACTCGACACGTCCGGGGTTGAGCCCATGGCACAGGTTCTGCATGCGGCAGCCGGGTCTCGCGGCGAAGAAAAGCATCCTGAGCTACGAGAGGATGTGCTGGTCCCATGCGACGTCGCCCAGCCTGTGCTGGCCGGAGCTCCTGAGGCAAAGGCTCCGTTCTTCCGCGTCCCGCGAGTGATTGCGACCGGCGAGGTCGAAAGTGAATAGCCAATGACCACCCCGGCTTCCTGGACGGTTTCGAGTGTCCGGTCCGCGCTCCAAGCCAGGGAAATTTCCGCGCGCGAACTCGCCGCCGATTTTCTCGGCCGGATCGAAAACCGTAACCGCGAATTGAACGCTTATCTGACCGTCTCGCCCGAGCGCGCGTACAAGCAAGCCGATCAAATCGACGCGGCGATCGCCAGGGGCGAAACTCTGCCGTCCCTCGCGGGCGTGCCCATTGCGATCAAGGACGTCATCAGCACGCGGGGCCTTCGCACGACGTGCGCGTCCAAAATGCTCGAGAACTACGTCCCACCATACGATGCGACCGCCGTCGAGCGATTGGATCGAGCCGGCGCCGTATTCCTCGGAAAGACGAACTGCGACGAATTCGCCATGGGCGGCTCGAATGAGAATTCGGCTTACGGGCCGGTGCACAATCCTGTTGCGCTCGACCGCGTTCCCGGCGGCTCAAGCGGTGGATCGGCGGCTGCCGTCGCGGCAGGCCTTGCAGTCGCCGCTCTCGGAACCGATACAGGCGGCTCGATTCGCCAGCCCGCGTCGTTTTGCGGAGTTGCGGGGTTGATGCCGACGTACGGCCGCGTCTCGCGGTACGGGCTCGTCGCCTTCGCATCCTCGCTCGATAAGATTGGTCCGTTCGCAACCAATATCGCCGACGCCGCTGCGGTCCTCAGCGTGATCGCGGGCCATGACGCCAACGACTCGACATCGGCAGACGTGTCTGTGGCGAATTACCCGGCGGAGGCCGAAAGGCGGGTGCAGGGCCTTAGGATCGGCGTGCCCGAGGATTACTTCGGCGCGGGCCTGGACTCCGAAGTGAAAGAGAAGGTCCAGACAGGCATCGCGCTGCTCGAGCGGTTGGGATGCCGGAGAATCTCCCTGCAAATGCCGCACACCGACTACGCAATTGCTGCCTACTACATCCTCGCTACGGCGGAGGCTAGCTCTAACCTGGCGCGATACGATGGTGTGCGCTACGGCCTCCGCGTCCCCGGCGGGACTCTTACTGAGATGTATCGGAACACGCGCGAAGGCGGCTTTGGCCCGGAGGTGAAGCGCCGAATCATGCTCGGCACCTACGTGCTTTCCTCCGGTTATTACGATGCCTACTATCTCCGGGCGCAGCGCGTACGGTCTCTGATCGCGCGCGATTTTACTGACGCGTTCCAGAAAGTGGACGCAATTGTCACGCCCACCGCGCCCACCCCGGCGTTCCGCCTGGGTGAAAAGTCCGCCGACCCGCTGCAAATGTATCTCGCGGACATCTACACCGTAACCGGGTCGCTCGCGGGCGTTCCCGGCATTTCGGTCCCCTGCGGCAAGACCCGTGCCGGGCTCCCGGTCGGAATGCAGATTTTCGCGCCTCACTTCAGCGAGGGCTCTCTCTTTCGAATCGCCCGCGCCTTTGAATCGGCGGGCGGATTCGCCATTTGATCGCGCGAATCACAATTACGAGATGCGAAACCCATCCGTGAAGTGGTAGCAATATTCCCAAGATAGAATTTCTCTGCCGAGTCTGGTGCGTCGGCGCGAATCCGTGATGTGAGCGCCGGGCCCTTGAAATCTGCCTAAATCACGGAAATCGTGAGAGTTTGGCGCCTGAGTGGACCGAATGGTTCTATGCGCCTGGTACGGAACGGCTATTGCTGGGGAATTGGGCAGCGATTAACCTGACTTCAGCATCTGAAGCATAGTGAGGCCCAGGAATGGTCCGGATCAAGTCGAGCCAGAAATTCTTCACCGAGGAAGAGGTCATCAGCCTGACCGGCATTTGCGCCGAGCACCTGCGTGGTCTGGCGCAAACCAAGCACCTCGGTTCGATGGCTGCGGCGGCCGGATCCAATGCCCGGAAGTGGCTCTTCACGAACTCGGATTTGATGATTATGGCCGTGCTTCATCCCCGCTGCGAACACTAGACTCGCCTGTTTGGGCCCTTTTCGGTCTTCTTCCCGTCCCACCTGAGCAAAGCACTCGTCTTTCCGGATGCGTATGCCGGGTTGTAGCTACGCCTGGCCGGGCGTATGCTGACCTTAGATCAACCAGATGTCCTCGTCTGGCATCCCACTGTCTGTGACAGGAATATTCATGCTGCCCGAGGGCTGCAACCGGAGCTTCATCCGTCGCCTAACGGCGCTTACGGTGCTCCCGTCGGCAGTGCTGTTGCTTTTCCTTGCTGCCCCCCTGCGCGGTCAACAACCGGCGGACGGTGCGGCTGCCTCCTCTCCTGACGCTCCGTCCTCCGGAGCGCACACGTCCTCAACTCTCCCCCGCGGCAAGAAGCTATTCCTGAAAGACGGCAGCTACCAGCTCGTGCGCGAGTACAAGATCGAGGGTGATCGAGTTCGCTACTACAGCCTCGACAGCTCCTCGTGGGAGGCGATGCCCGCCGATCTCGTCGATTGGGACGCTACGAAGAAGGCCGAGGCAGAACAGGCACAGCGCGACGCCTCACTTGTCTCGAAGGTGCATACGCAGGAAGAGAATCGCGTGATTCCTCCGCTCGACATCGATGCCAGTCTCGAAGTCGCTCCCGGCGTGTTTCTCCCGCCCGGCGACCATCTGTTCGAGTTCGACGGTAAATCTATACTTCCGCTGTCACAGGCGGAAACCAGCTCGAAGCTCTCGAAAGGACGCTTGCTCGAACAGGTGATGGTCCCGATTCCCATCGTTCCATCCCGGCAAAACGTGTCCATTCAAGGAGAGCGCGCCAAATTCCGGCTGCGCAACGACCGGCCCGAGTTCTATATTCGCACTGCGGACGCGCGCGAACCTCATCTGGAGCTTATCCGCGCCAAACCGCGCGGAGGAACCCGTCTGATCGAGCACCTCGACGAACTCCTGGGCCAGAAACAGGAGTTTCGTGACGCGCTGCCTATGCAGAAATGGGAAGTGGCTCGGGGGGTCTACCGCTTCACTCTGAGCCAGCCGCTGGCACCGGGTGAGTATGCTCTCGCCGAGGTGCTTGACGAGGAAGGTATCAGCCTCTACGTGTGGGATTTTGGCGTCGATGCGGGCACGCCGGCCCCCTCGCGGAAAGCAAACTAAGAAGTGCTGGCTGAACTAGCGTGCGTGGGCCGGCTGCGGTTTCAGTATTTCGGTCAGCAGCGTTATGAGCGCGGAAACGTGAAAAGGCTTCTGCAAAATCGCGGCGCCCTTCTGACGGTATCGCTCGACAGCTTCGGGATCGATTAGCTCGCCAGTCATGAAAATGAACCGGGGCAGCTTGTCCTGCTTCTGTGCTTGCAGCCTCTCAAAGAACTTCTCACCATTCATGCCCGGGAGATTGAAGTCGCACAGCACGACGTCGCACACGTTCTTCGCAAGAAACGGGAGCGCCGCCTCGGAGTCCGCGACGGCCTCGACCTTCATTCCGCGAGCGGAAAGCCCCTCTTGAATGATCTCGCGGATGCTCTCTTCGTCATCCACGATCAGCACAGAATGTCCCTGCAATACCTCGGATCCGGCCGGAAGCGGTTTCCGCGCAGCGGCAGCGCCGGCCGATCCGGGCGCGGGCTGCGACGCCGCTGCAGCGTTTTCGGCCGTGACGGGAAATAGAATGTGGAATGCGGTGCCGGAGCCTGGCTTCGATTCCGCCTCGATCCTTCCTCCGTGTTCCTTGACCACTGCCAGGCAAATTGTGAGTCCGAGCCCGCTGCCGCCGCCCGGACGCTTCGTTGTGAAGAACGGATCGAAGATTTTGTCCAAGCTTTCCGGCGGAATCCCGATGCCGTCGTCGGCAAACGTCACCCGAACGTGACTGCCAACGGGCGACACGGAGACCGCCAGCGTGCCCTGGTTGCGGTCGGGAGGCATGGCCTGCTCGGCGTTCGCGATGATATTCAGAAAGACTTCCTTCAGCAGCTTTCGATCTCCCTCAATCGTGGGGAGATTGCTTGGCGCCTCGAACGTGACTCGAATCTTCTTTTGATCGAGCGTCGCTGCTTCAAGCAGCAGCACTTCCTTCACCACTTCGCCTAGGTTCAGTGTGGTCCGGCCAAGCGTGACCGGGCGAGAAAACGCCAGTAAATTCTGGACAATCGTTGCGGCGCGCCGGGCCTGCTTCAGCACGAGGTCCACCTGCCGGCGGGTCGTATCGTCTGTGGCTCGCTCGCGCAGCAGATCGGTGACGCCAAGAATGGCGGTGAGCGGATTATTCAACTCGTGCGCTGCTCCTACCATCATCTGGCCCATCGCCGCGAACTTTTCCTTCTGGGCGAGCTGCTGCTCGATCCTCTTCGATTCCGTCACGTCTTGGCCCGACGAGACAACGCCGCTAATCTGGCCTTTTTCGTCGTAGAGCGGGCTCGCGTTGACTTGCACCGACCGCCACGTCCCGTCCGCGTGCTGAGCGCGAATTTCGATTTGCACCTGGCGCTTGCGCCCTGAAACGATGTCCTGGTGCATCTCGCTCAGCTTTCGGTGATCCTCCGGATTGGTTCGTTGGCCGATTGGCTTCCCCATGTATTCCGCCGGAGATATGCCGAGAATATCGCGTATGCGCTCGCTCACGAATGTGAACCGTCCCTCGCGATCGAGAACGACGATCAGGTGCGGGAAACATTCCACCAACCGGCGGCCGAATTCTTGCTCTTCATGCAGCCGCCTCTCGATTTCTCTGCGTTCCGTAATGTCGATCACCGTTCCCTGCAATCGAACGGGACGCCCCGACGCATCGCGGATCGCGAAGCCCGACGTCAGGCACCGCAGCCGCTTCCCATCCTTGCGGATCAGGAGGACCTCGCGGTCGTTGACAACACCCGACTTTGCCAACTCGCGAACGAGCGCGTCCCGGTCTGCGGGATCGTCGTAAACGTCCCGAAAGCTGAGACGTTGGAGGTCCTCCTTACTTTCGTAGCCGAGCATTCGCACGAGCGCCGGATTTGCGTCGAGCAACTTCCCTTCAGGCGTCGAAATCAGAATGCCCTCGCGCAGGGATTCAAACAGCTCGGCGAAGCGGACCTCCGCTTCGTGCTGTTTGCTAACGTCGCGCGCCCAGCCTGTAACGGACGAGACTTTGCCATCCTCCGTTACCGTCTGAAGCCAGCACGAAAAATGGCGACGTTCTTTTTCGCTTTTGAGTCTGACCGGTATCGTGCCCGACCACGTCCCCCGCTGAATCAGCGCCGGAAGAGCGCGCTCGGCATCCGCGAGGCTCGGCGATTCGACGAATTCGTTGAGTGAATGACCGATTAGATCGGGAAACGCCACGCCGAGGATTTCAGCCAGGCGCAGGTTGGCGACGCGAATTTCGCCCTTGAGCGAAAGCGTGAAAAGCGCCTGATCGAGGTTATCAATCAGCTCGCGGTAGCTTTGCTGCGAGCGGGCGATCACCTCCGCCAGATTCTCGCCTTTCGCCGGCGGCTCTGGCCGAGACGGGTGACCTTGCGATGAATCCGTGGACATGACTGAGTCTGCCCCTACTCGCG
>Ga0335081_10018391_pt1 | contig 11297 bp, 8 predicted proteins | sample Lox_Sample_35_FD_206713 | JGI IMG/M metagenome (GOLD analysis project Ga0335081, IMG submission 206713) | Soil microbial communities from Loxahatchee National Wildlife Refuge, Florida, United States - Lox_Sample_3.5 | ecosystem: Environmental > Terrestrial > Soil > Wetlands | place: USA: Florida... | reverse complement strand
CGGAGGGAACCGGATCGACCACAGTTCGGTGTGCATGTGGTTCACCAGGCAGAGCACCGGGCGCCGGGACCACAGCGGCGCCAGGAAGGGCATCCCGTTGCAGACCTCGACGATCAGGTCGTAACTCCTGAAGTGCCGCAGGTAGGCGAGGGGCGCGCGGAGGAACTGGGTATACGTGCCGCCGTTGCGCACCACCCGGTACGGGCGCTCGGCGACGGTTCCGCCGCACAGCAGGGTTACCCGGTGGCCGCGGGCGAGCACGCCGGACGCCAGCCGGTCGACCAGCACCTCGGACCCCCCGGCCTGCCGGTTGGCGAGGTCACGCCAGGCGATGAAGAGGATGCTCTTCCGCTGGTAGCCGTCGCCGAGCGGTTCCGGCAGGCCGTAGTCCGGCCACGGCGCGGGTACGGCTGGCAGGCCCGGCGCGGGCGCAAAGCCAGCTCCCGGCTCGCCAGCCAGGCTTGTCTCCGCAGGCCTTGTCTTCGCAGGCAGGGCGCCTAGATCATCGTTCATCTCGTGGCTCCAGGCCACTGGGTGACGCGGGGAACCCGCGTCAGCAGCCGTCAGGTCGTGATCCCTCGGGTGAGGGATGCAGCATAGCGGTGTGATTACTTGCCGGTAGCGAAAACACCGGAGTCGGCGCCCCGGGAGCGGGAGGAGTAGGGAGCAAGACTACAGGATGGGAACGGCAAATCCACGCAGGATGCGCAGCCAGCTCAGCACGGATGCTGACGAGCTAGAGATGGAAGCAAGATCAACTCTCGAGGAAACTGGTTAGATAACGGTTCACGCTCGATCCGGCCCGGCGCGCTAAAATCCACGCTAATCCTGCGCTTCTCGTCTACCCCGCAGTAGCATCAACACGAAAAATACGAGGCTGACGCTCTCCAGCTAGGGTCACGGCGGGAGAGGGGTCAGGCTCGTGCTTCTACGCACGGACCGTGCACGACGCTCGAGGACTTGTATGAGCCTGCAGGCGCCGATTCGCCGAGACTGTGCCGATCAGGCGCCCCCCACTGGCCTGCTCCGGTCGGTCCGGCTGTTCCGCTTGTTCCTGGCCGAACAAAGCGACCCGGAGAAGTTCTACGCGAGCCTCGCCGAGGATGCAGTGCAGCAGGTGGCCGAGCACGCTGAGCTCGGCGGCCGGACGGTGGTGGACGTCGGCGGCGGGGGCGGCTGGTTCACCGCCGCCTTCCGGGCCCGCGGCGCGCACTGCTATCTGTTCGAACCCGATCCCGCCGAACTGTCCTTCCGGACCTCCGCCCCGGCCGGCGCGGTGGTCGCGGACGGCTACTGGCTGCCGGTCCGCGACGGCGCGGCCGATGTGGTGTTCTCCTCCAACGTGCTGGAGCATGTCCCCGATCCGATGGGGCTCATCGAGGAGATGATCCGCGCGACCCGGCCGGGCGGGCTGGTGTACCTGTCCTACACCAACTGGTACTCCCCGTGGGGCGGGCACGAGATGTCGCCGTGGCACTATCTGGGCCCGCGCTACGCCGAGCGCCGGTACCTCCGGCGCTACGAGCGCAAGCCCAAGCACGAGTGCGGAGTCAACCTGTACCGGGTGCACGTCGGGCCGATCCTGCGGGCGCTGCGGGCCCGGCCGGACGTCGAGATCGTGGCGGCGCGGCCCCGCTACTACCCGCGATGGTGCCGGCTGCTGCTGCGGCTGCCGGGCCTGCGTGAGGTCGCCACCTGGAACCTCATGCTGATCATGAGACGCGTCACATGACGATCCGGGCGGGCGGCGAGCGACTCGTCCACCCGGCGATGCCCGCGGGCGCGGGCGAGCGGGAACGGATATCCGGCCGGCGGCCGCGCCGCTTCTTGATGCACCGGCCGGTGCTGCGCTGGGCCGGCCTGGTGTGGCTGGGCGCGTTCCTCGTGCTCCTCGCGAACGACCCGGGCCGGATGTTCTTCGAGACCAAGCTCAGCGTGGACCTGGATCCGGCCGGCTTCTATGCGAGCCTGTGGCACCTCATGGATCCCCGGAACACCTTCGGCGCGCTGAACAACCAGGCGGTCGGCTACGCCATGCCGATGGGGCCGTTCTACCTCGCCGGCCAGCTCGCGCACGTCCCGGTCTGGCTCACGGAACGGCTGTGGCTGTCGCTGATCATCGCGGTCGGCTTCGCCGGCCTGGTCAAGCTGGCGGAAGCGCTCGACATCGGGTCGCCGGCCTCCCGCTTGCTGGCCGGCCTGGTCTTCGTGCTGTGGCCGACGTTCACCATCGTGATCGGGTCCACCTCGTCAGCGGCGCTGCCCGGGATGCTCGCCCCGTGGGCGGTGCTGCCGCTGACGGCGGCCGTGCGGGGACGGGGCAGCGTGATCTGGGCCGCCGCCCGGTCCGGCGCCGTGGTGCTGTGCATGTCCGGGGTGAACGCCACCGTGACCATCGAAGCGCTGCTGCTGCCGGGCCTGTTCATCCTCACCTATGCCCGCGGGCGGCGGCTCGTGTCGCTGGCCCTCTGCTGGGGCGGCGCGGTGGTGATGGCCACAGCGTGGTGGGCCCTGCCGCTGCTGCTGCAGGGCAAGTACGCGTTCAACTTCCTGCCGTACGTGGAGCAGGCGTCCACGACCACGGGCACCGAGTCCGCCGCCGCCGCGCTGCGCGGCGCCGGAAACTGGACCGCCTACCTCAACCTGGGCACGCCGTGGCTGCCCGCGGGCTGGGCCATGGTGAGCACTCCGATGGCGATCATCGTCGGCGCCATCGCGGCCGCGTGCGGCCTGTACGGGCTGGCCATGCGGAGCCTGCCGGCCGGGACCTGGCTGCGGCTGTCCGTGGGCCTGGCGGCGGCCGCCACGCTGGCCGGCTACGGCCGGTCGCTCGGCGGCCCGTTTCACCAGCCGGTCGACCACCTGCTGGACGGCGCGCTCGCCCCGTTCCGTAACGTGTACAAGCTGGAATCCGTCATCGCGGCCGCCCTCGCGCTCGGGCTGGCGCACGTGGCCGCGGCCTGGCTGGCGCGGACCCCCGGCCGGAAGCTAACGCCCATCCAGCGGATATTCACCTGGGAGTCCAGGGCCGTCGTCGGCGTCGTGCTGATCGGGCTGATGCTGCCGTACCTGTCCGGCGAGGTCCTCAACCCGGGCTCGTTTTCGGCGGTGCCGCGGTACTGGTACCAGGTCGCCGGGTTCCTGGCGGCCCGGTCGCCGCAGAACACCGCTCTGGTGGTGCCCGCGGACGCGCACGGCACCTACCTCTGGGGTGACCCGATCGACGACCCGCTGGTCGTGCTGGCCAAGTCACCGTGGGCGGAGGCCGGCCTGGTGCCCTACGGCGGCGCGGGGTCGCAGATCCTGCTGGACACCGCGGAAAACGCGATCGAATCCGGCGAACAGGTCAGCGGCCTGGCCGGCTACCTGCAGCGGGCCGGCGTCCGCTACATCGTGGTCCGGAACGACCTGGACCCGACGCAGGTCGGGTACACGCCGGCTGCGCTCGTGCACCAGACCCTGGCGCTGTCCGGCTTCACCCGGGTCGCCTCGTTCGGCCCCCCGATCGGCGGCAAGCAGATCGAGCCGCGGGCGACCCGGGCGCAGCAGGCTGCGGTGCCCAGCTTCCCGGCGGTCGAGGTCTACGCCCCGGCCGGGTCCGCGGGTCCCCTCAGCCCGGTCAGCGCCCTTCCGGTCACCCAGACCGTGCTGGTCAACGGCGGTCCTGATGCGCTGCTGCAGCTCACCGGGCAGCACCTGCTCGGCCCCGGCCAGCCCGCCATCATCGCCGGGGACCCGCTGCCGTCCAGGCCCGCGCAGTGGGCGGTCACCGACGGGCAGCGTCGCGCCGACACGCTGTTCGGGATGGTCAATGCCAACGTCTCCTACACCTACACCGCGACAGAGACGAACCCGCCTGACGCCGGCCAGCTCGGCCGGGCGGGCGGCCCGCCCCGGCAGCTGCTGCCGGTGCCGGCCGCCGGCCACCTGACCGAGGCCGTATTGTCCGGCGCGGCGAGCGTGACCGCATCGTCCTACGGCTCCTGGATCGCCGACACCCAGCAGGAGGACCCGGCCAGCGCCTTCGACGGCAACCCGGCGACGGCCTGGGCGGAGGGGGACGAGTGGTCGCCGGTGAAGCAGTGGATCCAGATCGGCTTCGCCGGCCAGCTGGACCTGCCGGCCAGCATCCGGATACGCCTGCTGGATGACAGCACGACCCGCGAGATCGCCAGCCAGCTCCGGGTGTCCACCGCGGCCGGCAGCGTCACCACCAGGGTCGCCGCGACCGGCGCGATCCAGCCGCTGAAGGTGGTCCCCGGCCGCACCAGCTGGCTGCGCATCACGATCACCGGAGCCCGGCGAGTCCACCTGGGATATCCGGGAGCGGGGATATCGGACGTGCTGATCCCCGGCGTCCAGGTGACCCGCCTGCTCCAGCCCGCACAGGATCCGGCGGGCAGCCGGGCCGCATCGACCGTTTTCTCGTTCCACCAGCAGGTGCCGTCGCCGTCCGCCCCCGCCGACCCGGCGGCCACCGCGCCGATGGCCCGGACGTTCACCGTCGCCGGCCCGGAGACCCTGCGACCGCAGGCTTCCGCGCTCGCCCTGCCCGGCCCGGGGCTGGACGCGCTGCTCGGCCAGGTCAGCCCGCCTGGCCCGGGCCTCCTGCAGGTCAGCGTGGCCGGGAACCCGGCCGCGGAGCCGGCCGGGTTCCCGGCCAGCCTGATCCGCGGCTTGCCCGGCATGCCGTGGACCGCGGAGAGCGCCAGTCCGGTCATCCACCTGAGCTGGCATGGCCAGCGCCGCATCGGGTCGCTGATCGTACGGCCGGCCCGCGGCCTGCCGTCCACGCCGCACACCGTCAAGATCACCAGCCCGGACGGCACCCGGCAGGCGAGCATCGGCGCAGGCGGCCTGGTGAGGTTCCCGGCCCCGCTGACCACGGACCGGATCGACGTGTCGTTCCCGGGCGTACGCCAGGCCACCGTCGTCAGCTTGACGGGCCAGCTGGCCACGCTTCCTGTCCGGCTGTCGCAGCTGTCGGTGCCTGCCCTGGCCGGCCTGCGCGCAGTCACGCCGGACCAGCAGGCCAGGGTCAGCCTGGCGTGCGGCCAGGGCCCCGCGCTGACCGTCGACGGGCGCGTCTACCGGACGTCGGTCAGCGGCACGGTCGGCGAGCTGAGCGGGTACCGCCCGCTGCCGGTCCGGATGTGCGCTCCGGGCGGCACGCTGAGCTTCGGCGCGGGGCGGCATACGCTGACCGCGGCGGCTCCCGGCACGTTCGCCGTCACCGACCTCAGCCTGGCCAGCATCGCCCCGGGTCCGGAGACCGCGGCCGCGGCCGGCGCCGCCCGCGCCGTGACCGTCCGCAGCTGGCAGCCGGACCAGCGCCAGCTCAGCATCGGCCCGGGAGCGGCCTCCTACCTGGTGATGCACGGGAACTTCAACCCCGGCTGGGGCGCCACGCTGAACGGGCACGGGCTGACGCCGGTACGCCTGGACGGCTGGCAGCAGGGCTTCATCGTGCCGGCCGGGCCGGGCGGGCCGATCACGCTCAGCTTCCGGCCCGCCGCGACCTATCATCTCGCCCTGGCCGTCTCGCTGGCCGCCGCCGCCATCCTGCTCGCCGTCGCGGCCTGGTCCTTCATCGGCCGCCGACGTCGCGGGGACGGTCCAGGCCCCGGCCTGGCGGGGCGGGAGGCCTGGTCGCGGCCGCCTCCCGGAGCCGCCCGTGATCCCCGGCGCGCCTGGCTGGGCATGCTCGGTGTCACCGCGCTGATCTTCGTGGCGGGCGGCCCGGTGGCGCTCGCCGTTCCGGTGCTCGCCTACCTGGCCTGGCGGCTGTCGCGGGCCCCCCGGCGGACGAGCCCCGGGACGTGGCTGCCCTGGGTCGCCTTCGGCGGCATGGTCGCGTCGGGACTGCTGTCCGCGGTGCGGCCGTTCGGCGGTGGCCTGATCGGTTCCTTCGGCGGGCCGGCCCAGGCGTGCGCGCTCATCGCGCTGGCCGCGGCGCTGACACCCACGGTTACCGCCCCCGACCCGGCCTGCGAGGGCCGCCAACCCGCCATCACCATTGGGGAGGATGACAGGTGAATACGGTGACCTATACCGGGATCCTGCTGGCGCTGGTGGCCACCACCGCCTACAACGTGGGGCTGATCCAGGAGAAACGCGCCCTGGGACAGATACCGGCTCTCGACATCCGCCGGGTGCTGCGCGTCATCGTCAGCCTGATGACCAGCCGGGCCTGGCTGGCCGGGTTCGCGCTCATGCTGACCGGGCTGGCCTGCCAGACCATCGCGCTGACGTTCGAGCCGGTCAGCGTGGTGCAGCCGGTGCTCGCCTCCGGCGTCGTGCTGGTCCTCGTGCTCTCCCGGCTGGTGCTGCGGGAGCGCCTGCACGGCGGCGAGACCTGGTGCGTGGCGGTGATCGCCGTCTCCGTAGTCCTGCTGGCCATGTCCGCGACCGGCGCGAAGGACAGCCATACCGCCAGCCCGGGGTGGGTGGCGGCGGTCATGGTCCCGTCGGCCGTCGTGGGCCTGGCGTTCGCGGTCGCCGCGCTGCGCGGCCACAGGCGGGGCAGCACGGTGGCCGGGGTGTGGGCTGGCGTCGGTACCGGGCTGCTCTACGGAGTCGCGGCGCTCGCCATCAAGGCGCTCTCCGGCATCCTGGTCGGCCACCAGACGGCGGCGGGCATCGCGATCGGCGTCATCTCCTCGCCCTACCTCTACGTGCTGGGCGGCTCCCTGGTGGTGGCGATGCTGCTCTTCCAGGCCGCGCTGCAATCCGGCCGCGCGTCGATCGTCGTCCCGGTGTCCAACGTCACCGGCAGCGTGTACTTCATCATCGCGGGCACCTGGCTGTTCCACGAGCACCTGCCGGCCAGCCCGGGCAGGCTCGTCCTGCGCCTGGCCGGGATCGCGCTGGCCGTGCTGGTGCTGGTCGTGCTCGGGCGGCAGGCACCGGAGCCGGTTCCGGTCGCCGTCACCGCGGCCGATCCCGCGCTGGCGGGCCAGCAGCTGGCCGAGGTGAGGAGATAGAGATGGCCCTGGAGGAAGCCCTGCTCGAGGTCCTCGTGTGTCCCATCGACAAACGCGGCCTGCTCTACTTCGCCGACGACACGGTGCTGTACAACCCGCGGCTGCGCCGGCTGTACCGGATCGAGAACGATATCCCGCAGATGCTGCCCAAGCTGGCCGTGCCGGTACCCGACGAGGAGCACAACCGGCTGATGAAGTGCGCTCGGCGCGGCGAGGTCACCGCGATCACGGCGGGCGAGGTGCTGGCCGACGTCTAGCCCTGAGTTAGCCCGGCAGCCGGTACACGGTCAGTCCGGGCTGGTCCACCAGCACGACCGCGCCGGGCAGTCGAGGACCGGCTCCGCCCGCGTCGTCCACCACGAACCGCACCCCGGCCGCGCCCAGGGCCGAGGTCAGCGGCCCGCCGCCGCGGATGGCGCCGTCGAGCCGCCGCGCCCGCGGATCGTCCGGCGCCAGGGCGACGTCGCCGACCCGGGTCCCGTCGTTCCAGATCACCGGGCGCGACAGCAGCTTGGGCCAGGGGTCGAACAGCGCCTCGCCGTGGTTCCAGGCCGGCCGGCGGTAGGTCTCCCACGGCAGCAGCAGCACGGCGCCGCGGGCCGGGCTGGCGTCGATCGTGCGCGCGGCGGCCAGCCACCCGGCCGGGTACCAGGCCGGCCTGAGCCGCCCGGCGGCCCCCCAGGCCAGGCCGGGCAGCAGCAGCACCGGTGCCAGCAGGGCGAGCACCCCGAGGGCCACGCCGGTTCGGTGCAGGCCGGCCGGCCGTTCCCGTGTCCCCCTGGTCCCGAACGGGCCTGGGTTCATCGCCCGGGCCACCACCACGCCGAAACCGGCGGCTTCGGCCAGCGCGAGGGGCGCCACGAACTGCTGGGCGTCGCGCAGCACGGCGACCCCCGGCCACGCGCTCGTCACCTCCCGGAGCAGATCCCGGCCGGGCGCGGTCACGCCGATGCAGGCGATCAGCAGGCCCGCCAGCGCGGCGATACCGAGCCCGGGCCAGCGGTGATCCCGCACGCTCAGCAGGTAGCCGGCCAGGGCGACGATGACCACGGCCAGCCACAGCGCCGACCAGGCTCCGCCGTAGCCCTTCGGGACCGTCTGCGCGTTCCAGCCGCCGCCCAGCAGCACCAGGCTGCCGGCGCTGCCGAACGGCGTGTCGGCCCGCGCGGCGAACGCGGCCACTCCCCCGGGGTCCACGTACACTGTGTGCTGCAGCGAGGGGATGAGCCACGGCAGGCTGCCCGCGGCCAGCGCGGCGAGCGCGATGACCGCGCGGCGCGCGGTCCTGGTGAACAGCGCGGCCGGGACCAGGACCAGGGCGGTGATCGCCATCGCCGCGAACCCGCCGATCACGGCCGGTACCAGCGACAGGCACAGGCGCCCTGTCCAGCGCCACGGGGCCGTATCCGGGGCCCCGTCCGGGCTGAGCACCGCGCGCAGGACCCAGGGCAGGCCCGCGTAGCCGAGCAGCAGCGCCCACTGGCCGATGATGAGCCGCTCGCCGACGTACGGGTTCCAGACGTAGAAGACGCCGCCGGCCAGGCGGGCGAGCTGGGGCTCCCGGTCGAGGAGCGCGGCCACCCCGGCACAGCCGAGCACGAAGATGGCCAGCAGCACCAGCTTCTGCGCCACGTCGGCGGGCATGATCCGCGACACGGCGGCGATGACCATGTCGCTGGGCACCGCCCGGGGCGGGGCGAGCCCGGGCATGGCCGCGGCGAACGGCTCGCGCGGCACGAAGACCATGTCGTAGCTGAGCAGGAAACCGCGCCGCAGCCCTGGGCCCAGCGCGAGCAGGCCCAGGCACAGGCCGACAACCAGCCCCGGGATGTTCCTGCGTACGCTTACCGCCACGCTTCCGCAGGGTAATGCACTCCAGGTCCGCGCTGCTGTGAGCAGCTCTGCCCTGGGCAGCGAGCAGGGCCTTCCGGCGCGGGCGTGCCGCAGGCTGGAAGCATGGCTAACGACGACACCATCCCTCAGTTCAGCGAGCGGGTCCGGGAGCAGCTGCTGCTGCGGCGGATACTCGTGCTCGACGGGGTGCTCGACGACGACAACGGCACGCTGCTCACCACGCAGCTGATCACGCTCGCCGCCGAGGATCCCGGCTCCGACGTCGCGCTGTGGATCAACTCCCCCGGCGGTTCGGTTCCCTCCATGCTCGCCATCCGCGACGTCATGCGGCTGGTGCCGTGTGACGTCTCGACCCTGGCGCTCGGCCTGGCCTGCAGCGCCGGGCAGTTCCTGCTCTCGGCCGGCACGAAGGGCAAGCGGTTCGCGCTGCCGCACGCCCGGATCCTGATGCACCGGGGCTCGGCGGGGATCGGCGGCAGCGCGGTCGACATCGAGGTTCAGGCCGACGACCTGCGGCACACGGTCGATACCGTGCTCGGCCTGATCGCCCAGGACACTGGCCAGCCGGTCGAGCGCATCTTCGACGACTCGCTCCACGACCACTGGTATACCGCGGCCGAGGCGCGCGACTACGGCTTCATCGACGGGATCGTCGACTCGTTCGGCCAGGTCATGCCCGCGAGAAAGCACCGCATCGGGCTGAAGGGAGAGGCGGCATGAGCTCATACACGATCCCGAACGTCATCGCCCAGCACCCCCGGGGCGAGCGGATCATGGACGTCTACTCGCACCTGCTCACCGAACGCATCGTCTACCTGGGCACCCCCATCGATCCGGGCGTGGCCAACACGCTCATCGCCCAGCTGCTGCACCTCGAGGCGGAAAGCGCCGAGCAGGAGATCAACCTGTACGTCAACTGCGAGGGCGGCGACCTGCCGTCCATGCTCGCCGTGTACGACACCATGCAGTACATCGAGGCGCCGGTCGCGACGACGTGCGTGGGCCAGGCGATCGGCGTCGGCGCGGTGCTGCTCGCGGCGGGCGCACCCGGCAAGCGCTCGCTGCTGTCGCACGCCCGGGTGGTGCTGCACCAGCCCGCGGCCCGGGGCCAGGGGCCGATTCCGGACCTGATCCTGCAGGCCGACGAGCTGGTGCGGATGCGCGCCGCGATCGAGGAGATCCTCTCGGCGCACACGGGCCAGTCCGTGCAGACCCTGCGCGCGGACACCGACCGGGACCGCGTGCTGACCGCGCGGGCCGCGCTGGACTACGGGATCGTGGACCAGGTGCTCGGGCGGCGAGAGCGGGACGACCGGACGGACCGGGGCCGCCTGACCGCCTGAGGTCCTAGGCGGCGAGGGCGAGCAGCACCGGGCCGGTGCGGCCCGCGCGGGTGCTGGCCTCCCCGGGGGCGAGGGCCTGCTGGCGGCGCAGGTCGGTGGCGACCTGTTCGGTAAGGCCGATGAGCGTGGTGCCCAGCGCGCCGGCCAGGGCCGCGATCATCTCGCTCGAGGGTTCCTTGCGGCCGCGCTCGATCTCGGACAGGTACTGGGGCGAGATCCCGGCCCGGGCCGCCGTCTCGGCCAGCGTCTCCTGCTGTTCCTGGCGGAGGGCCCGGAGCCGCCGGCCGAGCACTTCCCGCCAGAGTGGCTCCTGGGGACGCCGTTCCGGCTGGGGCTTCCGCTGAGGTTCCCGCTCGGGTGCGCGCCGCAGCGGATACACGTTCGCGTGCTCGGCCATATCTCAGCGTAATCGCGGGATGCTGCGTTTCCCCGCCGGTTTCGCTACCGGCAGACCCCGGGGAGGTCGGCAGCGCGGTGTCCACGCGATCCGGCGCGTGGCCGGGCGCATCAGAAGTCCGTGTGAGAATAGGCCTTCTGCCCGTAGCTTGGCGCCATCGGGTTCCAGATGTCCAGGAACGCCTTCTTGGCCGCGGTCGCCTGGGCGGAGGCGTTCTGGCCGGCCAGGTAATTGGTGTTCTGGCTGGGATCCGATCCGCACGCGTACCCCAAGCGTGCGAAATCCGCCATCCAGTTCTGGTAATGCCGGTCAGCGGTAAGGGACTGCTGCATCGCGGCGGTCAGCGCGCTGATCAACTGCGCCCCGTTGGGCAGCCCGGACGGCGAGAGCGTCCGCAGGCCGTTCAGGATGTCCTGGCGGGTGTTGATGGCCTGCTGCATGCTCGCCTGTCCGCTGGCCGGGGTCTGCGAGCAGGTCCGCACGCCGTCGATCGCGGGCTGGATGGCCGGGCGCACCGAGGCGCTTCGCGCCAGGTAGGTGCCGAGGGTAGTCATGACGGATGCAGGCGACTGGGTCGGCGAGGACGGACTCGACGAGGTGCCGGGCGAGGAGGCCGGCCCGGGGCTGCCCAGGTACCCGGCCCGCCAGGCCACGAAGGCCCCGGCGACGGCGGCGATCAGCACGGTAGCCACGGCGACGGCTATCCGTCCGCCCCGGCCG
>Ga0335081_10018390_pt1 | contig 11297 bp, 10 predicted proteins | sample Lox_Sample_35_FD_206713 | JGI IMG/M metagenome (GOLD analysis project Ga0335081, IMG submission 206713) | Soil microbial communities from Loxahatchee National Wildlife Refuge, Florida, United States - Lox_Sample_3.5 | ecosystem: Environmental > Terrestrial > Soil > Wetlands | place: USA... | reverse complement strand
TTCGCGCCATAGGGCAGGCAGCGCCGCGTCGCCCGCGCCCACACCCACCGTAACGGGCCGAAGCCTATAATTCGTGCTCACGGTTGGCGCTATGTCGCGTCCATAACTATGGCAAGCCGGGAGACACAGTGGGCCCGGTGGCGTCGAGGGGCATCCAAATCATGCCGGCCGATGTTCTGGCAGTACCCTTTCCGGTTGGCAAGCGCTCTCTTCCGGACTCGGAGAGCCACACGAGGGCAAGCAGCAGGGGAGCCGAGAGTCCCACCGCACCGGACCCCATGGCAGGGCAAGGTCTGAGCCGCATGGACGACGCCGTACTGGTCCGCGAAGCGCAGCGCGGCGATCGCGCCGCCTTCGAGGAGTTGGTCCGGCACTACGATCAGACGGTGTTGCGCCTGGCCATGCGCCTGACCGGCTCGGAGCACGAGGCCCAGGACATTTACCAGGAAGCTTTCCTCAAGGCCTACCGGAACCTGGGCAGCTTTCGATTTGAGTGCTCGTTCTATACGTGGATTTTTCGCATCGTTTCGAATCTGTGCATGGACCATCTGCGCAAGCGGCAGGTGCGAAAGGAAGATTCGCCGGTCGCGGTGGATGCCGAAGGGCAGCCCTACGACGTGCTGACGCAGGTGGCGGATGCGCGGCCGGGCGCGAACCCGGAGCATGACCTGATGAGCCGCGAGGTGGGGAAGAGGATTCATCGCGCGATGCAGCGGCTCTCGCCGCGCGAGCGGATGGTTTTCGAGCTCAGGCATTATCACGGGCTCAAGTTGCGGACGGTGGGCGAGATCCTGCACACCACGGAAGAGACGGCGAAGAACACGCTGTTTCGCGCCACGCAGAAACTGCGCGGCGCATTGGCGGACTTACGATGAGCTCCCCACAAGGGGTGGAATGATGAATTGCGAATGGGTCAAACACAATGTCCTGCTCTACCTGTACAACGAGCTGCCGGATGACGCTCGCTACGAACTGGAGCAGCACGTCAACCGCTGCGGCGAGTGCGCGGGCGAGTTGAAGGCGGTGCGGGAGTTTCATCATGAACTGGCACAGCATCCCGTGGAGGAGCCGTCGCCGAACCTGCTGGCGGCATCGCGCATGCGCCTGCAGGAATCTCTGGAAACGGCCGAGCAGGGCGGATTCTGGCAGCGGGTCACGTTCGATCCGGCGGCCTGGCTGCGCCCGCTGCGGCTTTCACCCGCGCTCACGGCGATGATTTTCGTCTTTGGCTTCGCCGCCGGCGTGGGCAGCACCTACAAGCTGGTGAAGGCGGAACCCACGGAGCTCAATGCGGCCGAAGCTCCGGCCATGGAATCCTCCATCACCGGAATTCGCTCGGTTGCGCAGCAGCCGGGATCGAACCAGATCAGCATCAAGTACGACACGGTTTCCACCCAGGAAGCGCAGGGTTCGCTCAATGACCAGCGCATTCAGCAACTGCTGCTTTTTGCCGCCCGGAACAACTACAACTCCGGCGTTCGCATTGATTCGGTGGACCTGCTGACGCGGCGGCCGGAGGACGTGCAGGTTCGGGAGGCGCTGGTGTACGCGCTGCGATACGATTCCAACCCCGGGGTGCGGCTCAAAGCGGTTGCGGCGCTGGCGCCCTATGTGAAGGACGATTTGCGGGTGCGGGACGCGGAACTCGAAGCCCTGATGAACGATGCCAACTCCGGAGTGCGCACGCAGGCCCTGCACGCGCTGGAACCGGTGGCGGCGGACGGCAGCGTGCGCGCGGTGCTGGGCCAGCTGGCGGAGAGAGATGCGAATCTCTACATCCGTTCGCAGGCGCGGCTGGTGCTGGCGCAAATGCCGGAGATGGATTGAGCATGCTGAAGGCGAGCGTTCAGAACGTCATGTTGAGACGACTCTCACAATTCGCTGTGGTTGCGAGTTTTCTGGTGGCCCAGATGGTGGTGGCGCAGGAAGGCAATATCCACCACGAAGGGAACGAGTGGCAGCAGGAGACGAATGGCACGCTGGCGGCGGCCAGGATCGTACACATCAAGTTGGACGCCGGCTCGGTGCACGTGGAGGGCGGAGCGCAGAGCGGCATCACGTACGAAGTGCGCACCCATAGCTACAGCTCCTCTGAAGGCGAAGCGCGCCATGGCCTAGAAAATTACAAAATCAGCGCTTATGTGCGGGGCGACACGGCGTGGATCATGGGCGAGTGGCAGGGCCGGCACATGCGGCAGTTTTCGGCCGAAGTGAGCGTGCATGTTCCGCGAGAAACCGAACTGGTGAAGATTGAGACCGATGGCGGGCGGGTAAGCGCGAATGGCATCAGCGGACGGGTGGAAGCGGAAAGCGGGGGCGGCCCGATCAACATGCAGGACATCGGCGGATCGGTCACGGCGGAGACGGGCGGCGACAGCATCGAGTTGAATTCGATTGGCGGCGACGTAAAGCTGGAGACGGGCGGCGGCAGAATCAGCATCACTTCGGTGAAAGGCAAGCTGAACGCGAGCACCGGCGGGGGAGAGATCCTGCTGGTTTCGGTGGACCAGAATGCGGTGCTGGAGGCGGGCGGCGGAAACATCCAGGTGAAGCAGTGCGGCGGAGGGCTGAAAGTTTCAACCGGCGGAGGAAATATCGAGATTGGCGACGTGGCGGGGCCGGTGGAAGTGGAAACGGGCGGGGGAAGCATTGAGCTGGGCTCGGCGAAGGGGCCGGTGCGGGCGGAAACGGGAGCGGGGCGGATTGTGCTGGACGGGGTGCCATCGGCGCGGGCTGAAACCGGTTCGGGCGCCATCGAGGCCAAGTTCGTTGCCGGCGGCGGGCGGGGCGACTCAACCCTCGAAACCGGGGCGGGCGATATCACGGTGTATCTGCCGGAGAACCTGAACATCACGGTGCGCGCTTCGATCGAATTGGCGAACGGCCACAATATCCGCTCGGATTTTCCGGGCATCCACGTCAACACCGATGGCGGTCAGTGGGGACCGAAGACCATGACGGCTGACGGCAGCCTGAATGGCGGGGGGCCGATGCTGAAGGTCCGCACCACGACGGGCGATATTTATTTCCGGCGCGCGGGCCGGTAAGTTGTGATTGCGAGCGGGAGGCGCACATGCGGAAGCTGATTCTGATTTCGACCACTGTTCTGGCTCTGCTGACCGTTTTCAGTTTCGGCGTCAACTGCGCCACAACGGCGCCCCCAACCGGCGAGCCAGGCTCGGGAAACAGCAACTATTTCGGATACTGGAGCGATGAACCGTTCGATGGCGAATCTTACCTGGGCGTGGATACGCGGGACATTACTCCCGATCGCCTCAGCGCTCTGCATCTGAAGGAAGAGACCGGCGTGGAAGTGACGATGGTGGACCAGGACGCTCCCGCGGGCAAGGCGGGGCTCAAAGAGCATGACGTGATCATGAGCATCAACGGGCAGCAGGTGGAGAGCGTGGAGCAGCTGCGGCGGCTGATTCATGAAATTCCTTCCGGGCGCATCATCACGATTGGGGTGAGCCGCGATGGGCAGATGATCACGCTCAAGGCGCAACTCAGCGACCGGACGAAGTCGTTCGGCACGCAGGGCAAGGAATTGAAGATTGAAATTCCGCATATTCCCGCGCTGCCGGATTTCGACTTCGATATGCCGGTTTCGGTGGTGGTGGTGCACTCTTCGATGCGCAGCGGGCTGATGGTGGAAAATCTCACGCCGCAACTGGGAGATTTTTTAGGCGCGAAAAACGGGCAGGGCGTGCTGGTGCGCTCGGTGGAGAAAGGCAGCCACGGAGAAAAAGCGGGATTCCGCGCCGGCGACGTGATTGTCCGGGTCAACGGCGACCGGGTGAATGATGCCAGTGATTTCACGCACGCGTTGCGCTCGCATCGCGAGGGCCCGCTGAGCATCGGAATTATCCGCGACAAAAAGGAGCAGACCCTGACGCTGACTTTGCCGGAGCGCAAGCAATCGGGGCAAAACGAAGAGACCTGGGAGGTTCCGGAGATCAACGCGAACCTGGAGAACGAACTGACACAAGTGCGCACCCAGATGGCGCAGATCCAGCCGGAGATTACCGCGGCACTGCAGCGGGTGAAGCCGGAGATTGACGCGGAAACCCGGCAGGCGATCAAACGGGCGCAGGAAGCCATGGAGAAACAACGCCAGGAGCTGCGGCAGCAGGAGCTCAAGCTGAAGAAAATGCGGGTGCGAATGGTCCACGGGTGGGCGGATATTTAGCGCGGCGGGCGCTGCTGCATGGTCATGGCGAGCGCGGCAGTGTGAAGTTCGACGCTAGACCGGCCGCATAGCGCCGGATTCCGCGGAGGCCGCGGCTTCCCGAGCCGTGGGAGGAAGACAGGCGCGATTGCGGCCGCCCTGTTTGGCGGCGTAGAGCGCAGAATCGGCGGCCTTGACCAACTCATCCCGAGTGGTGCCATGTTCCGGATAGGAGGCGGCGCCGGCGCTGATGGTGACGGGCCGCGGTACCCCGGGGAATTGCCAACTCTCCACCAGACGGCGCAGTTTCTCGGATACGGCGTAGGCGTGTTGCGGGTTAGTCTGCGAGAGCAGGATGGCGAATTCTTCTCCGCCGAAGCGGCACACCACGTCAATCTTCCGCAACTGCTGATGAAAAATTGAGGAAACCTGGCGCAGGACCTCGTCGCCGAGCAAGTGCCCGAATTCATCGTTGAGGCGCTTGAACTGATCAATATCCACCATAATGACGGCCATGCCGGCGCCAAAACGGCGGGCGCGCTCGATCTCTTCGGCGATGCGCAGCTCGAAGAAGCGGCGGTTAAAGATTCCGGTCAATCCATCGAGGTAGGCGAGCTGCTTGACCCGCTCGACGTAGTGGGCGTTCTGGATGGCGTTCGAGCAGATGTCCGCGACCGATTCCAGAGACTGAACATCGGTGGGATTGAAGGCGCCGGGCTCGGCGCTATCGAGCACGAGCGCACCGAGGGTTTGCCCGAACGAAACCAGAGGGATGCACATGCGGGAGGCAGTTTCGTCAAAAAAGCCGGCGAACCCGGGAACGCTGCGCGTGTCATTTTCAATGACGGTTTTGCCGCTCAGCACGGCATTGCCCCAGAGTCCGGCGCTCAGCGGCAGGCGGCCGCCCTCAGGCAAGCGCGGCGTGAGCGTGCCGTGATGGGCGCGCAGCACGAGTTCTTCTTCCTCTTTGAGCAGGACGGAGACGTGGGCCACGGAGAAAGAATTCTGAATGAGCCGGCAGACTTTGGAGAGCAGCTCTTTCAGGTCGAGGACGGCGGTGGTTTGCTTGGCGATGGCGTTGATGGCTTCCAGTTGCAGAGCGCGGCGGCGCTCGAGGGAATAGAGGCGCGCGTTCTGCAGAGCCATGGAGGCCTGCGTGGAGAATAGCGTTAACAGGTCAATAGTTTCACGATCGAAATGATTCAGGCTATCGCTCTGGCAATCGAGCACGCCGACGACTTCGTCCCGCACCATGAGGGGAATGGCGAGCTCGGAGCGGGTGCTTTGGGCGGAGGCGACGTAACGCTTGTCGAGGGTGACATCGGGGGCGTACATGGGGCGCTTTTCCCGTGCCGCGCCGCCGGTGATGCCTGAGCCGACGGTCACGCGGACAGCCTCTTTGCCCTTATCCCATCCGATTTGACAGCGGGCGTAAAGCTCGTTGGTTTTTTCGTCGAGGAGCAGAATCGCCACATTCTGCAGGTGAAAGTAATCCCGGGCGATGGTCAGGATCTGCTGCAGCACTTCGTCCAGATCGAAGGTGGACAGCACGGCCTGGCCGGCATCGTAAAGGATGGCGACTTTCTGCATAGAACTGGCCGGATTCTAACGTGTTTCCTTGAGGTTACCGAGGTGCCCAAAGTAACCGGGTTGGGGAGCAAATGGGGAAGGTCACGAATTGGGACGGCGCCGGGCCCGGGCGATGGTCTTGATGATGCCGAGGATGACGAGGCAGAACCAGAAGTCCACGATGAGGCCGGCATCGAAATGGAAGGGCACGTGATGGGCACCGGCGGGAAGATGAGGCAAAAGAAGGAAGTAGGCGGCATTGCCGAGGAGAATCGCGACCAGGGCCTGCACGAAATTCACCATTGCTTTAGACACCGTTACAAGTTCCTCCGTTGACACCTACCTCCTGTGCATCCGCCTCCGGCCAGAGTGGAACCGGTGCTGCGAACCGGCAAGCCGGCGACTGAGGGCCGAGACTCCTGAGAACCGGGACTCTACCTGCTACCATCCTTGAGATGCTCGATCCGGGCACTTCCGTTCAATACGTAAAGGGGATTGGCCCGCGCCTGGTGGAAATTCTGGCCGGGAAAGGCCTCCACACGGTGGACGACCTTCTCCATTATCTGCCTTTTCGGTACGAAGACCGGCTGAATCCGCGGAGTATTGGCGAGCTGCGGGCGGGAGAGATGGCGACGGTGATTGCGGAAGTGCGCAATTCGGGGTTGTTTCGCACCCGGCGGATGCCGATTTTTCAGATGACGGCGGGGCAGGGACGCGCGCGGATCACCTGCATCTGGTTCAATGCGGCCTATTTGCGCGATCGCTTTCAGCCCGGCCAGCTGGTGGCCCTGTACGGCAAGGTGGAAGAAGATCGTTATGGCAAGGAGCTGCAGCTGGTGCAACCGCAGTTTGAGATCCTGGGCGAGGCGGGCGATGGGGCGGAGAGCGGCGCGGAGAGGAACCTGGCAGCGTCGCTCGAAGTGGGCCGGATAGTGCCGATCTATGAATCGGCCGGGAACGGACGGCTCACCTCGCGGTGGTTCCGGCGGGTGATTCACACGGCGTTGGAGAGCCTGCCGGCGGAGGGGCCCGATCCCATCCCGGCTGCGGTGCGACGGCGATTGAGCCTGATTTCGGGGCGCGCGGCACTGCAGAAAGTGCATTGGCCGGATGCGGGGGAGAGTTTAACGGAGCTGCAGGCGGCGCGGACGCCGGCGCACATTCGGCTGATTTTCGAGGAACTTTTCTTTGTTGAGCTGGGGCTGGAACTCAAGCGGCGGCAGCAGAAAGCGCAGACGGGGATTGCCTTCCGGCTGGATGATTCGGTGCGGGCGGCGATCAAGATGATCTTGCCGTTTCATCCTACGGGCGCGCAGAAGCGGGCGCTGAAGGAGATTGCGGGAGACATGGCACAGCGGGCGCCGATGCGCCGGTTGCTGCAGGGCGATGTTGGCTCGGGTAAAACGCTGGTCGCGTTTGAGGCGGCGATCATCGCGATTGAAAACGGATACCAGGTGGCGCTGATGGCGCCGACTGAGATTTTGGCGCAACAGCATTATTTTTCGGCGCGCCGGATTCTGGAAAATGCGGGGTATCGCGTGGTGCTGCTGACCGGGTCGCTGGAGGATGACCGCAAGCGCGAGACCCGGCGACACATTGCGCAGGGAAATGCGCAGCTCATCATCGGCACGCACGCGCTGCTGGAACAGAGAGTTGAGTTCGGCAATCTGGGGCTGGTGATTGTGGATGAGCAGCACCGCTTCGGCGTGCTGCAACGCTTCAAGCTGATGAAAAAGAGCGATGCGCGCGGGCCGGTTGCGGAACAGGCGGGGGGAGTCATTGGGGGCCGCGGCGGAGCGGAGCCGCATGTTCTGGTCATGACTGCTACGCCCATCCCGCGCACGCTTGCGCTCACGCTGTACGGCGACCTGGACTGCAGCGTTCTGGACGAAATGCCGCCGGGCCGCACGCCCATCGTGACGCGCCGTGTTTCTGACGATCGCTCCGGCGAGGTTTGGGAATTTGTGCGCAAGCAAATCATGGCGGGACATCAGGCTTACGTGGTCTATCCCGTGATCGAGGAAAACGAGGAGACTGAGCTCAAGGCGGCGCTCAAGATGTACAAGGAGCTGAGCAACAAAGTTTTTCCCGACCGCAAAGTCGGGCTGCTGCATGGCCGGCTGGAGGCCGATCTGAAGGAGCAGGTGATGCGCCTATTTCAGAAGGGAGAGATCGAGATTCTGATTTCGACCACGGTGATTGAAGTGGGCGTGGACGTCCCGAACGCGACGGTCATGGTGATTGAGCACGCGGAGCGATTTGGACTTGCGCAGCTACACCAACTGCGGGGGCGAATCGGACGTGGCGCGGCCAAGTCTTTTTGCATTCTGATGACGGGGGGGAAAGTTTCGGAAGATGGCGAGCGGCGGCTGGATGCGATGGTCCGCACCAGCGACGGCTTTCAGATCGCCGAACTGGACCTGGAGCTGCGCGGGCCGGGTGAATTTTTTGGCACGCGTCAGGCGGGGGTGCCGAGTTTTCAAGTGGCCAACCTGATTCGCGACCGGCAGTTGCTCGAGGCCGCCAAGCTGGAAGCGGCGGCAGTGCTGGCCGGCCCGAATGCGGAAATTTCGCAGCCGGAGATCAACCGCGCGCTGCAACACATGCGGGCGCGCTGGCAGAAGACATATGGGCTGGTGGAAGTGGCGTAGCGATTTCCCTTCTTGCTGAGATTCTGGACATTCTGAGCGCAGAACGATGGGCTGTCGGGACCCACATTTCGCAGTGAAGCCATCTAGCATCACACAGGTCAATGTGTAATAATTCACACATGGCGACTAACCTTGCATTGGACGACAAACTGATTGAGGCGGCGAGGCACGCCGGCAAGCACAAGACCAAGAAGGAAGCGGTGACTGCGGCCCTTGATGAATACATTCAGCGCCGACGGCAGCTCCGCATTCTCGAGGCGTTCGGCAGATTTGAATTCGACAATTCCTACGATTACAAGAAGGGGCGGCGGGCGCGCCGGCGATGATGGTGCTGGTGGATACTCCGGTATGGTCGCTCGCGCTGCGCCGAAAGGCGAAGGACCTGAATCCGCGCGAGCATGCCGTAATGCATGCGCTGACTGAACTGATTCGAGAAGGCAGAGCGCAGCTGATGGGAGTGATTCGGCAGGAACTGCTTTCCGGCATTGGTGATGAGCATCAGTTTGAGAGGCTGCGCGATTACTTGCGTGCATTCAGCGAGCCGCGACTAGAAGCCCGCGATTACGAACAGGCTGCGCAGATGCACACCGCCTGCCGCGGCCGTGGCGTTGCAGGGTCAACGATTGACTTTCTGATCTGCGCCGTGGCCGATCGCCGCAATTGGCAGATTCTTACAACCGACCGCGACTTTGACCGCTATCGAAAGATCCTGGGCCTGGATCTGTATCCGGCTTAGTTTTTCGGCCCGGACTGTTCCGCCCGGCCCTCGCGGAGTGCAATAAGCTGTGGGATAATCTCCCGCTTGTGAAGTCTGTTGCGAAAGCCGAGCTTTACCGCAAGCTGCCTGCGGTGGATGAGCTGCTGCGAAGCCCCGAACTGGCCCCGCTGATTGCGCATGAGGGACTGACCGCGGTAACCGATGCGGCCCGGGCGGTGCTCGCCCGGGTGCGGGAACAGATTGCGGGTGGCCATCTCGATGGCGCCGCGACGGAGCTTGCGTTGTCCGGTCTCTCGAGTGCAATCGAGCGCGAATTGCGGCAGGCGTTGCGTTTCTCGCTGCGCTCCGTCATCAACGCGACCGGCGTAATTCTTCACACTAATCTTGGGCGCGCGCCGCTAGCTGATTCGGCCGTGGAACACATTCGCGAAACCGCGAGCGCTTATTCGAACCTGGAATTCGATCTCGCCGGCGGCGAACGCGGGAAGCGTGATTCTCATGTAGATCGTCTGTTTCGCAAGCTGCTCGAACAGGATGCTCCGGGCGCGACGGATGTTTCTACTATCGTGGTGAACAATAACGCCGCGGCGGTGCTGCTCGGCCTGAACACGCTGGCGGAGGGCGGCGAGGCGATCGTTTCGCGCGGAGAGCTGGTGGAGATTGGCGGGTCTTTTCGCATTCCTGATGTGATGGCGAAGTCGGGCGCGATTTTGCGCGAAGTGGGCACGACGAATCGCACTCGCATCGCCGACTATGCCGCGGCCATCAGCGAAAAGACGCGGCTGCTGCTCCGCGTTCACCGCTCGAATTTTCAGATCACCGGCTTTACCGAGCAGCCGCCCCTCGCGGACCTGGTTGCGCTTGCCCGCAAGCACAAGCTGCCGCTCATGGAAGACCTGGGGAGCGGTGCGCTGTTTGATCTCTCTTCCGTCGGCATCGAGAACGAACCCGGCGTGCTGGACAGCCTGGGCGCGGGCGTGGACGTAGTAACGTACAGCGGGGACAAGCTGCTGGGCGGGCCGCAGGCCGGGATTCTCAGCGGGCGCAAGGACTTGATGGCGGGCATGCGCGCCAACTCGCTGTTTCGCGCGCTGCGAGTGGACAAACTGACTTATGCCGCTCTGGAAGCCACGCTGCTCGCGTATGTGAAGCGCGATCACGACGCGATCCCGACGCTGCGCATGATGCGGCTTGGCAAACAGGAGATCACTCGGCGGGCCGAAGCCCTGGCAGAAAAAGTCAGGACGCCGAAACTCACAGTCGAACTGCCGGATGGCGAGTCGGTCATCGGCGGCGGCGCGGCGCCGTCATCCGCGCTGGCCACCTGCCTGCTGGGGCTGGGCTGCGATGGTCTGACCGCCGGCGAACTCGCCGCCCGCCTGCGGCAGTCGGAGACGCCGGTCATCGTGCGGGTGGAAGAGGGAAGAGTCCTGCTGGATTTGCGTACTGTTTTGCCGGAACAGGATGAGGTTTTGGCTGATGTCCTGTTGAAGATTGCGGCGGCGTAGATCCTGTCATGTTGAGCGGAGCTCGTTCTGCGAAGCTGAAGCGTTCTTCAGCATTCCTGCGCCGAGCATTCCTGCGCCGAGCATTCCTGCGCCGATCTCCGGTTGCCAATTGAAAATTCACCAGCGGCCGTGGACCAAGGGGCGAATCTTCTGATCGTAAATCCGCCGCACCGCTGCCATGGTTTCCGCGCTCAACTCTGGCAGCGCTGAGGCAGCACAATTTTCTCCCACTTGCGCGGGACGCTTGCCGCCGGGGATGGCGCAGCTGACTGCATCGAACATCAAAATCCAACGCAGCACGAACTGGCTCATGGAAACTCCGGACGGCAAAAGCGGACGAATTTCTTCTACCGCTGCGAGTCCAATATCGTAGTCCACGCCAGAAAAAGTCTCGCCTACGTCGAAGGCTTCGCCGTGGCGATTGAAGTTGCGATGGTCGTCGCTGGCGAAAGTGGAGTCCTTGCGCAGCTTGCCGCTCAGCATGCCACTCGCCAGCGGGACGCGGGCCAGAATTCCCACTCCTTTCTGTTTGGCCTTCTGAAAGAAAACTTCCCCCGGCTTCTGGCGGAAACAATTGAAGATGATCTGCACACATTGGACGTTGGGCCACTCGATCGCGCGGAGAGCTTCATCAACTTTTTCGACGCTCACGCCGTAGCAGCGAAGCTTGCCGGCCTGCACCA
>Ga0335081_10018389_pt1 | contig 11298 bp, 9 predicted proteins | sample Lox_Sample_35_FD_206713 | JGI IMG/M metagenome (GOLD analysis project Ga0335081, IMG submission 206713) | Soil microbial communities from Loxahatchee National Wildlife Refuge, Florida, United States - Lox_Sample_3.5 | ecosystem: Environmental > Terrestrial > Soil > Wetlands | place: USA: Florida... | reverse complement strand
GTTGCGGAGCGCCGCGGCAAAGGCATCGGCCGCATCATCGAGGAGCGCATCGAGCGGCGTTGTGCGGCTCGCCAGCAGCAGGCGCTTGGTGGCGGCGTTGGCGCCGGGGGCGCAGCGATTGATGTCGGCAAGCACCTTGGCGAGCGTCGCCTCGAAAGCGGGCTTGTCCTCGCAGACGTGATGCACGAGGCCGATCCGCGCGGCCTCGCGGCCGCCGAAGCGCATGCCGGTGAGCGCAATGCGCCGCGCTGCGGAGACGCCGACGCGCGCCGCGACAAAAGGTGCGATCTGCGCCGGCACGACGCCGAGCCCGGTCTCCGACATGGCAAAGCGCGTATCGGCCATGGCGATGACAACGTCGCCGATGCAGGCGAGGCCGAGGCCGCCGCCGAAGGCGGCGCCCTCGACGGCCAGCACGATGGTCTGCGGCAGGCTGTCGAAGCGCTGGAGGAACGTGCCGAAGCGGCGGTTGCTGAGGGCGATCGGGTCGCGCTCGCCGGGGGCCGGCAGTGGCGACTTGAACTGCGCCATGAAGCCTTTGATGTCGCCGCCGGCGCAAAAGGTGCCGCCGGCGCCGCGCACCAGGACGCAGGCGACGTCATGCGCCTGCTCGAGGTATGCGACGACCGAGAGCAGCTCCGGCACCATCTCGCCGCCGAGTGCGTTGCGGGTCTCCGGGCGATTCAAGGTGATGTCGAGGCGCGAGCCATGTCGGGTGAGGAGCAGATGCTTGCAATTCGGGAGCGTGGTCATCGTCCCCCCTCCCTACCCTCCCCCTCAAGGGGGGACGGGCGATGCTGAGAGCGCGGGGGCAAGTCGATACGAGCCATCATTGGTTCGAGCCCGGGCGCTTCTTGCCGGGGAGGATGCCCATGTGCTTGCAGATGATGGCCAGCATGATCTCGTCGGCGCCGCCGCCGATCGAGGTGAGACGGCCGTCGCGGAAGAAGCGGGTGATTTCGGTGTCGTTCATGAACCCCATGCCGCCGTAATATTGGAGGCAGCTGTCGGCGACCTCGCGCTGCAGGCGGCCGACGGTGAGCTTCGCCATCGAAGCAAGATTGGTGATGTCGGCGCCGGCGAGATACTCCTCGACCGCGCGATAGACGAGCGAGCGCAGCAATTCAATCTTGGTCTGCAGCTCTGCCAGCTTGTAGTGCACGACCTGGTTGTCGAGGATGCTTTGGCCGAAGGCGACGCGTTGGCGCGTATAGCCGATCGTGTCCTGGATCGCGCGCTCCATCTTGACGAGGCCGCCCGCCGCAGCCCAGAGCCGCTCCTCTTGGAACTGCTCCATCTGATAGATGAAGCCCATGCCCTCCTCGCCGATGCGATAGCGCTGGGGCACGCGCACGCCGTCGAAAAAGATCTGCGCCGTGTCGGAGGCGCGCATGCCGAGTTTGTCGAGCTTCCGCGCGATCTCGACGCCCTTGGTCTTCATCGGCAGGCAGATCAGCGACTTGTTGCGGTGGACGGCGCCGTCGCCGGTATTGGCGAGGAGGCACATCCAGTCGGCCTGAGTCCCATTGGTGGTCCACATCTTGCCGCCGTCGATGACGTAGTCGCCGCCGTCCTTCCGCGCCCGCGTCTTGATGCTGGCGACGTCGGAGCCGGCGCCGGTTTCGGAGACGCCGAGGCAAGCGACGTAGTCGCCGGTGATGCTGGGTTTCAGGAACTCGTCGCGGAGCGCGTCGGAGCCATGCCGGGCCAGCGCGGGGGTCGCCATGTCGGTCTGGACGCCGATCGCCATGGTGATGGAACCGCTGCGCGACGCGCCCAGCGCCTCGCAGAACGCCACCTCGTAGGAATAGTCGAGGCCTTGGCCACCGAACCGCTCGGGCTTGTGGATGCCGAGGAAGCCCTGATTGCCCATTTTCTTGAAGACCTCGTGGGCGGGAAAGATTCCCGCCTTTTCCCATTCCTCGACATAGGGGTTGATCTCGGTCTCGCAGAATTTCGCGACCGAGCGCATGAGCTCCTTGTGCTGTTCGCTGTAGATCATGAGGTCCTCACGGGCGGGCGACGCCGAAGCTCGTCGGGTTCAAGGGACGCCTCTCCGCCTCGCGGCAGATCGAGAGGCAATAGGCCAGCACCTTGCGGCTGTCGCGCGGGTCGATGAGGCCGTCATCCCAAAGCCGCGCGGTGGCGAAGAGCGCCGTCGATTCACGGTCGAACTGGTCGATGATCTTCTGCTCCATCGCCTGGAGCTCGGCGCGGTCGACGGACTTCCCCGTCCGCGCCCGGCGCTCCTCGGTGATGATCGAGAGCACTTTTGCCGCCTGCTCGCCGCCCATCACAGCGATGCGATTGTTGGGCCAGGCGAAAATGAAGCGCGGATCGTAGGAGCGGCCGCACATGCCGTAATTGCCGGCGCCGAAGCTCGCGCCGATATGGAGGGTGAGCTGCGGCACGCCGGCGTTGGCGACGGCCTGGATCATCTTCGAGCCGTGCTTGACGATGCCGCGCCGCTCGGCCTCGGTGCCGACCATATAGCCGGTCGTGTTCTGGAGATAGACGATGGGCGTGCCGGACTGGCACATCAGCTGGATGAACTGCGCCGCCTTGACCGAGCCGTCGGCGTCGATCGGCCCGTTGTTGCCGATGATGCCGAGCACCTCGCCCTCGATCTCGGCCTGGCCGCAGACGGTGTGGACGCCATAAAGCGGCTTGAAGTCGAGGAAATCGCTGCCATCGACGAGGCGGGCGATGACCTCGCGCACGTCATAGGGCTTGCGGTAGTCGACCGGCACGATGCCGCAAATCTCGTCGGCGCTGTAGCGCGGTTCGCGGAAGCCGTGCTTCTCCCGCGGCGGCAAGTTGTCGTTCCAGTGGAGCTTCGCCACGATCTCGCGGCACAGGCGGATGCCGTCGGCATCGTCCTCGGCCATGTAGTCGCTGACGCCCGAGACGGTCGAATGCATCTCGGCGCCGCCCAGCTCCTCGTCGCTGGCGCGCTCGCCGGTGGCGGCGCGGAGCAGCGGGGGTCCGGCGAGAAAGACCTTGGCGCGTCCTTTCACCATGACGACGTAGTCGGAAAGGCCCGGCAGATAGGCGCCGCCGGCGGTCGAGGAGCCGTGCACGACGGTTACCTGCGGCACGCCGATGGCGGAGAGCCGCGCCTGGTTGCGGAAGGTCTGTCCACCCTCGACGAAGATCTGCGCCTGGTAATTGAGGTTGGCGCCGCCGGACTCGACGAGCTGGATGAGCGGCAGCTTGTTCTCGCGCGCGATCTCCTGGCAGCGCAGCTTCTTCTTTAGCCCCATCGGCGCGGTCGTGCCGCCTTTGATGGCGCTGTCGGAGGCCGAAATCAGGCAGCGCACGCCGGAGACGTAGCCGATGCCGTCGATGACGCCGCCGCCCAGCACGTTTTCCTTGCCGTCGTCGTCATGCATGCCGAGGCCGGCGAGCGTCGAGATCTCGAGGAAGGGGCTGCCGCGGTCGAGCAGCAGCGCCACGCGCTCGCGCGGCAGCAGCTGGCCGCGCTTGGCGAACTGGTCCTTCTTGGCGTTGGAGGTGCGGCGCACCTGCTCCTCGAGCGCGCGGAACTCGGCGACGAGCTTCAGCATCGCCGCGCGGTTGGCGCAGAAGCTCTCGCTCCCGGGGTCGATGCGGCTCGCGATGACCGGCATCAGAGCCTGCCGCCTTCGCGCCGCAGGAAATCGGGCGGCGCTTCGAGGTGAAAGCCATAATAGGGCTGCGACCGGTCGTGATCGGGCATCGGCCAGTTCACCTGGGCATTGGGAACGGCGCCATCGACGCGCAGGCACGCGCCGGAGATGAAAGACGCCGCCTCCGACAGCAGGAAGACGATGGCGGCCGAGACCTCGCTTTCGGTGCCGAGCCGCTTCAGCGGCACGTGGCGCCACATGCTCTGCAGGCGCGGGCGCATCTCCGGCGGATATGTCGCCATGCCCGAGGAAGCGATCCAGCCGGGCGCTACGGCGTTGACGCGAACGCCGGCAAAAGCCCATTCGAGCGCCGCGGTCATGGTGAGGTTGAGCATCCCGGCGCGCGCCGCGCCGGAGTGGCCCATACCGGGCATCGAGTGCCACATGTCGGCAATGATGTTGACGATGGCCCCTCCCGTCGTCTCCATCGAGCGGCGGAAGCATTCGCGCGCCATGAGGAAGCCGCCGGTGAGATTGGTGCGTACCACCGTCTCCCAGCCCTTCTGCGAAATCTCGGCAAGCGGCGCCCAGAACTGGCCGCCGGCGTTGTTGACGAGACCATCGATGCGGGAATGAGCGTCGAGGATGGCGCCGATGGTACGCTGCACATCTTCCTCGATGCGGATGTCACAGGGATGCGTTGTCGGCATGGCGCCGCCGGCCTCGGCGATCTCGCCCGCGACCGTGGCGAGGCGCTCGGGCTTGCGGCCGATCAGGGCCAGATGCGCGCCCAGCGCCGCCAGCTCATGCGCGGTGCAGCGGCCGATGCCGCTGCCGCCGCCGGTGACGACGACATGGCGGCCGGCGAAGAGCCCGTCGCGAAAGACCGAGCGATAGCCCATGGCGCCTCCCCAGCGCTGTGGTACTTTAAATTCTCGAAATGGTACTGGACATTACCACCGGCGTCAAGGCAGGATGAGGCTGGGCTGACGGGAGTCTCCTGCGCGATGGCCGTCACGGCGATGAAGGAAGGCGTGAGCCGCTTCAAACGCGGGTTCATCCTGGCCGCGGCGGCGAAGCTGTTCTCCGAGCGCGGCTATGCCGCGACGACGATCGACGCCATCACCGAGGAGCTCAAGGCCTCGAAGCGGGCGATCTACGAGCATTTCGCCGGGAAGTCGGACATTCTCGTCGCGATCTGCGAGCAGGCCGTCCGCTTCTCGGTCGATCTTGCCGAGCGCGTCAGGCGCGAGCCTGGCGATCCCACGGCGAAGCTGCAGCGGCTCGCGCGCGACTTCACCACCATCGTCATCGAGAACCAGGACTATATCGCCATCGCCAGCCGCGAGATGAAGCTCCTGCCGGAAGAGTCGCACCGGCGCATTCTCAGGATGCAGGAGCGCTTCGACCGCATCCTCGCGATCATCCTGGCGGAAGGGGTCACCGCGGGTGTCGTCGACACGCCCGATCCGGAGATGACCGGCCTTGCCATCAGCGGCATGATCATCTGGGTGCATCGCTGGTACCGCGCCGGCGGCCGGCTCACGCCGGCCGAGATTGCCGAGCGCATGGCGGCGACGGCGCTTCGCATGGCGGCGCCTTCCGGCAGGGCAAATCGCTGATCGAGCGGCCGCCCTATTTGCCCGATTGACGTCGCCCCCCGAATGGCGCGACACTTCGGGCCGCAAGGGGTCTATACAAGGGGAGAAATGCCATGAAGACGAAGCTGCTCGTCGCAGCGGCGGCGCTGTTGGGCGTGTTGTCGCTGAGTCCGACCGCCTTCGCCCAGAGCGACTGCACCAAGACCGTGCCGCCGTCGCCCTTCGGCAAGGACGACCAGACCGGAGCCACAAACCGGGTAACGCCGGCGGTGACCAAGGCCGCTGCGGCCGAGATTCAGACCGGCAAAGTCACCTCGATGACTAATCCGCTCGTGGACGGCGTGCCGCTGTTCGGGACGCGGTTCACCAAGACGGTCCTGACGGCCGTCACCATGGCGCCGGGAGCATCGCTCGGCGAGAACGATCTGACCTACATGGAAGACACGTGGCTCAGCCAGAGCCACGTTGGGACGCATCTTGACGGCGTGGGGCATATCGGGCGCGGCGACTGCTACTACAATCAGACGCCAATGGGCAAATACATCAACCAGAACTACATGACGAAGCTCGGCCTTGAGCATTTGAAGTCCTTCGCAACCCGCGGCGTGATCATCGACCTGGTGCGGGTCTACCAGGCCGAGAACAAGCTCAAGGCCAACGCCGCCTGCCACAAGCCCTGCCTCGACAAGGGTACGGTGATCACGCCGGAGGACCTGCAAGCGGGGCTCAAGATGTACAACGTCACGCTTCGCGAAGGCGATGCCGTCTTCCTCAATACCGGCTGGGGCGACATCTTCGCCCAGTACCCGGCACAGAACACGCTCTACAACAGCGGCGAACCGGGCCTTGGCGAAGAGGCGGCGAAATGGCTGATCAGCCAAAAGGTCATCCTGGTCGGCGCCGACAACTGGGCGGTCGAGGTCATTCCGGGGGAGCAGAAGGGCAAAGCCTTCTCCGTGCATCAGATGCTGATCACGGACAACGGCATTCACATCATCGAGAACGTGAAGACGGACGAGATCGCCGAGGAGGCCGCCCAGAGCAAACGCGCGACCTTCTTCCTCAACATGAGCGTGCCGAAGGCAGTCGGCCTCACCGGCAACTTCGTGGGCATCGAGGCAATCCAATAGGCGTGATCAGGGTCTTTACAGCGTGTCGGGCCGGCGCTCCGCCGTGGGCGCCGGCCGTTTCTTCGGCTAGCCGAGCCGCTTTAACGCAAGTATCGCGACAGAGTGTCCTGTCGGTTTCTAGCACGTGGCATCAGCGCGCCGGCTGCGGACAACGACAATAGATCGCGCTGCGCTCGTCCTCCGTCACGAAGCTCAATCCGCCGCCCGGTCCCGCCGCGGCAATCGCGCTGCGCGCGAAGTGACCGATCACCTCGCCTTGCGGCAGCTTTTCGCCCATCGTCGCAACGCGCTGGATATCGCCCGCGGCCCCCGCGAAAGCGGCAAGAGGCCCGGGACCGCCATCGACGGCCGCAACGAATGCCGTCACCCCATCCGGCGACATCGTCGGCCAGGGGCCGAAGCCGGCATAGCGGCCGCCTCCCGGCGCTGGCGTTCCCTCGACGGCGATTTCGGCCAAACCCTCGGGCCCAATGCGCAGCACCGCCTCACGAGTCTGCGCCTCCTCGCCGAGATAGGCGCCGAAGCTAACCGCACCTTCATCGTCGATCGTGACGCGCTCGGAAAAGCGCTGGATTATCGCTCCGCTCGGTGTCCGATCGCCGGCTCCGACCAGCAGCCCCAGAGTGCGTGTACCGGCGACGAAAATGCCGCCAAGCGTCGGACCCTTAAAGATCGCTGCCGGGAATGCGATGACGCCGCTGTTGTTCAGCGCCGGCCCGCCGATCTTGTCCATCGTGCCGCCGATGCGCAGTAGCAGCTCGCTTTCCGCCACCACCCGCTGAAGCCGCCGGCCATTCCAAAAATACAGCACATCCAGCAGATCGCGTCCCCGCCGCACACTCGCGACGAAGGCAAGCTCGTCGTTGTCGTTCAGCGCCGGAGCATCGAAGTCGACAAGGACGCCGGCCGGGACACCAGGAGCGTCATCGCCGGCGAGCGCCACGACCTGCAGCCCGTCGGTACCAACGAGGAAGACCCCCTCCGTCGCACGGCCGCCAGCGATTTGGGCGACGAACGCGACGTGCCCCGCCACATTCAGCGACGGCAGAGGAGGTGGCCCGAACTCGGCGAGCGTGCCGCCCCCCGGAAGGCTGTCCCCGAACGCCGCGACCTTCGTCACATGCCCGCTTTCGGCGAGGAAGATCCCCTCGCGTGCCGCTGCATGGAGCACGGTCGCGTAGAACGCCACCTGACCGCGTGCATTGACCGGCGCGGCCACCGGCTGTGACGCGACATCGAAACGATCGAAGCGGCCGCCGCCGGGCGCCGCCAGTCCGGACTGCACAACGGTGCGCAACGCCCCCGTTTCCGCCGCCGGCAACGCCGCAGGGCGCGCTGCCACCCGCAGCGGCGGCGGCGCCAGTGCAGTCGACGGTGTCAACGGCGCGACCCACAGAACGGCGGCCCACAGACCCGCCACGACCACGACCGCGATCAGCAGGCGGCGCCATGCCGCGACCAGCAACATCGCTCAATTGTCCAGCATGCCAGCCTTGAGGGTGGATACGTCGTGGCGCAGCATCTTGAGATAGCTGTCCGCCTCGCCCGGAGCGGGAGACAGCGAATCGCCGTAGAGCGTGCCGGCGATCACCGCACCGGTTTCACCGGCGATGCGCTGCAGCGCGCGCGGGTCGGTAATGCTGTCGAGGAAAAGCGCCTTGGTGTGTTCGGCGCGGATCTGCTGTGTCAACTTCTCCAGCTGCGCCGCCGAGGGCTCGCTCTTATTCGTCCAGCCGTTCACCGACATCAACGTGATGCCATAGGCGTTTGCCATGTACTGCAGCGAATCGTGCGACGTGAGCGCCTTCCGCTGTCTCGCCGGCACGCCCGCGATCTCCTTGCGCGCCCAGTCATCAAGTACCTGGATCTGCTTTGTATACGCCATAGCGCGTGCCCGGTAGTCCGCCGCATGGCTTGGATCGAGGCGCGCCAGCGCCTGGGCGATGTTGCGCACGTAAATGACGCCATTGCGCGGATCGAGCCAAGCGTGCTGGTCGATTGCCGCCGGAAGCTGCCTGCCGGAAACCGGATGCTCCTCTTCGCCGATGAGCGTCCGCACGCCCCGTGTCACGACGACCTTGGTGCCCTTGAAGACCGCCTGCTTGAGCAGCGGCTCGAGCCATGGTTCGAACTCTTCATTGAGGTCGTTGATGAAGATGGCGCGGGCTGATGCGACGGTGGCGACATCGGCAGCCGTCGGCTGGTACAACTCGCAGTCGCCACCCGCGCCGACAATCGTTTTGATGTTGACTTGGTCGCTACCAACATTGGCGAGCATATCGCCAATGACGCTAAATGTGGCAACCACGGTAATCCGGTCCGCGGCTCGCGCCGGGGCTGCCAACAGCGTCAGGGCGGCCAACGCAGCAACGCAGCGAAGCATCAATTTCTCCCGCCGATCATCGGCACTAGGCGTCGCCAGAAATTGCTGGCGATCAATGAGACCCCAAACAACAATCCAGCCGCCAGCACGATTGCCGGACCGGAAGGCAGGTTTGCGTGATAGGAGACCAGCAACCCGGCAACCGACGCAGCCATGCCGAACCCGGTCGCCAGCGCCATCGACGACGCCACCCCCAACCCCCAGCACCGCGCCGCCGCTGCGGGGAGCAGCATCGGCCCGACCGCCAGCAAGGTGCCGAACGCCTGGAAGCCGACCACCAGCGCCAGCACCACCAGCGCCAGGAAAATTAGCCCGTAGGGCGCGCGCGCTCCGACCGCACGAAGAAACGCCGGATCGAAAGCGCCAACGGCCAGCGGCCGATACAATGCGGCGATCGCGAGCAGGATGATGCTGCTTGCGGCCGCGATTTGCAGCAGCGCCCGCTGGTCAATCGCCAAGACCGTGCCGAACAGCACGCGCATGACATCGACATTGCTTCCGCGCCACGCCACCAGAACGACGCCGAGCGAGAGGGCGACGAGGTAGAAGGCTACCAGCCCTGCGTCACGCCTCGCCTGCCTACCGGCGACCAATGCGGCCAGTGCCGCGACGGCAAGCCCGCTTGCCAGTCCGCCCAGGGAAAGCCACGTCGGCGACGGCCCCGCATAGAGAAATCCGACTGCTGCACCGGGCATCACCGCATGGCCCAGCACATCGCCGTCGAGGCTCATCCGGCGCAGCACCAGGAGGGTCCCGATCACCCCATTGGCCAGCGCCAGCGCCAGACAGGCAACCAGCGCCGCGCGCATGAAGGCCAGCGACTCGAACGGCGCCACGATCAGCGTATGCGCCGACATCACGCCGCGAGGGCTGGCAAGGCCAGCTCGGTCCGACCCCAAGCGACGCAGCGTCGCGCCAACACCAGCGTCGAAGGGAAGCGCGCCCGCACCACGTCAAGATCATGCAGCACGGCGATGATCGTCCTGCCCTCCGCGTGCCATCGGCTCACCTGATCGAGCAGCACCGACATGGTCTGCGCGTCGACGGCGGCGAAGGGCTCGTCGAGCAGAATGACCCGAGCATCCTGCACGATCAGCCGCGCAAACAGCGCCCGCTGAAGCTGGCCCGCTGAGATCTCGCCGATAGATCGTTCCAGCTGGCCTCCCAGTCCCACCGTCTCGGCCGCCTCAGCCGCCCGCGCGCGCAGCCCCTTTCCCGGTGAGCGGAAGGCGCCGAACTCGCGCCACCCGCCCAGCGTGATCAACTCCACCACGTTCAGCGGGTAATCGCGGTCAATCGCCGCGCTCTGCGGCAGATAGGCTAAGCGCGACCGCGGAGCACACGCCACAACGCCACGGGCGAGCGGCACCACGCCGGCGATCGCCGCAAGCAACGTGCTCTTCCCAGCACCGTTCGCCCCGACAACCGCCGTCAAACTCCCCGCGACGAAGTCTCCGGTCACCGCCTCCAAAGCGACGCGCCGCCCGTAGCGCACGCCGACGTCGCGCAACCGAACCTCGCCGTCAACCTCCTTCTCTTCGACGGAGCGGACCACAGCTCTCCCCATGCCGTGCCAGTTTAACTCCGCTTGCGAGTTACCCGACACGAAATTGCTCTGCGCGGCAAGAGTGGCGCAATATCGCGGAATGGGCCATAGTCTTGTAAGGCGTATAAGCCACCCAAAGGAGGAGCAACCATGAGTCGCCGGATTTGCCGCGTTCATCGGCATGACGGTCGCGTCGCCGCTGGCACGGCAGGCACGAAGATCGAGGCGATTCAGTAGCGCATGGCACCACTGCCGGGTTTGCGGCGACGGGCTTTCCTCGCCGGATTGTTTGCCTGTGGTCTCCGCCCCGCAGGGGCGGAGACGAGACGCTTCCGCATCGCTCTCGCTGATCTCGATGAAACACCCGGTGTGACGCTGGAAGGGCTGGGATTCACCGGCGCCGAGCTGCGGCGCAGTTTCGAACTGGCGGCGCGAAAGATGCCGGTCGACATGCTCTATTTCGACAACGCCGGCGACCCGGCCCGTGCCGTTGCCAATGCCGAGGCCGCGATTGCCGCCAAAGTCGACTTGCTGATCGAATACAACGCCGACGCCGATGCCAATGCCGAAATCGCCCGCCTTCTTGCCGCGGCCGCGATACCGGCCTTGGCGCTGGTCGATCCGCTGCCCGGCGCGCCCCTCTACGGACCCGACAACCTCGAGGCTGGCCGTATCGCCGGTCGCGCGCTTGGCGCCTTCGCGCTCGAGACTTGGCCGGGCGAGCAGGTTCTCGGCGTTCTCATCGGCGATCTCGCCGACCCCGGTCCCGCCATCCGCGACCGGGTGCAGGGCATCACCGAAGGGGTGCACCAGTCGCTGCCGCCATTGAAGCTCGCCTCGCTCGACACCGGCGGACAGCCGGTGCGTGCGGACGCATTACTGACGAAGCTCCTCCAGACCGAGCCGAACCAACGGCTGCTGGTCGCGACCCTCGACGACCTGGCGGCGATTTACGCCAAGAACGCCATCGAATTGAGCCGGCGGCAGAGCGACTGCATCATCGTAAGCCAAGGCCTCGACCCGAACATCC
>Ga0335081_10018388_pt1 | contig 11298 bp, 7 predicted proteins | sample Lox_Sample_35_FD_206713 | JGI IMG/M metagenome (GOLD analysis project Ga0335081, IMG submission 206713) | Soil microbial communities from Loxahatchee National Wildlife Refuge, Florida, United States - Lox_Sample_3.5 | ecosystem: Environmental > Terrestrial > Soil > Wetlands | place: USA: Florida... | reverse complement strand
AGTTTCCCATGGCGCTATCGTCTAGGGGTTAGGACGGAAGATTCTCAATCTTCAAACCCGGGTTCGATTCCCGGTAGCGCTACCAAACCTTCGGAAAGCATTGGTTGCCAGAGGTCCTTCGCTCCGCTCAGGATTTCGCCTGCGGGCTCGCGCTGCGCTCACGCCCGCAAATCGGCTCAAGTTCGATTCCAGCTCCCGCACTTCGACGAGAGGGACTTGAAGGCTAGTCCATTGCAGGAATTCGGATGTTCACCATGCTCTTACAAATTGAACCAAGTTGGGAAGCAGATCGCCTGCCGCATGGACAAGCATGACGACCAAGAGATTTCGTGTCCTCATCCACAAAACCCCCAGGAAAATTCCAGCGACCGAAGTCACAGCTATCGAATAGCAGATTGCCACCAGCCATGAAGGGTGCGAAGCTAGACCTTCCAGCGTGGCCGCACTCCGAAAATGCAGGCCAGGTGCGTGAGCCAGACCAAACAACAACGCCATTCCGACGATTCCGGCCACTTCTGACCTAAGAAGTGCGGCGAGCCGGGATTGCAGCAGCGCACGAAAGAAGAACTCCTCGACCAGGCCCACTTCCACGAGCAGCCAGACAAACGCAAACGGCAGACCAAGGGCAACCGTCCACACCGGCAAGCCAGAATGCCGAATCTCAGACACGCCACGACCGAAAACGGTCTGGAACAATAGCAAGACCATAGACATCCACAAAGCCGCCCGCAAATGTTCCGGCTCAGAAGAAGCAGGCATGAGTTCGCTGACTTTGTAGCGGCCCAACAGGTAGAACAGCAGGAAAGGGAGGAGAACGAATAGAGCGAGTTTCGCTCCCAGCGTGGCTGACATTTGCCAAGGTTCGCGCAGCACGCCGATCTTGAGCGCATCTATACCCCAAGTCAGGAAGAGCACCACGACCGCCAGACAAACGGCGAGCAGCGAGCACTCTGTTTTCGGGCTCCTCACTTCATACGGCAGTGGCTCTGAGCGGCGTGCGAGAAACCAGGCCAAAGTCGAGAATCCGACACCAACAACGGCGAAGATTAGCAGGGGCTCAGTCAAGGCGAGTCCCGCCTTGGCATGTATTGCCACAACAGACCCAATCCAAAGAATCAAGTAGGCGGCAAGACTCAAGTAGGTTCGCCAATTCGCAAAGCTGGATGTAGACGAACGCTTTGCCAGCGTAGACCCCTGAGTAACCTGCATAAAAGTCTCTGCTGAATAGTACGAATCGACGGTTCAGGTGGTTCAATTGAAGTTACTGGGCGTCCGAAGCAGAAGGTGACGCCATCGAGATGCAGGTCTGCTGCCGACCTGAGCCTGCCGAACTCCGCGTGGCCAATATTGACCTCAGACAAAGCTCCGTATTTGCCCCATGCGTGCTCATCAACGTGTGTCCTACAATCGGAAGCGATGTTTGAGCGCCACGGTCGTGTTATCCCCATCCTCGCTCTCGTAACGGCTGGAGGCCTTTGGGGAACCGGATTCCTCTTCGGCAAGATCGCGCTGAGCGAGATGTCTGTTGCCACAATGATCCTGTTCCGTTTTGCGTTCGCGTGTGTCGGCATGTTGCCCTTCTTCTTGTTCGACCGTCCTCGCTTTGCCGGGGGTGAATGGGGCTGGGTTCTCGCTGCTGCGGTGTTCGGAGTGCCAGTCCTGTACCTCGTCCAGTTCGAGGGACTCTCGCTTACCACGGTTTCGCATGCTTCTCTCATGGTCGGCACGCTTCCCATGCTCCTAGCCGCCGCAGCGGTACTATTCTCTGGGGAGAGGCTGCACTGGGGTGGCTGGCTTGCGCTTGTTGCCTCGACGGTTGGTGCCGGGTTGATTGCATTGTCCAATAAGGGAGCCTCTGGCACGACGCACGCCAGCGTTGGGGGCGACCTTCTGATTGTGCTTTCCATGCTTGCCGCCATTGCATGGATTCTGATTTCGAAACGTCTCATGCGGCAGCATTCTGCGCTGATGGTGACGACCTCCGTGTATTGCATCGGCGCTCTGATTTTGGCGGCTGTGGTGATCCTCACATCGGGCATTCCCTCCCTGCATTACTCAACTCGTGCGTGGATTGCTGTGGCTGAACAAGGCCTCTTCGCCACTGCGAGTGCGACGGTATTGTGGAATTGGGGACTCCATCGGGTTCCGACATCTCACGCAGGAATTTTCGTAAATCTGGAACCACTGGTCGGGGCGATTCTGGGTGTTTCCCTTCTACATGAAGTCTTGGGGAGGATGGCTCTGGCGGGTGGTGCGCTGATTATCGGGGGAGCCGTTTATTTTAGTTACCAGCCAGAAGGAACTACTTCCGCATAGTTCACTTCGCATACCAAAGAGAATGCAGCGACCAGCGACTGCAAGAAAGGCGCTGTGTTTTAGTCCAGTGATGGAGGCATGCTGGGTAGACGTCTCCGGTCTCAAAGGTATTCCACGAATGACCGCACTCGCAGAACCAGTAGTCTTCCTTGCGGGGCGACCAGCCGCATTGCGGGCAGCGAATGCACGGCGGTTTTGACTCGCCGGGCTCCTTCTCTTCTTCAAGTTCGCGATTTCGGAAGCATTGGTTGCCAGTGGTCTTTCGCTCCGCTCAGGATTTCGCTTGCGGGCTCCTGCTGCGCGCCCGCAAATCGGCTCAAGTTCGGGCTTATTCCCTTGGTCATGGCAGACGGTACTTGTTCTTCCCCTTGGACTGCAAAGCTGGCTATACTGTGTGCAAATGGACGTCGAACGCATTATTGACGACATCGAGCAGCTTGAGGAAATGTTCGACACGCCAGACATCAGGCCACTCAAGCCAAGCGATGTCGCTGCCGCGAACCGAAGGCACGATGCAATGAACGCCAACAGTCCGTGGTTCCGGCTGTGGCAGCACTTTGGTGTCTGCTGCCGATCTGAGGCTCCGGCGATCCAACTCCCTGAATAAGTGCGACTCACGCGTTGAACTACAGTGGCCGCATGCAATCGACGTCAAGAGGTTCTTCCTTCCACTTCCGCGAACGTTGTCGGAGTCACGTGACATTTCAAAGAAAAACGGGGCCGGAATGCCGGCCCCGTTCCGTGTTCAGGTGAGCTGTGTTCTAGAACGAGAACTTTGCCAGCAGCGCGATAGTGCGCGCGTTGCTTGCGAACACAGCTTTGGGATTGTTGAAGTTTGCATTGCCGGGCGTGACGAACGCGGTATAACCCGTTCCCACCGAGGCAAAGCCGTTCACATCGTTGACCCCGAGCCCAAAGCCCGGATTGCTTCCGGGAATGAATTGGGGATGGTTGACGATGTTGCCAAACTGCGCGCCGAAGCGGAACTTCATGGTCTCGCTGAAACTGAGATCCTTGTAAACTGCGAGATCGATGTTGTTCGTGCCCGGCGTTTGCAGGGTGTTCCGGCCAGTGCTAGCCAGCGCACCCAAACCGGCGCGGATGTACTGCGCGTTAGGATTGTTGGCCAGATACGCCACCACCAATCCGGCGTTCGGTCCGGTAGCGGCCATTAGCGGTGACACATCAGTGCCGGTGCCGTGAACACCGCTCGGATTCGTAATGACCCGGTCGCCAGCGGGATCGCCATTCAGGTTTGCGTCCTGCTGCGACTGAGCGGTGACCCATTCCCCAGTTTCGTAGGTATAAACTGGACTGAAGGCCCAATTGCCGAGGACATTTTTCCTCAGCCAGTTGCCGCCCTTGAAGTAAGGCAAGTCGTACACCATGGCCAGCGTGAACCGCTGGGCACGGTCTAGAGCGGAGTTTGCCTTTTCTGCAGCGAAGTTAAAGAAATCCTGCGGACGCCGAGGCGTGATGTCGCTGGTGTGAAAGTCCGCTGTACTGTTGTCGATCGTATGGCTCCAGGTGTAAGCGGTCTGAAACGTCAGGCCGTGGGTCATCCTGCGAGTCAGTTCGGCCTGCAATCCGTTGTAGGAGGATTGGCCGCGCGGGACGAAAGCAGTGATTGCGCTGCCAAATCCTGCATTGGCGTAGTTTGCAGGTTCGATGTCCGCATTGGCCAAAGCGACCAGGGCGTCCAGACTGTTCGGCAGAGCATCGAGCGTAGCCTGAGATGGAGCCTGGGTGTAAGTCGGCAACGACGTGGCCGGAGTCACGACCGTTACCAGATTGATGATGTCCTGCAGCGGGAGGTGAACTCCACGAGTGCCGACGTAGTTGATTTCAGCCGTGTAGTTCTTGCCGAACGAATGCTGCACTCCGAAGTTCCAATTGATGGAGTAAGGATCCTGCTCCTTGTTTGGAATCCAGTTGGCAGTATTGGCGAGCGCGTCAGCCTGGCTGAGAACAGTGATGCCACTGCCAGTACTGGGCGGAAGGCCGCCATTGGTTAGGAAGTTCGGGCTCAGTGGAGCTACGTTGGGCGCCGGCAACCCTGCCGCAACGTTTTCAGTCGAACCGATTTGCGGAGGCACCGCCAGGCTGCCAATGTTGTCGTAAAGTGTGTCGTAGGCTATGCCAAAGCCGGCGCGGATTGAGGTATCGCCGCTCTTGCCCGGTGAATACGCCAGCCCGATGCGTGGCGCCCAATTGTTACCGGCGGGTTGAACCTTGCCAAAGACCAGCGGCTGATTCCCGGCCTGCGGAACCAGAATGCTGGGTGTGTTGGATATTTCGTTGAGAGTCTGGCGGTTTTCACCGACCGGCGTGGTGGTGTACTCGTAACGGACACCCCCGTTCAGACTCAAATGCTGATTCACACGCCAGGTGTCGTTGACATAGAAGTAAATGGCTTTGTCATTTCCGTAGTAGGTGCTAGACCCGGTACTGCGTTGCCCGAAGTTATCGGGCGCGAGGTCCTCCAGATACACCTGGGTTGCGTTGTACTCATAGTCACCGCGAGACCGTTGGGTGAAACCCTGAGGTGAAATATACCAGCGGTACTCTGCCCCGAACTTGAAGGTGTGCTTGCCTTTGACCCAGCTGACGTTGTCGACGACTTGGTAGAAGTTCTGGATGGTGAACTGGGGAGCGTTGGAATCAGGCCCGACGTTCAAGCCGTTGCCGAGATCAAAGAGGGTGATGTTCGGAAAAACATCCAAGCCGGGATAGCTGAAGTTTCCGGCCGGAATGTTTTCGTCGAAGCGGTTGTAGCCGAGCCGGAATTCATTCGTCAGGTTGGGCGAGAACGCATGATATTCGCTGGCATTGATCAAAGCGAACGTTATCGAGTAGGGCGCGAAGAAAGTTCCGAGTTGCGCGCTATTGTCGAGCAAGTTCTCTTTGTTATAGATGAAGCGCCCGCGAACCTGGTCCTTTGCTGACATGTTGTAATCCACGCTCTGGACAAAATTGGTCCAGCTCTGCCAGGCCGCGGGAGTGATGGGAACGTTACCGACCTCGACGGTACCGGCGGCACAGCTTCCATTCGCCGGAGCGCTATAAGGATTGGCACCTAGTTGCGTCGCTCCGCTGTTGGTGGTCCCGTTGTAGGTGATGCAACCGGACGCAGCAGAAGCGAGGGGAACGTACTTCTGGAAGATCTGGAAATTCGTGGCGTTGAGATTGGGATCGGCGCCCATTGCAGCCAGGCCGGCCGCAGTGGGTGTCTGCACGGCTCCGCCGCCAACCGAAATGAATCCGACGGGATTGCGCTCAAAATTGGTGAAGAAGAAGAGCTTGTCCTTGATAATCGGACCGCCGATGGTGCCGCCGAAACGGTTGGCATCAAAGCGAGGGTTGCTGGTCAGTCCCTGCTGCACCCAGGTCTGATCGACGGCGTTCAGATTCTTATTTCGGAAGTATTCATAGGCTGAGCCATGAAAGCTGTTCGTGCCGCTCTTGACGGTGGTGTTGAATTGTCCGCCCGAGGAGTGACCGAACTCCGAATTGAATTGGTTCGACAGCAGAGTAAAGTTCTCGACAGCTTCCGGGGGCACTGTAATCAGGGCTCCAGTCACAGTCTTGTTGTTGTTGTCGACGCCCTCGACGGTGAAGTTATTGTCCCGCGGTCGCTGACCTCCGACAGAAGGACCAACGCCATCTCCCATCGCACTGCCGTTGGTCACGCCCGGGTTCAACAACGAGAGATTCAAAACCCCGGCACCCGCGCCACCTGCAGAGGTAAGGCCGAGATCCTGCGAATATTGAGGATCGTAAGTCGATTGCAACTGGGCGGTGGTGGTGTCGATCGCCGGCGGCGCGCCCGTTACTTCCACGGTTTCGCTGGTTGCGCCCGGCGGCAAAATGGCATTTCGAGTACCGGTTTTATTCAATTCGACACTCGTCTGTTCAACGACAGTGCGAAATCCGGAGGCTTTGACCGTGACGTTGTAAGTTCCGACCGGAAGATTCTCAAAACGGTATTCGCCGGTGGAGTTGGTATGAGTTACGGTGGAAGCGTTCGTGCCAGTGTTGGTCGCTGTTACTTCCGCATTGGCCACCACCGCACCGCTCGCATCCGATACCGTGCCGACCAGGTTTCCGCTGATCGCCTGGCCGAAGGCGACGCTGATGCACATGGTCAGCAGGCTGAACAAGGTTAGAAATCTCAGGGATTGAGAAAGCCGGGCAAGCTTCATGTAATTCGCTCCTGACAGGTCAGACCGTTTCACAGAAAAACACTGACTACGTGTTTGCCTGCGAAACATGGCGTAATAGCTACACCTAACGCATCGCACATGCCTCTCCATAACAGTTTTCCTCTAAGACATTCCCTGTAAATACCCGCGCACACTGCAACACTGTTTCCCTTTTCCAAAATTAGAAAAATGATCGTTCGCGAATTATGGATTCTTGTAGTCGTGAATCAGGAAGACAATTGTGACTGGTTAGTGCGGTTGTTAGTTGTTGCGCTCGCGCCTTCATGGAAAGTTGAGCCAGTGCGACGATCCCCCCTTGTGTTGCAAGGGGAGATGTGCAATTCTTTTTTGGCGTGCAAGGAAAACTCATGAGCCTTCCTAAACTCGAATTTCTTCGCGGCAGTCTCGACGTTCTCATCCTCAAGTCACTGGTCTGGGGTCCGCAGCATGGTTACGGGATCACCACCTTCATCCGACACCAGAGCGAGGACGCGCTGCTGATCGAAGAGGGCACGTTGTATCCGGCTCTGTGGCGGCTGGAGAGCAGAGGATGGCTCGCGGGCGAGTGGGGACTTTCCGAAAACAATCGCAAGGCGAAGTTCTATCGGCTGACGCCGGAAGGCCGGCGCCGCCTGCGTGAGGAGGTCAAGACATGGGAAGCGTATGCGGCCGCCGTAGCGAAAGTGCTGGCGGCAACGGGCCTGCCGGAGCCTAAGGAGGCGTGATGACAGATATTCCATTCTGGCGCCGCTATGCCCGTTTCTTCGGTTCCGATCCCGCTGCGGATGCGAAAGAGGAAATTGGGTTTCATCTTGAAGCCAAAACGGAGGACTTGATTCGTCGAGGCTGGGCGCCGGCTGCAGCGCGGAAAGAGGCGGAGCGGCAGTTTGGCGATTTACACGCGGTCGAACGCATGGGACAACAGCTCGGCAGGAAAGCTGAGAGACGCAAGCGGCTCCGAGATTACTGGAGCGATTTGATCCACGACGTGCGCTACACGTTCCGCACTCATCGCCGGGATCCGGGCTTCGCGGTCATCTCGATCGTGATCCTGGCGGTGGCAATCGGCGCCAACATCGCTGTATTCAGCGTGGTGAATACTCTGCTCTTGCGACCTTTGCCGTTCCCGCACGCGAACGAGTTGGCGTGGATCGCTCCGCCGCCAAGTTCGTGTGGCTGGTCGTGCGCGACATACTCGGCGGATGGCTATGAGGAATTCCGAGCCCAGAGCCGCGTCTATCAGGATGTCACTGGGTACGAAGCGTTCACCACGCCCGAAAATTTCCGGCTGACCGGACGGGGTGAGCCGGTGCCCGCGACGGGAATCGAAGTCATCGGAAATTTCTTTCAGGTTCTTGGCGTGCAGCCGGCAGCCGGCCGTCTGTTCACTCCGCAAGAGACCCACATCGGGGTTGTGCCGGATTCGAGCGGCACTTCGGTCGTTCTACTCTCCAATGCTTATTGGAGGCGTCAATTCCACTCCGACCCTGCCCTTGTGGGACAGGCCATCGAGTTGAATGGCGCGCCGGTCACAGTGGTTGGCGTGCTACCGGAGAACTTCGACTACGGTGCGGTTTTCGCTCCCGGCTCGAAGGTCGATTTCTTCGTACCCTTGAGCCTGGATAGGGAAAGGATGTGGGGCAACATCGTGACGCTGGTCGGGCGGCTCAAACCGGGTGTCACTGTGGCGCAGGCCGTCGATGATGCCAATCGCGTTGCGCCGGACATTTATTTCAACACCAAGTATCCGCAAAGCCGCGGTAATTACAAGGGAAACCTTGTTCCGGTTCCGTTGAAGGATTATGTCAGCGGAAAGCTGCGGCGTTCGCTGATCGCGTTGTGGCTTGCCGTAGGAACCATTCTTCTGATTGCAGGTGTAAATCTCTCGAATCTGTTGCTGGCTCGAACTGCCGCGCGCGCCAAAGAGTTTGCCATGCGCGGCGCCCTGGGCGCGGGACGGGGGCGAATTGTTCGCCAACTGTTGATGGAGAGTCTTGGGCTTTCCGGCGCAGGAGCGGTGTTAGGGCTTGGACTGGCCCTAGCCGTAATTCGCTGGCTGGCCCATGAGGACTCTCTGGCGTTGCCGCTGTTGAGCGCCCTACGAATTGACGGGCAGGCGATCGCCTGGACCATTTCGATCGCCATACTGACAGCATTGATCTTCGGCCTGCTGCCCGGGCTGCGAATGGCCAGCGGCAATCTACAAGGAGTGCTGAAGGATTCCGGTGCGGGAGCCGGACTTGGGCGCCATCACGAACGGATCCGCAGCGTTCTGGTGGTCACGGAGATCGCTCTCGCCTGCGTGTTGCTGGTGAGCGCCGGCCTGCTGCTGCGAAGTTTCACGAAGGTGCTGCAAGTCGATCTCGGATTCCAGCCTGACCAGGCGGCATCGATGAACGTCTGGTATGACGACAGTGCTCCGACCGAAAAGGAACGTATCGCCAAGCGGGGAGAAATCTTTCAGGAGATTCTGGCTCGCGTGAGCGCAGTTCCCGGGGTGCAAGCCGCGGGCATTTCTGATTACCTTCCGCTGGGGCCGAATCGTTCCTGGGACACTCCTTTGCCAAAGGGGAAGGTATACGTTCCCGGAGAATTACCTGAACCCCTGGTCTACGTGATCACGCCGGGATTCATCCGGGCGATGGGCATCCCGCTGCACGGGCGCGACTTTACGTGGGCTGACGGTCCCGATAGTCAGAAAGTAATCATCATCAATGCTTCGATGGCGCGGCGCTTCTGGCCGGGAGAAGATCCGGTCGGAAAAATTCTGATGCGGGGCGACGAAGAAGATCACATCGTCGGCGTTGTCGATGATGTTCACGAAGAGAGCGTCGAAAGCATCGTTGGAGCGCAGGTCTACTATCCCGCCATCCAGAAAGGGCCGTCGCGTGCGCAACTTGTGGTTCGCAGCAGTCTTCCACCGGCGGCGGTTGCTCCCAGTCTGCTGCGCGCCTTGCGAGAATTGAATGCGAATCAACCGGCGGTTGAATTCCGGCCGATCCGGACGATTGTCGATCACGCGGTTTCGCCGCGGCGCTTCTTCATGCTTCTGGTTGCCGTGTTTGCGGGGATCGGCTTGTTATTAGCCACGCTCGGTATCTACGGGGTGATTTCCTACTCGGTAGCGCGTCAGACTCAGGAGATCGGAGTGCGTATGGCGTTGGGCGCAACTACGGGGCGCGTGCAGAGGCAGGTTTTGGCCAGCACCCTGCGGCTCACTATTTTGGGGATAGCCTTGGGCGCGCTGATCGCTATCGTCGTAGCGAAGGCGCTCGCTTCGCTGCTGTTTGCAACCTCTCCCTGGGATCTGCCAAGTTTTCTGGGAATGGCGGTGGTGTTACTGCTCGTCGCGCTTGTCTCGGGATATGTGCCCGCGCGACGCGCCTCCGGCATCAATCCCATGGAGGCGCTGCGTAACAATTGATGGAGGCCGAGTTCCGGTCTTATTTGTCCGAGATCGTGAAATTGATGCTGGTCGTCTGGTTGCCGGTAACGGTAACGTCTTTTTCCCAGCTCTTCGGTTCGGTAAAGACGGGCCGCTCGACGCGGTGCTCGGTGAGCACGTCGTAGGTCTGTTCCCGGCCAGAGACGCCCCATCCTTCATGCCATGCGACGATGACATAATGCCCCGGAGGTACGTTGGTGAACTCAAACTGGCCGCTCTCGTCCGTGACCGCGTAATAAGGATGAGGCACGACCATCATTTCGGCGTTCATCCAGACGTGGCCTCCATTGCAGCGGAGATGAACCAACCCGGGTGTGGACATGGTCCGCGTAGTGACTTTATCCACGAAAGGAAAAGGTAGATTAAAGCTGGCCGCGCCGTCCATGTGAATCGTATGCAGGGTCGCATCAGAACTCTGCATGCTTAACATGCCATCTTTCGGCACAAGCAGAATGTGAGGAATGTAGCGGCAGTGCTTCTGATCCAGGTGACGCCTCTGCTGAGGAAGATCAAAAGCTTTTCCGCTGGAAATATTCTTCAGATAGACGACCGTGTTGGCCACTCCGCCTTCGGGACCGATAATCAGACGCTCCAGATCCACGGCTTTCTTGGAATCCGGATCGCAAATCTGAGAATCCTTGGTGACTGGAAACATCAGTTCGCGAGGCGCAGTTCCCGTCCACTTCACTGTGCCTATGATGGTGCCGCCGTCCGCGACCGTGACGACTCGGTAATCGCTCTGGGCAAACGCGCAGAGCGTCGTGGCGACAAACAAGGCTGAGAAAACCGAAAGTCTGCCCATCTATCCACTCCTCTAGACCCCGGGCTCCGCACGGCGGCATTGGCGCACCAGGTGCCCTCATGAAGCGCGTCAACTTCTGATGAATCGACCAGGGGAAGCCGCATAGGAGACGGCTTTATGGTTTGGCTAATGGTCACCTGCGCTGGTGACCGCGTCGAGATTACTAAAGTGACAGGCGGCGCTTCTTTTGCAACAATTTTTGGGAAATGCACTTCAAAGCCACGGCACAACTCGTCCGTCACTCGCGATCTGTTTGCGTCCGCATTGTTTGTTGTGCGATCGCACTCGGTTTGAGTGCGCAGTGGTTCTTTGTCGCTACTGGCTTCGCCCAGGAACCCTCGAACGCCGAGCGGCATCGAGCGCGCGCTCTCCCCCTCACGGATTTTTATAGCCCACCCGACCCTTTGCCGCCGGCCACGGCGGGCGAGTTGATTCGATCCGAGCGGTTCGACGATTACGACCTGCCGCTAGAGGTCTCGATGATTCGTATCCTGTATCATTCGCGGTCTGCGCGCGGCCAGAATGTCGCCGCA
>Ga0335081_10018387_pt1 | contig 11299 bp, 13 predicted proteins | sample Lox_Sample_35_FD_206713 | JGI IMG/M metagenome (GOLD analysis project Ga0335081, IMG submission 206713) | Soil microbial communities from Loxahatchee National Wildlife Refuge, Florida, United States - Lox_Sample_3.5 | ecosystem: Environmental > Terrestrial > Soil > Wetlands | place: USA... | reverse complement strand
ACGTCCCGATGGCACGTCGGGACCTTACCTTCCCTCCTTTGCCGCGCGCGACGCCGTCATCGATTCGTCGCCGGAAGGCGCAGGATGGGAAACGTCCTGTTGTTTGATGTGTTGCAGTGAATTAGTGATGACGGTTTATAAAACCTCAATAGCCTTTCGCACCCGCTCCATCAGCCACTGGGGGGTCGAGGTCGCTCCGCTGACCCCGACGCGGGAGGCTCCGGAGAACCATTCCTTGTTCAGCTCCCGCTCATCCTCCACAAAGTGCGTTCGGGGATTTGCGTCACGGCAGATGTCATAGAGCACCTTGCCGTTGGAGGAGGCCCGCCCCGCGACGAACACCATGACGTCGTTCTGCTGAGCGAACTCTCGAAGTTTCCGGTCCCGACCCGATACCTGCCCGCAGATAGTGTCCTTTGCGTGGAAGTCGATCGCGGCTTCCTCGAAGGTCCCGACTTCGAACTCGGCGATCCTCTGCTTGAGAAGCTCCGCGATCTGGTAAAACGTCTCCTTGTCCATGGTGGTCTGCGAGAAGAGCACCGTCTTGCGCGACGGGTCGACCGCGCCCGCCTCCGCGACCGATTTCACCACCACGGCCTCGTTATTCGTATGCCCGACGAGGCCGATCACCTCCGCGTGGTCCTTTTTACCGAAGATGACGATCTGATATCCCTGATCGTAGAATTTCCGGATGCGTTCCTGGACCTTCGTGACCACGGGGCATGTGGCATCGACGAGCGTCACCCCGTGCTCGCGCGCCGCGGCGTAGGTTGACGGCGGCTCGCCATGCGCTCGTATAAGCACCTTCTTTCCGCGCAGACGCGCGAAATCATCGCGCGTTACGGTCTCGAGCCCTTTGACTCTCAGGCGCTCGATCTCGACCGGGTTGTGAATCACCGGCCCCAGGGAGAACAGGTCCGGCGTGTGCCTCAGCTCCTCCTCCGCCATGTCGATCGTCCGCACCACGCCCCAGCAAAAACCGGAGTGCTGATCTACCGTCACGATCATCCCTTGCCTGCCTCCTCCAATTTCCTGCGCGCCGTGTCGAGAACGATTCGGACCTGTTCTTCGATCGTGAGCTCCGAAGTATCAAGCTCGATTGCGTCAGCCGCCCTTTTGAGCGGGCTTTCCTCGCGCGTCGAATCCTGCGCATCGCGCTCACGGATCTCCTGCTTCAGGAGCGCCACATCGGCTTCGCGGCCGCTCTCGCGCAGTTCCCGGGCGCGCCGGCGCGCCCTCGATTCGATCCCGGCAATGAGAAAGAACTTTACATCCGCATCCGGAAAAACAACCGTGCCGATGTCACGCCCTTCCAGCACGATGCCGCCGTGCTCGCCCATCTGCCGCTGCTCGCGGACCATGACCGAGCGGACGGCTCGCTGGCTGCTCACGGCGCTCACGGCCCGGGTAACCTCCGGCGTGCGAATTTCCGCGCTGACATCTTCGCCGTCCAGAAGGACGTGCGTGGCCCCACCCGTTCGCCGGAGTTCAACGTGCGTGCTCCGCGCAAGGCGGCCAATGGCGTCGGCATCCCCGGGGCTGATACCGGCGCGCAGAACCTTCAGCGTGATCGCCCGGTACATGGCCCCGGTGTCCAGGTGTATGTACCCCAGTCGCTCGGCAACGAGTTTCGCGGTCGTGCTCTTTCCGGACGCCGCGGGCCCGTCGATTGCAATGACCAACTTCCTGGTGCTCACGCCTGCGAGCAGAAATAGGTTTGAAATATACGCAATTCACGGCACCATCGCAATAGCTGGCAAAGGGGCTCTGGAATGGCTATATTTGCCCACAAATCCGATTCCAAAATCAGGCCTCCGCAGGTGCGTAAACTAACCCACGAGGAACTCGTCGCCCGTCAAATGCGCACTGCAGGGGCTCTGGCAGGAGATCGGACGCCTGTCGCGGCGCTCCTGGACAATGTCCGGAGCCTCTATAACGTGGGTTCAATCTTCCGCACCTCGGACGGCGCCCGCATTCAAAAGCTCTACCTCTGCGGGTACACTCCCGCCCCACCCCGAAAGGAGATTGAGAAAACCGCCCTGGGAGCCACCGAGACCGTACCGTGGTCGCACCACCGGGATCCTCTCGAGGCCGTTGCTTCCGCCCGAGCGGCGGGAATGAAAATCTGCGTCCTGGAACACACCAGCAGCAGCGTTCCGATCTGGGCGGTGAGCAAAGCCGACTTCCCCCTGTGCCTCATCATCGGAAATGAGCTGAGCGGAGTCTCGGAGGCGCTCATCGCGGCCTCCGACATGGCCGTGGAGATTCCGATGTACGGGACGAAGCAATCGCTCAACGCCGCCGTGGCGTACGGGATCGCGGTCTTCGAGCTGGTGCGGGTGCTCAAAGCGTGAGGGGGGGAACTATTTGAAGACGTCGTAGCCGAGCGTGAAGAAATCGTTCTTCTCCAGCGTGTGTATCCTGACCACCCCCGCACGCACGAGCGATACCAGGATGCGCGAGGCCCGCTGTTCAGAGATATTGACCAGGTTGCTGAACTCCTTCGCGGTAATCCGCTCGTGCGCGTCGAGGTAGCGGAACAGGCGTTTTTCGCTCTCGCCGATCTCCAGGTGCATGGGCGGGGCGTCCGCCCGCTCATCCCGGAGGATTTTCACGACCTCAGAGCTGGCCATCATCGTCTTGTCCTTCACCCGGATGAACACTTTGGTCTCTTCCTCGCTCTGCGTGTTTCCGTTGGACGCGCCGGTGAAGTAGTGCGGCTTGTCGCTGCTCTCCTCGACGTAGGCGACAATCACGTCCCGGCCGTCGAAGGCAACAATATCGAGCTCCACGGGGATTTCAGGGACGCAGAATTCGCTTGCCGCCTGCCGGATGAGATCGACCTCACTCTTCTCGCTCTCCACCCCCACGACCGTGCCGTCGTCGTCGACCCCGAAAAGAATGTGCCCCCCCTTGGTGTTGGCAAAGGCGATCAGGGCCCGGGCGATCTTCTCGGGCGTGGTCACCTTCCGCTTGAATTCGATTTCAAACCCCTCCCCCTGCTCGATCAGACGGTTGACATCCTTATAGTCCATTGACACTCCCTTTAGAATTCCCTCGTGGAATCGCCCTCCGGCGCCGGAACTTCGTCGAACTCCGTGGAATCCTCGGCGACCGATACCGACGACGGCTCGACGCCGGGGATCATGTTGCGCGCCGCCATACGCGCCATCACGATGCCGGTGCGCCGCTCCAGGTACTTGCTCTCGACATCCGGCCTGTGCGCCAGCGGGCTCGGGATCACCGCGGCCAGGCGCGCCGCCTCATCCAAGGTGAGCGCATCGGCGCTTTTTCCAAAGTACCTCTCCGAGGCCGCTTCGATGCCGAAGAGACCGCGTCCCCATTCGATAATGTTCAGATAAATTTCGAGGATCCTGTTCTTCCCGAGCTCGTGTTCCAAAAGCAGCGTGATCAGCAGCTCCTTCAGTTTGCGCACGGGGTCCTTGGAGGTCGAAAGGAAGAGGTTTTTCGCCACCTGCTGCGTGATCGTGCTGGCTCCGCGCGCCGCGCGGTGCTGCCGGATATCCTTTTGCAGCGACGCCTCCACTTCGAACCAGTCAACGCCGCCGTGCGTGAAAAACGTTCCGTCTTCAGCCACGACGACGGCATCGACGACATGGCGCGGGATGCGGGAGAGCGGTATCCACTTTTGAACGACGGAGTACGGCTTGTGAGCCGCCGCCGCCTCACTGCTCCGCTGGCGCATGAGCGCCGTTTCCGTCGGGTTCTCGCGCTTGAATGCCGCGATGGAGAAATAGGGAACGCTGGCAAGTTCGATGAGCACGACAAGGCCTATCAGGAGGAAGGTGCTCTTGACCTTGTGCCCCCAGAGCCAGTGCGCCAGGCGCACAGGGACCCCCTCCCGCCCGGGTCCGGGAGGCGGCCGGGACGGGTCTCCGGCAACGCGGCTCTCACGATCTTCAGTGTTGATGCCCGTTCTCCAGATAGTCCTGCAGCAGGAGCCGAGCGGCCATCTCGTCGATGCGTCCTTTCTGCCGGCGGTGTTTCTTCTTCATTCCCGTTTCGATGAAACTCCGCTGCGCCTTGGCAGAGGTGAAACTCTCATCCCACGTCACAACCGGAATGCCCGCCGCTGTGCGCAGCGCGGTGATGAAGTCCTGCACTTCGGCGCCCATCGCGCCGAGACCTCCATCCGGCGCGTAGGGCATGCCGACGACGATACGGACGACTTCCTCGTCGCGGATGATCGCGCCGAGGGCATCAAGAAGGCCCGGCCCGTTGGCGATCGTTCCTGCTCCGCGCGTAAGCACGCGAAGCGGATCGGTCAGGGCAACCCCCACGCGGCGCCTGCCGTAATCGATCCCCATCACCCTGCCAGGTTCGCCGCCCATCGTTCATTCCTCGAAGCGCTCGGCCCTCTTCACCCCCTTCACTTTGCGCACCTTGTCGAGAATGTGCTCGAGGTGGTCCGTGTTTCGAACCTGAAGGATGAAGGTTCCGTCGAAGAACGAGTCGTGGGATTCGATGTTGACGCTGCGGATATTGGTCTCCATCGTCGTCGAGATCGCGTGCGTGACATCGTTGAGCAGGCCCGGACGGTCGTCCCCCGAGGTCTTGATCCCGGCGACGAACATCGTGCCGTCCTCCGCCGGCCAGTTGACCTCGACGACGCGGTTGCTCTGCATCTCGAGCATGAGGCGAATGTTTTTGCAGCTCCTCCGGTGGATCTTGATGCCCTCCCCCGTGGTCACGAAACCGACCACCTGGTCGCCCGGGATGGGGTGGCAGCACTTCGCGTAGCTGTGCATGAAATTGTCCTGGGTCCCGTTCAGGACGATGCCGCTCGTAATGCCGCGGGCCGACGTGATGAACCGGTTGAAGAGCCCGTCGATCTTCCCTTCCTCGGTGACGACGGCCGAGGGATGCTTCTGCTCATCGACGATCATCGCGATGATTTCATCCGGATCGATCTTTCCCTGCCGGATCCCCAGGTAGAACGTGCCGACATTGTCGAGCCGCTTCTCCCGCAGGAAGCGATCAAGGTCGTCGGCGTTCACCGCGATCCGGGCCTTCTTGAGCCGTTTGTCCCAGAGGTCTTTGCCTTCCTCGATCGCCTTGCGCTGCTCTTCCTTCACCCACCGCCGGATATGGGCCTTTGCCTTATGCGTGATCGCGAATTTCTCCCAGTCGGGGTTCGGCGTCTGGTTCTTCGAGGTGAGGATTTCGACCTGATCGCCGCTTTTGAGCTGGATGTCGAGAGGGACAATACGCCCGTTGACCTTCGCGGCCAGACAGTGATCTCCCACCTTCGAATGGATCTCGTAGGCAAAATCCACAGGCGTGGAGCCCGTCGGAAGGATCTTCAACTCTCCTTTCGGAGTGAAAACGTAGATCTCGTCCTGATAGAGATTCAGCTTGAAGCTCTCCATCAGTTGCTGGGCAGGAACCTGCCCCTCCGCGGCGTTCTCGAAGATTTCCCGGACCCAGTTGACCCAGTTCTGCAGCTCCTGGTCAACGGCCGACGAGCTCTCCTTGTACATCCAGTGGGCCGCGACACCCTTTTCCGCGACCTCGTGCATCGCCCGCGTCCGGATTTGCACCTCGACCATCTTTCCTTCCGGACCCACGACCGTGGTGTGGATCGACTGGTAGCCGTTTTTCTTTGGCACCGAAATGTAGTTCTTGAACCGCTCCGGGTTGGGAATGTAGATATCGGAGATCAGGCCGTAGACCTTGAAGCAGTCGTTGTTATCCTGCGTATCCAGTATGATGCGGATGGCAAACAGGTCGTAGATCTCGTCCAGAGGCTTGCTCCTCTTGATCATCTTGTTGTAGATGCTGTAGAGATGCTTCGGGCGGCCGTTGATCTCGAACTTGAACCCCTCCTCCTTGAGGCGCTTCTCGATCGGCGCCACGAATTTGCGCACGTAGTGCTCCCTTTCGCGCCGGCGCGATTTCAGATCCCGTGCAATGGCATCGTAGGATTCACGGTAGATGTACTTGAAGGCGAGGTCTTCGAGCTCCCACTTGATGTTTGCCAGGCCGAACCGGTGGGCGAACGGCGCATAGATGTCGAGGGTCTCCTTGGCCAGCCGCCGCTGTTTTTCGGCAGGGAGGTATTCCAAGGTGCGCATGTTGTGCAGGCGGTCGGCGAACTTCACGAGCATCACCCGGACGTCATTGACCATCGAAAGGAGCATCTTCCGATAGCTCTCGGCCTGGGTGACGTCGTGGCTTTTGAAAATGTCCGAGATCTTCGTCGCTCCGTCGACGATTTCCGCGATCGTGTCGCCGAACTCTTCCCGGATATCCTTGATGGTGTATTCCGTATCCTCGGCGACATCGTGCATGAGTGCCGCGGCGACGGACACGTCGTCCAGCGGTATCTCCTTTGCGACGATCTTCGCAACTTCGTAGGGGTGATCGAAAAAGGGCTCTCCCGAGGCGCGGAGGTCGTGACGGTGGGCATTGAAGCCGAACTCGAAGGCCCGGCGGATCAGGCTCTCATCCATCTTGGGAAGGTTCTTCTCGCAGATCAGGAGAAGGTCCTCCAGCTTCTTCTTGTACTTGAGATTCGTCATTGCTGGATGAGAACGTCCTATCGCAAGAACACTGTCGGGAAGGCTTCCCGTTCCCCGCCGCTTGCTGCGGGGCAGATGATAGAAAATATATCGGGTTGGCGAAAGAGAGTCAAGAAACGGCGCGGCGGGCTAATTTGTGCCGAAGATACGGTCGCCCGCATCTCCCAGACCGGGAAGAATGTATCCCCGCGCATTCAGCCGCCGGTCGAGGCTGCACGAATAGACCGGGACATCAGGGTGATCATTCGCCAGGCGCCGGACGCCTGCGGGCGCGGCGACGAGCGAGATGAAGCGGATCCTGCGGGCACCTTCGGCTTTCAGCCGGGCGATTGCCGCGCTGCCGCTGCCGCCGGTCGCCAGCATCGGATCGAGAACGAACACCTCGCTCGCTCGGAGGGATCCGGGGAGGCGTCTGTAGTAGTCCTCCGGTTCGAGGGTTGTCTCGTTCCGCTGGAGCCCGACGTGCCCAACGCGTGCATCGGGGAGCATGTCCAGGAACCCCTCGAGGAGCCCAAGGCCCGCACGAAGAACCGGGACAAGAACGATGTCGCGCGCCAGGACATACCCGGCCGCCTTCTCCATCGGCGTGTGCACGACACCCCGGCGGACAGCAAGCTCGCGCGTCGCTTCACACGCAAGCGCACACGAGATCCTGCGCAGCGCGCGCCGGAATTGCTGCGTCCCCGTGCGCCGGTCGCGCAGGATCGTCAGGTCGCGCCGGACGAGGGGATGATCGATAAGCCTCAGGTTCTTTGCCGCCATCCGGCCGGGGCCTCCTATTTTTGTTTGAACGTCAGCAGAATGGGGACGCCGGTGAAGGTGTAATGCTCGCGGATCTTGTTTTCCAGATACCGGCGGTAGGTGTCCTCGATCATCTTCGGCTCGTTGCAGAAGAACGCGAAGACCGGCGGCTTCGCGCGCACCTGCGAGATGTACTTGATCTTGATCTCCTTCCCCGAGCGGCTCTTGGGAGGAATAGTCTTGATATCCTCGCCGATCACGTCGTTGAGTTCACTGGTGCTGATCCGTTTGTTTTGCTCCTCGTCCACTTTCCGGACGAGCTCAATCACCTTGTAGATCCTCTGCCGTGTGAGAGAGGAAATGAAGGTGATCGGAATGAAATCGTAGATGCGGAGTTTCTCCAGGAGCGCCTTTTCATACGAGCGGGCCGTTCGGTCATCCTTCTCGATCAGGTCCCACTTGTTGACGGCGATGACTGCGCCGCGCCGGTGTTCCACCACCGTTTCGATGATGCGCAGATCCTGGTGCTCAGGGCCTTGCGTCGCATCCAGGAGCACGACGGCGACATCGCAGCGGTCGATGCTCTTGAGCGTACGGACTGCGCTGAAGAAGTCGACGCTCTCTTTGATTTTTCCCTTGCGCCTGAGGCCCGCCGTGTCCACCAGGAGCAGCTCCTCCCCCTGGTAATGCAGCAGGGTGTCAATCGGGTCCCGTGTCGTTCCCGGGATATCCGTGACGATATGGCGCTCTTTCTGCAGAAGGGCATTGACAAAGGAGGACTTACCGACGTTCGGCTTGCCGACCACCGCGATTTTCAGCCGGGGATCGGCCGCCACGGTCTCCGCGGAAGGGATATCGCGCGTGACAACGTCGAGCAGATCTCCTATGCGACGACCCGAAAGCGCGGACGCCGGGACCGGCTCACCCAGGCCAAGCGCGTAGAAGTCCGCAAGCGCGCTGCCGATGGAATCCCCGTCGAGCTTATTGACGACCGGGATGACCTTCTTTGCGCCCCTGCGCAGCGTCTCGGCGATTTCCCGGTCGGCAGGGTTCAGCCCGCCCTTCCCGTCGAGAACGAACAGGACGAGATCCGCTTCGTCGATTGCGATTTCGGCCTGTTCCCGGATCGCCGCCTCAATGATGTCTTCGGAGACCGGGACGAACCCTCCGGTATCGACGAGGGTAAACCGCTTCCCGGCCCAGTCCGCGTCAGCATAGTGGCGGTCGCGCGTAACGCCGGGCGCATCATCGACGATCGCGTCGCGGTGGCCAATGATGCGGTTGAAGAGCGTGGATTTGCCCACGTTGGGTCGGCCAACGAGTGCGACAAGCCATTGGGACATGAGGGTCGAGAAATGGGCTGGACGGAGAAAAAGGTACGAAGATCGCCTGCGAGTATCAACCGGGCGCGCTAGACTTTCTTGCCGGCGGCGATCGTGTGGATATTGGCGAGGGCCTCGCTCAATTTCTCGAAGCCCGAAGATTTCGAAATGTATGCGCTCGCGCCCGCGTCCTCGGCGAATTTCTTGTCTTCCTGGCGGTTCGAGCTACTGACAACGACGACGGGGATATCGCGGAGCATGGCGTCCGATTTTATCATGCGCAACACCTGCTTTCCGTCGATGCGCGGAATGTTCAGGTCCAGCAGCACAACCGATGGACGCGGACTGCTCGCCTCGTCGGCGAATTTGTTTTTCCGGTACAGGTAATCGATCGCTTCCTGCCCGTCTCGCACCACATGGATCTCCCCCGGGACGTGGTTCCGCTTCAACAGGTAGGTGGTGAGTTTGAGGTGCTCATGGTTGTCCTCCACGAGCAGGATGTCCATCGACGCGCCCATCGCTGAACACGATAGCGAATTCAAAAGGAGAATGCAATTCGCCCGGTGCTTCGGCGACGGAGCCTTTACAGGAGAACCGAGCGGCCATGACGGCGGAGCCAACGCTCCGCTTCGCGAAAATCCGGACAGAGTCTCTGGACAAACCGCCAGTACGCCTGAGAATGGTTCAAATGCTTGATGTGGGCCAATTCGTGGAAGATCAGGTAGTCGGCCACGAACGGAGGCAGGATCACCAGCCTCCAGTTGAGACTGATCCTTCCTCTGCGCGAGCAACTTCCCCACCGCGTCCGCTGGTTGCGGATCGTGACGCCGCTCACGGGAAGCTGCCAGGGGGCGTTCAGCTGCTGGAGGCGCTGCGGGATCCACTGCGCCGCCATTCGGATGAGATGCCTCTGGAGGATCGGGCGGACATCGTCGTTTCCGACACGAGGAAGCCGGATGACGATCTCCTCTTCCGACACATGTACCGAACTCCTTCGACGATCCTCGCGTTCAATCCGCACCATTCGATCGATCCCGTTCAGCGCAAGCCTGCTCCCCGATTCCAGAAAGCCGCCTCCCGTCTCGCGGCGAAGGCGATCCAAGGTCCGCAGAATCCAGCGCGCATGACGGCGCAGCAGGAGTTCCACTCCCGCTCCTCTCGCGCGAAGCGGCAGAACGACTTCCACGGCGGACCCGTCGCGTATGCGCAGTGACGGCTGCGAGGCCCGCCTGCTCTCGCGGACGACGTAGGGGACATCCGTCTGGCCGAGTCTGATCGTTCCTGTCACAACATTGCCCTTCTCGCGGAATTTTGTATTTTGTCTCTCTCCCCCAGGGTGCCGTCATGCATCTCGCGATCCATCTTGAAAATCCCGAGCCGCGTTCCATCAACCGGGCGGTCGACGTCCTGCGGACCGGCGGAATCGTCATCTATCCCACCGACACCGTGTACGGCATGGGTTGCAGCATTGAGAACAAAAATGCGATCGAGAAGATCCATCTCATCAAGCGTCAGAAGCAGGATAAGCCTTTCAGCTTCGTGTGCTCCGACCTCCGCCATATCAGCGAATACGCAATCGTCAGCAACCTGGCGTTCAAGACGATGAAGCATCTGATCCCGGGGCCGTACACCTTCATCCTTCCGGCGGCGAAGATGAAGCAATTCCCGAACATTCTCGTCTCCCGCCGCCGGACGGTCGGCATCCGCGTGCCGGACAGCATCGTTGCGCTCACGCTCGTCCGGGAGCTCGGCCATCCCATCCTCAGCACGAGCGTCACCACCGAGGACGGAGAGGTCCTGAACGACCCGGAATTGATCGTCGAGCAGTTCAATAACAGAGTGGAGATTATCCTCGATGCCGGCCCCCTGCATTCGCAGCCGTCAACGGTCATCGACCTGACAGGGGAAACACCGGAGATCCTTCGGCAGGGTTCGGGGGATGTTTCGATGGTCGGGTAAAAAGACGCTCATGGAGTCCCGCAACATACAGGCCCTCGCCTCAGGGGCGCGATGGCCACCTTCCGCCTCATCAACATCGGTTGAATCGCCTTCGGCATCAGGCGACGCTAAACGCCACCCCGCTTTCCAGGGCAGTGGGGTCACCTCCCGCGGGTCCGATCGGACGCACGGCCAACGGGAGGGGTGCCGCGTTGCTAACCCGGGAGTATTACACGCTCGCCAGCCGCACTACAGAGCATGACTTTCCGCGCCTCTCCTTGAGGGAAGAGCGCGCACCGTTTGCAGACCACGTCAGCCGATCGGATTATTTCGGGCGGCGAAATACGTAGTAATAATCGCGCCCGTACGGAACCACCGTCACCAGTTCCCACCCCTCCTCGCCGTACGCATTCATCTGATCGAGCTGCACGTTTGCGCCGTCGCGATATTCCCACTTCTGATGCGCCCTCGGCGATTGGGAGAAGGCGCCCAACGCAAATACGATGCATACTGCCAATGCCGCAATGACCACGAGCACACGGACGTTGCGTTTCATGCATGATCCTTTCTGAGTGTATGTTGGGGGGAGATACTTCGCGGCATACAGTCACCGCAGGAGAACAAGTTTGCGCGTTTGGACAAAATCGCCGGAGCGAAGGCGGTAGAAATACACGCCTGAGGCCAGCGCACTGCCATTAAACTGAACCTGATGGACTCCCGGCTGCTCGTCGCCGTCGACAAGCGTCGCCACCCTCT
>Ga0335081_10018386_pt1 | contig 11299 bp, 10 predicted proteins | sample Lox_Sample_35_FD_206713 | JGI IMG/M metagenome (GOLD analysis project Ga0335081, IMG submission 206713) | Soil microbial communities from Loxahatchee National Wildlife Refuge, Florida, United States - Lox_Sample_3.5 | ecosystem: Environmental > Terrestrial > Soil > Wetlands | place: USA... | reverse complement strand
GGTGGCCCACCCCGGGCGACCCGTACGCCCAGCCGTCCGCGTACGCCTTCCCGGACAACGAGCAGGTGCTGCTGCACCTGGCGCCGAAGTAACCCCGGACGCCGCGGGCCAGGGCTCTCCGGCAAGTGCCCTGGCCCGCGGACCCAGGAAAGACCCCGCTGAACCAGGAGCCGAACGAGCTTGAGATACGCGCTCCGCCGCCTAGGTTTCTTCATCCTCACGCTGTGGGTGGCAATTACCCTCAACTTCCTGCTGCCGCGGCTGATGCCGGGAAATCCCGCGCTGGCCATGATGGCCAAGTTCCATAACCAGGGCGTCACCCCGCAGACCCTGCACACCCTGGAGATCCTGTTCGGGGTCAACTCACACCAGAGCCTGATCGGGCAGTACTTCGGCTACCTGCACCAGATCGTGACGTTCAACTTCGGCACCTCGCTGGACGAGTACCCGGCGTCCGTCACGTCCGTCATCGGCAGCGCGATCTGGTGGACGGTCGGCCTCGTCGGCATCACCACGGTCCTCGCCTTCATCCTCGGCACCGGCCTGGGCATCGTGTCCGCCTGGCGCCGCGGCGGGAAGCTGGACAGCATCGTGCCGCCGACGTTCGTGATCACCTCGGCGATCCCGTACTTCTGGGTGGCCATGGTGCTGGTGCTGATCTTCGCCCTCACCCTGCACTGGTTCCCCAGCCAGGGCGGCTACTACGTGACCACCGACACCCCCGGCTTCAACCTCACCTTCTTCCAGGACGTGGTCAACCACGCGTTCCTGCCCGCCTTCGCCCTGCTGATCACCACGATCGGCACCTGGATCCTGACCATGCGCAACACGATGATCACCACGCTGGCCGAGGACTACGTGCGGATGGCGCGGGCCAAGGGCCTGCCGTCGTGGCGCATCATGCTGGACTACGCGGCCCGCAACGCGATCCTGCCGAACCTGACCGGTTTCGCGATGTCGCTGGGCTTCGTGGTCAGCGGCGCGATCCTGATCGAGTACGTGTTCAACTATCCCGGAGTGGGCTACATGCTGCTGCAGGCCGTGTCCGGCGAGGACTACCCGCTGATGCAGGGCCTGTTCCTGCTGATCACCGTGACGGTGCTGTTCGCGATCCTGCTCGCCGACATCCTCACCGCGATTCTCGACCCGCGGACCAGGGCGGCGCGTTAGCCATGGCCATGCCCGTCTCCGGGGTCCCCACCCAGACTCCCGCCGCGCCGGCGCCCGCCGGGTCCGGTCATCACGTGCTGGCCCGGATCGGCCACGCGGTCCGGTCCAACCACAAGGCGACCGTGGGCACCGTGCTGCTGCTGATCTTCATCCTGATCGCGCTGTTCCCCGGCGTCATCGCGCACGACAGCCCGACCCAGGACGCCTACGCCCCGAACCTGGGCATCTCCACCGCCCACCTGCTCGGCACCAACCACTACGGCCAGGACCTGTTCTCCCAGCTGGTGTACGGAACCAGGAACGTGCTGATCATCGCATTCGTGGTCGGGCTGGCCACGACCGGGATCGCGGTGCTGATCGGCGTGGCCGCCGCCTACCTCGGCGGCGGATGGGACGGCACGCTCAACGTGCTGACCGACGTGCTCCTGGTCATCCCGCTGTTCCCGCTGCTGATCATCATCGCCGCCTACGCGCACGGCGGGACCACGCTGGTGCTGATCGCGGCGATCACCCTGACCAGCTGGTCCTATACCGCGCGGCAGCTCCGGGCGCAGGCACTCACGCTGCGCAACCGGGACTTCCTCGCGGCGGCGCGGGTGCGCGGTGAACGGCAGCTCTACATCATCATGGTGGAGGTCATCCCCACCATGACCTCGCTGATCGTGGCGAGCTTCCTGACCAACGCGCTGTACGCGGTGCTGTTCGCGTCCAGCCTGCAGTTCATCGGCCTCGGCGACCCGAACACGGTGAGCTGGGGCACCACGCTGTACTGGGCGGAGAACAACGCCGCGCTGCAGACCGGCGAGCCGCTGTGGGCCATCGCACCGGGTGCCTGCATCGCCGTGCTCGGCGCCGCCTTCGCGCTGCTGAACTACGCCTTCGACGAGATCGGCAACCCGGCGCTTCGGCCGGTGAGGAAACCACGGAGCAAGCGTGCCTGAGCTGCCGTTGCTTGAGGTCACCGACCTGTCGGTCGACTATGTCCTGGATCAGGGCTCGGTCCGGGCAGTGGACGACGTGTCGTTCACCGTCGACCGGGGCGAGTTCCTCGGCATCGTCGGCGAGTCCGGCTGCGGGAAGTCCACTCTGCTGTTCGCCGTGGCCCAGCTGCTCAGCCCGCCCGCTGTCGTGGCGGGCGGCAGCGTGCTGTTCCAGGGGACGAACCTGGTGGGGCTGACCGACGATCAGCTGTCCGCGGTCCGCTGGCGGGACATGTCGGTGGTCATGCAGAGCGCGATGAACGCGCTGAACCCGGTCACGTCGATCGGGGCGCAGTTCAAGGACGCGATGCGGGCCCATGGCAAGTATTCGGCCGGGGAGATCACCGCCAGGTCCGCCGAGGTGCTCCGGATGGTCGGAATCGACCCGGTGCACCTGCGGAGCTACCCGCACCAGCTCTCCGGCGGCATGCGGCAGCGCTCGATGATCGCCATGGCGCTGCTGTTCACCCCGGACCTGGTCATCATGGACGAGCCCACCTCCGCGCTCGACGTGGTGGCGCAGCGCTCGCTGATGGTCCAGATCAAGGAACTCCAGCAGACATTCGGCTTCGCGGTCATCTTCGTCACCCACGACATGTCGCTGATCAGCCACTTCTCCGACCGGCTGATGGTGATGTACGCCGGGCAGGTGGACGAGCTCGGGGTCACGCGGCAGATCTTCGACAAGCCGCTGCATCCCTACACCCAGGGCCTGCTCGAGGCGTTCCCGTCGATTCACGGGCCGCGCGTCCCGCTCAAGGGGATACCCGGCAACCCGCCGTCCCTGGCCTCGCCGCCGTCCGGCTGCCGGTTTCACCCGCGATGCCCGTCCGCCTTCGACCGTTGCCCCGCCGTCACCCCCGACCTGTACGCAGTCGGCGGAACGCTCGTCCGCTGCCTGCTGCATGAGAACGGGAGCCCGTCCCGATGACCGAGCTCACCGAGAACGCACGCCACTCCCCCAAGGTCGAGTTGCTCAGGACCGAGCACCTGACCAGGCACTTCAAGATCGGCGGCGCGCTTTCCCGCCGGACGCTGCACGCCGTGGACGACGTCAACTTCGCCATCAGCGAGCGGGAGATCGTGGCACTGGCCGGGGAGAGCGGCAGCGGCAAGTCCACCATCGCCCGCGTACTGGCCCGGATCTGCAAGCCGACCAGCGGTGAGGTCTACTTTGAGGGCAAGCCGCTGTCGGGGATCCGCTCGCGCCGGGACGCGCTCCGCTACAGCGGCCTGGTGCCGATGGTGTTCCAGGACCCGTTCGCGTCGATCAACCCGGTCTTCCGGATCCAGCACGGGGTACTCCGCTGCCTCAAGCTGCACCGGCCGGAACTGCCGGCCAGCGAGCGCCTGACGGAGGCCGCGCGGGTGTTCGAGGTGGTCGGGCTGGACCCCGCCATGCTGGGGCGCTTCCCCTACGAGCTCAGCGGCGGCCAGCGGCAGCGGGTCGGCTTCGCCCAGGCGCTGGCCATGCGGCCCAAGCTGATCCTGGCCGACGAGCCGGTCTCGATGCTGGACGTGTCGATCAGGATCGGCCTGCTCAACCTGATGGCCAAGCTGCGCGACGAGGAAGGCGTCTCCATCCTGTACATCACCCACGACATCGCCAGCGCGCGGTACGTGGCGGACCGGCTGATCGTGATGTACGCCGGCCAGATCGCCGAGACAGGGCCGATCGAGGACGTGCTCACCCACCCCAGGCATCCCTACACCCAGCTGCTGCTGTCCGCGGGGCCCGATCCGCGCGCTCCCCTGTCCGTGGCGGCGGAGACCGACCGCGGCGAGCCGCCCAAGGTCGTCGACCCGGCGCCCGGCTGCCGGTTCCGCTGGCGGTGCCCGCTGGCCATCGACACCTGCGCGCAGGTCACGCCGGAACTCGCCGAGCTGCGTCCCGCTCATGACGTGGCCTGCCACGTCGCCCAGACCAGTGCCGAAGAGGTGAAGGCCTTCACATGAAGCTCGCAGTGATCGGCGGCGGGTCCACCTACACGCCGGAGCTCGCGGACGGGATCGGCCGGCTGCTCCCTGGAGTCGAGGAGCTGGTCCTGGTGGATCCCGACCCGGTCCGGCTGGCCGCCGTCGGGCCGGTGTCGGCCCGGATCATGGCCGCCCACGGCCACTCAGGCCGGGTGCGCTGGACCGACAGCCTGGACGACGGCGCCGAGGGCGCCGACGCGATCCTGTTCCAGCTGCGGGTCGGCGGCCAGGCCGCCCGCCAGCGCGACGAGACCTGGCCGCTGGACTGCGGCTGCGTCGGGCAGGAAACCACCGGGGCGGGCGGCTTTGCCAAGGCGCTCCGCACCGTGCCCATTGTCCTCGATTTGGCCGAACGGGCCCGCCGGCGGGCTTCGCCCTCAGCCTTCATCATCGACTTCACCAACCCGGTGGGCATCGTCACCCGGGCTCTTCTCACCGCGGGCCACCGCGCGGTCGGGCTGTGCAACGTGGCCATCGGCTTCCAGCGCGGCTTCGCCGGGATGCTCGGCGTCACGCCGGACCGGGTGTCCCTCGGCCACGTCGGCCTGAACCACCTGACCTGGGAGCGCTCGGTCTGGCTCGACGGCGCGGACGTCCTGCCCGAGCTGCTGGAAAAGCACGCGGACGAGATCGCGCCGCATGCCGGCCTTCCCGCGGACTTCATCCGGCACCTGGGCATGGTGCCGTCGTACTACCTGCGTTACTACTACGCGCACGACGCGGTGGTTTCCGCTTCGCGCGGCACCACGACCCGCGCCGAGGAGGTGGCCCGGCTCGAGACCGAGCTCCTGGAGCTGTACGCGGACCCGGCCCTGGACACCAAGCCGCCGCAGCTGGCGCAGCGCGGTGGTGCGTGGTATTCCGAGGCGGCGGTGGACCTGCTCGTCTCGCTGGCCGGCGACCGGCGCGATGTGCAGGTCGTGAACACGTTCAACCACGGGACGCTGCCGTTCCTGCCGGACGACGCGGTGATCGAGGTGCCGGCCGTGATCGGCTCCGGCGGCGCCGAGCCGGTACCGGTCGACCCGGTCGAACCCCTGCTGCGCGGGCTGGTCGCGCACGCGTACGCGTACGAGGAACTCGCCCTGGACGCCGCGCTGCGCGGCGGGCGGGACCGGGTGTACAACGCGTTGCTCGCGCATCCGCTGGTAGGCCAGGCCGACCGGGCGCAGTGCCTGACCGACCGCCTGCTCGCGGAGAACGCCCCCTACCTGCCCTGGGCCTGAGGAGACCCCGATGAGACGCCTGCGCATCCTCGCCGGAGCTTCAATCACAGCAGTAGCAACCATCACGCTGGCAACATCATTTTCCCCCGCACTTGGCAGCGCACGGGCTTTGTCTGCAGTTTCGGGTGTTATAGCGCCCAAAACCGTAAACAAATCGCCCGAAGTCCGGGTCAACCAGGTGGGGTATCCGGCTGGCGGGCCGAAGGTGGCGTTCGCGATGCTTCCCGCGAAGGTCGCCCGCGTGCGGTTCGAGGTCATCACCCCGTGGGGCGTCGCTTACCGCGGCACGTCCGCTGACGACGTCGGATCGTGGAATCTGAGCTACCGGGCGGTGTACCAGCTCACCTTCTCCGGGGTGCGCACGCCGGGGCGGTACCAGGTCAAGCTGCTCTCGCCCGCGAGCGCCGCCTCCCCGGCGTTCATCATCGGGGACGGCACGCAGCTCTACCGCCAGCTGGTGGACAACGCCGTCCGGTACTTCACTTCCGAGCGGGACGGGCCGGACGTCGATTCCTCGGTCCTGGGCCGCCAGCCCGCCAACCTGACCGACGAGAAGGCCTACGTCTACGCCGACCCGGCCTATGACAGCAACGACAACCTGCTCGGCTCGCTCCACAAGATCAGCGGCCCGGTCGACGTCTCCGGCGGCTGGTTCGACGCCGGCGGCGGCTACGAGAAGTTCGCGTACACCGCCAGCTACGCCGACGCGCTCATGCTGATAGCCGCGCGGGACTTCGCGGGATCCTACGACATGCTGCGGCCGGAGGCGACGTTCGGCCTGCAGTGGATCACCAAGCTGTGGAACCCGGTGCGCAAGGTGCTGTACGCGCAGGTCGGGATCGGCAGCGGCAACGCCAGCAACACGATCCAGGGTGACTACAACTTCTGGTTCCTGCCGCAGCAGGAGGACCGGATGAACGTCTCGCCCGGCGGGAACCCCGGCCCGACCGCGTACTACGTCAAGTACCGGCCGGTGTTCGAGGCGGCCCCGCCCGGTAAGCCGGTCAGCCCGGACCTGGCCGGGCGTTTCGCCGCCGACTTCGCCCTCGGCGCGCAGCTGTCGGCTGGCGACCACCCGGCGCAGGCCCGGCACCTGCTGAGCCTGGCCCGGGGCGTCTACGCGATGGCGAAGACCACCGGCGTGGGGCAGCTCGTCACGGCGTTCCCGCACGACTACTACCCGGGCACCGAGTGGAAGAGCGACATGCTCTGGGGAGCGGCCGAGATCGCGCTGGCCGACCTGGCCACCAGCGCCCCGGAGGCCCGGCTGCAGGCGGACCTGGCCACCGCGGCCGGCTGGGCCCAGGCCTACATCGCCCAGGGCCACGCCGACACCTTCAACCTGTACGACAACGGCGCGGTCGCCGAGGCCGAGCTGCTGCAGGCCATGCGGCAGTCCGGGATCTTCCCGGTCTCGCCGGGCACGCTGCTGTCCGACCTCGCCGCGCAGCTGCGGGCGGGCGAGGGCCAGGCCAAGGGCGACCCGTTCGCGCTCGGCACGCAGCTGGGCCAGTCCGATGCCACGCCGCACGCGTTCGGCCTGTTCATCACCGACGCGCTGTACCAGAAGTACGGCGGCTCCAGCCAGTTCGAGTCGTTCGCGCAGCAGCAGCTGAACTTCGCGCTCGGCGCCAACGGCTGGGGCAGCTCGTTCGTGGTCGGCGCGGGCACGGTGTTCCCGCACTGCATGCAGAGCGAGATCGCCAACCTGGCCGGATCGCTCACCGGCCGGGGGAACATCCAGCTGGGCGCGACCACCGACGGGCCGAGCGACCCGGCGAACTTCGTCGGGCTCGGCACGGTCTCCGGGATGCGGGCCTGCGGCGCGGGCGGCTTCGGGCCGTACAACACCAAGACCGCCGCGTACGAGGACAACGTGGTCTCCTGGCCCTCGGTCGAGCCCGCCGACGACTACACCGCCAACTCCCTGCTGGCGTTCGCCCTGGGCGGGGATCTGGGGTCTGGCCTTGGCTGACAGCCCGCTGATGGCCCGGCCGACGCCGCGGGCACTCAGGCCCGCCGTGCTGGCCATCGACGGGGGCAACAGCAAGACCGACGCGGCCCTGGTGGCCAGCGACGGAACGCTGCTGGCCTCGGCCCGTGGCCCCGGCATCAACGCCCACGAGGTCGGCGTCGACCAGACGGTGCTGATCCTCGACGCGGTGGTCAAGCAGGCCGTGGCTCAGCTGAACCGGCGGCACAGGTCCCGGGGCGGCTGGGTCGCGCAGCACACGGTGGCCTGCCTGGCCAACGCCGACCTGCCCGAAGAGGAGGCGGAGCACGCCACGGCGGTACAGGCCCAGGGGTGGAGCGCCACCGCCACGGTGGTCAACGACACTTTCGCCATCCTGCGCGCGGGCCTCCCGGACGAGGGCGAAGGGGCCGGACCGCACTGGGGCGTCGCCGTGGTCTGCGGCGCCGGCATCAACTGCGTCGGCGTCGCGCCGGATGGCCGGGTGACCAGGTACCTGGCCCTGGGCACGATCTCCGGCGACTGGGGCGGCGGCTACGGCCTGGGCCTCGAGGTGCTCTGGCACGCGATGCGCGCGGAGGACGGGCGCGGCCGGGAAACGGTGCTGACCAGGTACCTGACCAGCCACTTCGGCGTGGAGCGCGTCGAGGAGGTCACGATCGGGATCCACAAGGGCAAGATTCCTGACGATGACCTGATCGGCCTGGCGCCCATGCTGCTGCGGGCCGCGGACGAAGGCGATCCGGTGGCCAGGACCGTGGTCAGCCGCCTCGCCGACGAGATCTCGGTCATGGCCCTGACCGCCATGCGACGCCTGGACCTGACCGGGCTGGCCACCCCCGTGGTGCTGGGCGGCGGCGTCATCACCGCGAGGAACCCGCTGCTGATGTCCGGCATCACCCGGCAGCTGGCCGAGGCCGCCCCGGCCGCCGAGGTCCGCGTCATCGACGTCCCGCCGGTGGCAGGCGCGGCCCTGCTCGGCCTGGACCACGTGGCCGCGCTTCCCTCCGCCGCGGCCCGGCTGCGCGCCGCCTACGGCATACCGCGCCCCTAGTAGGAACTCATGCCGGAGGCTGCGGTGGCGGGCGCCTTGACCTTGATGACGTGCCAGAGGCCGGCGCTGCCGTTGCCGTTGGTCATGCCGGGGGCGCTGTCACTGCCGAACGTGTACAGCGGATGGCCGTTGTAGGTGGCCTGCATCACCCCGCCAGGCCTGGTAATGCAGCCGAGCCTGGCGTCCAGCCTGACGCCCTTGGCCGCCGCCGGCTGGCCAGTCACCGGGAACCAGGCCAGCAGGCACTGGCCGGTGCAGGCCGGATGCGAGCTGCCCCTGGGATCCTTGGCGAACCAGTAGACCGTGAAGCCGCTCGCGTTGGCGAGCACGTAGCCGATCGGCGTCTTGCTGACCGTCAGCATCGCGCGGGACGGCGCGGACGGCGAGCTCACGGCCGACGCGGTGGCCGCCGGGGCCACGCTGGTGATCGCCATCGCCCCGGCGCTGTCGTACGCCGAGCCTGGCGTGGTAGACGCCCCGCAGGCGGTCAGCAGGAAAATCCCGGACACGGCAGACGCCGCTAGCACCCGATATCGCATGAGGCTCCCTTGCCTGATCGGGAACCCGCTCCCTCAGCCAGGGGTACGCTCCTTCCGCCGCGCCGGTTCGGATGAGGCGGAACGCTTAAGAACCTCGTTAGTTTTCCCTGGTAGAGGAGATGACAGTGGGCTTGGCGTGGAGCATGTGAATGGGGCAGGAACGTTCCCGGGCCGGTCTCGGGGACCGGCCCGGGAACCTCAGATGGTGATCAGCCGATGTAGCTCGCGGACATCGGGATCACGTGCCACACGCCGCCGACGCCGTTACCCGCCGTCGTGTACGGCTTCGCGCCCTTGAAGCTGTACAGCGGCATGCCGTTGTAGGTGATCTGCTCGACGCCGCCCGCGCCCTTCACCACGCCGAACGTGCCGGGGAAGTGGTCGGCGGGCCCGGCCTGGGGGGTACCGGTGACCGGCGGCCAGGCCGTCGCGCAGGAGCCGGTGCAGGCCGGCGTGCCGCCCTTCTTGTCCTTCGAGTAGTAGTAGACCACCTGGCCGTTGGCCTCGGCGAGCACGAAACCGAGGTTCGTGTGCTCGATGACCATGATGGTGGTGCCCACCGACGGGAACGTCACCGCGCCGCTGCTCGGCTGCGGCCCGACCGAGTGGTGGACCTTGGTCGGCGACGCGCTGGGCGTCGATCCGCCGGACCCGCCGTTCTTGGTGGCCGTGGACGCCGCCGACACCGACGTGGTCGGCGAGGCCGGGCCCGACGACCCGCTGCTCGCATTGGCCGTGGCCGAGGCGGCGGCGCCGCTGGCGGCGGCGCCGGCCGAGGCCGGACCCGATGACCCCCCGCATGCGGCTAGTAGCAGCACCAGCGCTCCGAGCCCGGTAGCTGCGGCCCACCCGCTTTTACGCATAACCTCTCTCCAATTCACAGCGATGTCTCGTTCCTGATCAAGCTCGTCCAGGTCCGAGCCCGAGGTACTACGAGCGTTCCCGGGCCGTCGAGGTGACCGGCCCGGGAACGCTGGAGCCTAGCCGAGATGGCGTCAGCCGCCCGTGACGTTGCTCCTGGAGAGCTTGATCACGTGCCACACGCCGCCGACGCCGTTGCCCTTGACGGCGAGCGGCTTGGCGCCCTTGAACGTGTACAGCGGCATGCCGTCGTAGGTGACCTGCTTGGCGCCGTTCGCGACCGCGACCGTGCCGAGCATGCCGAGGCCGGTAACGGCCGCGCTCGCCACGGGGATGCCGGTCAGCGGCGGCCAGATCTCGGCGCAGGAGCCGATGCAGGTGGGCGCGCTGCCCTTGGTGTCCTTGGCGTACGTGTAGAGGACCTGCCCGTTGGCCTCAGCGAGCACGTAGCCGAGGGCGGACTTCTGCACGATCAGCACGACCGATCCCTTCGACGGCCCGGCCAGTGCGCCGCTGGTCGGCTGGCCAGCCGCCGTGGCGGTGTTGGTCGGGGTCGAGGTGCTCGACGATCCCGACGATCCCCCGCACGCGGTTAGCAGCAGGAGTAGCGAACCGAGCCCGGCAGCTGCTGCCCACCCGCTCTTGCGCATAACGACTCTCCATTCGAGGTTCAGTGGTTCCTTGGGACAAGCCCCGGGGCCCTGTGAACGGTGACCCCGTTCCCAATACGCCGGAAACGTACCAGACTGCCGGCCAGGCCGGCGGCGTCTTAGTCGCTACTTAGTGATCCGTGCTAATCCGGCCGCAGAGCCAGGCGAGAGACATCGGGTAACGATAGTCGATGCCCCCGTGCCCGGCTTCGAAAAGCTCGAAATGAACCAGGCCATCGGCCACGCCGATGTCCCTGAGCGCGGCACGGAACGCCTCGGCGCCGAGGTCGAGGTGGAATTCGTCCCTGGTCCCGGCGTCGATCCAGATGGCCCGCATCCCCCGCAGCGCGTCCGCGTAGGCCGGCACCATCCGCACCGGGTCCCAGTCCAGCCACCGCTGCCACACGGCGGGCCGGAGCACTCCGGTCGCCGGGTCGAAGGGCAGGTCCACGGTGCCGTCCTCGTTCGCGGAGAAGCACGCCGCCACGCCGAGCACCGAGAGCAGCGACATGTCCTCTTCCCTGGTGAAGGCCACCCGGGACCGGAAGTCCTGCCACCAGCGCCAGATGTCGCCGCCGTAGCGGCGCAGGTGCCGGACGGCGGCGGCGAACTCGGGGAGGTAGCAGTACTCGTACAGCGTGTCGCCCGCGTGCGTGGCCAGCGCGCCGAACAGGTCCGGCCGGAGCATCGGCGTGATCATCGAGCCGAACCCGCCGCTGGACTTGCCCATGATGGCCCGGTGCGCGGCGCCGGGCAGCGTGCGGTACCGCGCGTCCACCCAGGGCACGACCTCTTCGCACAGGTAAGAGTGGTACCGTCCGGTGCCCGGCGAGTCGACGAACTGGCTGCCGCCGTAACCGGTCCACGCGT
>Ga0335081_10018384_pt1 | contig 11300 bp, 7 predicted proteins | sample Lox_Sample_35_FD_206713 | JGI IMG/M metagenome (GOLD analysis project Ga0335081, IMG submission 206713) | Soil microbial communities from Loxahatchee National Wildlife Refuge, Florida, United States - Lox_Sample_3.5 | ecosystem: Environmental > Terrestrial > Soil > Wetlands | place: USA: Florida... | reverse complement strand
CGATGACCAAGAATCCGTGGAAAGAAGCTTTCCTCAGCGAAAACATCAAATACGTGCTGATCGCCACGATCGTGGTGCTCGGCGAGGGCGTGGTTTGGTATAGCGGCCAGTTCTGGGCGCTGTACTACCTCGGCACGGTCGCCAAGCTCGATACCCTGACCACGGCCTATATCGTCGGCGGCGGGCTCATCATCGGCACGCCGACCCTGATCCTGGCCGGCTGGCTGTCCGACCATATCGGCCGCAAGCCGGTCATTCTGGCCGGCTTCCTGCTAGCGGCGGTCACTTATTATCCGCTGTACACCTGGCTGGGGCAGGTCGCACAACCAGGCAACATCAACTATCCGGTGGCGATCATCATCGTCGCCATCATGGTCGGCTATGTCGGCTTGGTGTACGGGCCGATCGGCGCGTTCCTGGCCGAATATTTCCCCGGCCGGATCCGCTACACCTCGGTCTCAGTGCCGTATCACATCGGCAATGGCTGGGGCGGCGGCTTGGTGCCATTCATCACCACGGCGGCCTACCAGGCAACCGGTAGTCTCGGATATGCTTTGATCTACCCGATCGCCGTTCCGGCCGTGTGCTTCGTGCTGAGCCTGTTCCTGATGCCGGAGACCCGCATGCGCAGCATCTGGGACGAGCCGGCGGCGGCGAAGGCGAAGGCGTGAAAGGCCTGATCGGTGATCTGACGAGACAAACTGCGGGGCCGAAAGGCCCCGCAGCGTTTCCCGATGGCCGGCAGACAGCCCGGTCTTGCGCGCCCTAGTTCGGGATCTTCACGGCGAGCACGTTGTAGGCCGCCAGAGGGCGCCCAATACCCTTGAGGGCGAACTCGCCCACCGGCTCGACTGCTATCGCGTCCTTGACCGCCAGGAACACGCGCGGACTGATCAGGATTTGCCCGGGCTTGGCTTCGTCGCAAAGCCGCGAGGCGACATTGGAGACCGTGCCGATCGCGGCATAGTCGAAGCGGCCCTCGAAGCCGATGGTGCCGAGCGTCGCAAATCCGTGGGCAATGCCGATGCCAAAGCCAACATCGTGGCCCAGCTGGCGCCACTTTTCCATCAAGGCTCCCATGGCCTCACGCGTTTCCAGCGCCATCTGCACGGCTCGCAGCGCCGGGTTATCTACGGGAACCGGGTCGTTGAAGACCACCATCACCCCATCGCCAGCGTAGCGCTCGAGCGTGCCGCTGTACTTGATGATGAGTTCGCCGATGGCCGCGTGATAGTCGCGCAGCAGCGCCATTACGTCTTCCGGGGCCGACGCTTCGGAGAAACCCGTGAAGCCGCGCAAGTCGCAGAACAACGCGCTAATTTCCCTGCGGTGGCTCTCAAGCTGCTTCTCCGTCCCCGAGGCAACGATCAGATCGGCAACCTGCGGAGGCAGGAAGCGCCGCAGCCTACCCATGCGCTCGATTTCGCCGACCTGGTCGGCGACGCGTTGTTCGAGTTGCTGGTTTAGTTTGGTAACTTCGTCAGTTCGTTCGCGGAGTTCGCCGAGCAGCCGTGCGTTCTCGATAGCGATGACGGCTTGGGCGGCAAAGTTCGCGACCAGCTTGATCTGCTTTTCGCCAAAAGGACGTACCTCCTGGCGATAGATGGTCATGGCACCGACCACCATTCCGTCCTTCAGCATTGGGACGGCGATCAATGATCGGATACCGCCGACCTCCACCGAAGCCACCGCCAGCGGGTCGCGCTCGATATAGGCGCGATCCTCTTTTAGATCTGGAATTTGCACCGATTTGCGCGTCTCAAAGACCCGTGCCGTCGGCACGGAAGGGTTAGGGCGATGCAAGGTCCCAACGGCCCATTGCCCGCGAAACGTTCCCGGCAATCGTCCGTGCAGCGCGGCCATGCGCATCTGGCCGTTGTTTTCGTAGAGCCACAACGTACCGTAAGCGGCCTCGCAGAGCCGCGTTGCGTTTGCCAGCATCGCATCAAACACGGGCTGCAGGTCGCCCTCGGAGCTTGAGATAGCCCGCAGCACCTCCGCGGTCGCCGTCTGCTGCTCCAGCGCTTCCGTGAGATCGGTGGTGCGCTGCCGAAGTTCATTGAGCAGCCGTGCGTTCTCGATCGCAATCACTGCCTGGGCAGCGAAGTTCGTTACCAGCGCGATTTGCTTGTCCGTGAAGGGGCGGACTTGTTGCCGATACACCGTAAAGGCACCAACGACCTCGTTCTCCTTCAGCATGGGAACCGCGAGAAGGGTGCGTATTCCGCCGAGCTCGACGGCTGGAACAGTTTCAGGAACGCGCTCGATGTAGCCCTTTTCTGCCGCAAGATCGGCAACATGAACCACAGCCTGGGCCACGACCATGCGACCGAAAAGTGTCGTCGGATCAGTGCGGATCGGTGAGCGCCTTCGGTGCTCGGCAAGGGCGGGCGGAGTATTGTGCGTTGCGAGGAGACGAAACACATCGCCATCCCGGGCATAGATGTTTCCAAACTTGGCGTCGCAGATACTGACGACCTTCTCCAGCATGGCGGCGAACACCGGCTCCAGCTCGCCGGGCGAGCCTGAGATCACTTGCAGGACCTCGGATGTCGCCGTCTGCTGCTCTAGCGCCTCCGTCAGGTCGGTGGTGCGCTGGCGCAATTCGTTGAGCAGCCGCGCGTTCTCGATGGCGATGACGGCTTGGGCAGCAAAGTTCTCCACAAGCTCGATCTGCTTGTCGGCAAAGGGACGAATTTCCTGACGATAGATGGCGATCGCGCCAATCAAAATGAGCCCCTTGAGCATTGGCACGATCAGAAGGGTTCGAGCGCCGCCCTTGTCGACGAGCGCGACGAGAGGCGGAAAGCCGGCCTTGTAGGCCGCGTCCTGCCTGAGGTCCGCGATATGAGTGCGTTTCCTCGTTGCCGCGACGCGCGAGAGGGGAATGTCGGCTACATCGGTCCTGACGACCAGCGCCTCGCCTCGCCAGGCGTTCACATGGGTCGGATCACCGTGCCACGCGACGACGCGGAAGGTCTCTCCCTCACGCAGCAAGAGATTGCCGAACTTCGCTTCGCAAATGCGCGTGGCGCTGCCTAGCATTGCGGTGAACACCGGCTCGAGCTCGCCAGGGAAGCTTGAGATGGCTTGCAGCACCTCCGATGCGGCCGTCTGCTGCTCGCGCGCCTCGTGCAGCTCGCGAGTTAGCTCGGCGACCTCCGGCTCGGCATCACGACGCGACGGGCGAGCCGTGGCAACCTTGGGCGCGTCGCGGCGCTTCGACTTAGACGATTTGGAGCGGCGCGCTCTGACCGGTATGCGGCTCGCGTCGGAGCGCCGTTTCATTGCTGGCCTCGCTCAGGATAGCGACGCCCAGAATAGCACAGCGGAGTGATCGGGAGTGGCTAGCTGGCGCGGGCGGCGCCCGCGCGGCGGTGCGCGCCCTAGAATCCGCCGGCCGTGAAATTCAGCCGCTGCACCACGTCGGAAGGCTGCTTGGCGAACGGAATGGCGTAATCGACCCGGATCGGTCCGAACATCGAGTCCCAGATCACGCCTACGCCGGCCGAGGCGCGGATCGCGCGGGAGTTGGCGATCTGCTGCGACGGCGACAGCGAGGAGGCGAGCGTCGTCACGCTCGAGGCCTTGGTGGCCCAAAGGCTGCCGGCGTCGGAGAACAACGCCACCTTGAGCTGCGCGTCCGGCGTGACCAGGGGCATCGGCGCCTGCAGCTCGGCGGTGGTCGTCCAATAGATGTTGCCGCCGAGATTGTCCTGCGTCGTGCCCGGCGTGACGTCGCGCGGGCCGAAGCCGTTGGGTGCGAAGCCGCGGATCAGTTGCGGTCCGCCAAAGAAGCCGTCGAGCAGCGGCAATGACTGGCCGCCCCAGGGCGTGGCGTAGCCGCTCTGCACCCGCACCATGCCGACCATGTCGCCGGCGATCCGGTGGTAGTAGCGCGTGTCCTGGGTGGCGCGGGCAAACTTGGCGGCGCCGCCGAGACCGGCGAACTCGACGTTGGACTGCGAGCGAATCCCGCCGGTCGGATTTCTCGGATTGTCGACGGTGCTGTAGGTCAGGCCGGTGCCGACCGAGGACACCCAGATCGGGCCCGCCGCGGCCGCCTGCTGAATGGGCAGCGAAGCCGTCCCGAGCGCGGGATCAAGCGTCAGACCCTGATTGTAGATCGAGTAGCTCCACGCCATCGCGGTCTGGTCGTTGAGCGGCGCGCCGACCGCGACCTTGGCGCCGTAGATGGTGCTGTCATAGGACTGAAAGCTCGAAGCGAAGGTCTCCTTGCCGAAAAGGTCGACGCCGAGCGTCAGCCGAGGCCCCAGCGCATAGGGATCGGTGAAGGCCAGATCGCCGCCTATGACATATTGGCCGAGGATCACCGAGGCGTTCACCGCATCGCCGGTGCCGAGGAGGTTGCGGTCACCGATGCTCAACTGGAGTGCCCAGCCGTCGGCGTTGGAATAGCCGCCCGAGTACCTGAAATCGCCGGTTTGATCTTCATCGACCGCGAGGTCGAGGATGATGCGGTCGGGAGCCGAGCCCGGCTGGGTGCTGAATTTGACCGACTTGAAATAGCCGAGCTGCTTCAGGTGCCGCTCGCCGCGGTCGATCAGCGCGCGGTTGTAGGCGTCGCCCTCGACGAACTCGAACTCGCGGCGGATCACGTCGTCGCGTGTCTTGTTGTTGCCGTGGATGTCGATCCGCTCGATGTAGACGCGTTTGCCTGCATCGATGGCGTAGGTAAGATCGATGAGCCGAGCGTCGTGCTGGCGCTCGCGGCGGACAGCGACGGCGGCGAAGGGTTCGACTCGCCTGGCCAGCGCCATGGTGGCTTCTTCGACCGTCTTGTCGACGGCGTCGGCGTCGTAGACGTCGCCCGCCTGCGTGCGCAGATACGGACGCAGAACCGCGGCCTCGACGGATCCGACGCGCGACACGAGGTCCACCTTGCCGACGCGGTATTGCGCGCCTTCCTCGATCGTGAACGTCACCACGACGCCCTTCTGCTCGGGCTCGTAGCTCGCCGCGGCGCGAACGCGCATATCAGCGTAACCGTGCGCAAGATAGAAACGGCGGATGAGATCGCGGTCCGCTTCGATGCGGTCGGCATCGTAGACGTCGTTGTCGAGCAGGAAGCTGAGCACGTTGGTCGCGCCGGTCTTGATGACGGCCTTGAGCTTGTCTTGCGCAAAGGCGTCGTTACCGGCGAACTGGATTCGCCGCACCGCAAGCTTTTCGCCCTCCTTGATCTCGAACACGAGATCGACACGCTCGTTCTTGGCCTTGATGGTCTTCGGCTCGACTTTGACCTCGAAAAAACCGTGCAGGCGATAGAGCGCGATGATCTCCTTGACGTCGCTCTGTACCAGCGCACGCGACAGCGGCCCGCGCTCCTTTGATTGCGCCGCCTTTTTCAGATCGTCGTCCTTGATCTTCCGGTTGCCGTCGAACGCAACGCGCTGGATCGTCGGGTTTTCGATCACGGACACCAGCACGCGGTCGCCGTCGCGGGAAATCCGCACGTCCTGGAAGAGGCCGGTGGCGTAGAGGCTCTTGAGCGCCGCGTCGAGCGCAGCCGGGTCGAGCCGCCCACTGGCGCCGGCGTGAAAATGCGAGCGGATCATCGCCGCATCGATGTGGCGATTGCCCGTGGTGACGATCGTCGAATCCGCCGCGCCACCCGCGGCTGCCGCTACACCCGCCGCGAGCACGATCAACCCAAAAATGCCGACGGAGGCAATGACGGCGGTCGCGCGACCGTACATCTACTCCCACTCCCCGACCGGTCCTCGGCAATCAAATCCGGCCGAGCCGGCGGAACCGTGACGGATCGTGTCGGAATATGAGGAATAGTTGAGGCGCCAAGGCTTTAGCCGCAGAATCGGTCCGATCTTGACACAAAGGTTTACGTTTTGCCTACGGGGCGGCCGCCGAAGCGGGCCGCCGCTAGCGCGTGCTGCGGCGCGCCCAGCGCTCCGCCCACTGGTGGAACGGCAGCAAAATCGTGCCGAGCTCGCGTCCCTCATCGGTGAGCTGATAGCCGGCGGCGCCGAGTTCGACTACGCGGGCCTCGCGCAATTCGGCGAGCCGGACGTTGAGAATGGTGGGCGACGGCATTCCGCATCGCTCGCGCAAATCCCGAAAATTCGCCGGGCTCGAGCGCAGTTCCCAGAGAATGCGCAGGCACCAGCGGCGACCGAGGAGATCCAGAAGCGCCATCACCGGCCGCCCCGATCTCGATCCGCGAACGCGCGTGCCGGGCTTTGGAATTTTCATCGCTCGATCACTCGGGGCGCCCGGCACGCGATGACCGCAACGCGCCGATCAGCTGTTGGCGAAGCCAGGCGTTCGCCGGATCGCCATCCGCGCCGGCGTGCCAATAGAGGTAGGTGTCGAATGCCGGCACTTTGAGCGGAAAGGGCAGGAGCTGATTGCCGAATAGCGCGTTGAGGATGCGGGCATGGCGTTGCGGCATCGTCAAGATCAGGTTGGTTTCGCTGACCACCCGGCACGCCGCCAGATGACTCTGGCATCGCAACCGGATGCGGCGGCGCAGATTGTGCCGGCCCAGCTCGAAATCTTCCGCGCTCAAGCCGCGGCGCCGCGACGAGACGGCAATGTGCTCCGCGCTCAAATAGGTGCGGAGCGAAAGTCTGCGGCCGACCTTCGGGTGACGCGTCCGTGCCACGACCGTCAGCCATTCGGTGCGCAGACGCTCCCGCCTGATCTCGTCGGGCAAAGGCAGCAGGACATCGATCGCCGCATCGATCGTCCCGGCGGAGAGTTCGCGCTCGAGCTCGCGGCGCTCGGTCCGCACCGTGCTGATCGTGACGCCGGGCGCACTGTCGCCGATGCTGCGCATCAGCTTGCCCAGCACCGCGGCCTCCTGGATGTCGCGCAAGCCGACGGTGAAGTGCTTGACCGCGCTGCCCGGTGCGAAGCGCCTGCTCTTGGTCAGCGTCGCTTCGATGCCCTGTAGCGATTGACGAATGGGCTCGATCATCCGCCGCGCCAGCGGCGTCGGCGTCATCACCCGGCCCTGCCGCGTAAACAACGGGTCTTCCACCATCTCGCGCAGGCGGCCCAGCGCATGGCTGATCGCCGGTTGCGACAAGTTGAGCCGCCGGCTCGTGCGCGTGATGCTGGCCTCGGCGTAGATGGTGTCGAAGACGACGAGAAGGTTCAGGTCGATCTTGTTGATATGCATGTTATTTATGGTGTGACATTCTATCAATGCACTTGCTGAATGTTACACTGGCCGCCTACCATCCGCAATCGAAACGGTGCCGCAAGGGCGGAGGCGTCCGATGGATTTTGAACACTCGGCGAAGGTCAAGGCGCTGCAGCAGCGGCTATGCGCCTTCATGGAGGAATACGTCTACCCCAATGAGCAACGCTACCATGACGAGGTCGTGGCCGGAGATCGCTGGCAGCCGCCGGCCCTGATCGAAGAGCTGAAGCGCAAGGCGCGAGCGGCGGGATTGTGGAACCTGTTCCTGCCCGAGTCCTCCCGCGGCGCCGGCCTGAGTAATCTGGAATACGCGCCGCTCTGCGAGATCATGGGCCGCGTCGATTGGTCGTCCGAGGTCTTCAATTGCTCGGCGCCGGACACCGGCAACATGGAGACGCTCGAGCGTTACGGTACCGAGGCGCAGAAACGGCAATGGCTGGAACCGCTGCTTGACGGCGCGATTCGCTCCAGCTTCGCCATGACTGAGCCGGCAGTGGCGTCCTCCGACGCCACCAATATTCAAAGCCGCATCGAGCGTCGGGGCGACCACTACGTCATCAACGGTCACAAATGGTGGGCCACCGGCGCGCCCGATCGGCGTTGCCAGCTTTTGATCGTGATGGGCAAGACCGACCCCGATAATCCAGACCGGCACAAGCAGCAGTCGATGATCCTGGTCCCGCGCGATGCGCCGGGCGTGACGATAAGGCGCTGGCTGCCGGTCTTCGGCTACGACCATGCGCCGCACGGGCACGGAGAAGTTCTATTCGAGAACGTGAAGGTCCCGATTTCCAACATATTGCTCGGCGAAGGCCGCGGTTTCGAGATCGCGCAGGGCCGGCTTGGCCCCGGCCGCGTTCATCACTGCATGCGCGCGATCGGCCAGGCGGAAGCGGCCCTGGCAAAGATGTGCCGCCGCCTCAACACGCGGGTTGCCTTCGGCAAGCCGCTGGCCGAGCAATCGGTGATGCTCGAACGGATCGCCGAAGCGCGGATCGAGATCGACCAGACTCGGCTCCTGGTGCTCAAAGCCGCCGCCATGATGGACAGGCTCGGCAATAAGGCGGCGCTGGCCGAGATCGCGATGATCAAGGTTGCGGCGCCGAACATGCTGTGTCGCGTGCTCGACCGCGCCATCCAGGCGTATGGCGGCGCCGGCGTCACTGAAGATTTCGGTCTCGGCTCGGCGTACGCGGCAGCGCGCACGCTGCGCATCGTCGATGGTCCGGATGAGGTGCATCGCAACCAGATCGCAAAAATCGAGCTGCGCAAACACCGCGCGCCGGCGGCGAACCAGCCCGTGCCGCGTGCGCAGGTGAATGCCGCTTGACGAAAATCGCGCGTCAGCCGGCGCGAAGTTTAAGCGCTGCGCCTTCGCCGGGAAACAGGCGGTCGGATTCGACGGCGTATTGCGCTGCATTTTCGTGCAGCCGGGCATTGTTGGCTTCGCGCAGCGCCGCGTCGGCTTCGCCATAAAGGAAGGCGAGAAACGCGTAGCGCCGCCCGCGCGTCACCGGCGTGACCTGATGCAGCGCGCCGCAGGAGAACACGATGGCGCCGCCATGCGGCGCCCGATAGGTGCGGCTTCCGAACTCGGGAAAGACGAGATCGCAACCCGCATAGTCGCTGTTGAGGTTGATGGTCACCGCGAAACGCCGATGCTGCGCGCCGATATTGACGTTGTCGCGATGGCGGTGGAAGTGCCCGCCAACCGCGCTGTCGTAGCAGGCGACGATGTAGCGGTCCATGCGCGTCGCCTGGAACTGAAAATACTGTTCGATGGCCGGAAGAAGCCGGCGCACGATCTGATCACGGATCGTTTCACGCAGCTCCGGGTGGGCGATGACGAGGTCGTTGCGGCGCTTGAGCCGGTAGTCGACGACGCGCGCGGTCTTGTCCGCGACGTCGAACAGAAAGCCGGAATCCTCGCCGCCGAGCTTTTCGTAGAAGCGGATCAGGATATCGCAGAGCGCAAAGTCGAAGATGCGCGGCACGATCAAGGCCGGAGCGCTGAGCGGCACGCCGGCGGCGTCATCGACCGACGGCAGGCTGCGCAATACGCCGCGTACGGTTTGCGCGTGCCCGGCCGGTTCGGTCCAGGGAACATTGGCGACGGCGCGCAACAGCGGGTCGAGCACAATGGTGCGCGGCGCGTCGGCGGCGCCGAACGCGCCGCTGACCGTGCCGTCATAGTCGGCGATGAACGACACTGCATCGGTGCAGAGCGTGGTGTAGGAAGCAGGATCCGCCGGCGGGCCCGTCAGCACACCGTAGAAGACGATCCGGTCCGGGTCGAACAGGTGGGCTTCGCGCATGAGCTCGTCGAGCTCGGTCTGGGCGCGCGGATCGGCGGGCGAGCCTAGGAAGGCGAGCACGATCCAGCGTCCGGCCGCGACCTGGAGGTTGAAGGCGCCGTCCGCGATCAGCGGCGCGCTGAACCAAGGCACGGGATCGCCGAGAATGATCCCGCCTTTGCGGCCTTCAACCATGCCCATGCGCAAGCCTTCGGCTGTGTTGGTTGACGATCGTTATTCTTGGTAAATTTTGTCCTAACCCCCGGCGGCCCCGGCTGGCGGTTTCGCCCAGCGCGCGGCTGCACAATTTTTAGTCAGGGCGCGCCAATCGTCTATCCGCCGGCCGTGGCGAGGCGGCGCTCCACCAGAAATCTTCACGCTATTTCAATGAGATCGGGGCGGAACCGCGCTGGCATGGGCTTTGCGAAGTGCCTGTCCGCCAATCGCCACGCATCGTTCCGATGGCCAGCCAGCAGCGGCGCGCTCCAGCGCTCGCGTGCCCCACAAGGAGAGCGTCCCATGCATTTCGACAAGCTTTCGCGCCGCCGCGTCCTGCAAGGAACCGCGGCCGTGACCCTGGCGACGGCGCTGCCGCTGCGCCAGGCCGCCGCCGCCGACACCACCGTTGGCTTCATCTATGTCGGCTCGCGCGACGACTATGGCTACAACCAGGCGCACGCCGCCGGCGCCGCCGCGCTCAAGGGCATGCCCGGCATCAAGATCGTCGAGGAGGAGAAGGTGCCGGAGACCGACGCCGTGGAGAAGACCATGGAGTCGATGATCAATCTCGACGGCGCGACGCTCCTGTTCCCCACGTCCTTCGGCTACTACAACCCGCACATGATCAAGATGGCGGCGAAGTTTCCGAAGCTGCGCTTCCAGCATTGCGGCGGGCTGTGGAGCGACAAGGATCCGAAAAATGCCGGCAGCTATTTCGGCTATATCGACGAGGCGCAGCATGTCAGCGGCATCGTTGCCGGCCACATGACCAAAACCGGCAAGCTCGGCTTCGTCGCCGCCAAGCCGATTCCGCAGGTGCTGCGCAACATCAACGCCTTCACCATGGGGGCCAAGCTCGCCAACCCGAAGGCGACCCTGCAGGTGATCTTCACCGGCGACTGGTCGATGCCGGTGAAGGAGGCGGAAGCCACCAACGCCCTCATCGACCAGGGCATCGACGTCGTCACCTGCCACGTCGACGGCCCCAAGACCGTGGTCGAGAACGCTGCGCGCCGCGGCGCCATGGTCGGCGGCTATCACGTCAATCAGGCGGTGCTCGCGCCGCAGGCCTATCTCACTGGCGCCGAGTGGAACTGGGAGGTGCTTTATCCGCGTTTCGTGAAAATGTTCACCGCCGGCGAGACGATCCCGAATTTCTATCGCGGCGGCCTGAAAGAGCAACTGGTGAAAGTCTCGCCCTATGGTCCGATGGTATCGGATGAAGCGCGCAAGCATGCCGACGAGGTCAAGGCGGCCCTCACCGCCGGCACCTACGTCATCTTCAAGGGGCCGATTGCCGACAACAAGGGCAAGACGGTCATCGCCGGCGGCGTCTCGCGCGGCCAGACCGATCCCGAGCTGGAAAAGATGGACTACCTGGTCGACGGTGTGATCGGAGCGACTTCGTGAAAGCAGACGTCGGCGCGCCGCTTGCTCCTTCGGGAGCAAGCCGGCTTTTGCGCCTGCCGGCCATCGGCCGCAAGATCGGCGGCGCGGCGGAGTTCGTCTTCATCCCCGCGCTCGCCATTGCGGTCTCGCTGGTTCTGTTCGGCGTCTTCGTCGCGCTGTTCCGCAAGAACCCGCTCGATCTCTATTTCTAC
>Ga0335081_10018383_pt1 | contig 11300 bp, 12 predicted proteins | sample Lox_Sample_35_FD_206713 | JGI IMG/M metagenome (GOLD analysis project Ga0335081, IMG submission 206713) | Soil microbial communities from Loxahatchee National Wildlife Refuge, Florida, United States - Lox_Sample_3.5 | ecosystem: Environmental > Terrestrial > Soil > Wetlands | place: USA... | reverse complement strand
CGGTAGTTCAGCCCGCGTTGCCGCCGAATCTCGGCTAACCCACGCATTTTGTGCAAGGTGGAAGGAATAAACTTCTGCGCACCGAAGCCCGGGTTCACGGACATGACCAGCACGTAATCGACAATGTCCAGCACCTCAGAGAGCGTCTCAACCGGAGTCGCCGGATTGATCACAACGCCGGCAAGGCAATCATGCTCCTTGATGTGGTGCAGGACTCGATTCAGGTGCAGGCATGCTTCCTGATGCACCGACATCCAGTTCACACCGGCATCCGCAAATGCCGGAATAAACTCGTCCGCATTCTCGATCATGAGGTGGCAATCGAGAGGCAGATCCGTAACTTTGCGCAACGATTTTACTACCGGAGGGCCGATGGTGAGGTTCGGAACAAAGTGCCCATCCATGATATCGACATGGATCACACTTGCCCCTCCCTCCTCGGCAGCGTTCACCTGCTCGCCGAGTCGGGCAAAATCAGCCGAAAGAATAGAAGGCGCTAGCTCGATCAAAACCCGGGTGCCTCAAGAATCTGGGATCTTCCGCACAGAAGCTCTTGGGGGAATTTTAACACGTGAGATAAGGAGTCCTGCCGACGAAAGCGTGGCCGGGAGACGAAGATAAGATGACCGGAGTTCGCCCCGAATTGTGAGCCTAGACGGCGTGTTACCCTCGTCCGGCGTGACTTCGACATCGCAACTTGCCCCAGCAGCCTATTCGGTCGCCGCTGTCTTCATCTGGGGGACATCGGATTTTGCTGGCGGGTTCGCTTCCCGCCGCGCTAATCCCTTCGTTGTCACGGCCTTTTCGCACTTCTGCGCCTGCCTGCTAATGCTTGCCATCGTACTCGTGCAGCACGGCGCGATCCCGGACCGTGCCAGCATTGCCTGGTCACTTCTCGCTGGAGCCTTGGGTGGATTCTCTCTTGCAATCTTCTACCGGGCACTTGCTGCGGGACAGATGGGTCTGACGGCGCCAATTGCGGCATTGCTTGGAGCCGCGATCCCGACTCTAGTCGACATCGCCCTCGAGGGCTCGCCCAGCAAATGGTCCATTGGTGGTTTTGGTCTGGCGATTGTCGCGATCTGGCTGATTACGCGACCCGAAGCTCCTGACCAAAATGACGAGGCCGGCCATCCGAAGGGCGTCGCCGCTGCCGCTCTGGCAGGGGTTGGCTTCGCGGGCTTCTACCTGTGCGTTCATCAGGCAACCGGCTCTCCAGCCTGGATCGCCCTGATCGCCCGAATCGCATCTTTGGGCGCAACGGTCATTGCGGTCGCTGTGATACGGGCCCCTCTGAAACTCAGTCGGCCTACCGCGGCTCTGGGTCTTCTCGCCGGATTTTTCGACATCAGCGGCAGCGCGCTTTTCATCTACGCCAGCCAACGCGGACGCCTCGATGAAGCCGTTGTAATCACGTCGCTCTACCCTGCAGTGACGGTCTTGCTAGCTCGTCTGGTGCTGAAAGAACATTTCAGCCGATGGAAGTTTATCGGGCTGCTGGCAGCATTGGCGGCTGTGCCGCTGATCGCTGCTGGATGACGGTCGCTGTCGTCTTAAGAACTTGTTTTCCGCCTTGCTCTCACCTAGAGTCGTGCTCAATGCCCCTAATCGAAATCCGGAATCTGAGTAAAACCTTCTCTCACGCCGAATCCCCGTTCGGCAGTTCATCGCATGCTGCCGTTCGCGCTGTCGATGATGTTTCACTCGACATTCATGGCGGGGAAACTCTTGGCCTTGTGGGAGAATCGGGCTCAGGGAAGAGCACGCTTGGACGACTTATTCTCAGGCTTATCGAGCCAACCTCAGGGAGTGTGCGCTTCGACGGTCGCGATCTTCTGGCCGCGAGCGGACCCGAAATGCGCCGCCTCCGCAGTGACCTGCAGATCATCTTTCAGGATCCGTTCGCCTCGCTTGATCCCCGCTTTCGCGTGGAAGACGTTATTGCGGAGCCGCTCCTGATCCACGAACAGTTCGCCGGCGGTAGCGGAGCCCTCACAAAGGTCGAAATTGCGCAGCAGATCTCGAAACTCCTCCGAGCGGTGGGCCTCGACGAATGTGCTCGAACCCGCTACCCTCACGAATTCTCCGGCGGGCAACGCCAGCGCATCGGAATCGCCCGTGCCTTGGCACTTAGGCCAAGGTTCATTGTTTGCGACGAGCCCGTATCAGCCCTCGACGTAAGCGTTGCCGCTCAGATCGTAAATCTTCTTGCGCAACTGCAGCGGGACTTTGGACTGACCTATCTATTCATCTCGCACTCGATGCCCGTTGTACGTTATCTGTCGACGCGCATCGCCGTGATGTATCGCGGAAAGATCGTGGAAGTCGGCGATGCCCGCCAGATCGCGGAATCCCCGGCACATCCTTACACTCGTAGCCTGTTGCTGGCCACTCCGCAACTCGCAGTGTGAATTATCAGAAGAATTGAAGCCCGAACGGGGAAGATGTGAATCCGTGCAACCAATTCGCGCATCCACCACTCCTAGATTTTGCTGGGGAACCGGTGCGTGGCGACGACAGATCCAACCTCTTTTTCCTTTTCCCTGCGCCGACAACACGGCTCGTTCCGTAACGTAGCCGAGTTGCTGATCGGCTTTGCGGCGATCATCACAATTCTCTGGCTGCCCACGCATGAGCAGTTGATTGCCGGCCCGATTGTTCTTTTGGCTCCTCTCGTTGCTGTTCTGTTGAATCGTCCTACGTTGAATCAACTTGGATTAGGGCTTCGCGGCTTGGTCCGTTCCGTGTGGATTCTGCCTGCAGCGGTGGCCCTGACCGTCATCTCCGTTTACGCGGCAAAGGGCGCTGGGACGTTTCACCCGCTGCATGATCCGGATTTCTCTCACGTGTACGGGTACGTTCTCTGGACTATGTATCAACAGTTTTTGCTGCAAGATTTCTTCATGCCGCGCCTTACGCGTGTTCTCGCGAGCGATGCGCCAATCGCAGTCGCAGCGATTCTGTTCTCAGCCGCGCACGTTCCCAATCTCACTCTTGCCGCCGCGACACTGGTCTGGGGTTTCGTGTCCTGCATGCTTTTCCGCCGTTACCATACGCTGTACATGATTGGGCTGGCACAAGGGATTCTCGGACTCTGCTTTGCGGCATGCATCCCCGACGCCTTGATCCATCACATGCGGGTGGGATTGGGATACTGGAACTATCACGTAGGGCATTGAGATCTTCGTGAGTTGACCGTCGAGCCTTCAGAACCACCACGACCAGAGCCAGTCCACGCAGGTATGTGTGATCGTCGAGGCGGGAACCCGATGGTTTTCACGCCACGCTCGTCCGTAGAAAATCCCGGCGATCGTCGCGAGGAGCACATAATGCCAGTTGAAGTGCTGGCCCACTGGATTTCTTTTGTTGAAATGCGACAGCCCAAATAGCACAGAAGCGGTAACGAGTGCAGCCCGGCGGCCAATACGGCGCTCCAGCAGGTTCTGCACCCATGCGCGAAAGAACAATTCCTCTGGGACCGCCACGAATACGAAGATCCCGATCCACCTTAAAAGAGCTGCGCTCACCCGAGGCGCATCCGTATGCGGATGAATAAATCCAAGAGCGATCCCAAGACCCACCACGATCGGAGCGAAAAATACGAGTTCCCGCAGACCGGTCTTCCAATCTCTCCATCGCAGACGAAAATCGAATCCTGTTCCGCTCAGCCGCCGGATTCCGAGAAAGGCATACAATCCCGCGTCAACCAGGAGCAGATTGCCGAGTCCGCGCATTCCGGCCGGCCACGCCGCATCGAACCAGCGCAGGTCTACCGTAAGCCCCAACACAAGCAGGATCAAAGCGTCACGCCAATTACCTCGCTGCGCGGGATCGGCCAGCGCCGCGCGGTGCAAAAGCCACGCCATCACGACCGGTAGAACTGCATAGACCACGAGCCAATCCCACCGCAACATCTGATTGGTAGCGGCCAGGATGGCGTAGGGAACGACCAATATTGCCGGAGCGGCAATGCGCAAGGCGCCCGGCCATTTGCCCACTATGGAAGCAGCCCGCTCGGCTGCAAATGCGAAAACCACCGCCGGAATCAGTTCGACGGTCAACACGGCAGCATCGATTGGCGTCCCGTTCGTCACGAGCCCATCTTATCCGAGGGGGTTGATGGCATGGCCGGGCGCTAAGCCGGCAGATTGGCTGCTCCGCCTTCCCTTGTCTGCTTTCTCGCTCCCGGCTAGAATTCCCACGACCCTTGCAAGGAGGCATTGATGGCAACCGCTCCGCTCACCCCTGCTGCCACGACCCCGGCGCCGCCAACACCGCCGCTTTCTCAAGCAGCCCGCATTATCGATACGTTTATTGCACCTTCGAAGACGTTTACGGATCTTCGCCGCAGTGCCGCCTGGTGGGCTCCGTTCTTGCTCATGGTGCTGGTCTCGACAGCGTTCGTGTACACCGCCGGACAAAAAATAGGCTTCCGCAAGATCATGGAGAACCAGATGCAAGCGCAGCCCAAGCAGCAGGAGCGTCTGGAACAATTGCCTCCGGATCAGCGCGAAGCCCGTATGGTGGGCGGGGCGAAGTTCACAGGAATCATTTCCTATGCGTTTCCTGTGATCACTCTGATCATTTGGCTGATCATTGCTACCGTTCTGTTCGCCACTTTCCGGTTCGCCACCGGGAGCGACGTCACATTCGGTGTTTCGCTTGCGATTGTGGTCTACGCGGCACTCCCGCTGATGATCAAAACGCTGCTGGCTCTGCTCTCCGTCGTGGCAGGCATGAGTCCGGATTCGTTTTCATTTCAGAATCCGGTTGCCACAAATCCCGGGTACTTCATGAATCCCGCGGACAACGTTTTCCTCTACAGCTTGGGTTCGGCTCTGGATGTCTTCATGATCTGGACGCTTGCACTCACCGCGATCGGCTTTACTTGCGTCAGCAAAGTGAAGCGCGGCACTTCTTTTGCCGTCGTATTCGGCTGGTGGGCCGTGTTCACCCTGGGCGGCGCAGCACTTGCTGGAGTATTCTCGTAGGCTTTTACGTGCTGAGATGGGTCCTGTCGAAATGCGGGTTGAGCCTGCAACCCAGGTGTCGGCGCTAATGCTGGTAAGACCCCAGTAAAATATTTCTGATTACACGTTTTACCAGGCCAAATTCACGGAGGTCTTCATGAACCGCATACTCTGCGCTGTCCTGCTCCTCGCTGCGACCGCTGCATTCGCGCAGGAAAAAAATCCCGTCACCTCGGTCGTTAAGGAAATTCTGCCACGGCAGGAGAAGAATCTCGTCGCCGCCGTGGAAGAAATGCCCGCCGACAAATTTGGGTATAAACCCACCGAGCAGCAGATGACGTTCGGACATCTCGTGCTGCACATCATCGGATCGAACAATCACCTGTGTTCGACGATCGGCGACGTTGCGGAACCGAAGCCTCCCGTCGCTCTGAAGGAATCTGACGGCAAAGACAAATTGGTCGCCGCGCTCAAGGCCAGTTTCGAATTCTGCTCGACTGCTCTCGACAAGGTCGACGACTCCAAGCTCGGCGATCAAGTTGAACTCTTTGGTGGACGGAAAGGACCTCGAGCTTTCGCGCTTATCGCTCTCACCAACGACTGGGCCGATCACTACAGCGCAGCTGCGATGTATCTGCGTCTGAATGGCATTTTGCCGCCAACAGCGCAACCGAAGAAGTAAGCGGAAAACGCTACTTGATCTGCACGAGTTCTTCCGTGGGAACCGGCGGAGGAGTGCTCGCCGTAGGTTTCTGCGGCGCGCGCCACGAATCGAAGATCGACACCTGATGCACGCACGAAACCGTGCAGTTCGGTGCGCAGCCCTTTTCCGTCAGGTATTCGCGGCGCAGATCGTCGCGTGTGTATTTTTCCAGGGGAATTGCAGGATATCCGCGCTGCTGCGAGCAGTAGTGCACCAGGCCGTCTTCGCAGATGTATAGATATCTCGCTCCAGCGCGGCAGCGCCAATCGTTCGGCAGCCCCTTCGCGATGTTGTCCTGAAAGGCGTTCACGCGGGTAAAGCTGCTCTTTTCGAGCGCCTGCATCTCGTGGTAAATCCGGCGTTCTTCATCGTTCAGCGGCTGCAGTTGTCCGCCACCGTCGTGGATGATCCCAATCGTCGAAGTAAAGCCCAATGCCACGGCCCGTTTTCCAATGACTAGAGCATCTTGCGGATAGGCTATGCCTCCGCCGACAACCGAGTTGATGTTCACGTGAAAATCGGCGTGCTCCGCGAGCAATTGAAGCTTCTTGTCGAGAACCTTCAGACTCTTCTTTGAGACGTCGTCCGGATTCACGTTGTCGATCGAGATCTGCAACCACTCGAGTCCGGCCCGGTTCAGCCGCTGGATCCGCTCAGCAACAAGCAGGTAGCCATTTGTAATCAGACCGGTGATCATCCCGTTGGCGCGAATTCGTTGAATTACATCATCCAGTTCGGGATGCATGAGGGGCTCGCCGCCCGAGATCGTCACGACTGCTGTTCCGAGAGCGCCCAGCTTGTCGATTCGCCGGTACATTTCCTCGATCGGCACAGGCTTTGAAAAGTCGTCAAACTCGTTGCAGTAAGTGCAGGCGAGGTTACAGCGCCGCATCGGGATAATGTGCGCCAGTAGCGGATGATCGGTTGAGGCCAAGGCGCGGGCGGCCATCCGCGCTCCGCGGAGATTGCGATGCAGAGCCTTGGCGCGCCGGCGCAGTTTTGTCACAGCAGAAGGCATGCGAGTCAGTAACTTCTATTACAACATAGCCGCGATGCGGCTGTACGCATGGGCGCAGCCGTTGGACGAATCGCAGCAGTGAACGGCGAGAAATCTGGTCTAGCGTGTGGCCAGTCCTGCGAAGCGTATTGTGGACTACGCGGCCATTTCGTGCCCTGCTGCCCGTAGAAGATCCAGTCCGGCCGAAACGTGGTCCTCCTGGATCAATACGTAGTCCGTGTCGAAAGTAGAAATTGCAAAGATCGGAATCCTATTACGAGATAGCGGCTCAATGAACGAGAGCAGCACTCCCGTCATCGAAAACGGGAATGGACCTTGCAGCTTCAGACAGGTCCAGTGATGCGAAGAAGTCCCTTCTGGAGGAAGATTTCCTATGGAGCAAACGATCGAGAGCTCCTCTGGAGTGCGAGTCACAGAGGTGAACTCACCGCGGCTAGTCCAGTCCGGAACCGCCGAGTCCGCCGGTAGACGCACGATCGCATATAGGCCTGCCAGCATCCGAAATGTCACTTTGCAGCCTTCCTCCATCTAGCCTTTCCGAACCTCTATGCTTCGATTGCCTTCTTGACTGCTGCCTTTGCCAACAATCGGGTCGAATCCAGAGTCGGCAGCGGTGATGACTCGGTTGTCACCAACAGAGGAATCTCGGTGCATCCGAGCACAACCGCATCGCAGCCTTCGTCCTTGAGCCCTCGGATAACTTCAACGTAATAGGCCAGTGATCTGGGAAGAAACTGACCATTGACAAGTTCGTCAAAGATGACCTGGTTGATGCGCTCCCGCTGTTCTGGACCAGGAACACGATGTTCAATACCCTCGCGCGTCAACGCCTCACGATAAACCGAACCCTCCATCAGATAGCGCGTGCCCAGCACGGCCAGATGCTGGAACCCTCGACTCTTCGCCTCTCGAGCAACTTCGCGCGCAATGTGCAGCCACGGGCGGGGAGACCGGTGCTCGACCAGATCGAATGCCTGATGAATGGTGTTATCGGGACAGATCAGAAAATCCGCGCCAGACCTGGCCAGTTTCTCCGCGGAAGCCAGCATTAGTTCGGCGACTCCCGCCCAGTCCCCGGCATCGATGCTCACCATGTACCGCGCTAAGGAGAAGGAATGAAGGCAGACTTCCGGATGATCATGCCGTCCAAGCAGACGCGAACCTTCAAGAGAAATCGTCCGATAGCAGAGTGCGGCCCCCTCGGTACTGCACGCGACAATGCCGATGTGTAGCATAGGAATGTTTCCGTAAGTCAAGCATGCCCAACATGCTTCGAGCCGAGAACCGGCGAACCGAACGACTAACGCCCAACAACTTCCACGGCATATGGACTGACGGCCCGGTATCTCTTCTCGAATTCTTCCCGAGTGCAGATCGTCTTGAGATCGGTCACACGATCAATCGCTAGGATTCCATCAAGATGATCGATCTCATGCTGAAGCAATTCAGAAAGATTTCGGTCATCACCAGCTTTAAACTCCAGCATCTTCCCGTCCAGATCCTGATACCGCACAGTAATTTCGCGGTGCCGTTCCACTTGCATGAAAATCGAAAGAAAACTCAGGCACGCGTCCCAGACTACAATCTTCTCTTCGCTTCGTTCCACGATTTCCGGATTGATCAGCGGCCAAGCTTCTGCCTCCGGCAGCTTCAGGAAAATGACACGCTTCAGGACCCCGATCTGCGGGGCCGCGACGCCGCGTCCATAGCCAGTTTTCAGCCGCCAGTGTGCCAGGGTGTCGGCCAGATCCGCGACAAGCTCGCGGATTTCGGGCGAAGACGAATCCTCCACGCGGGCACATGCCGTCCGGAGCACGGGGTCACCGAGTTGCAGAACGGTCTGAATAGGCATGGTACTTTCCCCAGACTACCGGGCAGCCGCGGCATCAAACAAACTCAGCAGTTCCAGCTTCTTCTCTGCTGGCAGGAACGACGCCTCAAACGAGTTGCGCGCCAGTTCTCGTAAATGTTCATCGGTGAAGCCGAAGCTTTCCTGCGCTAATTGATACTCTCGGGCCAGCGTCGTGCCGAAAAGCGCCGGATCATCGGTATTCAGCGTGACCATGACTCCCTGGTCAAAGTAACTCTTCGCCGGATGTTCAGCCGCTGTTTTACAGACCCCAGTCCGCAGATTACTCGTCAAGCAAATCTCTACCGGAATCTGCCGGTAGGCGAGTTCCTCGATCAGATCGGGATCCTGCACCGCCGTGAGTCCATGGCCGATGCGCTCGGCGTGCAGGTTCAGCGCGCCCCAAATGGATTCCGCCGAAGCCGTCTCTCCTGCGTGAGCCGTCAATCTGAGACCATGATTCTGAGCGTAGGCATACACACCGCGAAATAACTCCGGAGGAGCTTTCACCTCATCCCCTCCGATGCCCACGCCCACAACATGCCGGTTCTTATAATGCGCGGCGAGTTCAAAAACCTTCTGTGCTTCTTCCACTCCAAAATGGCGAGTGGCGTCAAATATCCAGAGTAAGGAGACGCCGAAGTCGCGAGCTCCACGGCTTCGTCCGCGCTCCAGCCCTTCAAAGATGGCGGCGAAATCCTGCTTGCGATAGAGACATACTCCCACCGCGACGTAGACCTCTGCGTGCAGGACATTCTCTTCTTTGAGCTGCTGCATCAGGCGGTAGGTGACAAACTCATAATCATCCGGTCCGCGCAGGTGCGCGCTGACTTCCTTGAATGCCATCAGGAAGCTCGCAAAATCGGTATACCGGTAGAGCGACTGGGTTTCCTCAAGCGTCGAAGTTTCCCCATGCTTGCGCCTGAGTTCGAGCAGCGTCGCTGGCTCGACCGCTCCCTCGAGATGTACATGCAGTTCCGCCTTCGGAAGTTGACGGATAAATGCGTTAGGAAGGCTTTCTACGGCAGCCGACATAATTTTCGATTGTAGATTGGCGAAGAAAGATTTGCGAGAGCGCGAAGAGTCGTCCCCACAATTTCATTTACAATCCCTTTTCTGTCCGGACGAGGAGTACCATGCAGCCAAAGTCAGTGATCCATGCGCTCGTTATTACTTTTGTTTTCACGCTGTGCATGGCGCCGCTCGCTGAATCATCCAGCCTGAAGGTAAAAACGCGGACCGGCGTCGTAGAGGGCAAAAACGAAGGAAGCGTTCATGCGTTTCTTGGCATTCCATACGCAGCTCCACCCGTCGGCAATTTGCGTTGGAAGGCGCCTGTGCCAGTGGAGAAATGGGCAGGCATCCGCAAGACTACAGATTTCGGCCCGCACTGCTTGCAGGGACGAGTTTATGGCGACATGAATTTCCGGGACTCAGGCGACAGCGAAGACTGTCTGACGCTGAACATATGGGTTCCCGCGAATTCTTCGTCAAAGAAGTTACCCGTGATGGTGTGGACCTACGGCGGAGGCTTTGTCGCGGGCACCACCTCGGAAGCGCGTCAGGACGGTACTCATCTTGCACAGCGCGGCGTCATCGTGGTGTCGATGAACTACCGCCTCGGCGTCTTTGGCTTCTTTGTGCATCCGGAATTAGCGAAGGAATCCGGACACAATTCCGCTGGGAACTACGGCCTGCTCGATCAATTGCTGGCACTGCATTGGGTGCATGAAAACATCTCCGCGTTCGGCGGGGATCCCGACAACGTGACCATCTTCGGCGAAAGCGCCGGATCTTTTTCTGTCAGCGCGCAAATGGCGTCTCCCTTGGCGAAAGGACTGTTCCAGAGAGCGATCGGCGAAAGCGGCGCCGCATTTCACAGCGGCGGCCTCAGCTTCGAACCACTATCCGAGCGGGAAGAAAAAGATGTGAAGGTGATGAAGGAAAAACTCGGAGTGTCAGGTTTAGCTGAACTTCGTGCTTTGCCAGCCGACAAGATTCTCGAACCCTTTAGTCCTCCAAAGTCGCCCGGATTCGATTTCGGTCCCGATATTGACGGATATTTTCTCCCCGAGTCCGTGCCTGCCATTTTTGCCGCCGGGAAGCAGAATGACGTCGCCCTGCTCGCTGGATGGAATCACGATGAAGGCAGTTTCGAAGTAGCTTTTTCTCCCCAGAAACCGACAGCTGAATCCATGCAGGCTAACGCCGAAAAAGAGTTCGGCGACAAAGCGCCAGAATTTTTGCGTCTTTACCCGACGAAAACACCCGAGCAGACCACTCGCTCGGCGCTGGATTTCGCGAGTGACCAATTCATCGCATTTTCCACGTGGGATTGGATCGAATCACAGAGTAAGACCGGTAAGCAGCCGATTTATCGCTATCGCTTCGACATGGCCCCGTTTCCTAAGAATCCAAACGCTCCCAGGCTCGGGGCCTACCATTCGGCCGAGATCGAGTATGTCTTCGGACAACTCGACTCAAAGACCGATGTCATCTGGAGCGATTCCGATCGCCGCGTCAGCGAGATGATGCAGGAGTATTGGTCGAACTTCGCGAAGACGGGAAATCCGAACGGACCCGGGCTGCCAAATTGGCCCCTTTATAACGCGACAGACGGCTGGCCGGTCATGTTCCTGACCGCCGAGCCCTCAGCTCATAAAGACGAACTGCGCGATCGATACTTATTTCTGGAGACGCAGTGGGCCAAGTAGAAGAGCCCTGACATCGTAAAAGCACCGCGGAACCAGCCGAGTCTCG
>Ga0335081_10018382_pt1 | contig 11301 bp, 10 predicted proteins | sample Lox_Sample_35_FD_206713 | JGI IMG/M metagenome (GOLD analysis project Ga0335081, IMG submission 206713) | Soil microbial communities from Loxahatchee National Wildlife Refuge, Florida, United States - Lox_Sample_3.5 | ecosystem: Environmental > Terrestrial > Soil > Wetlands | place: USA... | reverse complement strand
GCGGGCCTTAAGGCCCGCACTACCCGGGTTTTCGCAGGTAGGAAGGAACACTTTTGAGCACCAGCATTCGCAATATCGCCATCATCGCGCACGTGGACCATGGCAAGACCACGCTGGTGGATGCCATGCTGAACCAGAGCGGCATCTTCCGCGCCAACGAGACCCACGTCGAGCGGGTAATGGACTCCAACGAACTGGAGCGCGAGCGCGGCATCACCATCCTGGCCAAGAACACTGCCATCTTCTACCACGATGTGAAGATCAACATCGTCGACACCCCCGGCCACAGCGACTTCGGCGGGGAGGTGGAGCGCGCGCTCAAGATGGTGGACGGCGTGATGCTGCTGGTGGACGCCAGCGAAGGCCCGCTGCCGCAGACACGCTACGTGTTGAGCAAGGCGCTGGAAGCCAAGCTGCCGCCCATCCTGGTGATCAACAAAATCGACCGCCCCGACGCGCGCCCGCAGGAGGTGCTGAACGAGGTCTACGACCTCTTCATCGACCTCGACGCAGCCGAAGATCAGCTCGACTTTCCCGTGCTCTACACCAATGCGAAGCTGGGCACCGCGTCAGCCGACGCGGACCGCCCTGGCGAGACTTTGCAGCCGCTTTTCGAAGCGATCGTGAGCACGATCCCCGCGCCGCAAGGCGATGCAAACGGCCCGCTACAAGTGCTGGTCGCCAATCTCGACTACAGCGATTACCTCGGCCGTCTGGCGATTGCGCGCGTCTTCAATGGCACGCTGCGCACCGGCGAAGACGTGGCCATCGCCAAGCGCGACGGCTCACTGGAGAAGATCAAGATCACCAAGCTGTTTTCGTTTTCCGGGCTGAAGCGTACCGACATCGACGCGACTGAACTGGGCGACATCGTGGCCGTCGCCGGTGTCACCGGCATCAACATCGGCGAAACCATTACCGGCGCCGAGAATCCGGCGCCGCTGCCCGTCATCACCATCGACGAGCCCACCATCGCCATGCAGTTCATGGTGAACACCTCGCCGATGGCCGGGCGCGAAGGCCAGTACGTCACCTCGCGCAATCTGCGCGAGCGCCTGGAAAAAGAGCTGCTGACCAACGTCTCGCTGCGCGTGGAGGACACCGAGAGCACCGATTCGTTCAAGGTGATGGGCCGCGGCGAGCTGCAACTCGCCATCCTCATCGAGATGATGCGGCGCGAAGGCTTTGAGCTGGCGGTCGGCAAGCCGGAGATTGTGACCAGGCAGCTCGACGGCAAGCTGATGGAGCCGGTGGAGCGGCTCACCGTCGATGTGCCGGAGTCGTTTGTCGGCGTGGTGATCGAGAAGCTCGGCGGCCGCAAGGCGCAGATGCAGAAGATGCACAATCACGGTTACGGGCGCGTGCGCATGGAGTTCGTCATCCCCAGCCGTGGCCTGATTGGGCTGCGCAGCGAGCTGCTCACCGATACGCGCGGCACCATCGTCATGAACTCGCTGTTCGACGGCCACATGGAGTGGCAGGGCGACATCCCACATCGTCCGACGGGCGCGCTGGTCGCCGACCGCGCGGGTATGACCACCGCGTACGCTCTGTGGGGACTGCAAGAGCGCGGCGAGCTGTTCGCCGGTCCCGGCGTGGAGGTCTACGAGGGCATGATCATCGGCGAGAACTCGCGCGACAACGACCTGGACGTGAACGTGGTGCGCGAGAAGAAGTTGACCAACATGCGGGCCTCGACTGCCGACGAAGCGATCCGCCTGGTGCCCTTCAAGAACCTGAACCTGGAGCAGGCGATTGAGTTCCTCGCCGAGGACGAGCTGGTGGAGGTGACGCCGCAGAGCTTGCGTCTGCGCAAGAAAGTCCTGCAAGCGAACCGCCGGCCGCGGCGCAATGCGCAGCCGGCGGCAGTGCAGGCGTTGTGAGGGCCGTGTCCCCGCTCACTTCTCGATCAGGCAGAACTCGCCAATCTTCTCATCGCTCGCCGGGATTGCCGAAGTCGGATAGAGGTCGACATTCACGCAGTCGTACATTCCCCAGTTCTTGGGCAGGCGGACCATGGTGTAGGTTCCCGGCTCGGGGGCCTTGCAGAACGGCGCACCTTTGTTGCAATGCAACTCGAAGGAAGCTTTAGTCTGGTCAGCCATGGCGGGCCGAATCGCCGTAACGATCACGACCCCGTTGTTGAGTTCCGAGCTCCCGACCGTAACCGTCGACTTGTCTTGCGCCGCCAACTGCGCACCCATCAGCAAGGCAAGCAAAATCATTGCGTTCTTTATCACGGTAAGCCTCCGCAATTGAAAATCCAGGCAGCCCCATCGGAGGGGCCGCGCCGCTCGGAGTGTTAACGCTCCCCACGGCGCTTGCCGATGAGGCTGTCCACAGCTTGAGCATCTCTCCTGCTGGGCAATTTGTCTGTGACGGATGACGCACACGGCAGTGCTAGCGCAGAGTCGCGGTTCGCGGTATGCGGGGGGAACACGCCTTTAGAGGCCCTGAAAAAGTCGCGGAATGGGCTCACCTGACCTGCCGCGCCCCGTCTGTAACCGTAGGGCCTGCGTGAGGCGTAGTAAGATACCCAAGTAGCGAGGAACGAAGCCAAGCTGCTTGTCTTTTCGGCGAGGGGAGCAGTAGATGATCAATCAGCGAAGTGTCGCCATCTGTGGACGAGCTGTTGTGGTGCTTCTGATGGCCTTTCTATTGAGCAGTTGCTCCGGGTTCTTCCTGGGTTCCCATGACATCGCCTCGCTGACGATCTCGCCTACCGGGCCCTTCGTCATGCCCAACAACACGCAACAGTTCACCGCAACCGCGACGTTTGGAAATAACACCACTGGCGATGTTACGAGTACAGCGACCTGGACCTCATCCTCGACCGGCATCGCAACCATCGATAGCACGGGGCTGGCTACGGGCGTCGCTTTGGGCACCACGACCATCAAGGCCAGCTCCGGCAGCGTCAGCGCAAGTACGACCTTGACGGTCAGCAACAGGACGGTCACGAGCCTGACGATCAGCGCCAACCTCACGACCATCTCGCTGTCGCAACTTCAAACGGCGCAACTCACGGCGACCGCGTACTTCTCCGACGGGACGAACACCAACGTGACGAACCTGGCGACCTTGACATCGAGTCCGCAAGGCGTGGTTACGATCAGTTCGACAGGGTTGGTGAGTCCAGTTTCTACCGGAACCACCAACATCGGCGCGACCTACGGGGGGCAGACGGCGTCGCCCATAACGCTAATGGTAACGCAGTAATTGTCACTTTAAGAAGGCTCAGCATTTAAGAGAGTCCTAAAGAAGTTTGAAGAAGATTGTCATTAGGCTTTCCGCAAATCGGCGCGCTACTCGGAGGGGTGACGGGGACGACTACTCTCACGGTGCAGTAGCGACCGGCGAACGAGCCTAGAAGCCCATGAGGTTCAGCTCGAGCTTCTTATATCCGTGCTCGCTGGCCCAGAGGTCAAGCGGAACCGTCGCCACCTCATCAACCAGCGGCACCGCGAGGCCGTCGCGCGTCATGTCGATGGACTTCAAGTAGAAATGGCAAGCGTCGCAAGCCTCCACTCGCACGTGCTCCGGTGTCTCGGGGGAGTAGCGCGGCAGCTTCTGGTAATCCGTCTCGCCGCAGACGGGACACAGCACCCGCCGGAACTCCCACTCTGTCAGACATAATGAACACAGCAGGAAGCGCTTTCCGCCGCCACCTTCGGGGCGAAGAACGCCGGCTTGCGGGCGAGCGCTGCAAATAGGACAAGTGGAGTGCGCCGCTCCCACCGCCGGCGGGACATAGCTCTGCGCCAGCCACTCAGCATAGGGCTGCAACAGGGCCCGCGCAAAGAACGGCTGCGCCGTCGGCCCGTCCGCGAGGAACTTCTGGAGCATCTCTCGTTGTTGCTCGCCAGATGCCGCCCGAATGACCGTCGCGTCCTCGGCCAGCTTGGCCGTGCCCTTTACCTCTGCCAGCGACAGTACTGCGGGCAAGTAGCGCAGCGCGTCGCTCGAATCCAGCCGTTCGCGGAATGTCACTTTTTGTGCTGCCGACTCCACTGCGCGCGACGATAGGTCGAGGTAAATCCCGCGCTGGAAGCCCAGCACCTCGCCATAGAAACCAAGGACCTCGGCCGCATGAGGAAACCGTTCAGCCAGATCGGCCTCGCGCTGAATGCGCTTGTCCCACTCGGATCTCCTCATCGGCGCCGCCGGACCATTAGCGTAGGGCATTGTTCACGATCTGCTGGGCTTCATCCACGATGGCTTCCAGGTGAGACTCGTCTTTGAAGCTCTCCGCGTAGATTTTATAGATATTCTCGGTGCCGGAGGGACGGGCGGCAAACCAGCCGCTGGCGGCGATGACTTTCAGCCCGCCAATCGGGGCGTCGTTGCCCGGCGCGCGCGTGAGCTTGGCGGCGATGGGCTCACCCGCCAGCTTCGATTCCTTCACTTGCTGTGGCGATAGCTTGCCCAACTTTGTTTTCTGCTCCGGCGTGGCGGGGGCGTCAATCCGCGTGTAGTACGGCATGCCGAATTCCTCCGCCAGCGCGCGGAAATGCTCGCCCGGGTCCTTGCCGGTCCGCGCGATAATTTCTGCGGCGAGCAGGTCCATGATGATCCCATCTTTGTCTGTAGTCCAAACCGTGCCGTCGCGCCGCAGGAAGCTGGCGCCGGCGCTCTCTTCGCCGCCAAAACAGCACGTGCGGTCGAACAGGCCCGGCGCAAACCACTTGAAGCCCACCGGCACCTCCCACAATGTCCGACCTAGCTTATTGACCACGCGGTCGATCATGCCGCTGCTGACCAGCGTCTTGCCCACCACCACCTCGCGGCGCCATTGCTCCCGGTGCGTCAACAGATACTGAATCGCGACCGCCAGGTAGTGGTTCGGATTCAGCAGCCCCGCCGACGGGGTCACAATGCCGTGGCGGTCCGCGTCAGTGTCATTGCCGAAGGCGACCTGGTACCGGTCCTTCAACGCCACCAACCGCGCCATCGCGTAGGGGCTGGAGCAGTCCATGCGAATCTTGCCGTCGTGGTCCACCGTCATGAAGGAAAACGTGGGATCGATCATCTTGTTGACGATTTCGATATTCAGGCCGTAGACGGCATTGATCGGCTCCCAATAAGGCTGCGACGCGCCACCCAGAGGATCGACCGCCAGCTTCAGCCCAGCCGCGCGGATCGCCTCCATATCGACGACGCTCCTCAGGTCGGTCACGTACGGCATCGCCAGATCGTCATGGTGGGTACTTGCCGCTCGGATGGCTGCGCCAAAACCAATGCGTCTCACGCCGGCGTTGTTCGCGCGCAGCAGCGCGTTCGCGCGGTCCTGGATCCAACCGGTGACATCGGTATCGGCGGGGCCGCCATTGGTCGGGTTGTACTTGAAGCCGCCGTCCTCCGGCGGATTGTGCGACGGCGTGATGACGATGCCGTCGGCGAGGTGCGCCTTACGCCTGCGGTTGTGGATCAGAATTGCGTGCGAGAGGACGGGCGTGGGTGTAAAGCCATCGTCCTTCTGAATGACTACATCGACGCCATTCGCGGCCAGCACCTCCAGCGCGGTACGCTGCGCCGGTGTGGAAAGCGCGTGCGTGTCCTTGCCCATGTATAACGGCCCATCGACACCGTGCTCCTTGCGGTAGTCGCAAATAGCTTGCGTGATGGCGAGGATGTGCGCTTCGTTGAATGTGCCGCGCAGTGACGATCCGCGATGCCCACTGGTGCCGAACGCAACCAGTTGGTTGGGACCGCTCACGTCGGGACGGCGCTCGTAGTACTCGCGCTCCAGGCGCACGACATCCACCAGCATCTCTGGCGGCGCGGGCTTGCCGGCAAGCGGAGACACCTGGGCCTGAGTCTTGACGTCAGCATTCATCACGATTCCTAAAGCTAATGCACATTAGATGCCGGTGTGGCGTTCGAGAGCCTGTCGATCCCACTTGCCGAAATTGGCCGCCGCTTCATACGTGCTCTGTAAGAACTCCATGAGCAACTGCTTGGGATCTGCGGCGGTGCGGATGGCGTCATACATCAGCAGGAACTCTTTCATCTGCGGATGATAGAAGGCGGCCTGGGGACGCACTGTCGCCTGGGCGAAGCCTTCCGGCTCAGGCGCTGCGTATGAATAAAACGCCGGGCCGGTGATCTCTCCGCCGCCAGGCCAGAACCCCGCGCTGCTCACTGCATGGGAGTAGGCTTCGCGCGTGATGGAGTCAGCGCCCTCACGCGGCGGCGCACGCCTGCCGGAGAAGCGCGTCACCGCCAGATCGAAGCTTCCCCAGAAAAAATGTACCGGACTGGCTTTGCCCAGGAACGGCGCTCGGAATTCCTTGAGCACCTCATCCACCCAGACGAGTATCCGCCAAAATTTATGCACGGCTTCCGCGTCGTACGACGCGTGCTGGTTGTCCTGCTCGAACGGAATAGGGTCCGGAATTTCGCACGGCCTGGTCCAAATTTTCACGGGCGTCCCGACTTGCGAGAGGATTGCCATCAGCGAGTTATAGAGCTGAGCGACGCTCTGTGGCCGCAAGGCGAGTTCTGCGCGCTGGTCATCGCAGGTCTCGATCCGAAGCATGTGGTCCGTGAAGTCAAAGTAGATTTCGAGCGTGCGGTCGCCATACGGCATGGGCGAGGTGGTCAGCCCGCGCGCCGTGACATACAAGGGCACGTTCCACCAGTGGTTCACCAACGGCGATAGCTTCAGGCGAATCTTGCCGACCACCTGCGTCCACATGTGCACCGTCGCCAGCGTGTCTTTCCACGACTCGCAGGGCAATTCCGGCAGGTGCTCGCGATCGGCCATGTAAGCGTTTTACCTCGTCGTCATCTGCGCTGCCCAGGCCCGCATATTCACGTCCACAGCTCGTCCAGGTTCTTCTCCCACAGTTTGATGCCGCCCAGAATGCCTTCCTGGTTAGAAATAATCCGCGCATTTTTCGGCAGCTTGATTTTGACCTCGGCAGCATTGCCGCCGCCGAGGTACAGCCGGTCATAATAAAAGAGCCGGTAGAGTTGATCGATAGCTTGTGCCAGCCGCTTGTTCCACCTTTTGCGGCCGCCCTTCGCCAGCGCACGCCGCCCCAGCTCTTCTTCATACGTCACACCGTTGCGAAAAGGATGATGCCCCATTTCCAACGAGGGTATGGGCACGCCGTCGAGGTACAAAGCCGCGCCTACGCCTGTTCCAAGTGTGATCACCAGTTCAACGCCGGCGCCGGTGACCGCACCTAGGCCTTGCACCACCGCGTCGTTGGCCACACGCACGGGCTTGCCCAATTGCTTCGCCAGGTTCTGCGCTAAGGGATATTCGATCCACCTCCGATCGAGGTTCGCCGCCGTGTGGACCACGCCCTTCTTGATGACGCCGGGGAATCCCACCGACACGCGATCGAAGTCGCCCAACTGTTTGGCGAAATCCGCGATGATCGCGAGGATCGCCTTCGGGGTCGGGGGATTAGGAGTCTTGGCGCGCAGGCGGCCAGTCAATGGCTTGCCCTGCTCGTCGAGCAGCATCGCCTTCACGCCGGAGCCGCCGATATCGACGGCCAGCGTTCGTATCCCGTGAGCGTCGGCTGACGGAGCCTCTGCGCTCGGGCTGGAAACTTTCTTCTTCTTGGAAGTGGCGGCCTCGCTCATGCGATCTCCTCAATTTGGAGACTACGAATTGGCAGATGAATTCCGGACAGCAGAGGATACCGGATAAACACGCGAGAAGAAATAGCCCCACACAAGCCGGCTTTCGATGGAGAAAACAGTGATCGACTTACTGCCTTCTCCAGGTCCGTCCGCCGTCTGAGGTGCTCCAGGTTGTTGCGGAATCGGTCGTCACCTTTCCTTGCAGGATGGTGTCGAAGCGAATGGAGACCACCGCCCCTGGCTCGCGCTGACCATCTGCGATCAGCATGACCTTTGACCATGCCTGGCCGGCATCAGTGGAATGGAACAAGGCCCCGTTGCTCCCGCCAGCCCAGATTTCATTGCCGATCACCGCAACCGCGCGGAAGGACACAGGCTGTTCAGCCAGCACCCGCGTCCAGTTTCCTGGGATGATCGACCGCTCCAGCTCTCCCTCGTCCGTGATCCGCCAGCGTGCCTTGACGGCTAGTGACTTTACGCCGTCCACGCTATGACGATCGGAGCTGCCCAAGGCAGATTGGTCCGCCACCGCTGCCCTGGCTGCAAGCGCAGGCGTATTCGACACTCCCTTCGCGTTAGTCGCAGATCCCGCCGGTCCCACCCCCCCTGTTTGCGAAGTTACTGGCGCCGGCGGCGCTGGTGCGGCGGCCTTTGCGGCAAGGGCGGGTTGTGCAGCCACTTCAGCGCTGGCCGTACTTTGTGCAGTAATGTTCGCGCTGGGCGGGGCGTGCAGAACGACTTCCTCATTGGCGGAGCCGCCAGCCTTCGGGCGACCAGTGAGCGCTGTCTTGCGCATCTCGTCCTTGCTCACGGCCAGCGCCGGCTCCGCTGAAGCCGGTTTTGCTTGGTTACTGTATGCTGTCGCCGATTGCGGTGATGATGGCTTCTCGTTCTCCGGAATTGTCGTGTCCGCGTGCACCTCTGGCGGGCGGTTCGCCGCGATGGTCGTCTTTCTCGCCGGCTGGAACGGCGCGTGCATGACGATACCGGCAACTACCGCCAGCACCGCCAGCGCAGGCAGCGCCCACTTCCATGGTGCCCATCTGCGCATCGGATGGCCGTCATGACCCGGTTTCGTGGCAGCCGCTACGGGCGCAACTTGTTCTTCGCCGCCCGCGCCGGCCAGGAACACGATTTGGCGGCAGTCGGAGCAGGCGGCAAGATGACTTACGACGCGCTTCTTCTCGGCGGGGGCCAACGCCTGCTCGACAAAGCCGCTCAGCAGGTCGGCAGAAGGATGCTCGTCCGCCGCCGCCTGCCGCGCCAGAACATCTCGTGCTGCCGGTGGAATGTTCTGCTTCATCCTTCTTCCCCGCTCTTATAGAACGTCAAATCACCGCGATCTTGCCCCAAACTTTGCCTCACGTCCACCTTCAGATCGCGAACATCCACCTCTTCGAGGACCTCATCGGCCTGCCGCGGCGGCATGCCCGAGGCCATCAGGCGCTTGCGAAGGCGCTTGCGCAGCGCGGCGGTCACGCGCTCCAGCCTGCGGCTGACGGTGGATTCGTGTACGTGTAGCAGCCGGGCGAGCTCCGCCAACGTCCGCCGATCCAGATAGTACGCCGCAAGCACAAACCGCTCTTCCGGCTCGAGGGCGGCGAGCTCCGATGCCACCCCACTTTCCACGCGCGGATCGACCTGCGGCGCTGTTTGCGGTGCCGGCGCAGCCAACTGCTTACCTTGTTCCAGCGCCTCGTCCAGACTGGTCTCCCGCTTAGTGCGGCGATAGTGGTTGACATACTCCTGCGCCAGAACCGTGCGCAGCCATCCCGCCAGCGACCCGCGACCCAAGTAGTAACGCAGCTTGGATGTCCGCGCATCGCCGCGCTCGTTTACGCCATAGAGCTCGGCATAGAGGGAATCCGCCAGCGCGCGGGCGGCAGCCTCGTCAGGGGCAATTCGGTAGGCCGCCGCGTACATCCCGGCACGGTAGCGTGTCAGGAACAGCTCCCATGCGCCATCGTGCCCCGCGATGCAGGCGCGCGCCAGCACTAGCTCCTCCAGATGAAGTGATTGCAGTACTTCTTGCTCGGGGAGTTCGCTGCCGCGCTGGCTGAGGACCTCCGCCAGGATGGTTGCCACACCGGCAGCCTCGATGCCGAAGCGAGCGGCCCCGCTCTCCTCGTAATGCGCCGCGGCAAACGCCTGCACGCCGGCGGAAGCCTGCGGAGCCGGTTGCGACGTCGGGGCGGATGCCATACGTGCGAATCCTATCAATTTTTGTGCGCAAGAAAAGCGCGGTCCAGCGTTCCTCTTGTAAAGACGCTAACAGGTCTTCTGAGGTCAACCATGAACCGTAGCATTCTGGCAGTGATGGCTTTTGTCGTCGCCGGCGCGATTAGCGCATTCACCGGCCCGGCCAACCACGATTCTCTTCGCGTATGGCCGCCCATTACCCACGGCAACCTGACCATATTTCCGGTGGTCGGCGGCGCGGATTACGATACCTCGCACTTTCTGACGCTGGATGAAGGGGTGCGCGCCGGCAGCGTCGTCGTCGCCGAGCAAGGCTCAATCCAGGGACTGGTCCGGCGCGGCACTCCGGTGAACCGCCATTCCGGCGCGGAAGTGAACCAACTCGTGCTGGTCAATAACTCCGATCGTCCGCTGTTGCTGCTGGCGGGCGAGATTGTTACCGGCGGCAAACAGGACCGCGTGATCGGCGCGGACCGCCTGGTTCCCCCCAAGTCGGACCCGATCGATCTGTCGGTGTTCTGCGTGGAGCCCGGCCGCTGGGTGGGACAGAGCGAACACTTCGGCAGCCTGAAGTCGCAGATGGCGCAGCCCAGCGTGCGCGTACCTGCCATGGCCGCAAAGAACCAGCAACAGGTGTGGAACCAGGTGGCAGCGGCGCGCGATGCAGCCCGAGCGCAGGCCGGCGCGCCGCCCAGTGCTGCGGGGAGCACGTCCTACGCCGTAACCATGGCCGCGCCGCAAGTGCAGGAGAAGATCGACAGCGTCGCCGGCAATTACGACAGCATCCTGCGCGAGTTGCGCAAGAGCGGAGCGAAAGGTGTAGTGGTCGCCATCAACGGCAACCTGGTGTGGGCCGATCTGTTTGCCAGCAACGATCTTCTGTCGCGCTATTGGCAAAAGCTGGCGCGCTCCTATGCCGCCGAGTCGCTGACAAATGTGAGCGCCAAGGGGCACGCCGACCAGAAATCCGCGCAGGCCTTTCTGGACCATTTGTCAGGCAATCGCGAGATCATCGAAACCGAACCGGGGCTCTATCGCCGCGCAGAAGTCACCGGCAACGGCTACAAGGTGTTCACGCTGACGGCGCTGATGGCCAAGACCGAGTTCGACGTCCACGTCGCGAAGATGACCTACGACGACGAGGCGCGAACCCGGTTTCGTCCCGGCGTCATGGTGCGGTGAACAGTGATTCGGTCTATTTTGATGGCCCGGGTGCAGGGTGGGAACACTTGGCGCCCGGGCAGAAAATCTTACCAGTAAGACAGTCTTACAAGCGTCGCAGACCTGGCCTGGGTTTCCGCTATTATCGACCTCGCTGTTGCCATCATTTCAGTCACAAGGTCGGACGGCAGGCCCTTGATCCTCGAAATGAACGTTCATGCACGGAGACCCGACTGAGATTTCCTCGTCGTTGTGTATGATTGATACATTTCCCCGCGCGCTCAAGGTCTTTTTCTGTAAATCGAGGATCACGCTCGTCGCGCGAATCGTGTATGTGTCAAA
>Ga0335081_10018381_pt1 | contig 11301 bp, 5 predicted proteins | sample Lox_Sample_35_FD_206713 | JGI IMG/M metagenome (GOLD analysis project Ga0335081, IMG submission 206713) | Soil microbial communities from Loxahatchee National Wildlife Refuge, Florida, United States - Lox_Sample_3.5 | ecosystem: Environmental > Terrestrial > Soil > Wetlands | place: USA: Florida... | reverse complement strand
CGAGCAGGCATTCGTTGACGAACTGATCTATAAGATGTCGCAGCAATCTCGCGTTGCCCGTGGGACGCCAGTACCTTAGTACACCATTTCATAAATACCGCCGCGGCTCGGCATGCAGCCTCGTTCCGAGGCCCGTGGATACGTTTCGAACTTCTGAACCCATGTACTCAGTACACAGTCAGGAAAATATGCTTTGGAATCGAAGAACGCTACCAGTTGCGGTATATTCTGTTGCATGAAGATCGTTTGGTGGCTCACTTCAAGCCTGCTCATACTCCCCGCGTTCGGACAATCGGGCGCCGGTGTCACTCCCAAGCCGGGACGCGATCCCAACCAGGCCGTTGACGAGGAGTACACCAAGAAGATTCGCGAGTATACCACCGAGCCGTTCTTCAACTCGCCGCTGACCGATTACCTGCCCGCCTCCAAGACAGTGCCCACGCCCAAGGCGGTGCTCGGCGATATTGCCGGAGCGCCCAACATCCTGCCGTATTCCACGGATGTCTATCGCTACATGCGGATGCTGGAGAAGGCCAGCCCGCGGGTCAAGGTTTTCAGCGTCGGCAAGACGGAAGAGGGCCGGGAAATGATCGCGGTGGCGGTGGCCGCCGAGCGCCTGATCAATTCGCTCGACGAGAATCGCGCCCGCCTGGCCAAGCTCGCCGACCCGCGCACCATCCAACTCGACGATGCCGAAGCGGAAAAACTGGTCGCGGCCTCCACCCCCATCTACTACATCACCGGGACGATCCACTCCCCCGAGACGGGCGCGCCCACCGCGCTGATGGAGCTGGCGTATCGGCTCGCGGTGGATGAGAGCGCCTATATCCGCGCTATCCGCGAGAACGTCATCACCCTGATCACTCCCATCGTCGAAGTGGACGGGCGTGATCGGATGGTGGATATTTATCGCTGGCATCGCGAAAATCCCAACAAGGAGTGGCCGTCGCTCATCTATTGGGGCCACTACGTGGCGCACGACAACAACCGCGACTCCATGGGGCTCACCCTGCAACTCACCCGCAACGTGCTCAATACCTTCGTGGGCTGGAAGGCGCAGGTGCTGCATGACCTCCACGAGTCCGTGCCTTACCTGTACGACAACACCGTGGGCGACGGGCCGTACAATGCCTGGATCGATCCCATTCTGGCCGACGAGTGGCAGATGTTGGGCTGGAACAACGTTTCGGAGATGACCAAATTCGGCATGCCCGGGGTCTTCACGCACGGGACCTTCGATACCTGGTCTCCCAGCTACCTGATGTTCATCGCCGCCACGCACAATGGCATCAGCCGGCTCTACGAGACCTTCGGCAACGGCGGCGCGGACACCGAGGAGCGCACGCTGCGCCCCAACGAATATGCCCGCACCTGGTTCAAGCAGAATCCTCCTCTGCCTAAGACCGTCTGGTCGCAGCGCGACAACAATAATTATGAAGAGACCGGAGTGCTTACCGCGCTCGCCTACTTCTCGGCCAATAACAAGCTGTTCCTGCGCAACTTTTATTTGAAAGCCAAGCGCTCCATCCAGAAGCCGCAAACCGAGGGACCGGCCGCCTACGTGTTCACCGCCGACGACCCGCGTCTTGGATCGCAGGCCGATCTTTTAAGGATGCTGCAGGATCAGGGCTGCGAGGTCTCCCGCGCCACCGCGCCGTTCACCGTCATGATGCCGGCGAAGAAGGCCCCGGCGCGCGGCGGACGCGGCGGCCGGGGGCGCGGAGGCGCCACCGACGAGCCTACCGATGGACAGGCCGGCACGTCGAGCGACGGCGAATCCGCAGCCGCCAAACCAGCGGAGAAACCGAAGCCCGAGCCACGCACGTTCCCGGCCGGCAGCTACATCCTGCGCATGGATCAGCCGTACAGCCGCATCGCCGACACCCTGCTGGACTACCAATACTGGGCGGCGAACGATCCGCAGAAGAGCATCTACGACGATACCGGGTGGACCTTCGGCGAGTTGGGCAACGTCAAGGTGACACGCGTGACCGACCTCAAGGTCCTGGATGCGGCGATGGATCCGGTGAAGGGACCCGTCAAAGCTCCCGGCGGCGTGGAGAACAGCGGCTCGATTTTCCTCATCAACCACAATGCCGATAGCGCACTGATCACGCTGCGGTACCGCTTCCCCTCCGCTTCGTTCGAAGCTGCCGAAGCGCCCTTTGAAGCGGCCGGCAAGAAGTTCAACCGCGGCTCCTTCATCGTAAAGAACGTGGCGCCGGCCGACCTCGCCAAAGCCGCGTCGGAGCTCGGCGTGCAGGCGTACGCCGTGGAATCCGCTCCCGAAGTGAAAACCCACCCGTTGCGCGCCGCCAGGATCGCCATCATGCACACCTGGATCAACACCCAGGCGGAGGGCTGGTGGCGCCTGGAGTTCGACCGCCTGCAGATTCCCTTCGACTACATCAGCACACAGACCGCGTCGAAGACCGCCGATCTGCGCTCCAGATACGACGTCATCATCTTTGGCCCCGGCGGAGGGCGCGGGAGTCCGCAGGCCATCGTGAACGGCATGCCGATGTACGGCAACCCTCTGCCGTGGAAGGTTACGCTGCTCACACCCAACCTCGGCAAGACGGACGAGACCGAGGATATGCGGCCTGGCCTGGGATGGTCGGGCCTCGATCACCTGCAGGAGTTCGTGCGCCAGGGCGGGCTGCTGATCACGGCTACGGACACGGCCAACTTCGCGGTGACATTCGGATTCACGCCGGGGGTGAGCGTTACTCCGGCGCGCAATCTGAAGGTGACCGGCTCGGCGCTTCGCTCGAAACTGATCGACTCCTCCAGTCCGATCGCCTACGGCTACTCCGACAATCTGGCGATCTTCGCCTCGAATCCTCCAATCTTCAACGTGAGCAACACAGCGGGTGGCGGAGGCGGCGGGCGCCGCGGCGGCGCCGCCGGCGGCGAACGTCCGACGGGCCGCGGCACAGCCGACGATCCGGATATGCCTCAGGGCCGCGCGCCGGTCGAGATTCCCGAAGAGCCGCGGGGAGAAGTTTGGGAAGCCACGCCGCTCACCAAAGAGCAGTTGCGCAATCCGATCAACGTGATCCCCCCAGCCATGCGCCCGCGCGTCGTGCTGCGCTATGCCAATAACAACGAGTTGCTGGTGTCGGGCCTGCTCGACAGCGGCGCCGAATTGGCCCAGCATGCGGCGGTGATCGATTCGCCTTACGGCGAGGGTCACGTGGTGCTGTTCTCCAACAACCCGTTCTGGCGCGCCGAAACGAAGGGCAGCTACTTCCTGGTATTCAATGCCATTCTGAACTTCGACAGTCTCAACGCCGGCAGAAAACTGGCCGACCGGTAGAGAGTTTGTGGCGCGGGCACTCGTGCCGACACTTTTTGGTCGTCCCGAACTCGTGTGTCCGCGGGGGGGGTCATGCTCAGGCGACCAAACAGCGTCCCTAAAAGTGGGGACGCGGCACGAGTGCCCGCGCCACATTCGTCTCCCGCGGGGGTGCGCCGCGGGTTATGATAGGTGCGTTCACGACAGGACGTTTTAGCGTCTGGAATCCGCACCACGAAGGAAGATCATGCTTTATACCAGAAGAGACATCGGAAAGCTCGCGCTGGCCGCGGTGCCCGCGAGCCTGGCCTATGGCGCTGCCATTAACTCCAAGTTCGGCGGCGTGCAGATTGGCGCCATCACTTACAGCTTCCGTAGCATGGGCGACCCGGAAGCGATGCTCCAGGCATATGTCGAGATCGGGCTCGGTGAAATGGAGCTGATGTCCAACGACTGCGAGGCCCTCGCCGGCGCGCCCCGCATGCCAGGCTTCGGAGGAGGTGGCCGCGGACCCGGTGGCCGTCCGGGAGCGATGGCTGCCGGACAAGCCCCCCAGGGCGGAGCACCCGGCGGAAACGGAGAAGGCCGTCGCGGCGGCCGCGCGCCGCTGACTCCCGAGCAGCAGGCGGCCCGCGATGCCGCCATGGCCAAGGTGGCCGAATGGCGCGCTTCCGCGAGTCCCGAGACCTGGAAAGGCGTGCGCAAGAAGATCAACGACCTCGGCATCGAGCTCGCCCTGCTCTGCTACAACATGCAGGACAGCATGAAGGACGAGGACATCGAATACGGATTCAAGATGGCGCATGGACTGGGCGTCAAAGCCATCTCCACCAGCACCACCCTGACGATGGCCAAACGGATCGCGCCGGTCGCCGACAAGTACAAGTTGATGGTCGGTTACCACGGACACGACCAGACCAACGACCCCAACCAGACCGCGACCCTGGAGAGCTACGACACGCTGATGGCCTACGGAAAGTACAACGGCATCAACCTCGACATCGGCCACTTCACTGCCTCCGACTACGATGCCGTGGCCTTCATCAAACAGCACCACGACAAGATCACCAATCTCCACATCAAAGACCGCAAGAGAGATCACGGTCCGAATGTTCCGTGGGGTCAGGGCGACACGCCGATTAAAGCGGTCTTGCAGTTGCTCAAGGCGAATCGATACCCGATCCCGGCAAATATCGAGATGGAATACCAGGTTCCCGCGGACTCCACCCTGATCGCCGAGATGAAGAAGTGCCTGGCCTTCGCCAAGGACTGCCTCGCCTGAATGTGCCGCAGGCACTCTTGCCTGCCGCGTCCCGACTCTTCGGGATGTTTTCGGGCGTACACAGTGTCGCTCGGCGTAGAAGGGTTTTTCGAGGCTGCCGCGCCGGAACTCCTCTCGCCGCTTTTGGCCGCCACAAGAAGTCTCCGCACGAGTGCCGGGAAGGCAGGCCGGAGTGCCTGCGCCACATCTCAAGGTGACATCCATGCCTATCGATCCGTCCGCCATCGTGGCGCCGACTGCCCGTATCGATCCTCAGGCAGTCATCCGGGCCGGCACCCGCATCGGCGAGTATTGCGTAGTCGAAGCCGACGTCGAAATCGGCGCCCAATGCCTGCTCGAGCCCTACGTCTACGTGAAGCGATGGACCACGTTGGGGGAACGAAACGAGATCTCGGCAGGGACGGTACTGGGCACCGACCCGCTCGACAAAGGCTTCACCGGTGAGCGGAGCTATCTGCGCATCGGCAGCGGCAACAAGATCCGCGAGCACTACACCATTTCGCGCGGCACCCAGCCGGAGTCGGTGACCGAGGTGGGCGACGCGAACTACATCATGACCTCCGGCCACATCGCGCACAACTGCAAGATCGGGAACAGCACGGTGATCGCGAGTTGCGCGCTGCTTGCCGGATATGTCGAGGTGGAAGACCAGGCCTTCATTTCGGGCGGCGTGGTAGTGCACCAGTTCTCCAAGATCGGGCGCCTCGCCATGATCGGCGGGAATACTCGCGTGAACAGCGATGTTCCGCCATTTTTTCTGTACAGCGGATTCGATGTCGCGGCCCGCGGTCTGAACCTGGTGGGGCTGAAGCGCGCCGGTTTTAAGGCTTCCGACGTGGCTGTCCTGAAAAAGGCCTACCAGATCCTCTACCGCTCCGGTTTGAAACTGCAGGATGCGTTGGCGAAAATCGAAACCGGAATCCCCACTCCCGAGACCCTGCACCTGGTCGAGTTCATCCGGCGCAGCGAGCGCGGCATCTGCCGCGAGTAATGTCTTGACACGCGAAGCCCGGATCTGGCGTCTAATAGGTTAATGAGACTTTTCGTCCTGGGATTTCTGATTCCCGCGCTCGGGCTGGCCGCCATACTGCCGGAAACCCTCGGTTCGTACCACCGGACCACGGCGACTCAGCCGGCGGTGACCGACCGGCAACTTTGGGATGAGTACGGGCTCAAGGAATCCGAAACTGCGCAGTTTGAGAATGGCGCGGACAAGTTCACGGCCACGGTTTACCGCCTGCAGGATACCACCGCGGCGCTGGCGGCGTTCCAGTGGCAGCGGCCGGTGAAGTCTACGCCGTCGAAGGCCGCCAGCCTGGCGGCGGAGACCGATAAGAGCCTGCTCCTGACGCACGGGAACTACCTTCTCTATTTCGACGGCCACAAACCCGATACCGGGGAACTGGCCGCCGTCACCGAAGCGCTCCAGAACGTAGATACGACTTCCCTTCCCGCGCTGCCGGGCTATCTGCCGTCGCGGGACCTCGTGCCCAACAGCGAAAGGTACGTGATCGGCCCGGCGGGTCTCCAGAAATTCGCCGCGGCCATTCCACCGTCGGTGGCCGCGTTTCATTTCGGAGCCGAGGCCCAGATGGGAGTGTTCCACAGCCCGAAGGGCGATATGACCCTGGCGATCTTCAACTATCCGACTCCGCAGATGGCCATGCAGCAAGTGGCTGAATTCGAGAAGGTGCCGGGGGGAGTCGCCAAACGGAGCGGACCGCTGGTTGCCGTGGTGCTTTCACCGCCGGATGCGGACTACGCCGAGCGGCTCCTCGCGGGCATCCGCTACCAGGCTCAGGTGACCCGCGACGAGTACGTTCCCACGCGCCGCGACAACGTCGGCAGCCTGCTCCTGAACGCGTTTATTCTGGTGGGAATCCTGTTGGCGTTTTCGCTGGTTTCCGGGCTCGCCGTGGGCGGCTTCCGGGCCCTGATCAGGCGCGGCAGGAACGGCGAGGAGCCGGACGCGATGATTACCCTCCACCTGCACTAGGACTTCGGTTTCAGTGGGGCCGTTTTCACATGGTGAGACGATACAGCGAGGGGCGATCGATCGGAGGGCGGAATAGCCGCGGGCCGGCCACAGAAGGAGTTTTTGCGCGCAGGCCCCGCGCTGCCTTGCGATCGATAGGCTAACATCTTCATTATCATGGGCATAGCAAGCTCGGCCGGAGACCGGAGGCGAGCGCGACGCGGGCTTTCGGAGGGTTCCGCGGCGCTGCCGGGGGGCCATTACCGGACTTCTAAACTTCCGGTTTTGTGTATGTTAGAGGGAAATCCTCAGGCCGAAAGCGGGGCTTTTCCAGCGTCCCGGTCAACCGTGAAAAATCTTCCGCTCCCGCAAGTTAGCCTCTACGAGCCATTTACGACCAAAATTTTTCAGCCAGATTTTTTCTTGACTTGGGGGCCGATGGGAAATAATATCCAACTACCAAAGTTTTTGACGGTTGCGATTCCGTCGAAAATGATTCTCCCATCGAACATCACCCTGGTAGAACAGGGGAAGAATGCTCACCCTTCGGGGTGAGCATTTCTGTTTTCGGTAGCGTCCCCCGCCCCTGGCCCGCATTTGTTGTGGAAAACCTGTTCAAAATCCTCGCGCCCAAGCGATGTTAACAATAACCATGTCTGGCCGGCCTGGATATTGGTACACTGTTGCACAACCCCACATGGTCAAGGAGAGCCAATGAAGCGCACCCTGGCAGTTCTGTGTATGGGATTTTGCGCCGCAGCAATGCTGGCGGCCCAGGACCCGGAAACACCGCCCCCAACACCCCAGCAGGGCGGAGGTGGAGGAGGCGGTGGCCGCGGAGCGTTCAACGCGGCCAATCCAGACCCTCAACCCTACGATCGCGTGATCACCAAGGACGCCAAGACGGCCAAGGGCCTCTTTCAGGTCCACCAGATCAAAGAACGCTACTACTACGAAATCCCGAAGAGCGAACTCGGCAAGGAATATCTCTGGAATTCGCAAATCGCCAAGACCGCGATCGGAGTCGGCTACGGCGGCAGCCAGTTGACCGACCGTGTGGTGGTTTGGGAACTGAGGGGCAATCGCGTCCTGCTTCGGGAGGTGAACTTCAGCGTGGCGGCCGACCCCAAGTCGCCGATCGCCCTGGCGGTGAAGAACGCCAATAACGACGCCATCATCATGTCGTTCCCGGTGGCCGCGTTCGCCAAGGACGGCGCTCCCGTGATCGAGGTGACGCGCCTCTTCACCAGCGATGTTCAGGAATTCAGTGCACGCCAGCGGTTGGGTGCGTCGGCGGTGGATGCCACGCGCTCCTTCATCGAGCACATCAATCCCTTCCCCGAGAACATCGAGGCGGAAGTCACCATGACCTACACCAATAACGCCGGCGGTCGCGGAGGCGCCGCGGGAACAGGCCGGGGGGGCGGCGGACTGGGGGTCGCCACCATGCGCGGGACCAGCGCCACGGTGGTGCTCCATCACAGCATGGTGAAATTGCCCGAAAGGCCCATGATGCCGCGCCTGTTCGATGAGCGCGTGGGCTACTTCACCACCCAGATGATGGATTACACCCGCGACGAATACAAGGCCGAGAACACCCGTTACATCGCCCGCTGGCGGCTGGAGAAGAAGGATCCCAACGCCGCGCTCTCCGACCCGGTGAAGCCGATCGTTTATTACATCGATTCGGCCACCCCTACGAAATGGGTGCCCTGGTTGATCAAAGGAATCGAGGACTGGAACGTGGCCTTCAAGGAAGCGGGCTTCACGAATGCCATCATCGGTAAAAAGATGCCCACGCCCGAAGAAGATCCTGCGTGGAGCCCGGAAGACGTGCGCCATTCGGTGATCCGCTGGCTGCCCTCCACCGTCGAAAACGCCAGCGGGCCGCACATCTCCGATCCGCGCACCGGTGAGATCCTGAACGCGGACATTCAGTTCTATCACAACGTGATGGTGCTGGCCCGCGACTGGTATTTCACGCAGGTCGGGCCGCTCGATCCGCGCGCGCAGAAACTTCCGCTGCCGGACGACCTGATGGGGCGCCTGCTGGAATACGTCGTGGCGCACGAAGTCGGCCACACCCTCGGATTCCAGCACAATATGAAGGCCAGTTCCGAGTATCCTTTCGACAAAATCCGCGACAAGAACTGGGCTCACACCATGGGCCATACACCGTCCATCATGGACTACTCGCGCTTCAACTACGTAGCACAGCCGGAAGACGGAATCGATCCCGAGGATCTCATCCCGCGCATCGGCCCCTACGACATCTGGGCCACCAGGTGGGGATACACGCCGATTCCGGAAGCCAAGACTCCGGAGGAGGAGCGGATGACGCTCCACAAGTGGGCCAAGGAGCAGGATGACAAACCATGGCTGCGCTTCTCCACGGCGAATGCCGCGGGATCGGACCCCGGAGACGAAACCGAAGCCGTGGGCGATGCCGATGCCGTAAAAGCCACCGCGCTTGGTGTGAAGAACCTGCAACGCGTCGCCAGGATGCTCATGTCCGCCACCGCGTGGAAAGAAGGCGAGACCTACGACGAGCTTTCCGAACTCTACGGCCGCATGATCAGCCAGTGGCAGACCGAGATGAGTCATGTGACCCAGATCGTGGGCGGCTTCAACAGCCAGGAAAAGGCTATCGGGCAGGAGGGCCGCATCTTCAGCCTGGTGCCCAAGGAGCGCCAGGAAGAAGCCGTAAAATTCCTGAACGAGAACGCCTTCGCCACTCCTACGTGGATGGTGGACGAAGAGATTCTGCGGCGCATCGAAGCCGTGGGTGTGCTCGACCGCATTCACAACGCCCAGCAGAGCGTGCTCACCAACCTGCTGAACAGCGCCCGCTTTGCGCGGCTGGTGGAGCAGGAGACCCTGGACGGCAGCCGCGCCTACGCCCCGACGGAGTTTCTGGCTTCCGTGCGGAAGGGAGTCTGGAAGGAATTGGACGCGCCCCAGGTGAAGATCGACGCCTACCGGCGCGGGCTGCAGCGATCCTACCTCACGCTGATCAACAACAAACTGAATCCTCCCGTCACTGCGGTCGCGACTGCGATTCCGGGCGGCCAGCCCGCGCCGGGCGGCCGCGGCGGACGAGGGGGGGCGGCCTCGAGCGGCGACGAGAAACCGATGTATCGCGCCGAACTCCGGACCTTGAGCACTTCCATCTCAGCCGCTCTCGCGAAAGCGACGGACCATGAGACCAGGGCTCACCTGGAAGCGGCCCGCGACGAAATCGCCAGGATCCTGGATCCGAAATTCCTTCCCCCCGCGCCGGCGGCTGCTCCTGCCGCTGGTGGACGCGGAGGCGATTAACCAACACATCACGGTGGGGGCAGACAATCCTGCGCGCCGCTCACCGGAAGTTCTCGACCAGCATCAGCTCGCTGCGCGAGACCTCCCTCTGCGTATAGAGTGCGAAGCGGCCGTCCGGGGAGACCGAGAAGTTGCCGCCTCCGGGCCGCGCCGCGCTCGTCAGAAGCTGCACTTGTCCGGAGGCGAAGTTCAGAAACTGGATGGCGTTGTCGCCGGCGGGAGCGCGCCCCGCGAAGTAGATGCCTGACTCCGCAACGCGGAACGCCCAATTCACCACGGAAGGCAGGACCTGCGTCTCCCCGCCACCATCAACCGGCGCTCTCCACAGAGCGCTATTGCCGGGGGTCTTTGTGTAGTAAACAAACTTGCCGTCGGTGGACTCCATCGCCACATGACCGCCGTTGGTAGTGACCGGTCGAGGTGGACCGCCGCTCTTTGGCGCCTTCGAGACCTCCAATCTCAAATTCTTTATGGTCCCGAAATAGATCCATTCGCCATCCCGCGACCACCTGGGCACGAGTCCGTCCGCCACGCGTGTGGGCTTCCCCCCGCGCGCCGCAATGGTATAAATGCTGTAGCTGTCGCCCACAGTGAGGTCGAAGGCAATGAGTTGGCCATCTGGAGACCAGTTCGGACTCCCGGCACGGCCATTCGACGGAGTGTACAATTCCACCGCATTGGAGCCGTCGGCGTCGCTAACCCAGATTCCGCTCGCCCCGGTGCGGGACGAAGCAAATGCGATGCGCGTGCCGTCCGGTGAGTAATCGGGCCCACTCTCCGTACGGGTCGATGCGATTAGCCTTTGCGGGATGCGCTCGGGTTCGGGGCCGGTGAGAGGGATGCGCCAGATGTTGGCACTGGAAAGGCTCCGGCGATAGACCAGGCGGCGGCCTTGCCTGGGCATGGTGGGCGAAGAAATCCCGCTGTCCTCCAGCGGGAGCCGTCGAGGTGGCGAAGACCCCGAGGCAGGTACGACCCAGAGCCGGCCACTGGAAAACACCAGGTTCCTGCCATCGGGCGTCCAGGCAGGTTGCTGCGCGGTTGTGTTCGCCGGCGTTAGGCGGCGCGGTTCCGTCTTGGGTTTGAGGTCTTCTGTAAGATCGAGAACGTACAGGGTCCCGGAGGCAGCGAGCGGTGCCCGCACAAATGCCAGGCGCTTGCCGTCCGGCGAAACGGCGGGATTGATGTCCACCGAGCCCGCTGGGGTCGTCGTCAGCGGGCGCATTTCCCCGGTCTCGACCGACGCCACGACCAGGCCGACGAACCCTTCCGTTACCATGTTCTTGCCATCTGGAAACCACGATATGTAGGGGGCGGGGACACTATTGTGAAACTCCGTAGGCCCGGATTGCTCTAGCACCGTCCGCTCGGGACCACCGATCGCAGGTATCATTACCAAGGCTGCCTTCTCAGGCATCCAGCGTATGA
>Ga0335081_10018380_pt1 | contig 11302 bp, 8 predicted proteins | sample Lox_Sample_35_FD_206713 | JGI IMG/M metagenome (GOLD analysis project Ga0335081, IMG submission 206713) | Soil microbial communities from Loxahatchee National Wildlife Refuge, Florida, United States - Lox_Sample_3.5 | ecosystem: Environmental > Terrestrial > Soil > Wetlands | place: USA: Florida... | reverse complement strand
CTTTTTGTGGCAACCCAAAGCCTCCATCGCAATTCTTCCTGGTTGTGGTCATGCGGCCACAGCCATTCGCCAATTCCGCCGTATTTTTCAAGCTGCGTTACGATGGCACTTTAAATACGACATCGTGCTCCCGCGCGTGCTCTATCACTTTCAGCCCGAAATCGTCTTTTGATCCCACTTCAGCGACCGGCGCATGGTCGACCTCCAGGGATTCGACCTTTTGCGTGAAATCGGTTGTGTGTCCCCAGATGTGGATGACATCGCCAACGCGTAGTGTAGCGCCAGGTTCGAGCTGCATGACCGCAACTGAAAGATGGCTGTAGTAGTGGGTTACGACGCCGATACGCTGCTCTGAGGACGCCCCCTTTGCCGGGCGACTCGGTGTGGCTGCTTGCGGAGCGCGCCCGCTAATGGACCTCGGTTTACCGGCAGGCTTCGCTGGCCTGGCCTTCTTCAGTGATGCTGGCCGAAGCGGCGTCTTCTTGGCTACTTTCTTTCGGGGGGTCCTATTTTTTTTGACGCTTCTGCGCGCGCCTTTGCTAACGGGCGTTTTCTTGCGCCTAGCCTTGGCTTTGCCTTTTGCTTTTTTCCTTGTCGCCATTGCAGCCTCCTGACGCTCACTGCATTTCGGCTCTGGATCGCTCCCTACTATCTCCCCAAAGCGCGCAAAGAAAAAGGGAAGCGCGCGATATCAAGCGCGCGGGATCGTCAGCAATATCCGCCCGCTTTCGGGAACTTTCTAGGTTACCCGCGATCAATTTGTCGCCGGGAGCGAGCGGAACAGACTGTGACCCCGCGGGTTGCCGACCCGCAGTGTTTCTAAATCGAAAAATGGTTCGTGAACGTTGCCTAAAAAACACAGGTCGGGTCGCCGACTCAGGTTAGTTTATACGATGGCGGATGGACGGGTCGGGGGGATCTATGTCTAGCGTTGATCGGACGGCTGAGATGCGTGAGGACGCGGTCATCGCGTTCCTTCTGTTCTGCCTTGAGATCTATCAGGCAGAGCAACAACGCAAACGAAAGCTGCACTGAAGACGTTTCGAGTGTTGCTCCGGACGCTCGGCAAGCCTTGCCAGCGGGCCGGAACGCACTTTCGTCCAACCCGCCAGCAACTCATTACTGCGTGTTTTTAATGCACGGAAAACAGGGAGTTCACATCTTCTGCGACAACTCCGCGACCGTCGGCAGCCGACCGCTTGGTGTCAACTTGTCGACAAGCCCAGGCAGGACTTGCGAGAGTTGTTTGGTGATGTCCTCCTCGGACATGCCCGACTTTTGAGCCAGCATCTTGATGATGCTAGGACCAAGCGCCGAACCGAGCTGGCCAGGTGACACCGGCTGATTTTGTCCGGAACCGACCCAGGAATTGACTGCGTTGCCAAGCCCGCCCTGCTCCAGTTTGTTCAACAGTCCGCCCAAGCCGCCAAGCACTCCGCCGGCACCCTCGTCCGACGTCGGTTGCGGCTGTGCGCTGGCGGTCTGTCCTGCACCGCTTCCACGAAACAGAACGCCTGAAGCAAGCAAAGCACCAAGAGCGAGCATCAGCGGTTTGCCGATGTTGCCACCCGGAGCGGCTGAACGAATCATATCATCGAATCCGGACATTGCTTTTCTCCATTGGCTTGCAGTTACTGATGCCCCTCACGCTCGACTACGACGACCCGTTATTGCATTGTAGATGAGCAGAACCACGATCGCTCCGACAATTGCGACGATCATGCTGTAAAGGTTAAAGCCGGTGACGCCGGCCGCACCGAAGAGATCGAACAGAAATCCACCCACCAAGGCGCCGACGATCCCCAGCGCAATGTTGAGCCAAAAACCTTGGCCTTGCTTGTCAACAATCTTGCTCCCGATAAACCCGGCAATCAGGCCGAGTACGATCCAGCTGATGATGCCCATGTCGTCCTCCTACGTTGTCCTGCTACGTCGTCCTCCTGCAAAAAGCCCGATTCCTTACAAATCGAAATCGCGAGCCGGCCTGACTGGTGCCCGATCCCACACTTCCGACCTCCTTAAGTGCCGGCGTGAGGCTTCAAAAGATGTCGCAACCCGCGACCGAGCCGGTGGTGAGGCCTGACATTGATACGCCGGCGGAAATTATCCGCCCGCATGATTTATACTCGCGACCTGTCGGCGGAAAATCAGACCTTAAGGGAGTCCGGAACCTTTCCTCCGTTTTCTGCAAGTTTGATCATGACCTGCTTGTGCAGCCAGACATTCATGGCAGCAGAATCGTTTGTGTCGCCGGTATAGTGCAGTTCTTTTGCAAGCTCCTTGCGCGCCGGGAGACCGCTGTCGAGTTTGAGAAGCTTCAATAGATCAACGATAGACCTACGCCAGTCGAGGTTTTCCTTGTTTTGACCGGCGAGCTTCGTCAGCACTGCCTCGACGTCGACGGCCGATTGCGGCGCAGCAGCTGGTGCACCACTTGCACCACTTGAGCTCGATGACGTCGGCCCTGCAGAACCGGGGCCTGTCCCAGGCGACGTCGGTGCCGGTTTAGCTCCGGCATGACCAAAGATGGTGGAGATGATGTTTCCCAGTACGGTCATGTAATAACTCGATTAATTGCGAAGTCGATGATCGTTTTGCGGGTTCCATACACGCCAATAGCGAAAATAGATTCCTGTCTCTTTGATCGAGATCAAATTCTCAGTCACGTGTTGATCGAGCAAGCCAATGTCGCCGTTGATAGATCTGGGAAGGTGCCGGAACTCGTCGGCGCCGCAATCATTCTTGCGGTATTGTCCCAGCCACGGCAGCGTTCCTCTGTGACGGTTGCACGGGGACCGGTAGGCCCGGCAACATCACAAACTAATGCGCGTCGTCCCAATTATCGGCGGCATGTGCCTCGACATGCAGGGGAACCGACAGCGACACCGCCGGCAGCGGCGCGTCGATCATCACCTTGGTGACGACCGGCAGGGTTTTTTCGACTTCACCGTCCTGCACTTCGAAGACCAGTTCGTCGTGGACCTGCAACAACATCTGCGCGGATAGCTTCTTTGCGGCGAGCGCGTCGTCCATGCGGATCATGGCGCGGCGAATGATGTCGGCGGCGCTGCCTTGCAGCGTCGCATTGACCGCGGCGCGCTCATTGAACGCACGGATCGAGGCGTTGGAGGCGCCGATATCGGGGTAATGGCATTTGCGGCCGAACAGCGTGAGCACATGGCCGTGCCTCTTCGCGAACGCCTTGGTCTCCTCCATGTAGTCGCGGATGCCGGGGAAGCGCTCAAAATATTTTCGGATATAGGCACCGGCTTCCTCGCGGCCGATGCCGAGCTGATTGGCGAGCCCGAATGCCGAAATGCCGTAGATGATGCCGAAATTGATCGCTTTGGCGCGGCGGCGTATTTCGGCCGGCATGTCTTTCACCGGCACGCCGAACATTTCCGACGCCGTCAGGGCGTGTATGTCGAGCCCCTCGCGGAATGCCTTGCGCAATTGTTCGATGCCGGCGATCTCGGCAAGCAGCCGCAACTCGATCTGCGAGTAGTCCGCCGAGACGAGCTTGTGGCCCGGCGCGGCGATAAAAGCGCGGCGGATCTTACGGCCGTCCTCGGTGCGGACGGGGATGTTCTGCAGATTCGGCTCCGAAGACGACAGCCGGCCGGTCGTCGTCGACGCCAGCGCGTAACTGGTGTGCACGCGGTGCGTGGTCGGATTGACAAAGCCCGGCAGCGCATCGGTATAGGTCGATTTCAGTTTCGACACTTGCCGCCAGTCGAGAATCTTTTGCGGCAGCTGATGTCCCTGCTCGGCCAAGTCTTCCAGCATGCGCGCGCCGGTGGCCCACTGCCCGGTCTTGGTCCGCGTGCCGCCCGGCAGGCCGAGCTTGCCGAATAAAATGTCGCCGATCTGCTTAGGGCTGCCGACATTAACCGGCTCGCCGGCAAGTTTGTTGATCTCGGCTTCGAGGCCAGCGGCTTCCTGGGCGAATTCGCCCGACAGCCGGGACAGCACCTGCCGGTCGATCGAGATGCCGCGCCGTTCCATGTGGGCCAATACGCGCAGGAGGGGCCGCTCCAAAGTCTCATAGACGTTGAGCACACGTTCCGCCGGCAGCCGCGCTTTCAGCACCTGCCACAGCCGCAGCGTGACGTCGGCGTCCTCGGCGGCATATTCAGTAGCCTTGGCGATATCGACGTTACCGAAGGTTAGTTTGTTCTTCCCAGGTTTTGTAATCTCGCCGAGATCGATGGTCTGGTGATTGAAATAGCGCCCTGACAAGGCGTTAAGGCCGTGACTGGCGCGGCCGGCATCGACCACGTAGGACATCAACATGATGTCGTCGTAGGCGGCGATCTCGATGCCGCGCAGGGCGAAGACCTGCCAGTCGAATTTGACGTCATGGCCGATCTTGAGCACACCGAAATCTTCAAGGAGCGGCTTGATCGCCGCGAGTGCGGCAGCCTCTTCGATTTGATCCGCCGCACGCCCGCTACCAAATAAGCCGCCGCGATTGTCCTCGCCGCCAGATCCCTGTCGGCGATGCGCAAGTGGCACGTAGCAAGCCTCGTTCGCTGCCACAGCCAGCGAGAACCCGCAAAGCTGCGCCTGCATCGGATCGAGACTATCAGTCTGCGCGCCGAGCGCGACAAATCCGACATCGCGCGCGCGTTCAGTGAAAACGCGCAAGCGTTCGAGACTGCGTATCGCCTCGTATTTGGAGCGGTCGAATTTCTGGTTCTGCGCACTCTCGAACCGCGCGGCAGCGAGCGCGGCCGGGGTAAGCGTGCTCGTTTCCTCGCTTTTGACCCTGCGCGCATCAGCCGGCTGTGACGGGCGCCCGAGCGGCAGCTGCGGTGACGTTCCGCCGACACCGGCGGGCCTTGTTACTTGGACGCTTTCTGCGGCCGGCGTAGCAGATGTGGCGCCCTTGCCGCCAACCCGCGCTTCGGGAGCGATCTCAGCCGCATCGATTCCGGCGAATTCCGCGACGCGTCGGGTGATCGCGTTGAACTCCATCGCCTTGAGAAACGCGATCAGGCGCTTGTAGTCGGGCTCGTGCACGGCGAGATCGCCGGACGGCACGTCGAGCTTGACGTGATCGTCGAGCGTGACGAGCTTCTTCGACAGCCGCGCATTCTCGGCATTATCGATCAAAGCCTGGCGGCGTTTCTCCTGTTTGATCTCTCCCGCACGCTTGAGCAGCGTTTCGAGATCGCCGTATTCGCCGATAAGCTGTGCCGCGGTCTTCACTCCGATGCCCGGCACACCTGGCACGTTATCGGTGGAATCGCCGATCAGCGCCTGCACTTCGATCACCTTTTCCGGCGGCACGCCGAACTTCTCAATCACTTCGGCACGGCCGATTTTGCGGTCCTTCATGGTGTCAAACATGATCACGCCGTCGCGCACGAGCTGCATCAGATCTTTGTCCGATGCGACAATCGTCGCCGTGGCGCCGGCCTCGCGGGCCTCACGCACATAGGTCGCGATAAGATCGTCGGCCTCGAAACCCCGTTGCTCAAGGCACGGCAGATCGAACGCCTTGACGGCGTCGCGGATGAGCGGGAATTGCGGCCGCAGATCGTCCGGCGGGTCCGGCCGGTGAGCTTTATAGTCCGGATACATTTCGGTGCGGAACGTGCGTTCGGAGAGGTCGAACACCACCGCGAGATGGGTGGGTTTCTCCTCCGGCTTCATGTCGCGCAGGAGCTTCCACAGCATGTTGCAGAAGCCGAACACGGCATTGAGCTGCAAGCCGTCCGACTTACGGGTGATCGGCGGTAGCGCGTGGTAGGCGCGGAAAATGTAGGACGAGCCGTCGACCAGAAAGAGGTGATCGCCTTTCTGCAACGGCCTGCTTCGGACCGGCAGCTTTGCCGGTTTGTCCGCTTTCGACGGGGCTTTTTGTGCTGTGGGCATGATGGTCAGTAATATAAGATTTCACGGCGATTTGGCACGTGCGGCGGACAATTCCACGTGCACATTTTGTCCTCGTCACCCTGGGCTTGACCCGGGGGGCCATGCGGCGGCACCGCTTTATGGGTCGCCGGGTCTACGCCCGGCAATGACCAAGGGATAATAATGGATTCTTCGCCGCTCCCCATTGACGCTGTGCTGCCGGAACTGACCGCGGCTTTGCGCGTCAATAATGTCGCGGTGCTGGTGGCGCCGCCCGGGGCCGGCAAGACCACGCGGGTGCCGCTGGTCCTTGCCGCACAACCATGGGCGCAGCTGTCGGGAAAATCCACCCGCATCCTGGTGCTCGAGCCTCGCCGGCTCGCAGCGCATGCCGCTGCCGCGCGCATGGCGCACAATCTCAACGAAGCAGTCGGCGAAACCGTGGGTTTGCGGGTGCGTTTCGGCTCGAAAGTTTCGCGCAAGACCCGCATCGAGATCGTCACCGAAGGCATCTTCACGCGCGTGATCGTCGACGATCCTATGCTCGCGGGCGTCGGTGCGGTACTGTTCGACGAATTCCACGAGCGTTCGCTCGATGCCGACCTCGGGCTCGCTTTGGCGCGCGACGCCCAGCAAGGCCTGCGCGAGGATCTGAAAATCCTGGTGATGTCGGCGACAATCGACGGCGCTCGCGTGGCCGCGCTCCTTGGCGGCGCTCCGGTGATCGAAAGCCAGGGCCGTATTTTTCCGGTCGACACCCGTTATGTCGGGCGCGACGCACGGCCGATCGAGCCGCAGGTTGCAGATACGGTCATCCGGGCGACGCGCGCCGAGCGCGGCTCGGTGCTGGCATTTTTGCCGGGCGTCGCTGAAATCCGCCGCACCCAGAACCTGCTGGAGGGCCGCGTCGATGCCATGACCGATATCGTCCCGCTCTATGGCGCGCTCGGTGGCGACCAGCAGGCGCGCGCCATCGAATCGGCCCGGCCTGGCCGCCGTAAGATCGTGCTGGCGACCTCGATTGCCGAAACATCGATCACCATCGAAGGCGTGCGCATCGTCGTCGACAGCGGGCTTGCCCGCGTGCCGCGCTACGAGCCCGACGTCGGAGTGACGCGACTTGACACCGTGCGCGTGTCGCGCGCGGCGGCGGACCAGCGCCGCGGCCGCGCCGGCCGTATCGAGCCGGGCGTCTGCTACCGGTTGTGGGATGAGCCGCAAACCGCCGCGCTCGAGCCGTTCGCGCGTCCGGAAGTCCTCGCCGCCGATTTGTCCTCCTTCGCGCTCGATCTCGCCGCCTGGGGCGCCGGCGCCGACAAGCTCGCCTTTCTTGATCCGCCGCCGCGCGCCGCGCTCACCGAAGCTAAGGCGCTTCTTGCCGCGCTCGGCGCCATCGATGAACGCGGACGCATCACCGAGGAGGGCCGACAATTACGCCGCCTGCCGCTGCCGCCGCGGCTTGCGCGCATGGTGATCGACGCAGCGCGCATGGGCCAAGGCACGCCCGCCGCCGAGCTTGCCGCGCTGATGGGCGAGCGCGGCCTTGGCGGCAACGACATCGACATGCGCGAGCGTCTGGCGACACTTCGGCGCGATCGCTCGGCTCGCGCGCGCGATGCCCGCGCCATGGTGCAGCGCTGGGCGGAGGTGGCACAGAGCTCCCTTTTCAAGGGCAAGCGAGGAGAACTAAGCATCGGCGCGCTGATCGCGCTCGCCTTCCCGGAACGGATTGCCAAAAACCGCGGCGGCACCGCCGGGTTTCTGCTGGCGAACGGCCGCGGTGCCAATCTCGATCCCGCTTCGCCACTTGCCCGCGAGCCATTCCTGGCGGTGGCCGAACTTGCTGCCGGCAGCGCCGCGCAGGGCCGCATTCTCTCGGCCGCGCCAATCACGCTGGAGGAAATCGAGATGCATTTTGCCGATCGCATCGTTGCCCGCGCGGACGTCGCCTTCGATGCCGCGAGCCTGTCGCTGCGCGGCCGCAACAGCCGGCGGCTTGGCGCCATTGTCCTCGGCGAGCGTGCGGTGCCGGTCTCGCCCGACGAGAACAATGCCCGGCTTCTTGCCGAAAGCATCGCCAATCTCGGCATTGACCGGCTGCCCTGGACCGAAGCGCTGAAGCAATGGCGCGACCGCGTCATGTTTCTCCGCCACAGCGAGGGTGCCGACTGGCCCGACCTTTCCGATGCGGCGCTCGCGGGGAGCGCTGCGGAATGGCTCGCGCCCGCGCTCGGCGGCAGGACCGCGCTTGCCGGACTGCCGGTCGACGAATTCGCCGCCGCGCTCGGCGACCTTCTGCCCTGGCCGCTGCGGCGGCGGCTCAATACCGACGCGCCGATCTATTTCGAAGCGCCGACCGGCACGCGCGTGCCGATCAACTATGCCAGCGAAGGCAGCCCGAAGATCGCAGTCCGTGTGCAGGAATTGTTTGGGCTCGACCGCCATCCGGCGATTGCCGGCGGCAAGGTGCCGCTCGCGATCGAATTGTTGTCGCCGGCGCAGCGGCCGGTGCAGACCACGCGCGACTTGCCTGGATTTTGGCGAGGCAGCTACGCTGCCGTGCGCGCCGAGATGCGCGGGCGCTATCCCAAACATCCGTGGCCGGAGGATCCGATCGCAGCCGCGCCGACCCGCCGGGCCAAGCCGCGGAAGACATAACCCGACCTTTCCGTTCATTCCCGCGTAAGCGGAAATCCATACAAATCCACCTGAATTTCACTAAGACTGGGTCCCGCTTGCGCGGGGACGAGCAGACGAGGCCTTCGCCCACCGCTCCACCTCTCTTTAACGATCGCCTTAGCGCTTCGCTTACCTTCCGCCGCCAAATACGGCGACACAACACGGCCGATTAGCGTTGCGATCGCTCGTTCTATGATCGAATGCGGCGAGCCAAGCCGAATCTACCATGCGCGCCGTCATTCCTGTCGCCATCGTTTCGCTGGTCGCCTGCGCGCTCGTGCCGCGCTATGCGGCTCAGATGATGCCGGCGCCCAGCGCGGCGACCGCGGTCGCGGCGGCGCATCCCGATACTGCGTCAGCGCAGTCGAGCATCGCCGCGTCGCGTTCGGTCACCATCGCGCCGAGCCGCGGCGGACATTTCCGCGTCACTGGGCGCGTCGACGGCCGCCGCATCGATTTCATGGTCGATACCGGCGCCTCGGTGATCGCGCTCAAGCCCGAGGACGCGGCAATGCTTGGCATCCATCCGGTCGATCGCGATTACGTCGCATTGGTCAAGACCGCCAATGGCGTCATACGGGTGGCGCCGGTCGAGCTCGACACGGTCGAGATCGAGGATCTTGAAGTCCATAACGTCGCCGCGCTGGTGCTGCCGGCCGGTGTTGCGTCCGAAAACCTGCTCGGCCTGTCGTTCTTGCGGCGGCTGCGGCGGTTCGAATATGCGGACGGCAAGCTGGTGCTGGAACAGTAACAAACACTTTTCGAAACCATTCCCAGCGCTGATCGTTTAGGTTATGCCCTCCAGGCCTAGCCCACGATTCATCCGAGTTTCCATGTTTCCCAAGCCGAAGCCGTCGCTTAAGCCGAACACTTACGCCTACGAGTCCGAGCCGATGGTCAAGGCCACCGGCTTTCGCGAATATGATGCGCGCTGGCTGTTCGGCAGCGAGATCAATCTGATGGGCGTCGAGGCGCTGGGCCTTGGGCTTGGCGCGCTCATCCACGAGCTCGGCGTCGAGCCGCGCGTGGTCACCGGCCACGATTTCCGCTCCTATTCCGCCTCGATCAAGATGGCGCTGACCAACGGTCTTCTCGCCGCCGGCTGCAGAGTCTACGACATCGGGCTCGCGTTGACGCCGATGGCCTATTTCGCGCAGTTCGATCTTGACGTGCCCTGCGTCGCCATGGTCACCGCCTCGCATAACGACAATGGCTGGACCGGCGTGAAGATGGGCGCCAACCGGCCGCTCACCTTCGGCCCGGATGAGATGGCGCGGTTGAAAGCGATCGTGCTCGACGGCAAGTTCAAATTCAAATCCGGCGGCGCTTACGAATTCGTCGAGAATTTTCCCGCTCGCTATCTCGCCGACCTCACCGAGCGGCGGCCCAAGCTCAAGCGCCGTCTGAAGGTCGTGTGTGCCTGCGGCAACGGCACCGCCGGCGCATTCGCGCCGCAAGCGTTGCAAAAAATCGGCTGCGACGTGGTGCCGCTCGATTGCGAGCTCGACCATACTTTCCCAAAATACAATCCCAATACCGAAGACTTGAAAATGTTGCACGCGATGCGCGACGCGGTGCTTAAGAGCGAGGCCGACGTCGCGCTCGGCTTTGACGGCGACGGCGACCGCTGCGGCGTGGTCGATAATGAAGGCGAGGAGATCTTCGCCGACAAGGTCGGCGTCATGCTGGCGCGCGATATGTCAGCGCAGCACAAAGGCGCGGTCTTCGTCGCCGACGTGAAATCGACCGCATTGTTTGCGACCGATCCGGTCCTGCTCAAGAACGGCGCGCGCTGCGATTACTGGAAGACCGGCCACTCCTACATGAAGCGCCGGGTCAACGAGATCGGCGCGCTTGCCGGCTTCGAGAAGTCCGGCCATTTCTTTTTCAATAAGCCGCTCGGGCGCGGCTATGACGACGGCCTAATCTTCGCCTTTGCGATCTGTGACATGCTCGACCGCAACCCGGACAAGAGCATGGCAGACCTGAAAAACGCGCTGCCGAAAACATGGTCGTCGCCGACCATGTCGCCGCATTGCCCGGACGAGATCAAATACAAGATCGTGGAAGACGTCGTTAAACAGTTCGAACGTGAGGCGAAGAACGGCGGCAAGGTCGCCGGTCAGCCGATCCGCGATCTCGTCACTGTCAACGGCGTGCGCGTCACCGTGGAGGATGGCACCTGGGGGCTGGTGCGCGCGTCCTCCAACAAGCCGGAGCTCGTCGTCGTAGTCGAGAGCCCGGTCTCGGAAGCTCGGATGCGCGAAATGTTCAAGGCCGTCGACGCCGTGCTGCGCCAGCACAAAGAAGTCGGGGAATATAATCAGACGATCTAGGAGCCGTCATTGCGAGGAGCGTAAGCGACGAAGCAATCCAGTTTCTTCGACTCCGCTCTGGATTGCTTCGCTGCGCTTGCAATGACGAATATCCTGCTTCTTCGTCCGTCATTTGTCATCTGACCTCCGGCCCCCCGCCAACAGCTGCGTCAACTCCATCGGAAATGGAAACACGATCATAGAGGAGTGCTCGCTGGCAATGTCGAACAACGTGCCGAGATAACGCAGCTGCATCGCTTGCGGCACCTCGGAGAGAATACGCGCGGCTTCGACCAGTTTCTGCGCCGCTTGCTGCTCGCCCTCGGCATTGATGATCTTGGCGCGGCGCTCGCGCTCGGCCTCGGCCTGACGCGCAATGGCTCGGACCATGCTCTCGTCAAGATCGATGCGCTTGAGCTCCACGGTCGAGACTTTGATGCCCCAGCCTT
>Ga0335081_10018379_pt1 | contig 11302 bp, 14 predicted proteins | sample Lox_Sample_35_FD_206713 | JGI IMG/M metagenome (GOLD analysis project Ga0335081, IMG submission 206713) | Soil microbial communities from Loxahatchee National Wildlife Refuge, Florida, United States - Lox_Sample_3.5 | ecosystem: Environmental > Terrestrial > Soil > Wetlands | place: USA... | reverse complement strand
AAGGACCAGATGACCACGCCGGCGGGCAAGGCCGTCGTCCGGGTCCTGCAGGCCTCGCTCAAGCAGCATCTGGTGACGGTCAGCTACGGACCGGATGTCCTGGCCCGGCAGCTTGCCTTCGGGGCGGCCACGTCGTACACGGCCGTCTCGCCGGGCGCGCAGACCATACGGTTCAGTGCGCCGGGCCAGCACACCGCCAAGCCGGTCACGCTGGCGGCCGGCACCGTGCACACCATCGTGGTCCTGGATGATTCCTCCGGCCTGAAGGTCGGCGCCGTGACCGACGCGGCCGGCAGTCAGATCATGCCGAAGGGCGCGGTCTCCGCCGGGCTGGGCGGGACCGCACCGCACCCGCCGATGAATCCCGCGCCCTGGCTGGTGATGATCGTGGCCGGGGTCCTGCTGGCCTCGGCAGGGCTTGCCCGGCTGCGCCGCCCGGCGTAACGCCCGGGGCGCCCTGGACTCACCGGGCAGCCACACCCCGGGCAGACCAGGCACGTCAAGGACGGGCTGACTATGGCACGGGTTGTCCGGGGCCGAACCGCATCTTGAGCGCTCGCAAGCCAGGCATCATAATGCCGTCGCGTACCTGGGCGGTCACCTTGTCCTCGTCAGCCTCGTCGCAGTCGAACCGCGAGGACCACTCGACGTACGTGTAACCGGTGACGGTGACCGGCCGGACGGTCATCATGGAGGTGTAGGAGCGGACGGGCAGTCCGGCCGCGTGGTCGGCGAAGGTGAACGCGATCCTCCGCTGCTGATCGTCGAGTGCGATGAGGGTTTCCCGGTGACCGCCGGCGAGCGGGTAGACCCGGACGCAGCCGACCCGGTCCGCCGGGCCGTCCTCGATCTCGGCCGGCGGCAGCGCCGGGTGCCAGTCCCCGATCGCGGCGAAGTCCCGCAGCAGGGTCCAGACCTCGCCGGCCGGGGCACCGACCACCGTGCTCTCCGTTATCTGTGGCATGTCAGCCTCCTCAGGGTGCTGTGTGCATAACGCGGGCCTGTTCACATCAGGTGCGGTTCTGGGACAGGCGCCGCCACGTCCGGGACTGCGGCCGGGCCCGGCTCGTTCCGGCGCAGCAGCCCGAGCGCGATCAGCGGGAAGATCAGCACCGAGAGCAGGCCGGCGCAGACCAGCGCGGCGGCGGTCACCGAGCTGAGCTTGCCCAGCGCCGCCCCGATCTGGGTAGCGGTGACGATGAACGGCAGCGAGGTCGCCTGCAGCAGCCCGAGGGCCAGCGTCGGCCTGGTGCCGTTGACGCGCAGCCCGAGCAGCGCGGGCAGGCCGCGCACGGCCAGCAGCGCGAGCAGGAACAGCGGGACCCGGACCAGCGCGGAGGGGCTATGCAGCAGTCCGGTCAGGTTGAGCCGGATCCCGCTGCTGACGAAGAACACCGGCACCAGGAAGCCGTAGCCGATAGCGTCCAGCTTGGTGCGGAAGTTCGGGTGCGAGGAGGAGTCGCGATCCACCAGGCCGACGATGGCCCCGGCCAGGAAGGCGCCCAGGATGGATTCCAGGCCGAATCGCTCGGCCAGCACGGTGAACGCCACCAGCAGCAGGACGGCGAAGCGGACCCTGATCTCCGCGGTGGTGTCCTGCAGCCGGACGAGCACCTGGCCCAGCCGCCTGGACCGGGCCGCGCCGGACACCACGATGCCGGTGACGGCGACGAGCCCGGCGAACGCGCCGAGCACCACGACCCTGGCGCCGGTGCTCCCGCTGGAGGAAGAGAAGAACAGGGACAGCAGCACGATCGCCGCGAAGTCGGCGATGCTCGCCGCGGCCAGGGCGGTCTGCCCCACCTCGCTGTGCACCTGGCCGGCGTCCTTGAGCACCGGGACGACCAGGCCGAGCGAGGTGGCCGACAGCGTGATCGCCAGCAGCAGCGGCTCGGATACCCAGCCGGCCGCCGTGAACGACGCGCCCGCACCGTAGCCCAGCACCAGCGTGGCCAGGTAGCCGAGCACGGCGAAGCGGAGCAGGCGACCGCGCAGCTGGTGCACGTCGATCTCCAGGCCGGCCAGGAACAGCAGGAACGCCAGGCCGAACAGGGCCAGGATCTGCACCGGCAGGTCCACTCGAACCCAGCCGAACCCGGATGGGCCGACGATGATCCCGCCGATGATCTCGAGGACGACCGCCGGGGTGCGCAGCCGCGGCGCGAAGCCGACCGTCAGCGGGGCCAGGACGGCGATGGCCGCGACCACGAGCAGGTTGGTGAACGACACGTCAGGCATGAGCGGGCACCGGTTCCGGCCGCGCCTCGGGCTGGCCAGTGGCACCGAGCCGAACGGCGATGTGATCAGCCATGCCGGTTCTGTCCCGCCACCTCGCTGAACGTTTCACCGCAATGCCACAGTGGGGTGGTGGCTGGGTTCGGGCTGGTGCGGCGGTCTCCCGGGCTGGCCGGGCTGCTGGTGGCCCAGACCGTTAGCCCGCTCGGTGACGCGATGGCGACGACGGCGTTGATCCTGCACGTGCAGCGAACCACGGGCAGCGCGGCAGCGGTCGGGCTGCTGCTGTTCGCGCAGGCGATCCCGCCGCTGGCCGCGCCGCTGGCGGGCGTGATCGCGGACCGGTTCAGTCCGGGCCGGCTGCTCGCCGTCGGCTGGCTGGCCCAGGCGGTGCTGACCGGGCTCCTGGCGCTGCTGCTGCCGCCGCTGGGACCCCTGCTCGTGGTGGTCTTCGTCCTGGCCCTGGTCGATACGCCGCTTTCCGCGGCGGTCGGCCGGTGTATCCCGGCGGTGGTGGCCGATGACGATCTCGTCGCGGCCAACGCCCTGCGAAGCGCGGTGGGGGAACTGGGAGCGGTGCTGGGCCCGCCGCTGGCCGGATTGCTGTTCGCCCGATGACCTCATCCTCCCCTTCCTGGCCACGGTGACCTTAGTGGCCGGCCCGGTCGCGGTCGGCGTGCTGCTCGCGGCCGCGGCGGCGGGCCTGCTGGCCGGCCTGCCGCTCGTCCGCCCGATCGGCCGGCGGCTGGGGGTAACCGGGGCCATCGTGGCCGGGTTCGCCGTGATGGCCACCGGTAACCTGCTGACCGCGGCGGCGCCGTGGCTGATGGCCGCTTTCGCCGCCCAGGTGCTCCGCGGTCTCGCGATCCCCCTGGCGGACAGTCACGTGACGACGTACCTTCAGCGCACCACGCCACCCGAGATGCTCGGCCGGGTTCTCGCCAACGTCTACGGCGGGGTGGGCGTCGCGGCAGCTGTCGGCTACCTGCTCGGCGGCTCGGTGCTAGATGCCACCTCGCCGCGCACGGCCTTCGTGATCGTCTGCTGCGGCGGCCTGGCAGGCGCGGCCATCACCGCCGTGCTGCTTCGCCGTGGGCGGCGTCAGCCCGACACTGGGCCGCAGCAGCGCCACGGGGACGGAAATCCTGGCCGGTTCTAGGGCTGGGGCGGCGGGGCCAAGATCGTCATCTGGTGCCGGGCGGCGGCCTCGGCCAGCGCGGCGAAGTCCGGCGGTCCGGCGGATGGAGGGGGCAGGGTGAGAACCCGGGCAGGCTGGCCGACCTCGTCGGTGAATACCCGCAGTTCGCCGTCGAGCACGAAGAAGGTCTCGTCGTCCCGGTCGTGGACGTCGACCGTGCTCGCGTCTGACCGCCGCTGGCGTCACCAGGATCCAGAACCGGAATCCCTACTGGAACCGGTCAGCCCTGACGTTCCTGGACCCCGACGGTTACAGGCTCGTCATCGCAGCGGACTCGATACCCCACCCGGGCCCGGCGCCGCAGGCAGGCCCCTGAGCCCGGGCTCGGGATCAGCCGAACTGCTTCACCAGGTGGATGTCGTCGTGGCCGTGCGGACGGCCACGCTCAGCATGCGGCCGTCATGGTGGCCGGTGGCGGCGGCGTTGAAGGCGCTGATCTCCTCATCGAGGCGTTCGGCGAGGCCAGCGTCGGCGTCGCCGACAACGAACCGGACCTCACTCATCATCGCGCTCCTTTCACGGGGATGTATTCGAGGATCCGGCCGAGGTCGCGGAAGCCCACGGCGGCGTATACGCGCTCGGCCATCGGGGTGGACTGCAGGCTTGCGGTCTGGCAGCCGCGGGCGCGCGCCGCGTAGACCTGAGCGGCGGTCAGCGCCGTGCCCAGCCCGCGCCGCCGGGCCTTTTCTACCGTGCCGACGTTGTAGATTCCGCAGTCGTCGGCGAAGTCGTAGGCCAGTGCCGCCGCGACGAGTGCGCCGTCAGCCCGCGCCACCAGCAGGTGGAAGGCGGCATGATCGGCGGCGGCGAGGAAATCCGGCGGCAAGCCCTCCATGCTGAGGTAGTCGAGCCAGTCCGCTGTGCCCAGCTCGATCGCCGGGCGGGGAAGGCGGATCTCGTCCAGCGCCATGCCCATGGCCCGGGTCGTGGTGTCGAGGGTGTAGCCGCGCCGTTCGACCTCATCGCGCATCGCCCGGTCGCTCTCGTGCACCCAGGCGGCGAAGCGGGTGAGGCCGGCCGCGGCGTATGCGGTCTCCATGGCATCCAGGGCCTCGGCGCGTTCACCCGGCCCCATATCGCGCTGGAGGAGGGCATTGTTGTAAACGGCGCGCTCGGGTCCGTCCGGGAACACGGCGGCGGCCACGCCGGGGAAGCGCTTCACCGCCGCGCCGACTGCTCCGCAGGCGTACGCCTCCCAGGAGGCGAGCAGGGTATCGCTGCCGCGAAGATAGAGTTCGGCGTCGGTGAACCTGCTCATGGTAGGTCTCCTGACTTGTCACGCATCGGGCTGGACACTTAGAGAGTCCGGCGCGAAGCGGTCGCGTTACTGTGTAACGTCCCGGCGCGCGCAAAGACCCTCCAGTGTGAGGCTCACGATCACGACAGGTCCGGAAGATCAGAGGGGGTATACCTCGCTCGACCCTGATGAAGACGAACTACTGGGACGCCTGCGGGCCGGCGACGAGGAGGCCTTCGCGTGCCTGGTCGACCGTCATCACGCGGCGATGGTCCGGCTCGCCCGCGGCTACGTGCGCAGCCCGGCCGTGGCCGAAGAGGTCGCGCAGGACGCTTGGCTGGGGCTGCTCCGTGGCCTTGATCGCTTCGAGGGCCGGTCGTCGTTGCGCACCTGGCTGTTCCGCATCGTGGTGAACCGGGCGATCAGCACCGGGCTGCAGGAGCGGCAGCACCTGCCGGTAGCCGACAGCGAGCTGGGGGATGAGAGCGGCCGGTTCAGCCAGGACGGGTGGTGGGTCGCTCCCCCGGTGCACCGGGCCCGCGCCCGGATCCGGCAGCACCTCGAGCAGGAGGCAGTCTGGTGACAATCCGACCCGCCAAGCCGGACGCACACGACGTCACCTGCCGACAGGCCGTGGCCCTGATGACGGACTACCTCGACGATGCCCTGGGGCCAGACGACCACGCCCTGATAGAGGCTCATCTCGCCGGGTGCGAGAGCTGCGCCGAGCACCTGCGGCAGATCCGCATCACCGTCGCGGTCACCGGCCGGATCCGCGAGGAGGACCTGAATCCGGCCGCACGCGAGGACCTCATGGACCTCTACCGCCGCTGGCGGCGCGACCGGGACATCAAGGAGCCCTGATGCCGCACGACGTCCGGATCGAGACCTACCGCGGGTCCAGGGACAGCCTGCGCGCGCTGTTCGAGCTGGCCGAGGATTCCGCGGCGACGGCGGAGCGTCTCACATCGTGAGGCGCGATCGCACGCCTTCAGGGCAAGCTCGCGGACAACGGAAGGAGAACCCCGATGGCTGTCGACGGGCAGGAGGCCAGGTCATGAACGGCGAACTCTCGCTGCTCGACGCCACCGCCCAGGCCGAACTGGTCCGCACCGGCCAGGTCACCGCGGCCGAGCTGGTCACGGCGGCCATCGAGCGCATCGAGGCGCTGAACCCGGTGCTGAACGCCGTCGTCACGCCGGTGTTCGACCGGGCCGCCGAGGCGGCGCGGGCCGCTCCCGCCGGCCCCTTCGCCGGGGTTCCGTACCTGCTCAAGGACCTGGCCTGCGAGATGGAGGGCGTGCGCTTCACCGAGGGGTCGGCATTCCTGGCCGCTAACGTGTCCGCGTTCGACTCCGAACTCGTGATGCGGCTGCGCCGGGCCGGCCTGGTCATCGTGGGCAAGACCAATACGCCCGAATTCGGCCTGGCGCCGGCCTGCGAGCCGGTACTGTTCGGCCCGGCACGCAACCCGTGGGACACGCAGCGTTCCACCAGCGGGTCCAGCGGCGGCTCGGCGGCCGCGGTGGCGTCGGGCATGGTGCCGTTCGCGCACGGCAACGACCTGGGCGGCTCGCTGCGCTACCCGGCCTCGGCGTGCGGCCTGTTCGCCCTCAAGCCGACCCGGGCGCGCAACCCGCTCGGGCCCGAGTACGGTGATGTCGCCGCGGGGAGTGCGGCCGAGCACGCGCTGACCCGCTCGGTCCGGGACAGCGCCGCGCTGCTCGACGCCACGTCAGGTCCCGACGTCGGCGACCCGTACTGGGCGCCGCCGCCGGCCCGCCCGTTCCTCGACGAGGTGGGGGCCGACCCCCGCCGGCTGCGCATCGGATACACCACCCGGACGCCCGAGGGCGACCTCGGCCACCCGGATTGCGTCGCGGCCGCCGAGCACGCCGCCCGGCTGTGCGTCTCGCTCGGCCACGAGGTCACCGAGACCGGCTGGCCGGGATTTACCCCGGAGGTCGGCGCGACCATCGGCACGATGATCTACGCCGCCACGGCGTGGATCCTGCGATACTGGATCCGCCGCGTGGGCCGCGAGCCGGGCGAGGACGAGATCGAACCGCTGACCCAGGCGCTGTGGCAGGCCGGCGAGCAGGTCACCGCGGCGCAGTGGCTGCTCGCCGTGGAGGACGTCCAGCGTTTCGGCCGCCGGGTCGCCCGCTTCTTCACCGGCTTCGACGCGTTCCTCACGCCGACGATGTCCACGCCGCCGCTGCCCATCGGCACGATGGTCTGCACGCCGGAGGATCCGTGGCGGTCGCTCCAGGTCAGCGGGCAGTCCGTGCGCTACGCGGGCGTCGTCGCCAACCTGACCGGCAACCCCGCCATGTCGGTCCCGCTGTGGTGGAACGACGAGGGCCTGCCGATCGGCGTGCACTTCCTCGGGCGCTTCGGCGACGAGGCCACGCTCATCCGGCTGGCCGCGCAGCTCGAAGCGGCGCAGCCGTGGGCTGATCGCCGTCCTGCGCAGCACGCGGCGTGGCCACGGGAACCGTAGCGATGCCGAGGACGAGCGGACGGACGAACGGCGGGGCCTTCGGCAGCTCGGTGTGCTCCACCTGGGTGACGGTGAAGCCGGCCGCGCGGATGGAGTCGAGCGTGGGGCGGTTGCAGTCGCAGCACACCACCAGCCGGTTCAGCCAGTTCAGCCGGTCCTGCAGGCGGGCCGTGGCGGGGTCACCGGATCGGAGGTGCTCGATGAACAGCAGGCGGCCGCCGGGGCGTAGCACCCGGCGCAGCTCGCGCAGCGCCCGGGGCTGGTCGTCGACGCCGCACAGGACCAGCGTGGACACGGCCACGTCGAAGCTGTCGTCGTCGAACGGCAGGTCCTCGGCCGGCGCGCGCAGGACCTTGGCGTCCGGCCGCTCGGCCCGGACGTTGCGCTCCAGGCGGCGCAGCATCGAGGGCTGCGGCTCGGTGATCGTCAGGGAGGTGACGGCCGGGCCGTAGCAGGGCAGGTTGGCCCCGGTCCCGCCGCCGATCTCGAGGACGTCGCCGCTCGCCCCGGCGAGCAGGCGCTCACGGAAGGCGCGCAACCCGGCCTTCTCGGTCTTGGCGATCTGGCGGTCGTAGGTCAGGGCGAAGAATCTGGTTCGTAGGCTCATGACGCCAACGTACGGAGGAGGCGGCACCCGCCGCATGAGGCGAACACCCCATCTTCGAGGGCTGTCGGGGCCGAACACGGAAGGTTAAGCTGGCCAGATGGGAGGGGGGACCGGCGCACCGCGCGCCCGGCTGGCCGAGCTGGTCGCGGCGCTGTCGCTCGGCGTCGACCTGGGGTTCGGGCAGCCGATGGAGCACGTGCTGCGCCAGTGCCTGATTGCGCTGCGGCTGGCCGACGTCGCGGGGCTCGGCGAGCAGGACCGGATAGCGGTCTACTACACCGCGCTGCTGGTCAACGTGGGCTGTCACGCTGACGCGCACGAGCAGGCTAAGTGGTTCGGCGACGACATCACGCTCAAGTCAGGGAAGTACGTGCACGAGCTGGGCAGCGTGCGCGGTGCGCTGGCGACCATGCGGCTGATCGGGGCGGGCAACCCGCCGCTGCACCGGTTCCGGGTCGGGCTCGAGTTCGCCCTTTCCGGGCACCGCGAGCTGGACGGGATGATCGCCCAGCACGCCAGGCTGGCGCGGAGCCTGGCCGAGCAGCTCGAGCTGCCCGGCATGGTGCGCGAGGGGGTCGGCGCGGCGTACGAGCAGTGGGACGGGCGCGGCTGGCCGGGCGTGCTCAAGGCCGGCGCGATCCCGGTCGCGGCCAGGATCGCCCAGTTTGCGGAGTTCATGGAGGTGGCGCACCGGGTCAGCGGCGTGGCCGGAGCCACCGCGCTGGCCCGCAAGCGGTCGGGCCGGCAGTTCGACCCGGCGCTGGCCGCGCTGCTGTGCGCCCGGGCGGAAGAGATCTTCGGCAGCCTGGAGGCGGTCCCGGCCTGGCGGACCGTGATCGCGGCCGAACCGGCCCTGGCTGTGGAGCTGGCGCCGGACCAGCTCGACCGCGCTCTGGCGGCCATTGCGAACTTCGTGGACCTGAAGTCGCCGTTCGCCCTGGGGCACTCGGTCGCGGTCGCGGAACTGGCCGAGGAGGCAGGCCGCAGGCTCGGGCTGCCGCCGGACCAGGTGCTGATGCTGCGCCGGGCCGGGTTCGTGCACGGGTTCGGGCGGCTGGGTGTGTCGAACTCGATCTGGGACCGGCCCGGGCCGCTGAGCGCGGGCGAGTGGGAACGGATCCGGATGTATCCCTACCTCACCGAGCGCATGCTGCACCAGTCGGCCGCGCTGGCGCCGCTCGGCGAGATCGCGGTGCAGCACCGCGAGCGGCTGGACGGCAGCGGGTACCCGCGCGGGCTGTCAGGCGGCGCGATCTCCCGGCCGGCCCGGGTGCTCGGGGCCGCCGACGCGTACGCCTCGATGCGCGAGCCCCGGCCGCACCGGCCCGCCCGGCCGGCCGAGGACGCGGCGGCGGAGATGCGGGCCGAGGTCCAGGCCGGCCGCCTGGACGGCGCGGCCGTGGACGCCGTGCTCGAGGCGGCCGGGCACCGGCTGCCGCGGCGCCGGGAGGCGCTGGCCGGCCTGACCGCCCGGGAGGTCGAGGTCCTGGTCCTGCTGGCCCGCGGCCTATCCAACAAGCAGATAGCCGAACGACTGGTGATCACGCCCAAGACGGCCGGCAATCACGTCGAGCACATCTACGCCAAGATCGACGCCTCAAGCCGGGCCGCGGCCGCGATGTTCGCGGTGCAGCACGGCCTGCTCCCGGAGGAGAAGCTGGCCAGCACCCCGTGGGCGGCGCAGGGCGGGGCGGGTGGCTAGGCCAGGGCTCCGCGGGCCGGCTCGGTGGCGGGCCTGCTCGGCCGGATGTTCTGGTTGAGCCGGAACAGGTTGGCCGGGTCGTAGGCGTCCTTGAGCGCCACCAGCCGGGCGTACTTGGCGTCACCGTAGGCGTCCCGGACCCGGTCGGCCTCGGGCGTGAAGTTGAGATAGGCGGCGCCCGTAGCGAACGGCCGCATGGCGGCCGCGAACGCGCGGGTGGCCGCGATCATCCGCTCGTCGTCGGCCGGGTCGGACCAGATCGAGATCGGGTGGAACAGGTAACGGGCGTCGCGGTGCGAGAACGCGGTGGCGTCGTCGGGCACCGCGGCGATACCCTGCCCGATCCGGAAGACGACCATCTGGCTCAGCGGCGCGCCGAGCCTGGCCAGGTCGTCGGCGTGGGCGAGGAAGGTGTCGATCGCGGTGTCGCTGAACCCGGGCAGGTACTCGCCGCGCGCGTAGCTGCGCACGCCGCGCGGCGCGAGCGGGTCCAGGACGGCCTGGAAGGCGGTGTAGGGCATCAGGCCGACGTGATCTACGACGGGACCGAGATCCCGGAGCGGCTGCACCGCCGCCGCCCCGTCCTCCGGATCACCCACGTAGAGCACGGGTATGCCGAGCACCGGCTGGCCGTGCAAACCGGCCGGAACGAACGGCTCGGGCGGCGCGGTGATCACGGCGCAGCCGGTAGACACCTCGTCGGGGGCGGCGTCGGCCCAGTCGCGCCATCGGCGCAGGACTTCCGAGGCCCGGTCGACCGGGAACACCATCAGCCCGGCGAGCACCGTCGGGCCGAGCAGGTGCAGGCGGAACTCGAATTCGGTGACGATGCCGAAGTTGCCGCTGCCGCCGCGGATCCCCCAGAACAGCTCGGGGTGCTCCCGCTCGCTGGCGCGCACCACCCGCCCGTCGGCCAGGACAACCTCGGCGGAAACGAGGTTGTCGCAGGCCAGGCCGTACTTCGACGATGTCCAGCCGTAACCGCCCCCGGTGGTGAAGCCGCCGAGCCCGGTGGTGGTGACGCGGCCGCCGGGAGTATGCAGCCCGTGCGTCTGGGTGGCGGCGTCGAACTCGCCCCACAGCACGCCGCCGCCGGCCCGCGCGGTCCTGGCCCGCGGGTCCACCGTGATCGACTTCAAGCCACCCAGGTCGATCACCATGCCGTCGTCGCAGGTGGACAGGCCGGAAAAGCTGTGGCCGCCGCCCCGGACCGCGGTGACGAGCCCTCGCTCACGGGCGGTGTTCACGGCGGCAACGACGTCCGCGGTGCTCGCGCAGCGGGCGATCAGGGCTGGGCGGCGGTCGATCATCGCGTTGAAGACCCGGCGCGCCTCGTCGTAGCCGGGCTGCTCAGGTTCCAGGACGTGCGCTGGATAGGTGGTTCTCATCGCTCTTCCTCCGTTCGGTCATCACTGAGCACCACCGTGGCTGAGGGAGCGTTTCGCGAGCGTTTCCCGGATCCGCTCCTCGAACGCGCGGGCCTGCTGCCGCCGGGCCACCGCGAGCGCGCGCTCGAGTTCGGCTTCGACCTCGCCCGCGGGAGCGCCGCCGACCGCCAGGAACGTCGCGCGCAACCGCCTGATCTCGGCCTCCCACAGCTCGGCGCCGCGGCCCATGCCGAGCGCCTCACCAGCCAGCGCGAGCCCGGCCTCCGGCCGGCCGGCCAGCGCATAGCCCTCGAGCAGCAGGCGGGTGGCGACACCCGGCAGGCCGGGCGCGGGGGCCTGGCCGCTGACCAGCCCGGCGCGCACCGTCCGCAAACGGGTGAGTCCCACGTCCGTTCGGCCGTCAAGAACGGCCAGGTAGCCGGCGAACAGCTC
>Ga0335081_10018378_pt1 | contig 11302 bp, 9 predicted proteins | sample Lox_Sample_35_FD_206713 | JGI IMG/M metagenome (GOLD analysis project Ga0335081, IMG submission 206713) | Soil microbial communities from Loxahatchee National Wildlife Refuge, Florida, United States - Lox_Sample_3.5 | ecosystem: Environmental > Terrestrial > Soil > Wetlands | place: USA: Florida... | reverse complement strand
GATGAGCGGCTCACGGAGTTGGATTTCCGAAAAGCGTTGTTTCTCGACACAGAAACGACTGGCCTGAGCGGGGGGACTGGAACCTTTGCCTTTATGGTGGGGCTGGGATTCTTTCAGGGGGATCGATTCTTGGTCCACCAATTCTTTATGAGGGACTATTCGGAGGAAAGAGCTTCTCTTTCCCTGCTCAAGAACTTCATCGATTCTTTTCAATTCTTGATTACCTTCAACGGACGGCAGTATGATATCCCGCTCCTCGAGACCAGATTCATCCTCTCGCGTATGCCGTCGAAGATCAGAGAAATGCCAAATTTCGACCTTCTCTATCCCTCCCGGAAGATTTGGAAGGGGGCTTACGAAAACTGTCGGCTGGTCACTCTTGAATCCCAGCTTTTGGGGGTGGAGAGAACGGATGACATTCCCTCGGAATGGATTCCGTATCTTTATTTTGATTATATTCAGACGGGCGATGCAAGAAAGATCCAGCAGGTCTTTTATCATAACCAGATGGATATCCTCTCCATGGTGACACTGGCCGGGAGGATCCATCTCATCTATCATGATCCCCAGGCCGCCCGGCCCAGAAAGGGGATCGAGCACTTCGCTTTAGGAAGATTGTTTTGGGAGCACGGTCAGCGGGAAAAGGCCATTTCTTGTTTTGAAATTGCTCTCAAACGGTGCGATGACGATCTCTTCTGGGAAGTGATGAAATGGCTCGCCATGGCCTTCAAGAAGACAGGGCAAGGAGAGAAGGCGCGATCTCTCTGGGAAGAGATGTTAGGATGGCCCTATAAGAAGGAGGTTTTTCCCTACATCGAACTAGCGAAATACCATGAGCATCGACTCAAAAATTGGGACAAGGCGATGGCCTATGTCGACGAGGCGTTAGGAATTGTTTCGTCGCATCAATGCCGGGAGATTGAGCTTCTCCAACATAGAAGACAAAGGCTGGAACAGAAGAAGGGCTTACATAGGGTTTGATGAAAAGTTGGGTATTGACAGCCTGCGTCCAAATTTCTATATTAGAATTAACTTGTTTAAGAGGGAAAGGAGGGAAAGGGGATGCCCAGCTACGACTATCGATGCCCGAAATGCAACAAGAAGTTTACGGCCATCCTCAGCATGAGCGAGCACGATGCCGGGAAGGCGAAATGCCCAAAATGTGGCGGGAAAAAACTGGAACAACTCATCACCGCGTTCCAGGTAAAAACTTCCAGAAAGAGTTAGAATTTTGAGAATCAATTCCAAATGTCAAAGTTCAAATTCGAAATGAAGACTCTAATGTCAAACTTCTGAAGCATCGCCCGTGCAGGCGGACAAATTTAAGTTTTGAGTTTGGGCATTTGACATTGTTTTTCTATCATTTGGACTTTGAGCTTTGACATTTGACATTTGACATTTCTTTTTTATCGCTCTTCCACCTCGATGCCAAGATGTTCAAGCGTTCTCTGAACAAGCAACTTCCAGAGGCGATAGTTGTCTTCGGCGGGAAAAAGTTCGAGAAACCCTTTTGAGAATCGCACGGTGACATCCTGAGCGATCTCTTCAACCGAGCAACCACTGTTAATCTTTTCTAACGCAAAGACCTTAAAGTCCTCAATGCATTGACGGCCCATGTGGAGATGTCTCCTGACCGTTTCTCTTCCTTTCGCCGCTCCGTAATGGCCCCGGCAAAGAATCTCGGGATCGATCTCTTTGATCTTATCGAGTGACCTTTCGGCGTCGTCCAACCGGTACCAATAATTGGGCCGAAAGAAGTTCGGAGGAATATAAAAACCCGCCCCATCGGAACAGAAAAGGAGTCCCTCGTTCTCGAGAAAAGCGCCGATACAATCAGGAGAGTGGCCGGGAATTTCGAGAAATTTCATCTTCATTCCTTTGCCCAGATCGAGGGCCGATCCTTCGTGAACAGGGATATCGAGCGGGAGAAGGCCGTAAGGCTGTAAGTTCGGAGCATCTGAAATGGTCCCTTCTTCTTTCAGGGCAAGAGCGATCTTCCGATCTGCCTCAAAAATCTTGGCAACGATCCTTTCGCTCGTAAAAACCGCTCGATTCAAATCAGAGGTGACGATCTTCATCCATGGGTATCTTCCTTTGAGAGTAGGGAAGACCATCATGTGATCAAAATGGGAGTGGAGGATGACAAGATGAGAGATGACTTCGGGGGAAACATTCAATTGTTTCAACTGTTCCAAAAAAGGATAGGTGATGCCGCTAACGCCCCCCTCAACGACGGCATAGGTTTCCCCTTTTACCAGGTAGAGGTTAAAAAATTCACTTCCTAAGAGCGTGATGTTTTTAGTGACTTGGAATGGGAGAAGCATGAAATAAAATTAACTCATCCTGATAGTTGAATCAACCGGTCTCTCGATTGCGGATTTCGGAATTTTTTACCCTTCATTCCGCGATCCCTTCCTGCCGATCGACATCTCGTCGTCTCCCCATCTCCCTATCTCCTGACTCAATCGGAGATTAATGTGTATGGGCGAACGTACGGGAATGGCTAAAGGTCCTTTCTTCTGCCTCGGGTTTAGTATCACCCCGGATGCCGATCTTTATCTTCTTTAGAGGGATATTCTTGCCCGATGCGGCAATGGCATCCTCCGTGGCTTTGACCAGTCCGAAGCAGCAGGGGACTTCCATATAAGGAACCGTAACACTCTTAATCGAATTCGCCCTAAAGATCTCTATCAGCTTCTCTTTGTGATACTGGATGTCGTCAAGTTTTGGGCAACCCATCACTACCGCTTTTTCCTTAAGAAAATCTCGATGGAAATCGGGGTAGGCGAATGGGACACAGTCAGCCGCGACCAAAAGGTCCGCATCCTCAAAGTAGGGCGCGTTGATCGGGACTAACTTCAACTGGACAGGCCATTGCGTGAGCCGAGAGACAGAGCGTGTGGTTGAAGCAGTTTCTGCCTGCGTTTCGGGAACCTCAAAATGCATTGCTCTCGAAGAAGGGCAGCCGGTGAAAACAGGCCGAGGTTCAGGATGAGATTGAGATTCTTTTTGCTTATGAAGATGAACTTCCACTGCCTTTTCATCGAAATCTTCTGCCTCTGTTTCAATAACAGTAATGGCATCTTCCGGACAATGACCGAGGCAGGCGCCAAGGCCATCGCAAAACTTCTCGCTTAGCAATTTCGCTTTTCCGTCTACTATCCGAAGAGTTCCTTCAACGCAGTTTGGAATGCAGAGACCGCAACCAGTACACCTCTTCTCATCGATCTTCACAATCTTTCTTGTCACCATGGTTTTACCTCCTGTGGCCTATCTTAATTAAAAAATAACTCATCCTTGGATATTTATCCTTGATCTAAGTCAAAATCGGGAAAAAATCTTAACATTTTGATTTATAAAGGTTTTTTATAACTCTTTTAGCCGAGATAAAAATCTTGACATCCAAATTGATTAGTGATATCAAATGCCTCTGTGAAGACCTTTTGAAGAAGGAGGGCAATGACCTTGGCAAAAGGGATAGTGAAGTGGTTTGACACAAAGAAGGGATATGGGTTCATCGAGCAACCTGGCGGGGACGACGTTTTTGTTCACTATTCTGGGATCACGGGAGACGGCTTTAAGTCTCTTCGTGCAGGGGAGGAGGTAGAGTTCGAGATTGCCAACGGTCCGAAGGGACCTCAGGCAACGAATGTCATCAAGCCGACCTGATCTATTATTTTTCTTGCGTAGAAAATACATTTCAAATCCCTCCAACCCCCCTTTACTAAAAGAGGGGAGGGGGGCGGGTCAAAGAGCCTTTTGAGGGGTTTTCTCCAGTCGGTCAGGAGTTGAGCGGCTTTCCTTGCTCAGACATTTCCTCTTTTTATAATCAATCCTTTCTTCCAAATAATACTTAGTCCGTACTATACTTCTTTACTTTGCCCATGCAGGGTAGAGTCTGCGGCTACAATTTGATTACGGATTAAAGCCGAGCAGTCGAAGGGTTGACTTTATAAAGACGGGTTTATTAAAGTGTGATGATTAGAGAGTAGAAAAGGATGAGGATACTTAAGAGTCTTAGGAATGATTTTTTCGAGAACCGATCGTGGATTCTGGTTGGACTCATCGCGCTTGTGGTCGTTGATGCCCTCCAGCTTTTCATCCCAAGGGTCGTCAAATATGCCATCGATGACCTCACCTTGGGGACCGCTTCTCACCATCGTCTTCTTGTCTATGGGTTAGAGGTCCTCGCCCTTGCCCTTGGCATCGGCAGCCTTCGATATGTCTGGAGGTATTTCCTGCTCGGAGCGGCGCGCCGGATCGAAAAGAGACTCAGGGACCGCCTCTTTGTTCACCTGCAAACTCTCTCCCCTTCCTATTTCTCTCGCACCAAAGTGGGGGATCTCATGGCCCATGCCACCAACGACATCGAGGCGGTTCGGATGTCGCTCTCGATGGGGCTCGTATTCTTGGTAGATACGATCGCCTTGGGAGTGCTGACGATCTTTTTTATGATCTACATCGATCCGAAGTTAACCCTTTACGCCGTTCTTCCCATGCCGTTGATTACGCTGATCACGCTCCTCTTCAGCCGGACGATCCATCACCGCTTTGAAACTCTTCAGAAGACCTTTGCTTCCCTTACGGAAAGGGTGAGAGAGGCCGTTGCAGGTATCCGAGTGATCAAAGCCTATGTTCTGGAGGAGAAGGAAAGGGAGAAGCTCTCTCAACTGAGCGGGGATTATATTCAGAAAAATCTGAATGTGGTCAGAGTGTGGGGGATGTTTTTTCCCCTCATCCTTTTCTTTTCCAGCCTCTCTATGGCCATCGTCCTTTACCTGGGCGGTAAGCTGACGATTCTTCAATCGATCTCCCCGGGTGATTTCGTTGCCTTCATGAGCTATCTCGGATTGCTCGCCTGGCCGATGATGGCATTGGGCTGGGCAATCAACATGATCCAGCGAGGCGATGCTTCGATGGACCGTTTGAATCGAATTTTTGAGGAGTCGCCGGAAATTCAGGACGCCTCAGGCATCGCTCGGTCAGGTCCGCTGAAAGGGAGAATTGAGATAAGAGGCCTCAGCTTTTCTCTGGGAAACGGCGGAGATCACCTGCTTCGTAATGTTCATATCACCGTTGAGAAGGGAGAAAGACTGGTCGTCGTTGGAAGGACCGGGTCCGGAAAGACCATCTTATGCAATTTGGTAGCGAGGATTTTGGAATCTTCCCCGGGGCATCTGTTCTTCGACGGCGTTGAGATTCACGAGATCCCCCTCGAAGTGTTAAGGCGATCCATCGGGTATGTGCCGCAGGATACCTTCCTCTTTTCGGATACGATCCGTGAGAACATCGCCTTTGGAAAGCTGGATGCCTTGGACGAAGAGATTGAGGAGGCGGCGCGGCTTGGCCAGATTTACGACGAGATCATGGGGTTTCCGGAGGGCATGAATACAATGGTCGGGGAGAAAGGGATCACCCTATCTGGCGGACAGAGGCAGAGAATTGCGATTGCCCGGGCTGTCCTTATGAACCCGCCCATCCTCATCTTGGATGATGCTCTCTCCTCGGTGGATATCCAAACGGAAGAACGAATCCTGGACGGATTGGAAAAGTTCATCAGGGGAAAGACGAGCATTCTCATCACCCATCGAATCGCTCCGCTGCGGAGAGCGGATCGCATTGTCGTCCTTGAGGAGGGAAGGGTGGCGGAAATGGGCGATCACAAGAGCCTTCTTTCAAAAGGAGGGATTTATACGGAACTCTATTGGCAGAGGCAATTGGAAGAAGAACTGGAGAAGGAGAACAATGTGAATAGTTCGGAGTTCGGAGTTCGGAGAGTTGAAGATGAATGACGAAAAGTTTGATTTCGGAAATCTCAGGGTTTTTCAATGACCTTCAGAGTAGAAGATTGTAGAATGATCTGAAGGACCAAGAATCTTAGAAAATGATTGGGAGCGCTCCTAACCCCGAACTTTAAACTCCGAACTAAGGGTCCTTATTAATGTACACTGATTTCGGATACATGGAAGAAGGCAAATTGGGGAGACCCTACGACCTGAAGCTGATGGCCAGGTTAGGGGGTTTTTTGAGGCCCTATTGGAGCTTGATGGCGCTTTCCCTCGTTTTCGTCCTGCTGATGGCGGGGCTGGATCTCCTTATTCCTTATCTTACTAAAGAAACGATAGACCGCTACATCGTCGTAGGAGCAAGAGAGGTCGTCTTGCGGGGAGACGGCTCTCCGGAGGAGCACCGCTTCTGGAATCAATACGGGTCGAGGTTCATTCCGATGAAGGAGCCGGGAAGGTTTCTTCTCCCGCCGGACGCATTGCAATCGATGGACCGAAAGGAGATCGCCCGTTTCGAGAAGTATGGTCTCCTCACCCAACACCGGTATTACCTGTTTGTCCCCGAAAAACCGGAGGAACAGGATCTCATAAGAAAATATCCCTCCTCTTTTGAGAGAAGCGGTTCCTACTGGTTCATCTCCTTCGATCGTCTGGAAGGATTGAAGAGACAGGACCTCCTGATCCTGAGGGGGAAGGATGTCGAGGGAGTCTTGCATATCGCCCTCTTCGTTGTTCTCATACTGGCCGTCAACTTTGGATTAAATTTCTGCCAGGTCTATGCCATGGAGCTGGCAGGTCAAAAGATGATGCACGATTTGAGGATGAAGGTCTTCTCCCACCTCCAGGGGCTCCGGGTCTCTTTTTTCGATAAGAATCCGGTGGGCCGCCTGGTCACCCGGCTGACCAACGATATCCAGAACGTCCACGAGATGTTTACGTCTGTCCTCATCAATCTTTTGAAAGACATTTTCCTGGTGATCGGGATCATCATCCTCCTTCTTCAACTCCACCGGGAACTCGCACTCGTCTCCTTTTCTGTGATTCCGTTTATCTTTGCCACGACCCTCTTCTTCAGCCGTCAGGCCAGGGATGCGTTTCGGGAGATCCGTTTGAAAATTGCCCAGATGAATTCTTTCTTCAACGAGAATTTCTCGGGCATCAAAGTGGTTCAACTTTTTCAGAGGGAAAAGGAGAACCGGCGGCGCTTCGAAAAGATCAATGAGGGATATTATTCGGCCAACATGAGACAAATCTCCATTTATGCCTTCTTTGTCCCCCTCGTTGAAATCCTGAGTTCGGGAGCCATCGGCCTCGTCCTCTGGTACGGAGGGGGAAAGGTGGTGCAGGAGATGATCACCCTGGGCGTCCTGGTCGCCTTTCTTTCGTACATTCGGATGTTTTTTCAGCCCATCCGCGACCTTTCGGAGAAATATAATATCCTCCAATCGGCAATGGCCTCCCTCGAGAGAATTTTCTCCTTGCTCGATCAGGACCAAAGAGATTCGAAGCCGGTACGGCTCGACACCGGACCTCTCCCTGCCAAGACGGGGGAGATCAGGGGCCGCATCGAATTTCGTCATGTTTCCTTCTCGTATAACGAGGAGGATCAGGTCCTCAAGGACGTTTCTTTTTCTGTGGACGAGGGGGAGACCGTGGCGATTGTGGGCGCCACAGGAGCCGGAAAGACTTCTCTGTTGCACCTGCTCGAGCGATTCTATGAACTGGGGGACGGCGCGATTCTGATCGATGGGGTCGACATTCGCGAGAGGAATATCGCTCAACTCCGGTCGCAGATCGGGCTGGTAATGCAAGATACGTTTCTCTTCGCCGGAGATATCGAGGAGAATATTCGTTTGGGAAATCGCCAGATCGACGCGGAAAGGGTGAGGGAGGTCGCGCGAGTGGTCAACGCAGAGAAGTTCATTCGTCGGCTGCCCGACGGGTATCGAACCAAAGTAGGGGAGGGAGGAGAGGCGCTCTCTGCCGGCGAGAGGCAGCTATTGGCTTTTGCGAGAGCTCTATCCATGAATCCAAAGGTCCTCGTCCTCGACGAGGCCACTTCTCATGTCGATCCTGAAACGGAGCGGCTCATCCAGGAAGGACTGGCACGGTTGCTCAAGGGAAGGACATCCGTCGTCATCGCTCACAGGCTCTCTACGATCCGCCATGCCGACCGGATCGTCGTTCTCCATAAAGGAAGAGTCCGGGAGATTGGGACCCATGCGGAGCTGATGGCCGAGAAGGGCGTCTATTTTAGGCTTTATCAGATGCAGTTCGGCTCGCCGTAAATTCCGTTCGGAGTTCAGAGTTGGGAGTTCGGAGTATTCTTATTGACGTCTCCGATCTCCGAACTAATTACTCCGAACTCAACGGTCGCAATAACTAATGGAGATCGTTGAAATGTTGACAAAACGGGATGGCTATCCTATATAGGAGAAAGCTTTATGGAAGAGAAGGACGAGCAAGCCCAGAATATTGAAGCGGGAGAGGAGAAGAAGCGGGAGATCGACCTGAATGCCCTCTTCCCCGAAAAGGAGTATGATTTAAATCGGCTCTTCCCGGACGGAGAGACCAAAAAGCTCCTTTACGAATTGAAACGCAACAAGCGGGATATCAACCGTTTCATAAAAAGTTTTGAGGTTGAGGAGGAATGAATGAAGTGCCCTCAATGCGGTGTGACGCTGCCTTTTATCCTTTGCCCGGGGTGCGGAGGAGAAATCCCCGAGAAGAGCCGTCATTGCTGCTGGTGCGGAAATCCGATTCCGGCAGAAGCAGGGGAGACTGATACGTCCGAACGAAAACCGTGCAGTGATGGAAATTGTGTTGGCACCATCAATGAGAAAGGCGTTTGTAATATCTGTGGCAAGCCTTAAGGAGATCGCGTGGAGCCAGCCGGATGGCCACGGACTCCCTATTGAGGGGGGCGGGTTTGGCATATTTTTTGTAGAAGAAATCTGTTAAAATGAAAAATAGGTGCATTGACACCCGGGAATGCAGTGATTATGTTAACTAAAGGCATTTAACCGATTAATTTCACAGGAGGGAACAATGATATTTTTGCCAAGGGGGGGTGCTGACCGGGAAGAGAAAGGAAAAGACGACAAGGTCGTCATCCCTGACGAGTTACCTGTGCTTCCTTTAAGGGGAACGGTACTTTACCCCGATTTGATATTGCCTATCATGGTCGGCAGAAAAAAGTCGGTCAAGTTGATCGACGATGCGATGGATTCCGACCGTATCATCGGCGTCATTACTCAAAAGAGGTCTGAAATCGAGGACCCCAAGGAGGCCGACCTTTATTCGGTCGGCGTCGCGGCGTTGATTTTGAGAATGATTCGGGAGCTGGACGGGAGCCAGCGCGTCATCGTCCAGGGCGTCTCCAGGATGAAGATAAAGGAGTACTTTCAGCGGGAGCCCTATTTCAAAGCAAGGGTTGAAGTGATCGATGAAGGGCTGGTCCAGGGAGTGGAGATCGATGCCCTCGTGATGAATTTGAAGAACCTCTTCCAAAGGGCTGTGGAGCTGGCGCCTTACCTTACGAGCGAGCTGGGCACCATGGTCTCTAACATCAAGTCGCCCGCGATCCTCGCTGACCTCATCGCCTCGAACCTCAACATTTCGACGACCGAAAAACAGGGAATTCTGGAGACCTTTGACATTCGAGAGCGGCTGACCAAGGTCCATCTTTTTCTTAACAAAGAAGTTCAGGTATTGGAATTGGGCAATAAGATCCAATCCCAAGTCAAAGAGGACATGGATCGAACCCAAAGGGAATACTATCTCCGCGAGCAACTCAAGGCGATTAAGAAAGAGCTGGGAGAGCTGGACGAGCATTCCACAGAGATCAAGGAGCTGAAAGAGAAGATCAAGAAGGCCAAGATGCCGGCCGAGGCCTTGGCAGCCGCAGAAAAAGAGTTGGACCGCCTGGCCAAGATCCCTCCTGCTTCGGCAGAGTATACCGTCGCCCGAACTTATTTGGATTGGCTGTCTGAACTCCCATGGTCTGAGACCACAGGGGATAATCTGGATATCGATAACGCCCAAAAAATCTTAGATGAAGATCATTACGATTTAGAAAAGGTGAAGAAGAGGATTCTGGAATACCTGGCGGTCAGAAAACTGAAAGCCGATATGAAGGGACCTATCCTTTGCTTTGTCGGCCCTCCGGGGGTTGGAAAGACCTCGCTTGGAAAGTCCATTGCCCGGACCATGGGCCGTAAATTCATACGAATCTCTTTGGGCGGGGTTCGGGACGAAGCGGAGATTCGGGGTCATCGCCGGACTTATGTCGGAGCCCTGCCGGGTCGTATCATTCAGGGAGTCAAGAAAGCAGGGTCCAACAATCCTGTCTTCATGCTCGACGAAGTGGATAAGATCGGGATGGATTTTCGCGGAGATCCTTCCTCAGCCCTTCTTGAAGTCCTCGACCCGGAGCAGAACTTCTCGTTCTCGGATCATTATATCGATGTCCCCTTCGACCTCCAGAAGGTGATGTTCATCACCACCGCCAATGTGCTCGACACCATTCCTCCCGCCCTCCGGGATCGAATGGAAACCCTCGAGCTTCCGGGCTATACTGAAGATCAGAAGATGATGATCGCCAAGGAGTTCTTGATTCCGAAACAGATCAACGAGCACGGCTTGAGTTCAGAATTCATCGAATTTCAGGATGCGGCCCTTCAGATCGTGATCAGTTCTTACACACGAGAGGCAGGAGTCAGAAATTTGGAGAGGGAGATCGCAGCCATCTGTCGTGGGGTGGCCAAAGATGTCGCACGAGAGATAAAGGAGAAGGTGGTCATCGTTCCGGAAAACTTGCATCGATTTTTGGGGCCGGTCAAATTCTTCCCCGAAGTGGCGGAGCGTACCTCTGATCCGGGTGTGGCGACAGGTTTGGCCTGGACGCCAACCGGGGGGGATATCATCTTTGTGGAAGCGACGAAAATGAGGGGAGAGAAGGGGTTGACCTTGACCGGTCAATTGGGAGATGTGATGAAGGAGTCCGCTCAGGCCGCATTAGCTTATGTTCGGTCCAAAGCGAAAGAGCTCGGCATCGAGGAGGACTTCTTTGAAAAGAACGATATCCATATTCACGTGCCGGCAGGCGCCATTCCAAAAGATGGGCCTTCGGCTGGGATCACGATGTTCGTTGCACTGACCTCCCTGTTGACCAATAAGCCGGTCAGAAGCGATGTCGCCATGACCGGAGAGATCACCTTGAGGGGCCTGGTCCTTCCTGTGGGGGGGATTAAGGAGAAGGTCCTGGCGGGAATGCGGGCAGGGATCCGGACGATCATCCTTCCGAAGAAGAACGAAAAAGACCTGGAGGAAATTCCTGAGCATATTCGAAAGCAGATGAATTTCCAATTCATTCAGAGGATGGATGAAGCCATCGAACTGGCGCTGAAACATACAGAACCACGGAGCGCCGAAAGAGAAGCCTTTCTCCCTCCGGCGAGTTAGTGGTAGTGGTTCGGAAATGTCTTTCCTTTATTGCCATTCCGGGCCTGACTAAG
>Ga0335081_10018377_pt1 | contig 11302 bp, 8 predicted proteins | sample Lox_Sample_35_FD_206713 | JGI IMG/M metagenome (GOLD analysis project Ga0335081, IMG submission 206713) | Soil microbial communities from Loxahatchee National Wildlife Refuge, Florida, United States - Lox_Sample_3.5 | ecosystem: Environmental > Terrestrial > Soil > Wetlands | place: USA: Florida... | reverse complement strand
TGGCAAAGATATAGCCGACGTTGCCTTTCCAGATGCCGGCGCCATGTTGTTCCGCCACGTCGGCGATGGGCGCCGCCGCGTCCAATGCAAAACCATAGACCGCTGACAACACGCCGGCCAGCAACGACAGCAGCAGCCCTTTGGTCAGCGAAAAGCCCGCATGCGAACCGCGGCTGGCATCAAGATCGCGCTCCTTGAAATGGCCCGCCACGCCGCACAGACCGATGCCCGCCGCGCCGGCCAGCACGCCGAGCAGCAACCAGCCCGAGCCGGTGCGTGAAAGGATTTCATGGAATTGCCCGTGCACCAGTGGCGGGACCAGCGTGCCGAGGATGCTGGACAATCCCACCGCGATGGAATAGGTGAGCGCAAATCCGATGTACCGGATGGACACATTGAACGCCATGCCCCCGACGCCGTAAGCCACGCCAAACAGAAACGACAGCAGCATCCGGTCTTTAGGCGCATCGGCGAGCACCTGGGAGAGGTGCGGGATGGTGAGCAGCGCGCCGATGATCGGCCACAGCAACCAGCACCACGAAGCCTGCGCCAGCCAGAAAGTCTCCCACGACCACCGCTTCACATATTTCTGCGGCGAATAACAATTGGCGGCGAACGCCGCGCCGACCGTGTGCCAGCCGACGCCGAGCAACGGATTAGGCGTAATGGTATTCATCGGCGTTTGATATGCCGCGCAACCATGGATCTGTCTGCGCTTGGGCTAATAACCGGAATAATGCGGGCAGAACCCGGTCCGCCGCGAACCCTTTGAGCATCCATTTTGCGACACAACGTGGGTTCATTTAAAGCCGAAAGTTGGCGAAATCAGGTGGAATAGAGGTCGGAACATTCGGTGACATGTCGAATTGCGACAGGTTTCCGCACGGCACGAAAATGTCTTTCCCGGCAGAGCGACCCGGCAGCGTGGTGCAAGGGGCATTGAGAGAAACAGCAAACACCCAACTTCATACAAGTTGCCTCTGCGCCCAACCTCGCAACTTTTGTCCGAAGACCAAATAATCGGGGTCAGGATAGTGGGCGCGACGCGCAGGCAAAAGGATCTGGTCGCGCAAGCTTGCTTTGAATTCCAGTGCGCCGCCGTCCCAGCCAATTGAATGGAGTTCGGACATGCGCCGTTCGCTGAGAATGACTGAATAGTCTCGTTTGATTGCGATGAGTCCGTTGTCGAATGCCCGGTGATGCAGCGCGCTCAGGCAGATTCCATTCTTCAGTTCATCTGTTCCGCGCTCGTGGTCAACCGGGATTATGTGTGCCGCATCCACGAGGTCGAGTTGCATTCCGCTTACTGCACAGCGATTGCCGTAAGCGGTCAAGACGTTCTGGCGGAAGCGCGCATCGCGCACCTTTCGATTGATTTGCTGTAGCACCGTTTTTCGCAGACCTGCTGGGATGTCTCTGATTTCGCGCTCATTGTCTGTGTCCGCGATCCGCTCAAGTTGCCGCAACTCCGCAGGCTGCTGCGCGGTTTTGTGCAGATTTTCCAACTCCTGCACGTATGCGGCAAAGAAATCAGGACGAAACACGATGACGATTTCCTGATTGTCGCGCGTTTGAGGATAGAACGCTTTGGTCTTGGCCTCGTTTACGGTTTCGCGCCTGACTTGGAGGGAGGGCGAGCGGCCTGACATCGAAATGAGGTGCTTCGTCACATCAAAGCCAGCAAACATCCGTTCGTCTTCATCCCATCCGAGCAAAAGTGTTTTCGAGCCTTCTTCAATGCGAAAACGGTCAACCCCGGTGACTTGAATTCGCAGTTCGTTCGGATTTCGGGGATAACCGCCATGCGTTAAATTCCAGATGTAGCAAAGGATGACGACCCGCTGTTCACCGTGAAAAAGTGACAGCTTGAACGGATGCTCCGATGACAGAACGATCGCGTTCCACCCTGAACCTTTGACTGCTGCTATGGTTCGTTGAAGCAGGTCAGATTTGTTTATGCGCGTGGCCATAGGCCGGAATCATTTGCCTTTTGCTTTTCGTCGCTTCTGGGCGGGAGAATAGTCTTCGAGTAAGGCCATCTGCGCTGGCTTGGCCTCTTGAGGAATCGCTTTTGCAGGCTGCGACGTCGGTTTCTTGTCCCGGACAAGCCGCTTCGAGCCGCCGTCTGCCTGAAGCGACTCATCGCCCCCAACACCATTCCACAAGAGTCCCGGCTTAAAGGCGCGGTAAGAATCGTCGCCGTTTGACCTTTCTGGTTTTGCAGCCGAATACGTTTCCAACTTACCTCGTTGAAAACGACCAAGTGCGCCCTTCAAATAATCTTCGACGAGGTCGCAGCAAATCCACTCGCGCCGCGTTCGCTCGGCAGCCTCACCCGTCGCGCAGCTGCCGCAGAACGGGTCAACCACCAAATCGCCAGCCTCGGTCAACATGCGAATGAAGAATTCAGGAATTTCAGTCGGGAATCGCGCCGGGTGCGGAGTGATGCCGTGGGCACGGCAGTAACGGATGTAAACCGAGTTACTTTCTGTGTGGGCGAGGGCAATCAGATTCGGCGGGATCGCCGCGCCGTTATCCGTGCCGAAGCAACCAGAAATGTCGTGACCGGAAGGCCGAAGCTTTGGTCTGTAACCTTTTTCCAACAACACCTTCATGCTGTCAGAGTAGGGCTGGAGAACACGACGATTGCTTGCTCTCGGCCATGGCGTTGGCGAAAGCCACCAGATGCAGTTGACGGCGTCTTTGACTCGGATACGACGAACTGTCACCCATTCTGCGGGCGTCGGCAGACGTGCTGGATTCCACCAGAAAAACTCTTGCGCCAGATGAAATCCGAATTCCCGGCACAGCATGATGAGTAATTCGAAGTGGTAGAGGCTGCGCGTCGGCTGTCCCGGAATCCACGCGCCGCCGATGTCAATGACCAACGAAGCTTGCGGTTTCAGGGCTTTGTGAAATGCAGCGGCAAAAGGGCGAAACCATTCCAAGTATTCATCGGCATCAGCGTTGCCGTAATCCTTTTTGCGAACCAGTCCAAACGGGGGGCTGGTCATGATAAGGTCAACCGAAGCCGGCTCAATTTCGTCACGGAACATGCTAAGCGAATCGCCGAGGAGAATTCGCCCGTGGGCTGTTTCGCGGAAAAGCTTCACGGTTGTCTCACCAGACCTGTGCGCAGGCGCTGACATCGGTGAGAACTTTTACCACCATTGGGTGGCCAAGTAAATACTTCACTGATTTTCGCTGCGGTTTCTCCTTTCTTCAATAGCGAGCCTCTCTTCGTAGCGCAGACAGAAGCCGTCGTTTTTCCGGTGGTAACTAATCCGCCGAGGTTTCGATGCGAGCGCTTTAAGTCGTGCCGTAATTACTGACTCCAGAAGCTTCGGGTCGAACTTCACCATTTCGTAGATGCGGCTCATCACGTCGGTTCTCGTCCGGAAGTTGACCTTGTCAGGATCTGTGCCTTCAAGTGCAAGAAGGATGAGCGAGTCCGCAAGAAGTTCGTCCATGCGCTGGCGTTGACCGTAGTCTTCCCACTGCTGGTTCAAGAACACAAACACACGCGGGTCTTGGTCCAAATTTGCCACCTGATAGATCGCGCCTGGTTTTGCGAACTCGTGGAGCGACGTATCAACGAAGATGCGAAACGAGCGAACTGTGGCTTCCAAATGGTTGACATTCGACACAAACCATTTTTGATCCCAGACCGTGATTAACCGCCCACTCTCCTCGTGTAGTTCTTCGACTAATTTTTCGATGTCGCCCAAATCGAGATTGGTTACGTAGATGAACCGGTCGAAGGAAATCTCGTTCTTTGCCAGCGCTTCCAGCGTTGCCTTGATTTTGGCTTTGTGCGTTTGCTGGATCGACATTTGATAGACCGTCTTCGTGATCCCTTTCGCGCTGTAAATTCGCTCCACGCCGTCCAGCCCGCGGTCATGGACTCCACCGACCGGAATGAATTCATGGGACAGGCGTTTCGATAGAAAGTCTTTAGCAAAGTTCTCAAAGACCGTACCGTCTTTGATCAACTCCAATGCGCCATGAACAGATTCCGTGTTTACGCTGTTCATTTGTAAAGTTACAATTCGCCAGAACACATCTCGCGCTGAGCGAATGATGCGATTATTTTCGCCAGCGTGTGGCGAGGATAGCGGGGCAGGTGGTGGTTGCAAAGACAGTTCTCTTACCTATTGCGTTCATCTCCCGAACGTCGCTCGCGCGAGTTTAAGCGACGAACTGCTTCGCGATTACGAGACGTTCCTGCGGCAGCGAGGGTTGCGCGTCTGGCCGAAGGATTCGCACGAGGCGCTGGCCATGCGATCGCGGCTGGCGCAAGACCAAGCCGCGAACGTGCCACGCAGCCAACCCGGGGTAGTGCGGCTGACCGGGTTGTTCGGGCTGACGGAGTTCGTGGAGAAAGCCGCGCCGGAACTGGCCGCCAACGCGATGCTCTGCGCTGTGAATCAGGCGGCCTACCTTCTGAAGCGTCAGCTCGAAAGCCAGGGAGAAACATTCCTGGAGAAGGGCGGTTTCACTGAGAAGCTGTATGGGGCACGCAAGCGGGGAAGAATGTCAGACGGGTCTGACGCGTCAGAAGATAGCCCAACCTGCCCGCTCTGCGGGAAACCCATACGGCTTCGCACAGCACGCAAAGGCCTGAAGGCCGGGCAGTCGTTCTGGGGCTGCTCGGGTTATCCTGATTGCCGGGGCACACTGCCGGCAATGTGGCCGCGAGCTTGATTGCAGAGACTTCACAAGTCGTAATCCCCAGCGACAAACCGGGTGGTGTCCACCACACCCATCATCTCGCCAATAAATTCGGATTCGTTCGCCGGGATGGTTTCGACAGCCTTTTGGATGCGGTCCAGCCACGGGATTTCACGCGGATGAATTTTTAACCGTCCTTCCTGTTTGGCTTCGCGGAGCAAACGGACGGCCGTCAAGGCGGCGGCTTTGCCCGCGGCCACCGGATTCGGTGCCTGCACAATCGCCTGCGCGATGGCAAGCGCGCTTTCCGGCGTGAGCACGTACGCCTGCGGATCGAGACCGGCGTCCGAGTTGACCAGCCACTTGCGGAAGCGCAACGCGGCGTCGCGTCCGTCGGCCAATGCCTGGTTCATCAGCCGGCAATCGTAGATGAGCTGCTCGACATAACACGTCGGTGCCATGCCACCCAGCAGTTTGATGTTCTGCACCGATTCGTTGCTCCAGGTGTCGCACGTGGCGGCGGCGATGTTGCCGAGCGGACTCGAGTGAGCGCACGCGGCGGTCTTGCCTTCCATCGCCATCGGATAACCGGTGATGGCCTTCAAAATCGGATTCTCATAACCGCAATCCTTGCCCGGCCCGACCGCGCCGCACTCGTAGCAAACCTGCGTCCGCACCGCCGACACCGCGCGGACAACGGCCGCGAAAACGCGGGGAATCATCTTCTGTTCGGCCAGCACCATCGCGGTGTTGCCAAAGGCGCAGGCGGTGTCGCCGGCGCAATGCACGCCGCGCTTGCGTGCGATGACGTTCAATTCCGTCCACAAAAATCGCGTGTCGCGCACGCCGAGCACGCACAGGGCAAATATGACGGCCCGCATGTCGCAGAGCATCAGCGCTTCGTCGTGGATTTCCTTGCCGCCCACCGACTCGATGCTCAACAGCTCAGCGCCCGCCGCGGCGCAGCCGTCGAACATCTGAATCATCGCTTCGTAGAGCTTGCCGCTGCGCATCCGGGGCGGGCGTTCCATTTCACGAGTGTCGTTCGGCGTGATGCGCAGGACACTTTTCAAGCCGTGTTTCGCGTGCGCTTCTTCCATCCCGTCGAGCAGGATGCGGGTGAGTTCGATGCCCCAGGCCGGATTTTCCGTCATGGGCGGCAGGGTCTCGAATTCGACGACCAATCCTGGCGCTTCCAGTTCCACCGCACGCCGGCAGGCGCCGGTGATGATGTCGCGGTAATGCTGGCGCACCTCCGGCATGGTGTTCGCGTCCACGAACATCGTTGGCAACGTGAAATTGATTTCCGGGAAAACCTGCCCGCCGCCAATGACCATGCCGCGGCGGGTCGTCAGCGGTTTGGGCGCAACGCCGAACAGCAGATCGTCCGCATTTTGGATGGCGAGCTGGCGGTATGAGTTTGGTTGCACCTTAGAAATCGTTCAACCGGACGGTTCAATTCAAAGCGCGCTTGGCGATGCCGACGACTCCGGCGGCGCTTTCGCTGTAACCGTCCGCGCCGATTTCGTCCGCGTATTTCTGGGTGATGGGCGCGCCGCCGACCAGGATTTTCACTTTTTCACGGACGCCGGCTTGCTTGAACGCTTCGACGGTCGTCTTCATCGCCGGCATGGTCGTGGTCAGCAACGCCGACATGGCAACGATGTTGGCCCCTTTGTCTCTGACGGCGGAAATGAATTGTTCGGGCGACACATTGACGCCCAGATCAATGACTTCGTAGCCGCCGCCTTCGAGCATGGCCGCGACGAGGTTTTTGCCGATGTCGTGAAGGTCGCCCTTGACAGTCCCGACCGCGACGCGCGCGGCGGACTTGGCCCCGCTGGCGACGAGCAGCGGGCGGACCAGCTCGAGCGCAGCTTTCATGGCCCGGGCGGAGAGCAACAGCTCCGGCACGAAGTATTCGTTGCACTCGAACCGGCGGCCTACCTCGGACATCGCCGGCATCATGTAATCCTGGACCAGCGTCATGGGTTCGATGCCGGCGGCGAGGGCGGTTTCGGTGATGGCTTTAGTGGTTTTGGCGTCGCCGCTGATGACGGCTTCGTAGAGCGGTTTCAAGTCTATCATAGATTTCAACAGTTCGTGATGGTCAGATTTTTTCGTCGAATTCCGGCGGGAGCTGGAGGGGATATTTCCCAAATTCACGCACCAGGTTCACAATGTAATCGTACGTTGGTCCCGACACACCGCTGCTGACCGAGTGATCGGACAAAAAGATATAGCCGCCGCCGCGCGCTGCGTTCAGCTTGCGCAACACTTCGCGGCGGATGGCTTCGCGGTCGCCCGTTTCCCAGACCTGCACGTCGCTGTTGCCGCAAAATGCCATGCCGTGACCATATTGGCGGCGAAGCTCAATCACGTCCATGCCAGCCTTTGCCTCCAACGGATTGTAGCCGTCAATTTTCATGTCAATGTAATCCTGGAAAATCGTCTTCACGTTGCCGCAACCGTGGTAAATGACCGGCAGGCTGTGGGCGTGGGCGTATTCGGTCATTTGCGCCACCCACGGCTTGAAATACTCGCGCCAGTAGCGCGGCGAGAAGAACATGCCTTTCTTGTACGCCACGTCGCCCCAGATCACAAAGCCGTCGAGCAAACCCTGGCTCGCGTCAATTTCCGCCTTGGCGCATTCGAGGTAATGCGCGCCGATGCGGTTGATGACCGCGCCCATCCGTTCCGGATATTCGCCCATCCAGAGCATGGCGTTCTGTTGTCCAACGAGCCGGGTGAGGCATTCGCTCACTTCAATCATGCTGCCATAGACGGGAAAATCCGGCCGCAGCGATTTGACCGTGTCAATCCAGGCCGGCGAATTGCGCTCGAAGCCGTCGCCGACGCCGGCAATCTGGTTGTCGCCGGCTGCGAAAAAACGCCGCTGGTCGCGCGGGCCGTCGAATTCGGCGCGTTCGAGTTTTTCAAACGAGTCCAGTTCCCATGCGCGCATTTCCGGCATGGGAAACTCGAAGTGCTTGTGCATGATGGCGCCAAAGCCGGTCTTCACCACCACTTCCTCCGGCGTTTCCTTGAGCGTCTCGAAAGGCCGGATCCACGGGTCCATGTTCGGCACCGTGGTGATCCAATCGAGGTCGTAGTGGTAATAAGGATTGGCGTCCGGCGGCAGGCCGAGTTCCTGGCGCCAGCGCCGGGTGAAGCTGCCCCAGAAGAAATCGCTGATGGGGACGCGATCGGGTTCGCGGTGGCGCAACGCAGCGTTCAATCGCTCGAGCTTGCGCAATGTGTTTTCCTTCCGGTCCGCCCGGCCGGCGGCTTTGCCGAAAGTGTCAAACATGCTCATAACCGAATTCGGCCGAAGATTGCGGTCCGCCATTTGCCAGCGGTTCCGACGTAGGAAACTTCAATTCAATCTACCAGCTTCGGGTTCAATGGGAGCATGATGCGCTCCAACCGGGCTGTTGCGCGAAACAATTTAGAGTCTATTTTGCGACATACGGCCTGCAGACATTTGCGGGAGGGTGCATCCTGACACACGCACCGTTTTTTCTCCCCCTCCTCCCCCGCGGGAGGAGAGGGGCGGGGTGAGGAGGCCAATGTTTACAGGGTCAAAACCCCTCACCCCGGCCCTCTCCCCGCTTGGGCGGGGAGAGGGGGTTGCTTCCAACTGGGGCGTACGATCAAATGCGCCTTTTGCGGGAAACGGGTTGCCAATCAACTTGAATCGCAGAGCGGGCGTTTATAGCATCAGACAAAATGCGACAACCGGATTGCAGCGCCCACGCTTTGCCGTTGAACGACCGGCTGTTCCAGGAGCCGTTCTATGTCACCCACGCCGGCTGGGAACGCGTCGGACCGCATCAATCTTATCCGCGTCCCGGCCACCCCTTGTATTACGCCTTTAAATGGGAGGAAGGCCGCGTGCTGGGCGAGTTTTGCCTCGCGCTCATCACCAGCGGACGGGGCGAATTGCAGACCCGACAAGGACGCCAGGCTTTGCGCGCCGGAGACGCTTTGCTGTATCAACCGGGCGAGTGGCATCGGCATCGCCCGATTAAATCCGTCGGCTGGGCCAACGTCTGGATCAATTTCAACGGCAACCTGCCGCACCGCTGGTTGCGTGACGGAAATTTCCGGCTCGACAAAAATCTGGTCCGGGTCGCCAACGGCCCGCTCTTTGAAAAGCAGTTCCGTCATCTGGTGGAGTCCGTGCACGCCGCCGGCACGCGCAATTCACTGCAATTCTCCTGGCAATCCATCGGCCTGCTGTCGCATTTCCTGGTGGATGCCACGACTGCCGACCATTCGCAGACAACCCGCTCCGGCGATCCTGTGGTGGACGCGGCGATGGATTTCATCTGGAGCCAGAGCCACAATCAGATTGGCGTTCCGGACGTTGCGAGCCACACCGGCGTCAACCGGCGGACACTGGAGCGGCGATTCAAATCCGTCACCGGCTCATCGTTGCTCAACGAGATTCAACGCTGCCGCATCTCCCGCGCCGCGCTGCTGTTGCGCGAAACGGATGTGCCCATAAAATATGTGATCGGCCGCGCCGGCTTTTCCAGCTATCAACGGCTGCGCCGGGCCTTCCAGGAGCATTTCCATCTGTCCCCAGAAAACTACCGCCTCAGCCAACGGCACATCTGAGCTGGATCGCTGTTTTGCGGCGTCAAATTCATTCAGGAACCAACCCGTTTTCGATTTCAACCGAACGGGATTCGATTTTCACAGTGGCGGGTTCCAGTCCCTTGCGCGTGGCCGTCAAAATGATCGTACCGGGCTGCCAAGTCGAGCGGATGGCGACGCGGTTGATGCCGCATTCGGTGTCCAGGTAAAGGTTGTTGACCGAATTGGTGATACCGCTGTTGTAACCGCCGCGCCAGATGGCCGGACCGCCCAGCTTGAAATCCACGCGCGCCTCGTCCGTCGGACAGCGCCGTCCCTGCGCGTCCACCACTTCCACGTCAAAGAACGCTACGTCCGAGCCGTCGGCCAGCAGTCCGTTCGGGCCGGTGTGGACAGTGAGCTTGATGGCTTTGGCCGCGCCCGCGGTTTGAATTTCATCCTGCACGAGAATTCTGTCATGGGCTTTACCGATCGCCCTGATGACGCCAGGTTCAAAGTGGACGGCCGGGAAAGCGAAGACGTAGCCAGTGTCGCCGAGATCCTTGTTTTCGTTGTTGAAGGTGTCCACGAAATCACAGGCTCGATTGGTCGCGCCCACGAGTTTTCCGTTCACGAACAGCTCCACCGAGTCGCAATGGTTCGCGGCGACATACATCGTTTTGACGGTGTTCGACGGATATGTCCAGTGGCCGATGATGTGAATGTCCGGCGCCGGATTCTGCATCACGCGATAGACGAAGTAAGCCTGTTTCGGTAACCGCACGGAATCAACCTTGCCGCTCACGCGACAGACCTCGCTGCTGTCCTGCCGGCCGTCGGCATTCGAGTCCGACCAGTAAATCGAGGCGTACCCCGACCATTTCGAGTGCGCCGGGTCGGTGTTGGTGATGATGTTGCCGAAATAGTCGTGGTACCGGGCGGCGGCCGCGAGACAGAAGGTTTCCGAGTTCCAGTGGTAAACGTCGTTCGATCCGGGCTTGAAGCCGAAAAACGGCGGCTCGGCCCGTGAAATAAACCCCGGGGCCTGCCTGCTGGTTCCTGAAGAGCTTATTTCACGGGCCGAGTAATCGTCCCAAAAACGGCGCGCGGCCTCGTCGCGGAAATCCTCCGTCTCAATGAGCGGCGCGCGGTCACGGCGTTCGGCGCTGTAGGCGCGGAACAGATTGGTGTAACCCTTCAACTCATCCGTGCGCGGGTCCTGGCCGATCATCACGCCGAAGTAGCCGGCGATGGGCGTGGCGGACGGTTCATTCAGCGTACGGCAGCCGACGACGCGCCCGCCGTTCGGATCGAATTGTTTTTGCAGTGCGATCATTTGCTCCAGGTGCGGGGTGGTGATCGAATTATTTCCGGCTTCCCAAAACAAAATGCTCGGGTCGTTGCGGAAATAAATCATCGAGTCGCGCATCACTTCGGCGCGCTGTTCCCATTCGCGTTGGGCGACCTTCGGGGCCAGTCGGCGGTCGAGAACGGGATCCTGTTCCCTGTCACCCGCCGGGCAGATTTCGATGATACCGGCCTGGTCGCAGGCGCGGACGTCCACGGCCTGGGGCGAGACGTGCATCCAGCGGATGTAATTTGCGTGCGTGCTGTGGACCAGTTCGGCGTTGTCATCGTGCATCCAGTCAGGATACGCCTCGCCCAGACCGGCCCAACTGTCCGCCGAACGCTGCGCGTAGCCGGTGAGCCAGACAAATTTATCGTTAAGATAAACGCCGCCGGTACCGACCCCGCCTTTGAATTCGGTTTTGCGAAAACCGGTCCTGATTTTCTGCACGTCCACGACCTTGTCGTTCACGGTGAGCATGCAGTAAACGTCGTAAAGGTCCGGGGTTTCGTCGCTCCAGAATTTTGCGTCCGCCAATTTGCCGGCCGCCTTGAAAATTTCCGTCTCGCCAGCCACCAGATCCGAGGTGTCACCTTGAAATTTTGCGCAAACGCGTCCCCGCGCATCCACGACCACCGCCGACAGCGTGATAGATTGCTGGTCGCCGGATTCGTTGCGCACCTGCGATTCAATATTCACGTC